>JACCEC012631291.1_pt1 | contig 21779 bp, 19 predicted proteins | sample 7450121 | NCBI WGS metagenome assembly JACCEC01 (sample SAMN15323455, study PRJNA562643) | freshwater metagenome | isolation source: river surface water | place: USA:Blue River Watershed | collected 2017-08-18 | reverse complement strand
AGTGGTAAACTTATATTCATCATTGAAAAGCAAACCATTAAGACCAAGTTTAGAACTAATTACTTCAATGGCTTGAACATTATTTAAAATGTTCTGTCTATCTATTGCGGACTGTGTTAAATCTCTTGTCATAGCTCAATCCCCACTTTTACTAAATTGGTTCTAATTCTCTCCTGCAATGAGATAGACTGCTCAAAGTAGCCTTTCAAATTTTGAGAAATAGCCGCTACCTTTTCTTCGTATGGTATGCCATCGTCTTCTACTTCTTCTGTACCTACATATCTGCCCGGTGTGAGCACAAAATTATTTGCTTCCACCTCTGCTATGCTAGCAGACTTGCAGAAGCCTTGCACATCTGTATAGTTGCCATCTTTGTTTCTCCAATTGTGGTATGCCTGGCTAATTTGGGCAATATCAGCATCAGTCAGCATTTTGTTTTTACGGCTGGTCATAGTGCCTAATTTTCGGGCATCTATAAACAGAATTTCGCCTGAACGATTGCGGTATTTGTGGTTGGTTCGGTTACGCGCCAAAAACCACAAACAAGCTGGTATTTGTGTGTTGTAAAACAGTTGAGTTGGTAAAGCTACCATACAGTCAACCAAGCCTTCGGTAATCAGTTGCTTTCTGATTTCGCCTTCTGTTCCTGCATTGGTAGTCATTGAACCATTGGCTAATACAATACCCGCTGTACCTGTTGGGCTTAATTTATTAATGAAAAGTTGCAACCATCCGTAGTTGGCATTGCCTACCGGTGGCACACCATACTTCCAAATATGGCTGTCTTGCAATTGCTCACCGCCCCAATCTGAAATATTGAAAGGTGGATTTGCAATAATATAATCTGCTTTTAAGTCTTTGTGCCTGTCATTATGAAAGGTATCACCCAATTCAATTTTGGCATCTATACCCCTGATTGCCAAATTCATTTTGGCTAATTTGTATGTAGTTGGGTTGCTCTCTTGACCGTAAACAGCTATATCGCCAATTTTACCACCGTGAGCTTCTAAAAACTTTTCACTTTGCACAAACATACCCCCGCTACCACAACAACCGTCATAAATACGACCTGAGTAGGGTTCAAGCATTTCCACTAATAATTTTACAATACTTTCCGGTGTGTAGAATTGACCGCCACGCTTACCTTCGGCATCGGCAAACATACCCAAGAAATATTCATACACCCTGCCCAATAAATCTTTACTGCTGTGTCCCTTTTGGTTGAAGCCTACATTACCGATTAGGTCAACCAATTCACCTAAACGCTTTTTGTCTAAAGCTGGTCGGGCATAGTCTTTTGGCAGAACTCCTTTCAGGCTCGGGTTGTCCTTTTCTATGGCATCCATCGCATCATCAATGTCTTTGCCTATGCCCGGCAATTTTGCTCTTTGGTACTGTAAGTAGTTCCACCTTGCCGACTGTGGCACATAGAATACATTCTCCGCCAGATATTCGTCTTTGTCTTCCGGGTCGGAGTGTTTGTCTTGCTTTAATTTCTCAAATAATTCTTCAAAACTATCTGAAATGTATTTAAGGAATATCAAGCCCAATACAACGTGTTTGTATTCAGCTGCATCCATATTATTCCGTAACTTATCGGCAGTAGCCCAAAGCGTTTTTTCGAGGTCTTGTGTCATTATCTACTTTTTAATTTTTTTAGGGCAAGGGTTAGAGCATCAGGAACACATTGTTCATCATCAACAACCTACAAAACCTTATCAGCTAACCGCAAAGGCGTTAAACTTTTCTTCTACTTCAAATAACTTTGAATGTGAATAAACCATAAAGTCAGAGTAAATCCTACGCGCCTTACAGGTTATTATATCGTATGAAGGGAAGAATCCCAGAAGCTCGACAACAAACCTGCTAAGGAGTTGCTAAAATACGAAGTTTTAGCTGGGTTGAGTAGATTTTTTGCATAAAAAGGGCGGTCATAAATAACCGCCCGCACGTAAAAAAGGATTTGTTAACCTAGCTTAGCTTCCTGCTAGTTTTAGGCACTCTTCCAACGTGAGAGAAGCCGGCTCGGTATCTTTTGGTATCTTAATGTTGCGTTTCCCTACAGCGATATAGGGGCCATAAGGGCCGCGAAGTACTTTAACCGTCGTATTTTCGGAAAACTCTTTGATGATTTTATTGCTTTCGGCTTCTCGTTTTTTTTGAATGATTTCGAGTGCTTCTTCACGAGTAAGACGCTGTAAACTAGAGCCTTTAGGGAGTGAATAGTACTTGTCGTCGTGTTTGATAAACGGCCCGTATCGTCCGGTACCAGTGGTCATAGGCTTGCCATCCAGTTCACCCAATCCTTCGCCTTCGTTAGCAAGGTCGCCGCGTTTCAGCTTGATAGCCATCACGCACGCCTCTTCGCCTACGGTGTAAGGGTCGTCGTTGCGGTCGAGCGAATAGAACTTATCGTCGTGTTTTACATAAGGCCCGTATTTACCCACCCCCACAATCATTGGTTTGTCTTCAAAGAACCCAACTTCGCGTGGGAGGGCAAATAGTTCGAGTGCTTCTTCGAGGGAAATGGTTTCTACCAACTGTCCTTTCTTGAGGTTGGCATATTGAGGTTTAGCTTCGCCTTCAACGTTTTCGCCAATCTGCACATAAGGACCAAATTTACCGATACGTGCCGAAACAGGCTTTCCGCTTTTTGGGTCAATACCAAGGTCGTGAACCGTATTTTTCTTGACAATATTAGAGACTTCTACGTCTCCGATTTTTTGATGGAAACCTTGGTAGAAGCTATCAATCATTTGTTGCCAAGAAAGTTTTCCTTCGGCGATTTCGTCAAATTCTTTTTCAACATTAGCCGTAAAAGAAAAATCGACGACATCGGGAAACAAATCTACTAAGAAATCATTGACCACCATACCTGTATTGGTCGGGAATAGTTTGGCTTTTTCGGCCCCAAACGTCTCCTTACCTTTGGTTTCGGTAAGCTGATTGTTTCGAAGTGAAAGCTCTTTAAATTCGCGATCTTGTCCTTTTTTATCTTGTTTTACCACGTACTCGCGGCGGATGATGGTGGAAAGAGTAGGAGCGTAGGTAGAAGGACGTCCGATTCCCATCTCTTCCAACTGCTTCACCAAACTTGCTTCCGTGTAGCGTGGTTTTGGACGCGAAAACTTTTCGGTAGCTTTAAGGATATTCAACGCTAATCCCTGCCCTATCGTGAGCGGAGGAAGCATTCCTTTCGTATCTTCCTCTTCGTCGTCTTTCGATTCGAGATATACTTTTAGGAAACCGTCAAATTTGATAACCTCTCCTTGTGCTACAAGTTCTTCAGCCGTAGTTGAAATTCCAATCGTTGCAATAGTTCTTTCCAACTGCGCATCGGCCATTTGAGAGGCAATGGCTCGCTTCCAAATCAGTTCGTAGAGGCGTTGTTCGTTGCGATCGCTACTAGCTTTTAGTTCACCAAAGTTAGTAGGGCGAATTGCTTCGTGGGCTTCTTGTGCCGATTCTGACTTAGTTTTGTAGACCCGTTGTTGGTGGTACCTGTCGCCGTATTCGGTGGTAATTTGGTCTTTCGCTTTTTGGAGCGCTTCTTCCGACAAGTTGGTAGAGTCGGTACGCATGTACGATATTTTACCAGCTTCGTAAAGTTTCTGGGCAACTGTCATGGTTTGGGCCACCGAAAAACTCAATTTGCGTGAAGCTTCCTGCTGTAAAGTGGAGGTCGTAAACGGGGGTGCAGGTGATTTTTTGGCAGGTTTAACTTCTAAGTTACGGATACTAAACGTAGCCCCTTTGCACTTTTCTAAAAATGATTTAGCCTGTGCTTCGGTTTCAAAGTTTTTAGGAAGCTCGGCTTCCAGTACTTTTCCCCCTGCTAAATCAAAACGAGCCGTCACTTTATAGGCCGATTTAGATTCGTGGCCTTCTACTTCCCGCTCGCGTTCTACGATGAGGCGCACTGCTACCGACTGCACCCGCCCTGCTGATAGGGCGCTGTTGTTACCAATTTTGATTTTACGCCATAAAACAGGCGAAAGTTCATAGCCTACAAGTCGGTCGAGAATACGACGGGCTTGCTGGGCATTGACCAAGTCCATATCAATAGTACGTGGGCTTTGAATGGCTTTTTGGAGTGCGGTTTTAGTGATTTCCCGAAAAACAATCCGCTTCGCATCGTTGGATAAGCCCAACGCTTCTTTTAAGTGCCATGAAATGGCTTCTCCCTCGCGGTCGTCATCGGTAGCTAGCCATACTTCCTCTGAAGACTTAGCGAGCTTTTTCAGCTCGTTAATAACTTTGGTTTTATCAGGCGATACTTCGTAGAGGGGTTGAAAGCCATTTTTAACATCTACCCCTAAATCTTTGTCGGGTAAATCACGCACATGCCCGAAGCTGGACTTGACGGTGAAGTCTTTTCCGAGGTATCCTTCAATGGTTTTGGCCTTGGCCGGTGACTCTACTATTACTAAGTTTTTTGACATGGAGGGTGTATTTGGTCCCAATTCTGCCTTCAAATATAGGAGGGATTTGTGGAAAATAAATCAAAATCCTGTTTTGGGCAGAGGATTTAAGAAGTTAAACGAGTAATAATGGGTAGAAAATGACTCAAAAAAAGGTCGATTTCTTTAATATTAGGACGATGGGCTAGTCGCTAAAATTTTGGTAAATGGAGTCCATAATGCGAACAAAATGCCCATAATCCTCGTCGCTGAGCTCTCCCCAACCCTGGCGACGAATCTCCTTGACGACGGGTAACATGGTCTCGAAAGTTTTTTGTCCTTCAGGTTTTAAATAAATATTAAATTTTCGACGGTCTTCTTCTGACATGCGACGCTCAACCAACCCTTTTTTGACCAACAAATCCAAAATACGAGTAACGGTAGGAGCGTCTTTGGTGGTAAGTTCAGCAAGGGTATTTTGGCTAATCCCTTCGTTGCGGGCAACGTGGTCGATGAGTACCCACTGGTCTACCGTCAGGTCAAAACCTTCTTCATTGAAACGCTTTTGCAAAACATTTCTGATTTTTTTAATGGTGGTATCGATTTTAAAAAAATAGGCACGAGAATCAGATGGGTGAGTCATTTTTATCGTTTACTATAGACCTAGGAGCACAAATTGGTTTACTAACTATTGATTTGCAAATTAAAACAAGAATATCTGACTATCAAATAGTAAGCAAAGAAGGGGGTGAATTTGTCTCTAAAACTAGATATGATAACTGTTTGATGAACAAAAAATAAGCCCGATATTTGGCCTGTATGAAGACGATGTTATTTCTAGCGGGGGTGTGTGTAACACAAGCATGCCCCTCTTTTGCTCTCTCAGACCGTTATTTTATCAATAAAAAGGAAATTCCTTCGGTGATTACCGTTGCCGATACGGTCAAGCCTAAAAAGACCAAAGAAACGGTTGTAAAATCGACATTGGAGAATAACAAAGGGGAATTAAAGGTTCAGGATGCCCAAATTATTGATTCAGAAAAACAGTCGGGGCTAATTAAAGTCACTTTGGCGATTCGAGACGTTGAAACAAATGCACTTCTGACGAAGGTCAAACTACGAACCAAAGATGCCCAAACGGGGAAAGAGCTTGAACCCAAGTTCAACAGTGTCGAAAAGAACTTTTCCATCAGTGTCTTACCCAATACTGTCGTCAGTATCTATGTGACAGCCAAGGGGTATACGGAAGCTTCAGCCAACATCAATGACATCAAACACGACCGAGTATTGGGGTTTGAGCTTCAGAAGATAAAACCATCGGTGGTGAAAATTAGGGTGTTAGATAAAGCAACCGAACGTCCTATTATCGGAAGTATTCTCAATGTACGTACCAAAAGCAATAATGACGTTGAGTTTGTGGCCTTAAAAGATGGCTTTACGGAGCTTACATACAATGTCGAGGAACAGCTAGAAGTGGAGGCATCGGCCAAAGGATTTACTTCTGACACTAAAAAAATAACGGTAGAAACCGCCCTTACGGGTAAATCATACGAACTAACGTACCGATTGGATAAAACGGCCGCTGCCGTTGCTCCTACCCCACCTATATCAACCCCTACCGTAACGACTACGCCATTACCTTCTGCTCCAAAGGCTACTGCTGTCGCCAATGAATCGCGTAGAACGTCGGTATTTTCTAAGGAACCTCCAAAAGCTCCTGTGCCGTCGCTTTTTAGTGAGCTGGTTAAAGGGAAAGTGATTACGCTAAACAATATTTATTTTGACCAAAGTAGCCCTGTACTCCGCCCTGAGTCGGCGCCGCAGTTGGATGAACTTGTGTCGATTTTGCAGAAAAACCCCGAGGCGCGCATTGAAATCCGAGGGCATACCGACAATGCTGGTGATTTTGACTTGAACGTCAAACTTTCGAGAGAACGCTGCCAAGCTGTGGTAGAATACTTGATTAAAAAAGGGATTAGTGCTAATCGCCTCGAAAGCCGTGGTCGAGGGCCTATTGACCCTATCGCTCCTAATACCTCAGAAGAAAATCGCAAAAAAAATCGCCGGGTGGAGTTCGTCGCTCTTTAAGGAGTGCCGGTAAATTTATTTGGTAGATAAGAGGTTTACTTAATTAATTAGAACTTCACGCAGAGTCGCAAAGACGCTATTGTAACTCTGCGTGAATAAATTTACTCTTTTACTTAACTCAAAAGCCAGACTAACATCTGTGCCTAAAGTCTCTAACTTTCTATTATTGACAGTTCTAATAATTAGTTGTTAGCATCTAACATCTATTAAGGCTCTATTTACGCAAGAAAGAGGACTGTTATAGGTGTTTCGGTTGTGAACAACCAAAATCATCTACAAACCAAAGGCAGCTTTTACGGCATCAACGTAGTCGAGTTTCTCCCAAGTGAAAAGTTCTACTTCTACTTCCGCCACCTGACCAGCGTTTTTGAATACTTTTGTTACTACTTGTGACTCGCGACCCATGTGGCCATAAGCGGCTGTTTCTGAGTAAATTGGATTACGGAGTTTGAGGCGTTGCTCAATCGCGTACGGACGCATATCAAATACGCTTTCTACGATTTTGGCAATTTCTCCGTCGTTCAATTTTTTGCCATTTTCGCCTTTTACTTTCGATGTACCGTACGTGTTTATGTACAAACCGCAAGGTTTAGCTACCCCGATAGCGTATGAAATTTGCACCAATACTTCGTCGCAAACGCCTGCTGCTACCAAGTTTTTGGCAATGTGACGCGTTGCATAAGCGGCCGAACGGTCGACTTTTGAAGGATCTTTACCAGAGAAAGCACCACCACCGTGGGCACCTTTACCACCGTATGTATCAACGATGATTTTACGGCCTGTCAAACCAGTGTCACCATGAGGGCCTCCGATTACGAATTTGCCCGTTGGATTGATGTGGTACGTGATTTGGTCATTGAACAATTTACGCAAAGATGGTTTTAACTTAGCTTTCACGCGTGGAATTACATACGTAATGATGTCTTTGCGGATTTGAGCCAACATGGTTTGGTCATCTCCAAAGTCATCGTGCTGTGTTGATACAACGATGGTATCAATCCGAATAGGCTTATTAGTGTCAGAATATTCGATAGTTACCTGTGACTTTGCATCAGGGCGGAGGTACTTGATACGCTTGTTTTCGCGGCGGATAGTAGCAAGTTCTTCCAAAATCTTGTGCGACAAGTCCAACGCCAAAGGCATGAAATTATCTGTCTCGCGAGTTGCGTAGCCAAACATCATTCCTTGGTCACCAGCACCTTGCGCATTTGCCTTGCTTTCAAAATCATCTGCTGCCTGACGGTCAACGCCTTGGTTGATGTCGGCTGATTGTTCGTGAATAGCTGAAAGAACACCGCAAGAGTGTGCTTCAAACATATACTCAGCTTTTGTATAACCAATTTTGGCGATTACTTCACGCGCAATTTGCTGTACATCGAGGTATGTTTTGCTGTTTACCTCACCTGCAAGAACTACTTGGCCTGTGGTAACGAGCGTTTCGCACGCTACTTTTGACGTAGGGTCAAACGCCATGAAGTGGTCAATGAGGGCGTCCGAAATTTGGTCGGCTACTTTATCTGGGTGGCCTTCCGATACCGATTCTGAAGTGAATAAATAAGGCATTCTTCTATTTACAATTTACGAAATATGAATTACGATTGTGATTGTCGTTGAATTTTAGAGAGCAAAAATAGGTTATTTTCAGAGATAAAGAAAAAAGAACGAACTTTGTAGCCCTGTTAGGGATTAGTTTTTGGTAATTAGTTATTACACATACCTATTTTTGGCTAATAATGGTAAAAATTGAGAATATCGAATTAGGAGATTTTCCGTTGCTGTTGGCTCCGATGGAGGATGTCTCTGACCCTCCGTTTCGAGCTGTGTGCAAAGAGGGAGGGGCTGATTTGATGTATACCGAGTTTGTCTCGTCAGAAGGGCTGATTCGGGATGCGGCTAAAAGTGTGCAAAAGCTGGATATTTTTGAATACGAGCGCCCAATTGGGATTCAATTGTTTGGGAGCGATATCGAAACCATGGGAGAATGTGCCAAAATCGCCACCAAAGCAGGCCCTGATTTGATTGACATCAACTACGGATGCCCCGTAAAACAAGTGGCGTGTCGAGGGGCGGGGGCGGCGTTGTTACAGGATATTCCTAAAATGGTCAAAATGACCGAAGCCGTAGTGAAAGCGACCCACCTGCCCGTGACGGTTAAAACTCGTTTGGGCTGGGACGAATCCACCAAAAATATTGAGGACGTAGCCGAACGCTTGCAAGACATTGGCATTAAGGCACTCACTGTGCACGGACGCACGCGCGTGCAGATGTACAAAGGTGATGCCGATTGGACACTCATTGGTAAAATCAAGGATAATTCACGCATCAAAATTCCAATTTTTGGGAACGGTGACATTGACAGCCCCGAAAAGGCCATCGAATACCGTGACCGTTTTGGCGTGGATGGAATCATGATTGGGCGCGCAAGTATTGGTTACCCTTGGATTTTTAACGAAATCAAACATTTTATCAAAACGGGCGAACATTTAGCGCCTCCTACCACTGCCGAACGCGTACGAGTATGCCGTAAACACCTCGATTTTTCGATCAAATGGAAGGGGGAACGTACGGGTATTTTGGAAATGCGCCGCCACTACGCTACTTACTTTAAAGGTTTGAACAATTTTAAACCCTACCGTATGCGTTTAGTGGAAACCCTCGACTACGCTCATATTCTAGAAATCTTAGATGAAGTAACCGAAATCTACGCACTAGATAGAGTGGAAGCGTAAGGGATTGATTTATCAAACCTTTTGGACTATGCGCACACACTGGTTAAGTAGTTGCTTTGTGTTGTTGATAACAACATTGGCAGCGGCTCAAAAAAACACTCAAGGTATTTCAGGACGGGTACTTTGGAAAGCAGGAAATTTTATGCCTACTGTCGGTGTCAAGGCGTCAGTTCCTAAAGCAACCCCTGTTGTAAGGGAGGTGTATATTTATGCTTTGACGAACGATAAACAGGTAGAAGCGGGAGAAGATGCGGGTTTTTATCAAAAAGTGAATTCAAAACTTGTCAAAAAAGTAAAAACTAATAACAAAGGACAGTTTTCGGTAAGTCTTCCAGTGGGCTATTATTCGGTGTTTACCAAGGAAGACAAAGGTTTATATGCCAATCTGTTTGACGATGCCATGAACATTAATCCCGTTCAAGTTCAAAGACGCCGTTGGACAAAAATAGAAGTAGTAGTTGATTATCAGGCAGTCTACTAAAAAAATCCCCGAAAGTTTTGAACTTTCGGGGATTTTTCACCTTCGGGAAGGCTTTATTCCTTAGCTACCTTCACCGAAGACTCTACTTTCCCATTTCGTTTGTAAGAAAGTAGGTAAGTAACAGCGGGGAGTTCTTGGGTCGAAACTTCTACTTCGTTAAAAGTACCAGTGAGTGTCACGGTTTTTACCAATTTGCCTTGAATGGTAAACTTATTGAAGTGCATACAATGCAAAAGAAGCAAGCCAGTGCTCGCCACCGTAGCCTCCATTGGTGATTTGGGGGAGGGTCGTATTGATGAAATTTTGCGATGCTTTGAGCATAGTTGCCCGTCGCGCATCCTTGTTGGGCAAAGTAGATGCAATGCCTTTTAAACACCATGCCCGGCTTAGTGAAAGTCCGTCTAAATGAACGATTTGCATATCGTTTCGGTCGCTCACAATGGGTAGCTTTAATACGTTTTGGAGGCCATTAGAAGGCATAAATCCATCGAACCATTTCAGAAAGTCGGTAGGGGGTAAAATCCGCCGCATCAAATCTGCAACTTCTAAGCTTGGGGAAAGAAAATCAGACCCGTCTGGTTCTTGAACGGCGGGTGCTTGCTTGTTGTTAAGGTAAAAATACTTGGCTTTTTCGATGATTTTGGCCTCAAATGAAGTATTTTTCACAGTCCTTGCATAATCAAGGGCAAATATTAGCCCAAATGCAGTATTGGGATGGACTCCCGTTCGATTTGGATAGGTTTGTTTGGGTAAAAATGCCGTCCAAAGCTCCACCACTTGTTGAGTGAGTGGGCGTAAGTTTTGGTGCCACTGTCGTCCTTGAGCATCGTCCCAAGTGGAAAGTTCTTCATCAAGTTTAAGTAACCAAGCCCAGCCATACGTTCGCTCAAACGTGCGTGAAAGCTTATATTTAGTAAAATACTCGGCTTCGGCTTTCATTTTTTCAGGCTGAAAACTAGCGTTCAAAATTTTTCGTATTTTAGCTTCTTCTGGAAGCCCTTTGAAGGTTTTAAGAAGCCTGACGAGCATCCAATGGCCGTGAACGGAAGAGTGCCAATCTAAGCAGCCATAAAACGCAGGATGGAGCTGTTTGGGGCTGAGTTTGGCGTCATTTTCTGCCTCAATGGTGTGCCCTGTTTTATTGGGATATTCCGTATGAATGCAGTGAAGTGGCAAGTTTGCCAAAAACGAAGCTCCTGCAGGTGTCAACTTCAACTGGTCGTTTTCTTTGGTAAGGTAAGGGTTCTGAGCCACAAGTACGGTAAATGGGAAAAGGAATAATATCCAAAAATATTTTTTCATTGTTTTGATAATGAAGTGTTTATGTATAGTTGAGGGACATTTTGGGAGGTAAACAACCAAAATCGACTACGAACTTACTAATTTTGAGCGTTTTCCGACCTTAGGCATGACTTTTTTCAATCTTTCTTTTAAAAAATGCTTCCTAATCTCACTATGTTTGCTGCCCTTAGTAGCGTACGTGGTGTTTTTTGAAGCTATTGCGCTGAATGTCAACTATGTTGCCTACGACGATATTCATGTACTCCAAATCGTCGAACAATGGCAAAATGCCGTTTCTTGGCAAGAAAAATGGGATTGGTTGACGGTCGGCTTTCCCGAACACCGAATTGTTTTCACTCGTTTGGTGGTTTTGATTTCTTATTGGCTTACGGGAAGTGTCAATTTTAAAAGCCTAATGGTAGTGAGCAACGTACTTTGGGTAGCTCAGTTGGGGATTTTGTATAAAGTGTTCAAGAAGGTCAATGTGCCTGCTTTTTATCTAATTCCCTTGTTTTGGATAGTGCTGAATGTTCATTCATTTGAAAATATTTTTTGGGGAACCAGCTCGCTTGGTAATTTTGGATTACTTTTTTTTGCCATGATGGCTGCATACGGATACACTCAGTTGTCGTCAAAGCACATTTGGGTAGGCCATTTATTCTCGGTTTTTGCCACATTTTCGTACGGAAATGGCTTGCTCACTTTTCTGATTGGGGGTATGGTATTGGCCTTGTCGAAGCGCCGGAAAGAGATGGGATATACGTTGTTGGTATTTATATTGACTATGGGTATATACGTTTTGACGCGCGCCCATGCTTTACCCAATGGATTAGATTTGATACAGCCTGCTAATTATTTTCAAGCAATTATCTGTTTTCTAGCCTTCATTGGGTCTTCTGTCAATTTTGATGCGTATGCACCCTCTACAATTGCGATTTGGGCTTCGGTAGGCTGGGGGGCATTTTTATTAGGGATATGTGTGTGGTTTTTGGTAAGAAATAGTGTCATTTCGTTCAAAACAATAGACCTTCAGTTAAGTGAAGTACAATGGTTTGCGTTGTATTTATTGCTTTTTGTGGTATTAACATCTTTGGGAGTCGTTTATAAACGTGCCGAAGGTGACGGCCTTATCGGGATGTTCAAAGGGCGATATCGGATGTATCCAACCTGGCTACTGATAGTGACGTTTCTATTACTTTTAGACCACTTTCGAGGCAAAATCTCTCAAAAACTGATAGTAGTTATATCTGTCTCGGCCATTGGCTTCAATCTTCTGGTATTGTACTATGCCATTGCGCCCGCCGTCAATAATCGACGGATGGCAGTGGCGCAGGAATTCAATTCGATGTACAATGCCGATTTGCTGGGGCTAAAAATGTTTGATTTAACGGGTGCTGACTTTGGGCGATTGCAGAAACTGTATCGTCCGACTTTGTTTTTTAAGCAGTACGATAAACAGTGGACAGCCTCAACTGATTCTCTTTCGACCCATGGGATTTTTAAGGTTGATTCAATCTATTGGGAAAATAATAATCTCAATGTTTTGTACCAACGTGAGTTTATTCGTCCTTCCAAAAATGCCGACGATGGGGCGTACGTGGTCTTGAAATCGGCTTCACATGTTTACATGGCTGCGGGAATGCAGCGGGCACTTCCGCTGAAGACGTTTCTCCGACGAGGTTGGTATTGGGACAAAGGATTTTCGTCGATTTTTAATCGGGCTTCGGTAGTTAAAAGTAATTATCGAGTGTATGTACTTCGTCGCCAAAACGGTGTTTCAGAACTACTAGATACCCAACGGCGAGTGACTTTCTAGGAGTCGAGGTTGGCTAATAAATCGGAGGAAATAAGCAAGTTCTTGATGGGAGAAAAGGCATTCTTGTTAGAAGTTGCTTTTAGGGGCAGTAAGGGTTCGCCATGACGATTCACCACACCTATCCATTCGCCTTCTGGTGAAGGGTCAGGAAAGTGTTGCCATATATAATCATTCACTCGTTGCCATTGTTTCAGAAGACTACGGTCTTGCAAAACCTGATAAGCCCGTAGCAAGGCAGTACAAGCTTCTAGTTGAACCCAAGCATACTTGTAATAGGCGTCGGGTTCGGTGGCGGGTAAACTTTTTACATCTAGCCAATGATAATACCCCCCATAGGCTTCGTCCCAAGTGGTTTCGGCTAAGTAAGCGATGTGCTGGGCCAATTGCCTCCGAATTTGTCGTTTATTGAGGTCGTATGTTAGTTCGTAAAAAGAGTTAAAGGTTTCAAAAACCCGACCAGCATGGATTCGGCGTCCCAAGAGACAATCGGAATACCCTCCTTCAGAGAATACATTTTCTAGTAAAATGTCGGCACGAGGTTCCCAAAAATGCTTCATCAATTCATTTAAAAGGGCTTCTCCTCGTTCGCGAAATGCTTTTTCAGAAAGACAATTTTTTGCGGTAGTTAAAGCGCGAGCGAGGGCATTTAGTTCGCTGATTTGTTTTAAATGCCGCCCCTTTAAAGGCTCATCAACAAATTTTTGTAGCCGTTTTTCTCGTTTACGAACGGCCTTTATCAACGTTTTTTTTGCCGCTTCGGCGTAGGTATCATCTTTGGTAATGTCGTACAAAATGCCCCACGCAGCGCAGGCCGCGGCTTCCACTTGCGTATCTTTTACTTCAACAACTCCTCTACCTGTAATATCAACGGACTCCCACCAAGTCTCCTTGGTATCGGTTACGTATTGAAGTAAGAAATCTGCCCCTTGGCGGGCATAGTCCAGAAAAGTGGGTTGGGCTTCGTTTTGGAATAACTTAGCAAAAGCCCAAGCTTGTTGACCGTGCCAAGCCATCCACTTGTCAGTCGAAATAACTTCGCCTTTGTTGGAAAGTACGCAAAAATAACCACCGTTGACACGGTCGATAGCAAAGTCGAGCCAAAAGGGAACGATTCGTTGTAAAAGGTCTTCGCGGTATTGCTGGGCGTACAAAAGCAAATTCATGCCGCAAAAATAGATTTTTTTTTACCTTTGTTGTACAATCAAACCTTTATTGCCTCTGCAACCGCTGTCTTCTTTCGCCCTGCCTGATAGGGTTTCTTAATCGTCAGTTGTTTCAATGACGACTGGCCACCAATGATTTTATCCCTTTAGAAGACCAGAAAAACTCTGACCTTGTGTTTTCTGTCAATTTATACTCCGCTTTTTATCATGTATTTTATAGAATCTACTCGTTTGCGGTTGATTCCGCTTACTACTCAACAATTACAACTACAGGCTAGTGATTACTTAGGATTACAAAAATCGCTAGGACTTACGCCTCGACTGATGAAAATGGAGGAAGAATTTCAGGTAGAATTTGACGATGCATTGGCCAATTATTGGCTTCCTGAAACGGCGGCCAACGTAGCCAATTATCAATGGTATACCAATTGGCTTATTGTCGAAAAAGAGTCGAATTCTGTAGCAGGCGGAATTGGCGTGGCAGGAATGCCCAACGACGAAGGCGAAACGGAAATTGGCTATGGCTTGGACGAAGAGTTTCGCGGGAAAGGCATTGCAAAAGAGGCTGTTGAATGTTTGATGAAATGGGTATTTAAACATCCTGCTGCTCAAGCACTCATTGCCCAAACCCCTGTTCGTCTCCCGCTTTCACAGAGGGTGTTGGAGAAGGCGGGCTTCTTCCAAGTAAAGGAGGAAAATGGCATTATTTTGTGGCGAAAACATAAGGCAAGTTAGTTTACACCCTTAAAAAGCAGTACGTTTGCAAAAAATTTAAACCAATGACAATAGCACCTAATCAAGTCGTAGCGTTGGCCTACGAACTGAGCATTATGAACGATACCGACGAGTGGCAGATGGTTGAAACCGTCGGTAATGACCAGCCTATGTACTTTATTCAAGGCATGAGTGGGTTGCCAGAAAGTTTTGAAGACAAAATCAACGGTCTTGTCGTGGGCGAATCGTTTGATTTTACACTTTCTCCCGAAGAAGGATACGGCGATTATGACATGGAAGCCGTTGCCGAACTTCCAATCGATATTTTTAAAGTGGAGGGTGAGGTTCAAGAAGATATGCTTCAAGTGGGTAATATGATTCCGATGACCAACGAAGATGGACATCGTTTGATGGGCCAAGTGATAGAAGTAAACCGTGAGTTTGTATTGATGGACTTCAATCACCCATTGGCAGGCCGCACGATGCACTTCAAAGGCTCAGTGATTAATGTCCGTCCTGCTACTGCCGAAGAACTTGACCATGGCCATGTCCATGGTGAAGGTGGGGTAGAACATTAATTGAATGTCGAGTTCAGAATGTCGAATAATTATTAAACTTCGACATTCTGAACGCTAAACTCGACACTAGATAAGCGGTTCTTGCTGACTTAGGCAGTGAAAGCTTCCGAGCCCCCAAATGATTTCGGTAGAGTCGATGCCAATTACCTTACGGTCGGTAAAACATTGACTCAAAATATCCAATGCTTTTTGGTCGTTGGCACAGCGAAACGTCGGAACAATGACAGCCGCGTTGCTGATGTAAAAATTAGCATAAGAGGCAGGCAAACGCAGATTTTCACTGTAAATAGGCGTTGGCATGGGTAACTCTATAATGTTGAGCTGTTTGCCATTGAGCAAACGCATCTGCTTCAGTTCGTTGATATTCTCTTGTAAAATTTCGTAGTTGTCGTCCGATTTATTTTCTTCTATAATCGCTACTACTGTATCTTCATTCACAAAACGTACAGTGTCGTCGATATGCCCGTCGGTATCATCACCAACGATGCCATCGTTTACCCAAAGAATTTGTTCCACTCCGTAATAATCACACAAATATTGTTCGATTTGTGCTTGATTGAGGTGCGGATTGCGATTTTCGTTGAGCAAACAAGCCCTACTGGTCAATAAAGTACCTTTTCCGTTAAATTCTACCGAGCCACCTTCCATGATAATACCAGGCGTGACGTAGTCTAAGCCCAAATGATGAGCAATCGCTACGGGGATTAGGTCGTCGTGGTTGAATGGTGGATATTTCCCCCCCCAAGCATTGTAGCCCCAATTCACTACCAAACGTTTTTGGGTATCAGGGTTTATCAAAATGCCAGGGCCGTGGTCGCGGCACCAAGAGTCGTTGGTGGCGTGAAGCGGAAGTTCGATTTGATTGAGGTCGATTCCTGCTCCCAGTAAATGAAGTTTTATGATTTGTTGTACCGTTTCGTTGTGCGCATTGATACACACCTTTTCACCCTCACTGATGGCCTTAATAAATTCCAAATAAGCAGGAAGCATTTTAGGCTGACGCTCGTACGTCCAAGAAGCTTCGGTGTGAGGAAAACTCAGCCAAGTGGCACGATGTGGATGCCATTCGGCAGGAAAGAAAAAGCCCTGTTCTTTGGGCGTAGATGAAATTGACATGTTGCTTTAGTCTATTAAGCCGTTTTGCGTCTGCAAAAATAGAGAGAAATATAGATTGTTTTAGACCCGCGTGTAGGTTCGTTTGGTAAAGTCTGTGTATCTTTCGTTGAAAAATTTCCACCTTTACCTCAATAAAATAAACGTATGCGAACAATTAAATGGATGATAGTACTGGTCATGGTAAGCTTAACCAGTTTTGCCCAAAAGAAATTTCCTTACATCAAAAGCGGAGGAGGGATGTTTGAAGTACCTGAAGCAGAGCCGATTGTTGACCCAAAGATGAAGTATAAGGTATTGTATGAAATTTCGAAAGGTGCCGATAAACCCGATACCGTTAACAGTACCTTAGATAAATTGGCTCGTTTGGTGAATCTTCATTTATCGGCAGGGATTCCGAAGCAAAATTTAGATGTGGTGGCCGTGATACACTTTTTGGGTACGCCGTTGATTTTGAGTGACGAAGCCTATAAGAAGAAATTTGGCGTACCTAACCCTAATACTGCATTGATTAATGAACTTGTGGCCAACGGTGTCAAATTGTACATCTGTGGGCAGTCGCTGTACATGCGTAAATTGGAAAAAGAGCCTCGCAACTCAAATATCCACGTCACATTGTCGGCCATGGTTTTGATGACTACCCTCCAATCGAAGGGCTATGTGCCTATTATTCCGTAGCATTATAAACGATATAAGACATATAAGGGATTATGAGAAACTTATACGCGCTTATATGTCTTAATATGGTTCAAAAACTAAGAAAAATACCCCTTAAAGGTCAAGCCGTTGATAAGCCCCTGCAACGAAGGCGCGTTGGTGGCTAAATCGCTCAAAATCGGATTTTCGACACCCCAGTTGAGTTCCAATTCGGGGTCGTCCCAAAGGCAGCGCCAGTTATCATCGGCGCCGTAGTCGGGATAGGCTTCCGAAACGGCTTGTACGTGAATAGATGGCGTAAAGAAATACCATCCGTGTAACATTCCAACGGGAAAAACAAGGGCGGCAGGGTCTTCGCCAAACAATTCAAACAAGGCGGATTTGTGCTGTGTCGGTGAACCAGGCCGTAGGTCGCGGAGGCCTAATAAACAATGCCCTTCAATAAGGCAAAAGTATTCATCGTGACGAATGTGGAAGTGCATTCCTCGAAAAACATTCGCTTCTGATTTTACAGCGCTCCATTGCACGGGCTTAAGTACCGTACCCCAATGGTCTTGAAAAATTTCGGTAAATGACCCGCGGTGGTCTTTATGCTCGTCTAACGACACCAAACGAACTTGGTGAAGTTCTACCCCATCTATTTGTGCGGATTTTACAATCTGAGTGGTATTCATGGTACAAAACGGTTTTTGGGCGAAAGTACCACGAGGCAATGAATAAAAAACTGAGGGAAGTCAGGGCTTTGATTTTATCCGTCTTTAATTACAGAACGAGTTTCTTATATGGCGAGTCACGTCTAAAACCAATACGCTTGCATTTAAAGGGTCGATGATTGACCAGCCCTAAACCCCACGCTTTCCCTATTTTACTATATTTTCTAACCCAATATTCGCATTAATAACAAATGTTTACAAATTCTTCGCTTTCAATTGTGTTACGGCGTAGTCAGCGGCGCGAGCTGTCAGTGCCATGTAAGTAAGTGAAGGGTTTTGAGTGGCAGTAGAAGTCATGCAAGCTCCGTCGGTAACAAACACGTTTTTGCAGGCGTGCAACTGGTTCCACTTGTTTAGAAGCGATGTTTTTGGGTCTTTTCCCATCCGAACTCCCCCCATTTCGTGGATGTCAAGTCCAGGAGCTTTGTTGGGTACATCGTGGGTTTTGATGTTTTTGAAACCCGCTTTGGTAAACATTTCCGTCAACTGCTCATGGTAATCTTTCACCATTTTTTCGTCATTATCGTCGTAACTCACCGAAATCCGTAGCTGCGGGATTCCCCATGCATCTTTGAGGTTAGGGTCGAGGGCTACGTAATTGGTTTCTTTAGGAATAGTTTCGCCCATCATGTGCGATCCCACGCGCCAGTTACCGTATCTTTTTTCGGCCAACGACGTTTTCAATTCTTCGCCCATGCCTGAGCGGTCGTTATACGTAATGCGTGAAGAACCAAACCCTGCGGCATATCCCCGCAAGAAGTCGGTTTCTTGCTTGAGGAGGTTGCGAAAACGTGGAATGTAACTTTCGTTGGGACGGATACCCTCGTTAGTGGTATCCAAAAAACCTTCGTATTCTCCCGAAATGCTCGTACGATAGTTGTGGAATGCAACGTACTTGCCCATCAGTCCATTATCGTTTCCCAAGCCGTTGGGGAAGCGATGAGAGGTGGAATTGAGTAAAAGTAAGTTGGTATTGAGCGCAGCGGCATTCACAAAAATAACTTTTGCGAAGTATTCTGTCATTTCTTTTGTCTTGGCATCAATCACCCGTACTCCCGTAGCTTTTCCTAGTTTTTCGTCGTAGATAACTGAGTGAACCACTGAATCGGGTTTGAGGGTCATTTTGCCGGAACGCATTGCCCACGGAATAGTGGAAGCGTTGCTGCTAAAATAACCTCCGTAGGGGCAACCGCGCTGGCATAATGAACGGTTTTGGCACTGTGCGCGTCCTTGTTGGAAGTGAATAGGATTGGGTTTGGTCAAGTGCGCACAACGGCCAATGATGATGGGGCGAGCGCCTCCGTAGTGTTTGGCCATTTGCTGACTAAAGTATTTTTCCACACACGACTGCTCATGCGGAGGTAAAAACTCGCCATCGGGAAGCTGGGGAAGACCGTCCTTGTTGCCCGAGATTCCTGCAAACTTTTCAACGTAGCTATACCAAGGCGCAATTTCGTTGTAGTTAATCGGCCATGCTACGGCAAAACCATCGCGCGCGGGGCCTTCAAAGTCAAATTGCGACCAACGTTGCGTTTGGCGAGCCCATAGCAACGATTTTCCACCGACTTGGTAGCCCCGAATCCAATCGAAGGGCTTCTCTTGCACGTAAGGATGCTCGGCATCTTTTACAAAAAAATGTGCCGCATCCTCGTTGAAAGCATAACATTTACTGACAATAGGATTGGCGTCTTTTACTTCCTTCGGCATTTGACCCAAATGAGGGAACTCCCACGGGCGCATCATGGTCGTTGGGTAATCGGTGACGTGCTGTACATTGCGACCACGTTCTAATACAAGTGTACGTAAGCCTTTGCCTGTCAGTTCTTTGGCTGCCCAGCCACCACTAATGCCAGAGCCAACGACAATGGCATCGAATGTGCGGTCTTTGATAGAATCTATATTAAAATTTGACATAAGCCCCTGAAGCCCCAATGGGGACTATTTTTGAATTTTTTATTTTAAAAAGAATACATTTTTTCCCTATTTGGGGCGAGTAGCAACAGGTACACAACCGTGATAAAACCCAGGGGCCATGTTGTATTTCTGAATGTTGACCATGACGTATTCAGAATTTTGGTATCCCTGAATGGTGAGGCTTTTAATCATACTTACAAACGCCTTGGTATCGGTATTGTCAGCTAATTTTTTAAGAAGGTCGAGGCGTTGTTTCTCTTCGCAAGCTGCAAATACTTTGCCGTAGGCTTGTTGTGCTGCGTTATTTGTATCAGCCAAACCTTTTTTGAGGTTTTTTTGCGCACTTTCACCGTAACAATCATTAATCATTCGAAGGGCAAATTGATGCACTTTTAGTGATTTTGCTCCTGGGGTAGAAGTTTCAGGAATAATTGTTTCGACGATTTCGGCAAGGGTGTCTTCCTCTGCCACTGTAAGTAGTGTAGGCGCTTGTACCGATTCGGGAGTCCATGCTTGTGCCCAACTAGGTAGGCTCATTAATCCTCCAACAGCAGCCGTCAGGCTTTTAAGGGCAGACCGTCTTTGCATAATAACGTTTGGTTAGTTTGAATTCTATGAGAGATGCTTTAGTAAGGCTATAAAGCTACCAATTTAAAAGAAATGAAAACAGGTTAGATACCTATGAAAAATAAGAAAAGAATATTAAAGCATTGGGTGTCTTACCCCTCTATGAGGTGGTTCCTTTTTGGTTTACACTTCCTGCTGGTTAGTAATTGATTTTAGCTTTCTTTTTTAACCAGTTTTTCGGTAGTATTCAGCCTCAAAAGCTGCTGGATTACGGTAGTTCAAGGATGAATGCAGTCTCTTGGTATTATAGTATCCCTCAATGTATTCAAACAGTACCGATCGTAGAGCCTCGAGATCACTGTACCCTCCTTTTGGGATTGCCAATTCCGCCTTCAGTCGACTCCACAGAGATTCTGCGAAGGCATTATCATATGGATCCTCAGCGCGGGACATGCTCTGTTGTACTTTAAAAGTGCTGACTAACTGATTCATTTTCCGTGAAAGATATTGCCCCCCGCGGTCAGAATGAATAATTAAACCTGACTTCACTTTTCGCTTCAGCAGCGCCTTTTCCAGAGGCTCTCTTACCAAATTCTCCTGCATGTTATCATCAATCTTCCAACCAACAATCTGGCGGGAGAAAAGATCCATCCAAGTGCACAAATATGCCCATTTCCCGCCTTTTAGCGGCATGTAAGTAATATCTGACACCCATACAGCGTTCGGACGATCCGGTTTTGGTTGATTGAGCAGGTGATTGTTGCAAATCCGCTTTCCGTGCTTGCTATCAGTCGTCCTGGGGATAAATCCGGGAGGCTGAATAGCTCTTAACCCTTCCTTTCGCATGATCTCGGACACTTTTCGACGGCCAATTCTGATTCCTTTTTGCTTCAAAGACTCTCTAATCCGCCGACTGCCATAGCGTTTCATGTTCCGGATAAATTCCATCCGTACTTCATGCTTTGGACGATTGTATTTCTTGTCCGCATTATGACTTTCTCCACGCTGATACCGGTAGTAAGCTGTTCTGCTCACATCGAAAAGCAGACATAAAACACTTACTTTATAACTCTTGGACAGGGTAGAGACAAGCCATAGACGTCCCTTAGTCGGACTTGCTCAAGAGACCTAACCCCTTTTTTAATATCTCTCGGTCGGTTTTCAGACGTTCATTCTCTGCTCTTAATCTGGCATTCTCTGCCGCGAGCTTCGCACACTTACTGCTTTCACTATCTCCGGTCTTCGCTTTGGTCTTCATCGTTGCCATACTTTTCCAACGATACAGAAGATTTTCCGCAATTCCAAAACTCTGTGAAAGTTCTCTGGCACTCCTGCCAGACATCAACATGGTGATCAGTTCATGCTTAAAATCAGCATCATAACTCTTTCGGGACTTGGCCCCATTCCAGTTTTCAATTGCACTTCAGTTTGTGCAAGAAAGTGTGCCAATTTTTGCAGCCACCTCAGGGCAAAAAATATGACGAAAATTATACGTACTCGCTTGTTTGAATCATAGAAATCCCGCGCGGTGGAAAGTTAGAAAACATGGTACTGGCAAGCGACGT
>JACCEC011089496.1_pt1 | contig 21788 bp, 22 predicted proteins | sample 7450121 | NCBI WGS metagenome assembly JACCEC01 (sample SAMN15323455, study PRJNA562643) | freshwater metagenome | isolation source: river surface water | place: USA:Blue River Watershed | collected 2017-08-18 | reverse complement strand
GGCCTGGCCATGCTGCCCTTCTACATTTATTACTCCATGTTCGGCTTTCAGCGCGTAGGCGACGCCATCTGGGCCGCGGCCGACCAGCGCGCCCGCGGCTTTTTGCTGGGCGCCACCTCAGGCCGCACCACCTTGGGCGGCGAGGGCCTACAGCACCAGGACGGCAGCAGCCATTTGGTGGCGGCCACCATCCCCAACTGCAAGGCCTACGACCCAGCTTTCGCGGGCGAGCTGGCGGTGATTCTGGACGCGGGCATGCGCGAGATGGTCGAGCAACAGGCCGACGTGTTTTATTACATCACCCTGATGAACGAGAACTACGCGCAGCCCGACTTGCCAGCAGGCGTCGAGGCCGATGTGCTGCGCGGGGGCTACCGCTTTGGCGTGTACGGCCCGAGCGATGCCGCCCAGCGCGTGACCTTGCTCGGCTCGGGTGCGATCCTGACCGAAGTGGTCAAAGCCGCTGAGCTATTGGCGGCGCAAGGCGTGGGCGTGACGGTGCTGAGCGTCACCAGCTGGAGCGAGTTGGCGCGCGACGGCATGGCGCAAGAAGCCGGTGGCGCTGTGGGCGCTGGGCATTTGGCGCAACTGCTGGGCGCCACCCAAGGCCCGGTGATCGCCGCCACCGACTATGTGCGCGCCGTGCCCGAGAGCGTGCGCGCCTTCGTGCCCGAAGGCCGCCGCTACACGACGCTCGGCACCGACGGCTTTGGCCGCAGCGACACGCGGGCTGCGCTGCGCCGCTTCTTTGCGGTGGACGCGGACAGCATCGCACAAGCTGCGAAACAAGCTTTGGGGCGCTGAACTTGCGACACGCCTGACGGGCGTGTCGCGCACTTGCCCATCGACAGGGGGCACGCCTGCCCATAATCCGCATTCTCAAAACCTTTGGAGTGCCCCATGCTCGACCCGCAAGCCCAAGCCCTGATGACCTTGTTGAGCGAAAAGGGCATTCCTCCGGTTTACACCCAAACACCCCTCGAGGCTCGGGCCTCCTACCATGCGCGGCGCAGCTTGACCCAGCCCGATGCGCCTGGGGTGGGGCGTGTGCAGGACCTGCAGTTCAGCCACGCCGGGGTGAGCATTGCGGTGCGCGTGTACCACCCGACAGGGACGGCTGCAGTGGCTGGGGCCCTGCCTGCGCTGGTCTACTTGCATGGTGGGGGCTGGACCGTTGGCGATCTCGACACGCACGATGTGCTGTGCCGATCGCTGTGCCAGCAAGCCCACGGCGTGGTGGTGGCGGTGGATTACCGCATGGGGCCGGAGCACAAGTTTCCCGCCGCCTACGACGACGCGGTGGCGGCCTGGCAGTGGGTGGCTGCCCAGGCGCAAACCCTGGGCATTGACCCTGAGCGCATCGCCATCGGCGGCGACAGCGCGGGCGGCAATTTGGCTGCTGCAGCCTGTCTGGGCTTGCGGGATCTGGGCCTCAAGCCGCTCATGCAGTTGCTGATCTACCCCAGCACCTTGATGGCGCCTGACACCGATTCGTACAAGACCAATGGGCAGGGTTACATGCTCACGCGCGATTCGATGGCCTGGTATAGCGGCAATTACCTGCGCGGGCCACAAGATGCCCAAGACTGGCGTGCCTCGCCGCAACTGGCCGCCAGCCACGCCAACTTGCCGCCGGCCTTCGTGTTGACGGCGGGGTTCGACCCTTTGCGCGACGAAGGCCTGTTGTATGCCGACGCCCTGAGTCGGGCGGGTGTGTCATCGCAATACATTTGCTTTGAACGGCAAATCCACGGCTTCATCACCATGGGGCGTGTCCTGCAAGAGGCCAACACGGCGGTGTCCCTGTGCGCCCAGGCGCTGCGCACGGCTTGGGCGGTGGCCTGATCAGCCTTGCACCACGGCCAGGTAAGCCTGGCGGGTTTCCGGGCTGACCGCGTCAAGCGCTTGTTCGTAACGCGTTTGGTGCTGGGCCAGCATGCGGGCCGAGGCGATGGTTTTGGAGCGGCAAAACCAGTGGCAGCTGTGCTGCATCAAAAACATCTCGCCCATCATGCGAAATGACCGGGCTTTGTCGGACAGGCCTTCCCGGTTGTCCACGGCGCGCTCGATGCCTTGCGCGTGCACTTCCAGCAGGCGACGCATGTCAAAACAGACTTTGGGAGAAAGCTGGTCCAGGAAAGGCAGGGCCAGCTTCAGGCCACGGGTTGCGGGCGGGGGCAACTTGGCGAACTCGAGCGCCAGATGCTGGAAATCGGCGGCGATTTGCTGCTCGGCTTGTTCTTGCAGTTGCCAAATTTGCTGTTGACGCTCGGGGTCGGATTCGCCCAGGGCCCGCATGTACGCGGTGGTCAGCTGCGACATGAGCTTTTCGATCTGGTAGGGCCGCAATTGCTCGGCCAGCAAGGCGGTGCGTTTGCGCTGGCCTTGCAGGTTGAGCCACTGGATGACGATGGCCAAAACGATCAACAGACTGAGGAATTCCATACCAAGATAAAAATTTGCGGCCTTGTTGGCTTGAGCGCCAAGTGTAGTGAGTGCAGGCCCCCAAAAGGTCAAAGGCCCCGCGCTGGGGATGGCTCCGCTTGGGGGTAGGGCTTTCAGTGTGTGGGCGCACACAAGCGCTCAATTGGAGAGCGGACTCTAAAGTGCAGCTTTTCTCTTGCCCTGGCCTCTTCATGCTGTTCAAATTGCTGCATTGCAACAAAAACCTTCCAAGGAATACACCATGAACTTCAACGCCGATCAATTCACCGCCACCCAACAAGCCAACATCGCAGCCGTTGCCGACCTGTCGCAAACCGCTTTCGCCGGTTTCGAGCGTTTGGTCGAGTTGAACATGGCCGCTGGCAAAGCCGCTGTGGGTGAGTCTTTCGCCAACATGCAAGCCCTGATGGCCGCCAAGAGCCCGCAAGACCTGATGGCTGTGCAAGCCGCTTTGGTGCAGCCAGCTTTCGAAAAGTCAGTGTCTTATGGCCGTCACATCGCCGACATCGCCAACAGCACCAGCGCTGTGTTCAGCAAGGCTGTGGAAGGCAAAATGGCCGAGTCCGAGAAGGCTGTCAAAAGCCTGGTCGAGAGCAGCCTGAAGAACGCACCCGCTGGCTCCGACGCCGCTGTGGCCGCCATCAAGACCGCTTTCGAAGCCAGCCAGAGCGCTGCCGAAACCCTGAAAAAAGTGGCCAAGCAAGCCGCTGACAGCGCCGAAGCCAGCATGAAGGCCGCCTCTGCCCAAGCCGAAGCTTCGGTCAAAGCCGCCCTGTCCAAGGCCAAAGCCAAGGCCTAATTCGCCGATCAAACCGCCGCTCAAGCAGCGGGCGCCAGTCGCCTGCTTCCTACAATCAGGGTGTCTTCGGACACCCTTTTTGTTTTGGACGCCCCCCATGCACTCAGCATTCGCACAGCCTTCAGCCCCTGTTTTGCACACCGAAGGCGGCGTGGCCACCCTCACGTTGAACCGCCCTGCCCAGCGCAACCGCCTGGAAAACGCGGACCTCAAGGCTTTGCTGGCCCATTTTGAAGCCGTCAACCGTGACCCCACGGTGCGGGTGTTGGTGCTCACGGCCAACACGGCCGGTCAGCCCAAGCCGGTGTTTTGCGCGGGTTACGACATTGGCGGCTTTGACGAGCCGGGTCATGGCTCGTCCTTTTTTGAAGAAATTCCCGACGCACTGGCCGCCCTGCGCCCGGTGACCATTTGCGCCCTGAATGGCAGCGTGTACGGCGGCGCGACCGATGTGGTGCTGGCGTGTGACTTGCGCATCGGACTGCAAGGCATCGAGTGGCGCATGCCCGCCACGGCTCTGGGTTTGCATTACTACCCGAGTGGTTTGCGGCGCTATGTGAGCCGCTTTGGCCTGGCGGGGGCCAAAAGGGCTTTTTTGACGGCACGGCCTTTCACGGCCCGGCAACTCGATGCCCTGGGCTTGTTCGAGGCGCTGGCGGGACCCGAGGACTGGGCGCCAACGCTGCAAGCCTTGGTGGACGATGTGTTGGCCTTGGCCCCCTTGGCGCTCGAGGCCACCAAACAATCGTTGCGCGACATCGAGGCCGGGGTGGCCGATGAGGCCTCCTTGCGCGCGCGGGAGCACATGACCAGCCAAAGCGCAGACTTTGCCGAGGGCCGCGCCGCCTTTGCCCAGCGCCGCAAGCCGGTTTTTGCAGGGCGTTGAGCGGCTATCAAGTCAAGCCCGTTGCTGCCGATACTGTAAGACGATCGTTTTTGGGGAGTGGTGGCGCAATGGGTGCAAGTCGTTGGTGGTGCGTGGCCGTGCTGGGGCTGTGGGCCATGCCGTGGGCGTGGGCGGGTCAGTACGTGCTGCTGGCGGGCCAAACCCAGACCGTGCCCGTGTCGGCCCGTGTGCTCAATGGCGAGCAGGTCTGCAACCTGGAAATCACCGTCCCCGGACAGGCCCCTGTCGAGCGGGTGGTGCGCGCGCCGTTCTTTGATGCCCGGGTCGCGATCAACCCGGGTGATGCGGACAGTGTGACGGTGCGTTGGCGCGGGCAGTTCAGGCGTGTGCAGGACCAGGTGATCAATGCATGCCCTGCACAAGGCGAGACGCAGTTCAAGGTGGTCCGCGACAACGCCTTGACCCAAGCGATTTGGGTGGCCATGTTGGCGCAAATGCCGCCCGCCAAAAGCGAGTGTGTGAGGGTGGCTTTGGCGCACGATCAGGTGCGTCCGGAGTGGTTTGATTTCACGGACCCTCAGCCCAGTGCAGAAGATGCGCGCATCCAAAGGGCCTTCACCCGTTGCGATGAATTTGTGGCGCAAGCCAAAGCCTGGGGGGCGCAAAACCCGGCGGGACATGCTTGTGCGGTGGCCGGTGGCATTCAAAGCCGATGCGAGGGTTTTTTCACGGCGCCGATTCAAGGCAAGTCGCAGGTGATTTCGCGTGAAGTGGCCATACAACGCCAGCTGGAGGGCTTGCCCTGGAGCACCGGGGTGCGCGAGATGGCCAGCGCCAGGGCTTCTCGCATCAAGGCCGAGCAAGACCGGGTGGCCCGAGCGGCAGCGCAAGAGGCGGCGAGGATCCAGGCGATCGAAGATGCGCGTGTGTTGGCCGAGCGTCAGGCCGAAGAGGCCAAATTGGCCGAGCAACGCGCTTTGCAAGAGAAGATCGCCGCCTTGCGCGCTCAAATTGCCGAAGAAAAAGCACTCAAGGAAAAGCAGCGCCTGGAAAACCGCAATTGGCTGCTCAAGCAGGTGGACAAAATCACGGGCAGCAACCAGCCTGCGCCTGCGGAAGACCCGAAAGCCGCACCGGCAGCTCCAGCAGCTCCAGCAGCTCCAGCGGCAAAGTGAGGGTTGTCGGCTCGGTTTTGGGGGCGATCTTGCCGCTTCAGGCTAGGGTGCGTCCTGCTGACCAGGCCGTGCCCATCGAGGCGGCCATGACGAGCGCAATGGCCAGCCCTTGAGCCAGCGTGAGGTGTTCGGCCAGCACCAGCCAACCTGCCAGCGCGCCCACGGCAGGCTCCAGGCTCAGCAAAATGCTGAAGGTGTTTTTGGGCAGGTGGTTGAGCGAAAACATCTCCAGCGCATAAGGAATGGCGCTGGACAGCAAGGCCACGGCCAGGCCTGCCACCAGCCATTGCGGGTCCAGCATGGCGGCGCCCGCATGGAAAACGCCGATGGGGGCCACCACGATGGCGGCGGCCAACATGCCCATGGGCGTGGCCATGCTGCCGTAGCGCAGGGCCACGCGCTGGCCAAACACGATGTAAAGCGCCCAGCAAATGCCCGCCGTGAAGGCGAAAAACATGCCCATCGGGTCAAGCGCCGTGGCCGCATCGCCGCCGGGCAGGGGCAGCAAGAGCGCCAGCCCGGCGATGGCCAGCGCCACCCAAAGCCAGTCACTGGCTTTTTTGGAGGTCCAGACCGCCACGGCCAAGGGCCCGGTGAATTCGATGGCAATGGCCACGCCAAAGGGAATGGTCTTGATCGCGCTGTAAAACAGCAGGTTCATCACCCCCAGCGTGACGCCGTACAGACCCAGCGGCAGTGCGTCGGCCCAGACCCACTTGCGACGCCAGGGCCTGAACACCGCCATCAGCATCAGGGTGGCAAACACGATGCGGTAGGCGGTGGTGCCCTCCGCGCCCAAAGCCGGGAACAGGCTTTTGGCAAAGGAGGTGCCCACAGCCAGGGAGGTCAGGCTGCCCAACAAAGCCAGCATGGCCCACAAACGCAGGTTCAAGCGGGGCCTCTTTCCTGGGTGTTCAGCACGATGGCTTGGCCGTGTGGCGTGCGCTCGGCGGCGTCGGCCCAGGCGTGCTCCAAATCATGGATTTCATCGGGCGTGCCCAGTTGACGGTCGATGACCAGTTGCTCCAGGGCGTTGAGCCAGTGGGTGTAATACAGGCTGCCGTCGCTGGCTTCGCCGCGCGTTTGGCCCGCGCGGATTTCGCGGGTCAGTGCGGCTGCCCATTCGGGCCAAGTGAATACGCCTTGGTCGTGCAGCTGCAGCGTCATGGCAAAGGCATGGGCTTGCCAGGGCTCTTCAAACACCACGCCGTTGTTGGCGGTGGCGGGCATGGGAAAGCCGTCGCCGCAGGCGCGGGCCAGCTCGTTCAGGTCTTGGATGGCATTGTTCATGGGGGTGCGATCAAGAGGGGAGCGCTTCCAGATAAGACTCCCAGGCGTCCACGCTCACCTGGTGCCCGGCTTCGGCCTGGGGGCCCCACAGCTCGGTGCCATCAAACACCACGGTGTAGAGGTGCTCGGCCGTGCCAGCAAATGGCGGCCGCATCTGGTTGACATGCTGGTCGGGCAAAACATGGCTGCCGTGGTGCAGCACCACCGTGCCCACGTGGCCCCGCACATAGCGGGGTAAACGGGTGTGGCCTGGGGGGTTGAGGTTCAGGGCGCGCACCCGCTGGCCCACGGCAAAGCGCGGCGCTCGCGTGCTGGGGCGGTCGGCTGGGCTGCCTTTGGCCAGCGCCGCATCGACCTCGGCGGCTTGGAGCACCCGCACGCCCGCCACGGGCGGCGTGATGGGCTGGCCTTGGGCCAGTTCTTGTTCGGTGATCAGGCCCCGCTCGATCAGCAGCTTTTGCAGCGCCTTGATCCAGATGGCGTAGTAAGGGCCTTGCACATAGTCCAGCGGGGGCAAAGACTCACGGGCCGAGCGGGCCAGATCGATGTTCCACAGGCCGCTGGCACCCATGGCCACCGTCACCCCCAAGGCACGGCGCTCCCATTCACCATGAAACAGCGGTTCGTTGGCTTCGATTTGAACCGGGCCATAGCCTTGCAGGCCACCCATGTCGTGCACGCCATTCATTCGGCCTCCTTGGGGTTCAGGGCCAGGCCGGTGCCGATCATGGCGTCGCGTGTGACCAGGGTGGCCAGTTGTTCTTGCGTCCAGCCTTCGGTGCCTGCAGGGCGCTCGGGCAGCACCAGGTAACGCACTTCGGCGGTGGAATCCCACACGCGGATGTTTTGGCCCGGGGGCAGTGTGAGCCCGAAATCGGCCAGCACGGCGCGCGGCTCGATCACGGCGCGCGAGCGGTAAGCGGCGCTCTTGTACCAAACCGGAGGCAGGCCCAGCACGGGCCAGGGGTAGCAGCTGCACAGGGTGCAGACCACCAGGTTGTGCGTGTCAGGGGTATTGGGCACGGCCACCATGTGTTCCCCCTGGCGTCCGGTGTAGTCCATCGAAGCGATGGCGGCGGTGGCGTCTTGCAGCAGCCAGTCCCGAAAATGGGGGTCGTCCCAAGCGCGGGCCACCACTTTGGCGCCATTGTGCGGACCCACGTGCACCTCGTAGGTTTCAATGATGCGGTCCACGGCGGCAGGGTCCAGATAGCCTTTTTGCGTCAACAGGGTCTCCAGGGCACGCACCCGCAGGTCCATCTCGCTCAGGGTGCTGTGTGCGTGGTCATGTGTGTGACCGTGGGGGTGACCGGCATGGGCCTCGGGTGGATGACCGTGGGCGGGTGGCATGGGTGTCTCCTGTCAGGGTTGGAGCCGTTCAGATGGGGTGGCCCCGGCACTTTCTTGGGGCTTTCCCTGAGTCGAACGGGCTTTTGGAAGTGATCATAGCGCCGCATACAATGGCGGCTTCGCCTGCGGCACGCCGTGGGTGTCACCCGTTCAAACCGATTTGATTTTTTGGAGACCCCATGTTCATTTCTTCAGCTTTTGCTCAAGCCGCTCCTGCCGCCGCTTCAGGGGGCGATTTACAGTCCTCATTGATGAGCATGCTGCCTTTGCTGCTGATGTTTGTGGTGCTTTACTTCGTGATGATTCGCCCTCAGATGAAGAAGCAAAAAGAGCACCGCGCCATGGTGGACGCCTTGGCCAAGGGGGATGAGGTGGTGACAGCGGGGGGCCTGCTGGGCAAAGTCAGCAAGATCGGTGACGCTTACATTGGCGTTGAAATGGCTGCCGGCGTGGAAATCCAGATGCAGCGCAGCGCTGTGGTGCAGGTGTTGCCCAAAGGCACGATCAAATAATTTGAACGTTCTCTTTTCGGGGCCCTGTTTTCACCGGGCCTCTTGTTTCTTTCCTGCAGGCGAGTCTTTATGAACCGTTACCCGGTCTGGAAATATGTGGTCATCGTGATCGCCTTGTTGTTGGGTACGGTTTACACCTTGCCCAATTTCTTTGGCGAGGCGCCTGCCGTGCAGGTCTCGTCGGGCAAGGCCACCATCAAGGTGGACACTTCGACTCTGCAAAAAGTCGAAGAGGCGCTCAAAGCCAGCAACATCAAGTTTCGGGGGCTGGTACTTGAGGGCGGGTCGATTCGGGTTCGCCTGGACAGCACCGATGAGCAGCTCAAGGCCAAGGATGCGATCCAGAAAGCCTTGATCCCGGACGCTTCGGATCCGCAATTCGTGGTGGCTTTGAATCTGGTGTCGAGATCACCCGATTGGCTGACCGCCTTGTATGCATCGCCCATGTATCTGGGCCTGGACCTGCGGGGTGGCGTTCACTTCATGCTGCAGGTGGACATGCAAGCCGCGCTGAACCAGCGTGTGGAGGCCCTGACCGGTGACTTGCGCAGTGTCATGCGCGAAAAAGACATTCGCCATGGCGGCATCACCCGAAATGGTCAGAACATCGAAATTCGCCTGCGCGACGCCCAGCAACAAGATGCCGCCAAGCGCGTGATCACCGACCAGTTTGCCGATCTGCAATCGCGTGAAGTGAGCGAAGGAGCCGAGCTGCGTTTGGTGGTCAACATCAAGCCTGAAGCCGCCCGCAAGGTGCAAGATCAGGCGCTGAAGCAAAACATCACCACACTGCACAACCGGATCAATGAACTCGGCGTGGCCGAGCCAGTGATCCAGCAGCAGGGTCTGGACCGCATCGTGGTGCAGTTGCCTGGCGTGCAGGACACGGCCAAGGCCAAAGACATTTTGGGCCGCACCGCCACCCTCGAGGTGCGCATGGTGGACGAAAGCACCGAAGCGCGTGCCGCTGAACAAGGCGGCATCGTGCCTTTTGGCACCGAGCGCTATCTGGAGCGCGATGGGCGTGCGCTGATCGTCAAGAAGCAGGTGGTGCTCACGGGTGACAACCTGACCGATGCCCAGCCTGGCTTTGACAGCCAGACCCAGGAGCCGGTGGTGAACCTGACGCTGGACGGCAAGGGGGCACGCATCTTCAAGGATGTGACCCGCGACAACGTGGGCAAGCGCATGGCCATCATCCTGTTCGAAAAGGGCAAGGGCGAAGTGGTCACGGCCCCGGTGATCCGCGCCGAGATCGGCGGCGGTCGCGTGCAGATTTCGGGCCGCATGACCACGGTCGAGGCCAACGACACGGCGCTGTTGTTGCGTGCGGGTTCGCTGGCCGCACCGATGGAAATCATCGAAGAGCGCACCATTGGCCCGAGCCTGGGGGCTGAGAACATCGCCAAGGGCTTCAACAGCGTGACTTGGGGGTTTGTGGTGATCGTGGCCTTCATGGCCGTTTATTACGCCATGTTCGGTTTATTCTCGGGCATTGCGCTGGGCGTCAACCTGCTGCTGTTGGTGGCGGTGCTGTCGATGCTGCAAGCCACATTGACCCTGCCGGGCATGGCTGCGATGGCGCTGGCTTTGGGCATGGCGATTGACTCCAACGTGCTGATCAATGAACGCGTGCGTGAGGAGTTGCGCAATGGCGCCAGCCCACAGGCGGCCATCCATGCGGGCTATGACCGCGCTTGGGCCACGATTTTGGACTCCAACATCACCACCTTGATTGCCGGTGTGGCCCTGCTGGCCTTTGGTTCCGGGCCGGTGCGTGGTTTTGCTGTGGTGCACTGCATCGGCATTCTGACCAGCATGTTTTCGGCTGTGTTTTTCTCGCGTGGCCTGGTCAACCTTTGGTATGGCGGCAAAAAGAAACTCAAATCGGTCTCGATTGGCACCGTGTGGCGGCCCGAGGCGGGCACTGCGGTGAAAGCCGACTGAAGGGGCGAGGGTCATGGAATTATTCAAAATCAGAAAAGACATCCCGTTCATGCGCCACGCGCTGGTGCTCAACGCGGTGTCCTTCATCACTTTTGCCTTGGCGGTGTTTTTCTTGTTCAGCCGGGGGCTTCACCTGTCGGTGGAGTTCACGGGGGGCACCTTGATGGAGGTGAGCTACAGCCAACCCGCCAACCTGCAAAAGGTGCGCGGCACGGTGGCCTCACTCGGTTATGGTGAAGTTTTTGTGCAGAACTTTGGTTCTGCCCGGGAGGTCTTGATCCGCTTGCCTGCTCAAAAAGGCGTGAGCTCTGCGCAGCAAAGCGAGAAGGTCCTGTCGGCCCTCAAAGCCAATGACCCCGATGTCACGCTGCGCCGCACCGAGTTTGTGGGCCCGCAAGTGGGCGACGAACTGGTGGAGGACGGCTTGATGGCGCTGGCCTTTGTGGTGGGCGGCATCATGCTGTACTTGGCCATCCGTTTCGAGTGGAAGTTCGCCGTCTCGGCCATCATTGCCAACTTGCACGATGTGATCATCATCCTGGGCTTTTTTGCCTTCTTCCAGTGGGAGTTTTCACTGGCGGTGTTGGCTGCCGTGCTGGCGGTGCTGGGCTATTCGGTCAACGAGTCGGTGGTGATTTTTGACCGGATTCGCGAGAACTTCCGCCGCTATCGCAAGATGAACACGGTCGAGATCATCGACAACGCCATCACTTCCACCATCAGCCGCACCATCATCACGCATGGCTCGACCCAGATCATGGTGTTGTCCATGCTCTTGTTTGGTGGCGAAACGCTGTTTTACTTTGCGCTGGCGCTGACGATCGGCATTTGCTTTGGCATTTACTCGTCGGTGTTTGTGGGCGCAGCGGTGGCCATGTGGTTGGGCATCAGCCGTGAAGACATGGTCAAGCCGGTCAAGAAAGACATTGACCCGAACGACGAAAACTCGGGCGCGGTGGTCTGAGGTTTCAGGCCGAACCGATCCGCTGAAACAGGCCACCGGGCAAACGCCCCACCTGGCCTGTCAGTTCCAACTCCAGCAGCTGCGCTTGCAACTGCGCTGTGGGCCACCCGCAGCGCGCTTGCAGGGCGTCCAGACTCACCGGGTCATGGCCCATGGCGTGCAGCAATGGGGCTGGCGGGGCACCGTCCTGGGCCTCGCTGGCGGCATCGCTCGGGTCGGGCCCCAAGGGGAGTGAGCGCTGGGCCAGTGCGTCAGGCAAGCGCAACTCTTCCAGCACATCTTGTGCGGACTCCACCAGTTTGGCCCCTTGTTTGATCAGCAGGTGGCAGCCTTTGGACTGGGTCGAATGGATCGAGCCGGGAATGGCCATCACATCGCGGCCTTGCTCCAGCGCTTGTTTGGCCGTGATGAGCGAGCCCGACTGCAAGGCGGCCTCGACCACCAGTGTGGCCTGGGACAGACCGGAGATCAGGCGGTTGCGGCGTGGGAAGTTGGGCGGCAAAGGGGGTGTGCCCAAGGGGTATTCGCTCAGGATCAGCCCGTTTTGCGCGATGCGGTGCGCCAGATCCCGGTGCTGACGCGGGTAGACCCGGTCCAGTCCGGTGCCGACGATGGCGATGGTGGCCAAGCCCGGTCCGTGATGGCCCTGCAGGGCGCCTTCGTGCGCAGCGCCATCCACGCCCAGGGCCAGGCCCGAGACGATGGTCAAGCCGCTGGCGGCCAGACTGCGGGCAAATTCGCGCGCATTGTCCGCGCCTTGGGGGGTGGGGTTGCGACTGCCCACGATGGCCAGGGATGGCCTGCTGGCCAGTGTGCCCAGTTGGCTGGTTTGCCCCATGGCATAGAGCATGAATGGCGGGTCCGGGATGTTGAGCCAGGCCGCCGGGTAGTCGGCATCGGCCAACGTCAGCACGCAACAGCCCAGGTGGGCTTGGCTGTGCAGCCAATCGAGGGTTTCGTGTGTGAGTGCAGCACAACCCTCGGGCATGCGCTGCACAGCCTGGGCCTGAAGCGGGCTGAGCACTTGGCACAAGGCGGCTTCGGTTTGCTGAAAAATGAGCTCGGGCTCGCCAAAGGCTGCCAAAAGCCGCCTTGCGCTGTCAGGGCCCACGCCGGGCGTCATGCTCAGGCGCAGCCAGGCGCCCAATTCATTGGGGGTGTTCACCATCTTGTCTCCCTGCGCGGCCATCGCGGCCGTCCTTGTTTTTGTGGGTGAAGAGATTGTGTTGCAAAGTCAGAGGCGCGCCAAGTCCATAAAATGAGCGGTCATCATGCAGCCCACCCTGCCCCACCCTGATTTCAAGTCTGAGCAACGCATGCGTCTGTGCATTTTGGAAAACGACGATTTGGATCCGCCCATGGTGGAGCGCTATACCCGTGTGGCCAGCCTTTTTGAGCGTTTGTTTGAGCAGGTGGGCTACCAAGGCACGATGGACACCTTCAGTGCGCGGCACGGGGAGTACCCGGACAGCTTTGCCCCCTATGACGCGGTGCTCTTGACCGGTAGCCGGGCCGATTCTTTTTCGGATGAGCCCTGGGTGGTCACTTTGCGCCAGCAGGTGACCCGTTTGTTGCAAGCGCAGCACACATTGATCGGGGTCTGTTTTGGGCACCAGTTGATTGCCCACTGCCTGGGTGCCCCTGTGGGGCGAGCACCGCAGGGCTGGCGCACAGGCCGCCAGTCTTATGAGTGGCTTGGCCAGCCCGAGCAGCTGGGGCGCTCGCCAGGGGCGCGGGCCCCGCTGGGTTTGCTGGCCAGCCATCAGGACCAGGTGCTGGCTTTGCCGCCCGGCGCCACCTTGCTGGCGACCCAGCCCGAATGTCCGGTGGCCGCCTATGCGGTGGGCGACCAGGTGTTTTGCATCCAGCCCCATCCGGAGTTCACACCCGAGATGTCGGCATTTTTATTGAACAAGCGACGGGCGCATTTGGGTGAGGACCATTACCAGCGCAGCATGGGCAGTTTGCCCGAGCCGCACGACGGTTTGGCCCTGGCGCGTTTCATGATCCAGTTTGTCCAATATGGGCTATCCGGCGGTGGCGCTGGGGTCATGCACCGAAATGACCGAAAATAAGCACCTTCTTGTTGACCTGCAAAACCATGGCCCTGCTCCCCATCCTTTGTTACCCTGATCCACGCCTGCACAAGGTGGCCAAGCCCGTGCAGGCCGTGGATGCCCGAGTGCACGCCTTGATCGATGACATGGTCGAAACCATGTACGAGGCGGGCGGCATTGGCCTGGCGGCCACGCAGGTGGACGTGCACGAGCGGCTGGTGGTGATCGACACTTCGGAAGAACGCAACCAGCCCATGGTGCTGATCAACCCCGAAATCACCTGGATGAACGATGAGCGCGTCAAGGGTGAAGAGGGCTGCCTCTCGGTGCCCGGCATTTACGACGGTGTCGAGCGTGCCACCGCCCTCAAAGTGACGGCCCTGGACCGCAACGGCCAACCGCGCACCGTCGAGGCCGAGGGCATGCTGGCCATCTGCATTCAGCACGAAATGGACCACCTGATGGGCAAGGTGTTTGTGGAGTACCTCTCGCCCTTCAAGCAAGGCCGCATCAAGACCAAGATGGTCAAAGCCCAAAAAGCCGGACGCTGAGCTCGGCATGCGGCTGATTTTTGCGGGCACCCCCGAATTTGCCCAGGTGGCCTTGGCCGCCCTGCATGCAGCAGGCCACGACATCGCCCTGGTGCTGACCCAGCCCGACCGCCCCGCCGGTCGCGGCATGAAGCTGCAGCCCTCGCCCGTCAAGCAATGGGCCCTTCAACACAAGGTGCCGGTAGCCCAGCCGCGCAGTCTGCGGCTTGATGGGAAATACCCCGAAGACGCGGCGGCGGCCCGCCAGACCCTGCTGGACGCGCAAGCCGACGCCATGGTCGTGGCGGCCTATGGCCTGATCCTGCCGCAATGGGTGCTGGACTTGCCGCCCAAGGGGTGCTTGAACATCCACGCCTCGCTGTTGCCGCGCTGGCGCGGGGCGGCGCCGATCCACCGCGCCATCGAGGCGGGCGATGTGCAGACCGGCATCACCATCATGCAGATGGACGCGGGCCTGGACACCGGCGACATGCTGCTGGTCTTGCCCTGCGCCATCGCGCCCACCGACACCACCGCCGTGCTGCATGACCGCTTGGCCGAGCTGGGCGGGCAAGCCATTGTCCAGGCGCTGGCAAAGCTGGACGCCTTGCTGCGCCAGCCCCAACCCGCTGAAGGCGTGACCTACGCGAACAAGATCGACAAGGCCGAGGCGGCGCTGGACTGGGCCTTGAGCGCCGAGGTGCTGGCGCGCCGCATTCGGGCCTTTGATCCTTTTCCGGGCATGACGGTGCCCTTGGCCACCGCCACGGGCGTGGAAACCTTGAAGATCTGGCAAGCCGGGGCTGAATCAGCGGCACCCAATGCCCACGCTGCCGAGCCGGGCACCGTGCTCAGCGCCGACGCGTCGGGTGTGCGCGTGGCCTGCGGTCAAGGCCAGCTGTGCCTGACGCAATTGCAGCGCCCGGGTGGCAAGCGCCTGAGCGCGGCCGACTTTTTGCGCGGCTGCCCCTTGCAGCCGGGTCAACGGCTGGTGGCCTGATGTTTTTCCGGCCCACGCTGTACCGACACGCCGAGTTCCGGCAAGGCTTGATTGATTTGGCGCCGCAAGCGCCCGGAGTGGCCGCTTGGGGGCTGATGACGGGCGTGGCCATGGTCAAGTCGGGCATGAGCGTGTTCGAGGCGGTGGCCATGACCCTGCTGGTGTTCGCGGGCAGCTCGCAGCTGGCGGCCATTCCGCTGCTGGTGGCTGGGGCCCCGGCTTGGGTGATTTTGGCGACGGGTTTTTGTGTGAACCTGCGTTTTGTGGTGTTCAGCCTGCATCTGCGGCCTTACCTCATGCACCTGCCGCGCTGGCAGCGCATGTGCCACGGCTATTTCACGGCGGACATCAGTTATGTGCTGTTCACCCGGCGATTTCATGAACCGGGGAGCACCGAGGCCGCGCGCACCCAGCAGGAGGCCTATCTCGCGGGCAACTATTTTTTGAATTGGGCCAGCTGGATCGTGGCCAGCTTGCTGGGCATTGGCCTGGCCAACCTGATCCCGCCCGAGTGGGGTCTGGGCTTTGCGGGCATTTTGTGCCTGCTGGGCATCCAGTGTTCGCTGGCCAGCTCGCGCATGCGCATTTTGTCGGCGGCAGTGGCGGGCGTGGCGGCCGTGGTGGCCTACCATCTGCCGCTCAAACTCAACATCGTCGTGGCGATCGCTGTGGCCGTGATCTTGTGCCTGACGGTTGAAAAGGTCCGTCCTGCATCCGGAGCCCCGGCATGAACGTCACCGATTTCTGGACCGTGGCGGTGATCGTGGGCCTGGCGCTGGTCACGGTGGTGGCGCGCAGTTTCTTTTTCATTTCCAGCAAGCCCTGGCAACTGCCGCATTGGGCACAGCGAGGCTTGCAGTACGCGCCGATTGCCGCTTTGTCGGCGGTGGTCGTGCCGGAAATCATCACCGTCCAAGGCGAATTGATCAGCACTTGGCAAGACGCGCGCCTGTACGCTGCGCTGGCGGGGATGGCGGCTTACTTTTGGCGGCGCGACGTGCTGATCACGATTGTGGCGGGGATGGCGGTCTACCTTCCACTGCGCCTGGCCTGGGGTTGGTAAGCCCAGAGCCCTGCCCGTGCGGCAGCAAAGGGGGGCTTGGCCTGGCGACTTTGTCAGCCCTTGTCAGGGGCTGCTTTTAAAATACCGGGCAATTTTTCCTGATCTTGGACCTGCTTTTTCATGAACGTCATCCGTTTTTCAGATTTGTGCGCCAATGGCCAAGCGGCCGGGCAACGTGTTTTCATCCGTGCCGACTTGAACGTGCCACAAGCCGATGACGGCAGCATCACCGAGGACACCCGCATCCGTGCCAGCGTGCCCTGCATCCAGATGGCCCTGGCGGCAGGCGCAGCCGTCATGGTCACATCGCATCTGGGTCGCCCGACCGAAGGCGAGTTCAAAGCCGAAGACTCGCTGGCCCCGGTGGCCAAGCGTTTGGGCGAGTTGCTCGGCCGTGAAGTGCCGCTGCTGGCCAACTGGGTCGAAGGGGTCAAGGTCGAGCCCGGTCAGGTCGTCTTGCTCGAAAACTGCCGCGTCAACAAGGGTGAGAAAAAGAACAACGAGGCGCTGGCCCGCAAGATGGCCGCCCTGTGTGACATCTACGTCAACGATGCCTTTGGCACCGCCCACCGCGCCGAGGGAACGACCCATGGCATGGCCCAGTTCGCGCCCATTGCCTGTGCTGGCCCCTTGCTTGCGGCCGAGATCGACGCCATTGGCAAGGCCCTGGAGGCGCCGAAGCGGCCTTTGGTGGCCATCGTGGCGGGTTCCAAGGTCAGCACCAAGCTGACCATCTTGAAGAGCTTGTCGCAAAACGTCGACCAACTCATCGTGGGCGGCGGCATTGCCAACACTTTCATGCTGGCCGCGGGCCTGTCGATCGGCAAAAGCCTGGCCGAAGCCGATTTGGTGGACGAAGCCAAAGCGGTGATGGAGGCCATGAAGGCGCGGGGTGCGGAGGTGCCGATTCCGGTGGACGTGGTCACCGCCAAGACCTTTGCCGCAGATGCGCCAGCCACGGTCAAAAAGGCCAGCGAGGTGGCCGCAGACGACTTGATTCTGGACATCGGCCCCGAAACGGCGGCCAAGCTGGCGGTTCAGCTCAAGGCCGCAGGCTCCATCGTCTGGAATGGCCCGGTGGGCGTGTTCGAGTTCGCCGCCTTTGAAAACGGCACCAAGGTCATTGCCCAGGCGATTGCCGAGTCCAGCGCCTTCAGCATTGCAGGCGGTGGTGACACGCTGGCCGCGATTGCCAAATATGGCATCGAAAAGCAGGTCGGCTACATCTCGACCGGTGGTGGTGCGTTCCTCGAAATCCTGGAGGGAAAGACTTTGCCCGCCTTCGAGATTTTGGCCAAACGCGCGGCAGGCTAAGGGAACTTCTGCCCGGACGAGGGTTCAGATTTCCGGCCATAAAAAAACCCCGCATCGCGGGGTTTTTGCTTTGTTCGAACCAAGACCCGGTCAGGCCTGAGCAGCGGGTGGCAAGTTGCCGCGCACCGGGCTGGTGATGTTGCCTTTGAAGTCGGTCCAGCATTCGCGGGTGAAGTCGTACATCTTGCAGTTTTTGGCGGTCTCGAAGTACCACTTCCAGGAAAACGGCTGCACGATGATGCGGCCCGGCAGCATTTCTTCGAGCTTGGCCTGAGCTTGCTTGAGGCGGTACAGCGGGATGCTCATGTCCACATGGTGTGCGGTGTGTTCCATGATGTGGTGCATCAGTGCGCCGATTTGGAAGGGGAAGGTCAGGTGCACCGTGGTGGAGACAAAAGGCGCAGCTTTGGTCCAGGCGGCTTTGTTGTCATGCCAGGACACCTTGACATGGGTGTGGTGAACATAAACCACAAAACCAATCATGGTGTTCCAGAAGAAGAAGGGGATCAAGACACCCATCAACAGCGACAGCCAGACCGATTGGCCGGTGTGAACAGCGGCTGCGGCGATGGCGCCCACCCAGAAGGCGCCAAACAAAGACACCAGCAGGCTGTCTTTGAAAAAGATCGGGCGGCGTGTGGGCATGTGGGTCTTGTTCGGAAAGAACTCGCGCTTCCACCAGATCTCGATCATGTAATACAAACCGGGTGCCCAGCCGCTGCGGTAAGCCTTTTGCAGCAGACGTTGCAGGGGGTTGAGCGCAGAAAACTCTTCGGCGGTCAGGGGAGTCCAGACGAAATCCACGCCTTTGAGGTTGGTGTAGCCGTGATGCACCACGTTGTGTCCGGTGTCCCACAGGCTGTAGGGCGTGAGCGAGGGCAAGAACGCGATGCGTCCCAGCACCTTGTTGAGTTCGCGGTGGGGGGTGAGGCTTTGGTGGCAGGCATCGTGACCGATCACAAACAGACGGCCAATCACAAAACCAGCCACGGTACCGCACAGCAGTTTGGCCCAGATGGCTTCCAGCGCCACGGTGGCGGCGATCAGGGCAAAAAACAAAGCATAGTCCAACGCCAACAGCACAAACGCTCTCACCGTGCTGCGCTCGGACAAGGGGATCAACCACTCGCGCAAGGTTTTGCGGTGTGGCAAGGGTTGGTCCAAAGCAATGGGTTGGTCGGGGGCGGGGGTGTGTAAGGCGGTCATGACGCTGAAATGTAAATCTCTCACGCAAGAGTTTAGTCGGCAAGACGTTTCAATGACCTGACAGGGATCAATTCAAGGGCTTTGGCAGGGACATATCGCCGTCATGGCGCGCAAATCTGCAACAGGTCACTGGCATGTAACCTGTTTCGTGTAAAAATTGAAACCAAATTACATGGAGATCCTCGAATGCCCCGTCGTGCCACCAAAATTGTTGCCACCTTAGGCCCTGCTTCCAGCGACCCCGCGCTTTTGGAGGCGATGATCCGGGGCGGTGTGAATGTGGTTCGCCTCAATTTCAGCCACGGCAAGGCACAAGACCACGTGGACCGTGCCCGCTTGGTGCGGGAAGCTTCCCAGCGCGCTGGCCGTGAAGTGGCCATCATGGCCGATCTGCAGGGCCCCAAGATCCGCGTGGGCAAGTTTGCCGAAGGCAAAGTCATGTTGGAGCCCGGCGCTGCTTTTGTGCTGGACGCTTCGCGCACCGAGCTGGGTGATCTGCAAGGGGTAGGACTGGATTACAAGGAGTTGCCCCGCGATGTCAAAGCAGGCGATGTGCTGCTCCTCAACGACGGCCTGATTGTCTTGAATGTGGTGGCCGTCAAAGGTGAGCAAGTGCACACCACCGTCAAGCTGGGTGGCGAGCTGTCCAACAACAAGGGCATCAACAAACAAGGTGGCGGCCTCACGGCACCGGCCCTCACGGCCAAGGACATGGACGACATCAAGACGGCCATGAGCCTGCAGGCCGATTACGTGGCCGTGAGTTTCCCGAAAAATGCCACCGACATGGAAATGGCACGCCAGCTGTGCAATGTGGCCTGCACCAACGGTCACCGCCCCGGTTTGATCGCCAAGATCGAACGCGCGGAGGCCATTCCAGAGCTGGATCGCATCCTGGCGGTGTCCGACGGCATCATGGTGGCGCGCGGTGATTTGGCGGTGGAGGTGGGCAACGCGGCCGTGCCGGGCTTGCAAAAGCACATGATCAAGCGCGCCCGCGAACTGGACAAGCTGGTCATCACCGCCACCCAGATGATGGAAAGCATGATCGTCAACCCGGTGCCCACCCGCGCCGAAGTGAGTGACGTGGCCAATGCGGTGCTCGATGGCACCGATGCGGTGATGCTGAGCGCCGAAACCGCGGCTGGCAAATACCCCCTGGAGACGGTGGAGATGATGGCCGCCGTGTGCCTGGAGGCCGAAAAAACCGACCACGATCCCCTCGACGACGACTTCGTGGATGCGCACTTCAACCGGATTGACCATGCCATTGCCATGGGGGCGTTGTTCACGGCGCACCACCTCAAGGCCAAGGCCATCGTGGCCTTGACCGACTCGGGCTCGACCGCCTTGTGGATGAGCCGCCACAGCGTGCGCATGCCGATTTATGCCTTGACGCCCAAGGTGGCCACCCAGCGCAAGATGGCCTTGATGCGCAACGTCAGCCCCTTGTTGATGGACACCAGTGCCGACCGCGATACCGCCCTGGCCGATGCCGAAGCGCACCTGAAAAAGCGCGGCATTGTGCAAGCGGGGGACGTGTATGCCATCACCGTGGGTGAACCCATGGGCACACCGGGCGGCACCAACACCCTCAAAATTTGCCGGGCCACCTGAAGTGGCATGCCCGGTGTGGGCGTGGGTCGATGCGTAGGCTTTAAAATCCTGCGCAGTCACAAGCCGGGTGAACCTCGGCTCAGCCCCATTTTCAACTTCCCGGGAAACCACCACCATGGCACTCGTTTCAATGCGCGAGCTGCTGGACCACGCGGCCGTCACCGGCTACGGCATTCCAGCTTTCAACGTCAACAACCTGGAGCAGGTGCAAGCCGTCATGATGGCGGCCGACGAGGTCGGTGCGCCCGTCATCCTGCAGGCCAGCGCTGGCGCACGCAAATACGCGGGTGAGCCTTTCATCAAGCATTTGATCCAGGCCGCCACCGAGCAGTGGCCCCACATTCCGCTGGTCATGCACCAGGACCACGGCCAAAGCCCGGCCGTCTGCCAGGGCGCGATCAACCTTGGTTTCTCTTCGGTCATGATGGACGGCTCCTTGCTGGAAGACGGCAAGACCCCGGCCGACTTTGGCTACAACGTCGACGTGACCCGGCGCGTGGTCGAGATGGCCCACGCTGTGGGCGTCTCGGTGGAGGGCGAGCTGGGTTGCCTGGGCAATCTGGAGACCGGCGAAGCCGGTGAAGAGGACGGCATCGGTGCGGTTGGCAAGCTCGACCACAGCCAGATGCTGACCGACCCCGAAGAAGCCGCCCAATTCGTCAAAGCCACAGGCCTGGACGCCTTGGCCATTGCCATTGGCACCAGCCACGGCGCTTACAAGTTCAGCCGCAAACCCACGGGTGACATCCTGGCCATCAGCCGCGTCAAGGAAATCCACGCCCGCATTCCCAACACGCACTTGGTCATGCACGGCTCGTCCAGCGTGCCACAAGAGCTGTTGGCCATGATCAACCAGTACGGCGGCCAGATGAAGCAAACCTTTGGCGTGCCCATCGAAGAAATCCAGGAAGCCATCAAGCACGGTGTGCGCAAGATCAACATCGACACCGACATCCGTCTGGCGATGACCGCCGCTTGCCGCAAGTTCTTGTTTGAGAACCCCGACAAGTTCGATGCCCGCGAATGGCTCAAACCCGCCCGCGAAGCGGCCAAGCAAATCTGCAAGCAGCGTTATCTGGAATTCGGCTGCGAAGGCCAAGCGCCCAAGGTCAAGGGCGACAACCTGCAGGTGGTGGCGGCCCGTTATGCGCGCGGCGAATTGGCCCAAGTGGTGAACTGAGCCTGCGATAATTCGCCCGAATGGCCCGTTGTCTGTTCAACGGGCCTTTTCTTTTTTGCTGGACTGTTTTTCATGACCTCTGCGCTTCACACCTCGGCCCTGACTTCCTTGCCTTTGTTGGCACGTGGCAAGGTGCGTGACAACTACGCCGTGGGTGACGACCGCATTCTGATGGTGGCGTCCGACCGCATCAGCGCATTCGACGTGATCATGGGCGAGCCCATCCCCGGCAAAGGGGTGCTGCTCACGCAAATGGCGCTTTTCTGGTTCGAGCAGTTGGGTCCCAAGGGCTTGAACATTTGCCCCATCCACCTGACCGGCGATGCGCCTGAGAGCGTGGTGTCGCCCAATGAAGTCGCGCAGGTGAAGGGCCGCTCCATGCTGGTCAAGCGCTTGAAGCCCATCCCGGTCGAGGCGGTGGTGCGCGGTTATCTGGCGGGCAGCGGCTGGAAGGAATACCAGGACAACCAGGCCGTGTGCGGCGTGAAGCTG
>JACCEC010761410.1_pt1 | contig 21788 bp, 19 predicted proteins | sample 7450121 | NCBI WGS metagenome assembly JACCEC01 (sample SAMN15323455, study PRJNA562643) | freshwater metagenome | isolation source: river surface water | place: USA:Blue River Watershed | collected 2017-08-18 | reverse complement strand
CTCGTCAGGCGATGCCCTGGCAGAAGTCGAGCGCATGGTCGCTCAGCTGCCGGCAGGTATTGGCTACGAATGGGCCGGTCAGTCATTCGAAGAGAAGGCTGCGGGCTCGACGGCGACGCTGCTGTTCGCACTGTCGCTGATGGCGGTCTTCCTCGTGCTGGCCGCGCTGTATGAAAGCACCTCGATACCGGTCGCCGTGCTGCTGGTCGTGCCGCTGGGCGTGCTGGGTGCGGTGTCCTTCACGATATTCCGCGGCATGCCGAATGACGTGTACTTCAAGGTGGGCCTGATCGCGATCATCGGCCTGTCGGCAAAGAACGCGATCCTGATCATCGAGTTCGCCAAAGACCTGCAGGCCGATGGCATGGACCTGATCGAGGCCACGCTGACGGCCGTGAAGCTCCGCTTCCGCCCGATCATCATGACCTCGCTGGCCTTCATCCTCGGCGTGCTGCCGCTGGTGATCGCCACCGGCGCCGGTTCGGCCAGCCAGCGCGCGATCGGCACCGGCGTCATGGGTGGCATGATCACGGCAACCGTGCTGGCGGTGTTCTTCGTGCCGGTGTTTTTCGTGGTAGTCCGTCGTATCTTCAAGGGCAGCGAGCGCCAGCGCAAGCTGTACGCCGCCCATCTGCATCAGAACGAGGCATAACAATGACAAGAAAACTCACCCTTCCCTTCGTCGTCCTGACCGGTGCGATGATGCTGTCCGGCTGCCAGATCGCGCCGAAGTTTTTCAAGCCGGCGGCACCCGTGCCCGCCTCGTATCCGACCGGTGACAGCGCGAGCATCAAGCCGGTCGCCGACACCAGCTGGAACGATTTCTTCCAGAACCCGGACCTGCGCGAGGCGATCGGCACCGCATTGAACAACAACCGCGATCTGAAGACCGCGATCCTGCGCATCGAGGAAGCGCGCGCGCTGTACAACATCCAGCGCGCCGACCAGCTGCCAACGATCAATGCCACCGGCGCACTGACGACCTCGCGCCAGCTGCTCGCCGGCACGATGCGTGAGACCACCGTGTATCAGGTCGGGCTCGGCATGGCTGCGTTCGAGCTAGACTTCTTCGGTCGCGTGAAAAACCTGTCCGAGGTCGCGCTGTCGCAGTACCTGGCCACCGAGGAAGCGCGGCGCGCATTCCAGATCACGCTGGTCGGCGAAGTCGCCAAAGCCTGGCTGACCGAGCGCGCGCTGGCCGAGCAGCGACAGCTGGCCGAGCGCACGCTGAAAGCGAGAGAGTCTTCGCGCGAACTGGTGAAGAAGCGGCTCGATGCCGGCATCACCAATGCACTCGAATATCAGCAAAGCGAGACGCTGGTGCAGTCAGCGCGCGTGTCAATGCTGGCGCTGCGCCGCCAGCATGCGCTGGCCGTCAATGCGCTCACGCTGCTGACCGGCTCGAGCATGAAGCTGCCGCCCCAGACAGCGACGTTATCGACGCAGGTGATCACGGCGGACATCGGCGCCGGGCTGCCGTCGGACCTGCTGACCTACCGTCCGGACATTCGCGCGGCCGAGCTGCGGTTGCGCGCCAGTCAGGCGAACATCGCCGCTGCACGCGCCGCGTTCTTCCCGCGCATCGCACTGACCACCGGCTTTGGCCTCGCCAGCGGCGATCTGGGCGACCTGTTCGAAGGCGGTTCACGCACCTGGAACTTCGCGCCCCAACTGGTGCTGCCGATCTTTGACAATGGGCGCAACAAGTCCGGCCTCAGTCTCGCGGAGGTGCGCAGCAACCTCGCCATCACCGAGTATGAAAAAACGATTCAGGTAGCTTTCCGCGAGGTCGCCGATGCACTCGCCGCACGCGCAACGCTGGCCGAGGAAATCGAGGCGCAGAAAGCCGTCAGGGATGCGCAGTTCGAACGACTGTCGCTGGCCACCGCACGTTACCAGAACGGTATTTCCAGCTATCTGGACGTGCTCGATGCGGAGCGTGAGCTGTTCAATGCCGAGCAGGCACTGGTGCAATCGCAACTGCTGCGGCTGACGAATGCGGTCGACCTGTACCGGTCGCTGGGCGGCGGATTTACCGAGGCGGAGAAGCCGTAACCGGGTGGTTAATCCGATACAGCAGATGCTTTCTTAACGGATGTCCGGGCGCAATGCCCGGATGTTCGAAGGTCTCTCCTTCGAATACCCTGCCGATTCGCTTCATCACTGCTTGAGAGCGAAGGTTCTGTACTGCGGTGAATGCGACGATCTGTTGCAGATGTAATTGCATGAACCCGGTGTCCACTACCGCCCGCGCCGCTTCGCTCGCATAACCCTTGCCCCAAAAGTCATGCGCCAGCCTCCATCCCACCTCGACGGCCGGGGCAAAAGGAAATTCATCTCTGAGGCGGTTCAAGCCGGTGAATCCGATGAAGCGCGCTTCTCCCGGTATCTCTATCGCGCACAAGCCCCAGCCCTGATCGTTCATCCGCCTTTGTATTTCCATAGCAAGCTCATCGCTTTGCTGCCGGTCGAGAGTGGTCGGAAAAAAGGCCATGACCTGCGGGTCCTGATTCATGGCCGCAAATGGCTGAAGATCTTCGTCTCGCCATGGGCGCAGCAGGAGCCGACGGGTTCGAATTTCCATTTCCTGCCCTGCCCTCCCCTCACCTTTGCCCGCCGGTATCGAGATGACCGGACAGAGTAATTATCATATTAAAAACTTTCTTCTCCAGAGAATACGGTGGCACCGGTACCCAAAGAAATGAGCGAAAAATACAACAGACCCCATTTGTAGTCGCAAATTTTTTATTTTTCTATAAAATGGGGTCATATTTTTAAGGGGCATCCATGCTGATTGCAGTCAGAGAACTGAAAACCCACCTCTCCAGCATTCTTGCGCGCGCCCAAAGCGGTGAGGTCATCGAAGTCACCTCGCACAGTAAGCGGATCGCCAGAATTACTGGTATTCCAGCAGGCGAAGATCATCTCCTCGGTGAGTTGGTCGCCGAGGCCTCAGTCACGTGGAACGGGAAAAAACCTTCGTTTGATGAACGCTTACCTCAGCTCGCCCCCGGCGGAAAACCTCTGAGCGCGATGATTCAGGAAGACCGTTCTTGATCTTGTTTTGCGATACGTCCGCGCTGGCAAAGCTATTCGTCGAGGAAGAGCATAGTGTACTGATGCTGCAAGCCGCGCAGCAGGCTTCTGTAGTATCAGTATGCAGAATCGCTTGGGCGGAAATGATGGCAGCGATGGCTCGGCGAGCACGCGAAATCCCTGAAGATGCTGGCGCCATCGAATCAGGTCGGAAGCGGTTCGAACAAATGTGGCCGGATTTCGCGGTCGTCGAGGTCAACCAGAAGCTCGTCAGGCTGGCGGGTGACATAGCAGAGGCATTTGCACTGAGAGCTTACGACAGTGTGCAGCTCGCGGCGGCACAGCGACTGCATCAGGGCGTTAAAGGAAAAATGACATTTGCCTGTTTTGACAAACGCCTGCACAAGGCCGCTGTCATGATGGGCATACCGGTACTAGACGTTGGCGGACCCGCGGTTGGCTGACCCGCGATCCCGATGGAGGTGCAGCTGATTCAGCAGCTCAGAGAGCAGACGCACGGTTTGTTCCGTCGCGCCGCGATGCGATTGAGTGAACTGCGCGGCGCTCGCCGACACTTCCCGTAACCGGCGGGTGTCGATCAGCCACTCCAGCCACTGGCCAAACAAGGCGTCCGCGTCAGGTACACGCACTGCGACGCCCGATGCCACGGCATCCTCCGTGATCTGCGCGAAATTGAAGGTATGCGGCCCCACAAATACGGGCTTGCCGCAGGACAGGGCCTCGATCAGGTTCTGGCCACCGAGGGGCAGCAGGCTGCCACCGATGAACGCCATGTCACAGGCCGCATAGAACGCAAACATCTCACCCAGCGAGTCGCCGAGCAGGATATGAACATGCGGTGACAGCGCCTCCTGCCCCAGTTGTGAACGGCGCAGATAATCAAGACCGCGCTGCTCCAGCAACTGTTCGACTTCTGCAAAGCGCTGCGGATGGCGCGGCACGAGGACCAGCAGCGTTCCCTGCGGAAGGATAGCCCGCATGTACGCATCAAGCAGCAAGGCCTCTTCCCCCTCGCGCGTGCTCGCGCAGAGCAGCACGGGCCGCTGCCCGAATTGTCGGCGCCATTGTGCGCCGAGTTCGAGCATGGGCTCAGGCGGTGCAATGTCGAATTTCAGGCTGCCCGTGACGACGACATTCCCGGCACCCATCTGGCGCAGGCGTTCGGCGTCGGCAGGCGTCTGCGCGGCGAACAGGCTGATCTTGTTCGCGGCCTCCGTGAACAGGCCGGCAAAACGCTGCGCACGCCGCAGCGATTTGTCGGACAGCCGCGCATTGATCAGCGCCACCGGCACGCCTTCCTGATGGCAGCTGTGGATCAGCGCCGGCCAGACTTCGGTTTCCATCAGTATGCACAGTGCCGGCCGCACCGCGCGGATGACGCGGCGGGTCATGCTCAGCGTGTCATACGGCAGGTAGGATTGCAGCACACGCGGTTCCTTGCCGAACAGCGCGGCACCGGTGGCACGTCCCGTCGGTGTCATGTGCGTGAGCAGGATCTGATGCAACGGATACTGCCTCAGCAGCGCACGGATCAGCGGCTCGGCGGCGCGGGTCTCGCCCACCGATACTGCATGCACCCAGATGACTGGCGAAGGAAAATCCCGGCCCACACCGAAACGCTCGCCGATATGCTGGCGATAACCTGCTTCCTTGCGCCCACGCCACCACAGGCGCAACAGCGCCACGGGCAGCAGCAGCCACCACAGTGCAGAGTAGGCTCGAAGGGTCAGCGAGGGCATTCAGGACATCAGATCAAACCGCAGGCGCGGATAGCACACTGAGGCAGCACACTGAAGCGGCAAACTCGGAGGGGAAGCTGAGATCACCCACTCAGGCCGCCAGCTCAGCCTGCAAACGGCAGTTCGGCATCCGGCTTCACCTGCCGTATCGCCTTGCCCAGCGACTGCTGTATGCGCACAAGTGCACCTTCAGTCTCTGCCTCGAAACGCAGCACCAGCACAGGGGTCGTGTTGGATGCGCGCACCAGCCCGAAGCCATCGGCGTACTCGACGCGCACGCCATCAATGGTCAGCACCTGTGTCGCATTCGGCCAGCGGGCTTCCTTCTGCAGGCGCTCGACGACCGCATGATTCTCGCCCTCGGCACACGTGATCTGCAGTTCGGGCGTGGACAGGGACTGAGGCAAGGCATTCAGCGTGGCGCTCGGGTCAGCGACTTTGGACAAGATCTCGAGCAGGCGCGCGCCGGCGTACAGGCCATCATCAAAGCCGTACCAGCGGTCCTTGAAAAACACATGGCCGCTCATCTCGCCACCGAGCGGTGCCTGAGTCTCTTTCATGCGCGCCTTGACCAGTGAATGCCCGGTCTTGCCCATCAGCGGCTCGCCGCCGGCCGCCCGGACGACCTCGGCCACATGACGGCTGCACTTGACGTCATACAGAATGGGTGCGCCGGGGTGGCGCGACAGCACTTCCTGCGCGAACAGCATCAGCTGACGGTCGGGATAGATGATCTGGCTGTCCTTGGTCACGACGCCGAGACGATCGCCATCGCCATCGAAGGCCAGCCCGAGCACGGCATCGGTGGTGCGCAGTGCATGAATCAGATCTTCCAGATTCTCGGGATGCGCCGGATCGGGGTGATGATTGGGGAAATTGCCATCGACGTCGCAGAACAGTTCGATGACTTCGCAGCCCAGTCCACGGTACAGATCGCCGGCCACGGCACCCGCGACACCGTTGCCGCAATCGACCGCGATCTTCATCGGTCGCGACAGCTTGATGTCGCCGATGATGCGCGCAAGATAAGCGTCGCGAATGTCATGCTGGCGGTAACCGCCGTGTCCGCTCGCAAATTCCTTTGCAAGGATGCGCTGGTACAGCTGCTGTATGGTCTCGCCGTAAATCGCTTCACCAGCCAGCACCATCTTGAATCCGTTGTAGTCCGGCGGGTTGTGGCTGCCGGTGACCATGATGCCGCTGGCCGCGCCCAGGGAGTACGTGGCGAAGTACAGCATCGGCGTGGCGACCATGCCGATGTCAATCACCTCCACCCCGGTGGATTGCAGTCCCTCGGCCAGTGCTGCGGACAGCGAGGGGCCGCTCAGCCGACCATCGCGTCCGATGACGACGGTCTTTTCGCCTTTGGCGAGCGCGGCACTGCCGAAGGCCTGACCGATCTGTCGTGCGATGCTGGTATCGAGCGTCTTGCCAAGCACGCCGCGGATGTCATACGCCTTGAAGATGCCCGGTGTCAGGCTTGCTGTGCTGTTTGCCATGGTCAGTCGTCAGTTCGCTCAGTGAGTTCGTTGAAACAGTTTATTCAATCAGTTCGCTGAAGCAGCTGCGGCGCTTCGACAGGAATGCGCGACAGGCAGTCCGCCAGCGCTTCGTCCCATGCGGGCAGTTTGCCGAAATTCTGCGCGAATTTTTCGGTGCTCATCACGGAATTCTTCGGGCGCCGCGCGGGTGTCGGGTAGTCCGCCGTACCAATCGCCTTCAGCGCAGGCTTTTGCGCCACTAAGGGATGGGAGAAAATCTTGTCGGCAAAACCATACCAGCTGGTCTGCCCACCTGCGCACAGATGGTAGATACCGCTGAGTTCGCTCAACCGGGCCAGACGATCGGCCGTGGGTAAGGCTTGTGCAGCTTGCAGGGTTTGTACCGCCATCGCCGTCGCGTTCGCAATCGTGCGGCTCCAGGTCGGCGCGCCGATCTGATCACTGACAATGGACAGCTCAGGCCGGCTTTGCGCCAGTCTCAGCATGGTCAGCAGGAAGTTCTTGCCCGTCAGCCCATAGACCCAGCTGGTGCGCAGGATCAGGTGAGTCACACCGGTGGCGGCAATCGCCTGCTCGCCCTCGAGCTTGGTCTGGCCATATACCGACAACGGCCCGGTCGGATCGGTCTCGACCCATGCGCCGGGCTTGCTGCCGTCATACACATAATCGGTGGAATAGTGAATCAGTATCGCGCCCAGCGTTCTGGCTTCCTCGGCCATCACGCCCGGCGCGTGCGCATTGATCGCGCGCGCGCGCTCCGGCTCGGATTCAGCCAGATCCACGGCGGTGTAGGCCGCGGCATTGATGATGAGCTCCGGGCGCGCTGTGCGTATCGCGCGGCGGATGGCATCCGGATCGGCCAGATCCATCTGCGTCCGGTCGAGGACGATGACTTCGCCTCGCCCGGCCAGCGCCTGCTGCAATTCACCGCCCACCTGACCCTGACGGCCCGTGACCAGGATTTTCATGCGAAGGCTTCCGCTTGGGCGAACGGCACGCCGACCTTATCTTTCGCCGACAGCACGGGCTCGCCCTGCAACGGCCAGTCGATGCCCAGTGCCGGATCGTTCCACAGCAGCGAGCGCTCATGCTCGGGTGCATAGTAATCGGTGGTCTTGTAGAGAAAATCAGCGCTCTCGCTGGTGACCAGAAAACCGTGCGCAAAACCCGGCGGTATCCAGAACTGGCGATGATTGTCGGCCGACAGCATGACCGACACCGATTTCCCGAAGGTCGGCGAGCTGCGTCGCATATCGACCGCCACATCGAACACTTCACCCTGAGTCACGCGAACCAGTTTGCCCTGTGGCTGCTGTATCTGGTAATGCAGTCCGCGCAGCACGCCGCCTGCCGAGCGCGAATGGTTGTCCTGCACGAAGGGCAGTGCTACGCCGGTCGCTTCCTCGAAGCGCCGCTGATTATGGCTCTCGAAAAAGAAACCACGCACATCACCAAAAACCTTGGGCTCAATGATCAGCACCCCGGGGATCGCTGTCTGGATCACGTTCATGATGTCAGTAGACCTTGTCCTTCAGCAGGCGCAGCAGGTACTGGCCATAGGTATTCTTTTTCAGCGGCTCGGCCAGTTTCTGCACCTGCGCGGCATCGATATAGCCTTTGCGATACGCGACTTCTTCCGGGCAGGCGACCTTCAGGCCCTGACGCTTCTCCAGCGTGGCAATAAACTGCGCCGCTTCCAGCAGCGATTCATGCGTGCCCGTATCCAGCCAGGCCATGCCACGGCCCATCAGCTCGACCTGCAACTGGCTTTGCTCCAGATACACCCGATTGACATCGGTGATCTCCAGCTCGCCGCGCGCCGAGGGCTTGATGCTGGCCGCAATATCGCAGACTTGCTGGTCGTAGAAGTACAGTCCCGTGACCGCATAATTGGACTGCGGTTTCGCCGGCTTTTCCTCGATGCTGATCGCACGCCGATGTTCATCGAAACCGACCACCCCGTAGCGCTCCGGGTCTTCGACGTGATACGCAAACACCGTCGCGCCATGGTCACGGCTGTTCGCAGCGCGCAGCTTGCCGTCGAAATCATGGCCGTAGAACAGATTGTCGCCAAGGATCAGCGCCGAAGGATGGTTACCCACGAACTCGCGCCCGATCAGGAAGGCCTGCGCCAGCCCGTCGGGCGACGGCTGCACCGCGTACTGGATATTGATGCCCCACTGATCGCCATCGCCGAGCAGCGCCTCGAAGCGCGGCGTGTCTTGTGGTGTCGAGATCAGCAGGATGTCGCGTATGCCCGCCAGCATCAGCGTGGTCAGCGGGTAGTAGATCATTGGCTTGTCGTACACTGGCATCAGCTGCTTGGACACGGCCATCGTCACCGGATAGAGCCGCGTGCCGGATCCGCCGGCGAGAATGATGCCGCGGCGGTGGTTATTGTTATGCTCGCTCATGCTGCATTGTCCTTACGCTGGCTGTAGTTACGGTCTATCCACTTCAGGTAATCGCCGGACTGCACCTTGCGCACCCATTCCTGATTCGCCAGATACCATTGCACGGTCTTGCGCATGCCGGTCTCGAAGGTCTCGGCCGGACGCCAGCCGAGTTCGCGCTCGGTCTTGCGCGCATCGATCGCATACCGGCGGTCATGGCCGGGGCGATCGGTCACGTAGGTGATCTGCTGGCGGTAGGACTGCTGGCCCGGCGCGAGTTCGTCGAGCAGGTCGCACAGCGTGTGCACGACATCGATATTGGCTTTCTCGTTCCAGCCGCCGATGTTGTAGGTCTCGCCCGGCTTGCCATCGGAGAGAATGCGCCGTATCGCGCTGCAATGGTCGCCGACATACAGCCAGTCGCGAACCTGCTGGCCGTCGCCGTAAATAGGCAAGGGCTTGCCCGCAAGCGCATTCGCGATCATCAGCGGCACGAGCTTCTCGGGGAATTGCAGCGGCCCGTAATTGTTCGAACAATTGCTGGTCAATACCGGCAAGCCGTAGGTGTGATGCCAGGCGCGCACCAGATGATCGGAGGCGGCTTTCGATGCGGAGTAAGGGCTGTTCGGCGCGTAGGGCGTGGTTTCGGAAAACGGCGGATCCGTCGGGCTCAGCGTGCCGAACACCTCATCGGTCGATACATGCAGGAAGCGAAAATTTTTCTTGTCGGTGTCGGACAGGCCCGCGCAATAGGCACGCGCGGCTTCCAGCAGGCTGAACGTGCCGTCGACGTTGGTGCGGATGAAATCGCCCGGGCCGTGGATCGAGCGATCGACATGACTCTCGGCCGCGAAATGCACGATGGCGCGCGGCTGGTGGGTGGCCATCAGCTGATTGACGAGGTCGCGGTCGCCAATATCCCCCTTCACCAGCTGATGACGCGCATCGCCGTCCAGCGAGGATAAATTGTCGGGATTGCCCGCGTACGTCAGCTTGTCGAGGTTGATGACCGGCTCATCGGAATGCGCGAGCCAGTCGATGACGAAATTGGAGCCGATGAAGCCCGCGCCGCCTGTAACCAGAATCATGGGATGCCTTATCAGTTCTGCAACTTATTCACACTAAAAACACGACATTTTAACGGAGCGCACCGTCCTGGCCCGGCAAATGACGCGTAAATCGCATCACGGGCGACTGATCGTTACCTGTCACACGCGGTCTCACCGAACGACTCGCGCTGACCGGGCGTCGGCGCCGTGATCTGGTTGGCTGTCGATGCCTGTCGATGCCCATTCAAAAAAATCACGGCAGGGCCTGCATTAGAATGCGACGCTTGCCCCTGACTGACTGATCACCCCCGCCCATGTCCGCCCCTGTCGCCTCGCCCGTGTTTGCCAGCGGAGATCTGCAAGGCTGCAGCGGCCAGCTCGATCTGCTGCTCCAGGCCATTGAAGCGCAATCCCCCGGGGCGAGGCTGATTTTTGTTGGCGATCTCGTCAATCGCGGCCCGGATTCTCTCGGATGCCTGCGCCGTATCCGCGCGATGGGCGATCGGGCACAGCTGGTGCTGGGCAATCATGATCTGCACCTGCTGGCGGTCGCCCAGGGCGTGCGTGCGCCGGGGCGTACAGACACGATGGACGCCCTGCTCGCCGCACCCGACAGAGACCAGTTACTGGACTGGCTGAGACAACAACCGCTGGCCCTGATGACAGAGGATCATCTGGTCGTGCATGCGGGCGTGCTGCCGCAATGGACCGCCCAGCAGACGCTGGCGCTGGCGGCGGAAGTCTCTGCCGCGCTACAGCGCCGTGACAGCCGGGACTTCCTCGCGCAGATGTACGGCAACGAGCCGACGCGCTGGCGGGATGATCTGCAAGGCATGGACCGGCTGCGCTGTGTGGTGAATGCGCTCACGCGCCTGCGGTTCTGCACCGCGCAAGGCGAGATGGAATTTCAGACCAAGGAAGGCCCGGGACAACCCCCTGCAGGCTACCTGCCCTGGTTCGACGTGCCCGGGCGCCGGACGAAGGAGACGCCGATTATCTTCGGGCACTGGTCCACCCTCGGCCTGACGATGCGGCCCGATGTGATCGGGCTGGACACGGGCTGCGTCTGGGGCGGCAAGCTCAGCGCGCTGCGCTTGTCTGACCGACAGCTGGTGCAGGTCGATTGTCCACAGCATCAGCGCCCAGGCTGAGCGCCTCGGCCACTCGCGCCCTCGCTGCTGCGGCAAGCTCACGACGGTGCGCGCCGGCGGTGGGAATCGCAGGCAGCCGGATCAGCTCGGCGCGCATGCCACCACTCTTCAGGATCGCGATGACGCTCTCGACAAAGCTCATCTCGCCGATGAAATCGGCCGAGTCGTGCAGCTTGCCATCCGCATCGACATAGCGCAGCGCATACGGCTGCACAGGCACCTCGGCCTCGATCGCGGCCTCGAACAAGTTGGCATGAAACGGCAGCACCGTGCCTTGCGGCGCGGTCGTCCCCTCGGGGAAGAAGGCGACACGCTCGCCCTCGTGAATGCTCTTCACCAAACCGGCATAGATACGTCGTACGTCGCGCTGCTTGCCGCGCGCGATGAAGATCGTGCCGGTATGCTCACACAGCCAGCCGATCAGGGGCCAGCTGCGGATGTCCGACTTCGCGACGAAGCGGCAGGGATGGATCGTGTTGATCACGAAAATATCCAGCCACGAGATATGGTTGCAGATGATCAGTGCCGGTGACACCGGCTCGCGCTGCGCGCTGTCATTCACCGACATCGACACGCCGCAGATCGCCACCAGCTGACGCGACCAGCGCTGGATACGGCGCTCTCGTCCGGTATCGCTCAGCAGCGGAAACAGGATCGCGACCTTGAACAGGCCGACCGCAAGATGCCAGCCCAGTCTGGCGAGGCTACCGACAGGCATGGCGATCAGCGACTGTAGGCGACGCGGCCCGACACGAGCGTGTGCCTGACCTGCCCCTTGAGTTCATAGCCGAGGAAAGGCGTGTGCTTGCCCTGGCTGACGATGGCCGGTGCCTCGACCACCCAGCGTGCGTCCGGATCGAACACGCAGATGTCTGCAGCACGGCCGACCGACAGCGTGCCGGCGTTCAGCCCGGCCACACGGGCCGCATCGCAGGTGATGCGCGCGATCGCCTTCGACAGACTGTCCTTGTCGCGCAGATGATCATCCGCCCATTTGAGCGACAGCGACAGCAGCAGCTCCAGACCGGTCGCACCGGGCGAGGCTTCGCCAAACGGCAGCAGCTTTTCATCATCATCGACCGGCGTGTGATCCGAGCAGATGGCGTCGATGGTGCCGTCGGCCAGTGCCTCCCGTATCGCATCGCGATCGCGCTGGCTGCGCAGCGGGGGCGAGAGCCGCGCGTTCGGATCAAAGAAACCGATGTCGTGATCGGTCAGGTGCACATGATGCGCACCGACATCGCAACTGACCGGCAGGCCTTCTGCGCGCGCCGCGCGTACCAGCGCAAGGCCGGCAGCCGACGACAGGCGGCACAGGTGCACTCGCGCGCCCGTCGAGCGCATCAGCTCGAAAATGGTGTGCAGTGCAATCGTCTCGCTCATGACCGGCACACCGGACAATCCGAGCCGGGAGGCCAGCGGGCCGCTGTGGGCGGTGCCGCCCCGGCCGAGGTGCGGGTCCTGCGGGCGCAGCCAGACGGTATAGCCGAAGGTCTGCGCATACTGCATCGCGCGCAGCAGCACCGTGGTGTCACCGATCGGCTCCTCGGCCTGCGCAAAACCGACGCAGCCGGCTTCGGTCAGCTCGGCCATCTCGGTCAGTTCGCGCCCTTTCAGACCGACGGTCAGCGCCCCCAGCGGGTACACATGGGACTGGTTCATCGACCGCGCGCGATGCACCAGCATCTCGACCAGCCCCGGCTCGTCGAGCACCGGGTCGGTGTCCGGCGGGCACAGCAGACTGGTCACGCCGCCGGCCAGTGCCGACTGCAATTCGGACTCGAGTGTCGCCTTGTATTCATAGCCGGGCTCGCGCAGGCGCACCGACAGGTCCACCAGTCCGGGGGCCACGATCAGGCCGCTGGCATCGAGGATCTGATCGGGCGTGAAACCGTCGGGCATCTTGCCGACGGCGGCGATGCATCCATCGGCAATGAATACATCGTGTTGCGCGTCGAGGTTATTGGCCGGGTCGATCACGCGGCCGTTCTTGATCTGTAGTCTCATCGGATTCTTTTCCTGCGGTCGCTTCCGGCGCTCACGCACCGGCCAGCATGCTCATCACGGCCATGCGCACTGCGATGCCGAACGTTACCTGCGGCAGTATCACGGCCTGCGCGCCATCGGCCACGGCCGAGTCGATCTCCACGCCGCGATTCATCGGCCCCGGATGCATGACGATCGCATCGGGCTTTGCCAGCGCGAGCCGCTCGGGCGTCAGGCCATAGCTCTTGAAGTATTCCTGCGCGGACGGCAGCAGCGCACCGGTCATGCGCTCATTTTGCAGGCGCAGCATGATGATCACGTCCACGCCCTTCAGTCCTTCGTTCATGTCGGTGAAGACACGCACGCCCATCTGCTCGAGCCCGCCCGGCAGCAGCGTGCGCGGGCCGATCGCGCGCACTTCAGGCACGCCCAGCGTCGTCAGGCCATGAATGTCGGAGCGCGCGACGCGGCTGTGCAGGATGTCGCCGACGATCGCCACGGTCAGGTTGCTGAAGTCCTGCTTGTAGTGCCGGATCGTGTACATGTCCAGCAGGCCTTGCGTCGGGTGCGCATGGCGGCCGTCGCCGGCATTCACCACGTGCACATGATGCTGGCGCGTGTCGGTCAGGTGGCGCGCGATCAGATAGGGGGCACCGGACTGCGCATGGCGCACGACGAACATATCCGCATGCATCGCCGCGAGGTTGTCGATCGTGTCGAGCAGGGATTCGCCCTTGCTGGCCGACGAGGCCGAGATGTTCAGGTTGATGACATCGGCCGAGAGGCGCTTGGAGGCAATCTCGAACGTGGTGCGCGTGCGCGTGGAATTCTCGAAGAAGAGATTGAACACGCTCTTGCCGCGCATGAGCGGCACCTTTTTCACCTCGCGCTCGCGGTCGCTGACACTGACGAATGACGCCGCCGTGTCGAGAATGCGGGTGATGACGGCCTTCGGCAGTCCTTCCAGCGTGAGCAGGTGCTGAAGCTCGCCGTGCTTGTTGAGTTGAGGGTTATGCATGGTCTACGGTAAGGGAAAAGCGTCCGCCCTCGTCCCGCTGGAGGACGAGGGTCTGTTGTTCTGGCAGCGACACGGTGGCCGCGACGACATCGGCGGCGATCGGCAATTCGCGTCCGCCGCGATCGACGAGCGCGGCGAGCATGATCTTGCCCGGCCGGCCATAGTCGAACAGGGTGTTGATCGCGGCGCGCGTGGTGCGGCCGGTGTAGAGCACATCATCCACGAGCAGAATGGTCGCGCCCTCGACATCAAACGGAATCTGGCTGGGCCGGACTTCTTCCTTCAGCCCGCGCTTTGCGTAGTCGTCGCGATAAAACGAGACATCGATGTAGCCGGCCGCGCCGAGGTCGAGCGCCCGCGCCAGCCGCTCGGCCAGCCAGGCGCCACCGGAGTAGATGCCGACGATGGCCAGCCGCTGCGTGCCGGCGAGCGCGGTCGTCACGGCCTGCTCCAGCTGCTGGTAGAGCGCTTCTGCGTCGAGTTCAGGAAGGGTCATGGGTATCGAAATATTGTTGGAGTATCAGCGCAGCCGCCTCGCTGTCGATGTGCTCGCCACGGGCTGCCGTCAGCACCGCCGATGAGTAGCGCTCGTCCACCAGCGTGATCGGCAATCCGAAACGGCCATTGATCTGATTCGCGAAGCGCCGGCAGCGCACGGTCATCGCATGCTCGGCGCCATCCGGATGCAGCGGCAGTCCCACCACCACAGCGTCCGGCTGCCATTCGCCGATCAGCCCGGCGATGGCGGAAAATTTTCCGTCATTGGTCGCGGCATCGATCACGGTCAGCGCCTGCGCACGGCGAAGCAGGGTATTGCCGACGGCGACGCCAATGCGGCGCAGCCCGAAATCGAAGGCCATCACCGTGCTCATGCGCTGCTGCGCGCCGCGACCGGAGCAGAAACTACGGCATGAACCACGGGATCAACTTCAGGACAGCGGCGCAACGCACCCGGCAGCAGGCGGGCGCACGCGCTATGCATGCCCGGCTTCCCCCGCGAGCATGGTCGGATCAATTCCCAGCAGGTTCATCGCGGCAGCGAAGCGCGCCTCGACCGGTGTGTCAAACAAGATGGCGGGATCGGCACGGACAGTGAGCCAGCCGTTGCGCAGGATTTCATCCTCGAGCTGCCCGGCACTCCAGCCGGCGCATCCGAGGGTGATCAGCAGGCGGGAAGGCCCCTCGCCGCGCGCCACGGCTTCCAGCACGTCGCGCGAGGTCGTCAGCGCGACATCGGGCGATACCGTCAGCGAGGACGTGTAATCCGCCACCGGTGCGTGCAGCACGAAGCCGCGCTCGACCTGCACCGGGCCGCCGAACATCACCGGACTGCGGGGCATCAGCTGCGCATGCGGCGTGATTTCCAGTGAGAGATCCAGCCGCTCGAACAGCACATCCATGGTCATGTCCGTGGGACGATTGATGATCATGCCCAGCGCACCGCCGGCATTGTGTTCACACAGGTAAACGACGGTGCCACCGAACAGGGGATCGAGCATGGAGGGCATCGCGATCAGGAAATGATCCGCGAGCGCCAGAGTCGGCGCTGAACTGCCCGAATCGGAAGAAAAATCGTCGGCGTCCGCGGCTGGCGCGGAGGAGGAAGGTGTCTGAGGCTTGCCTTGCTTGGCCATGCGCGAGATTTTATCAGCTTTGTCCGCACCGCCGGCAGCCGGGCGCTGAGACCCGCACGGTCTTTTTCCTGCGAAACGGCTACACTCCCCGCTTTGTCGGGCCCGGGCCTGACTCCCAGCAAGAGCACAGGAAAAGAACAGACGATGACACGGAACAGTAAAGCCCTGATGTGGTTCCGCCGCGACCTGCGCGACTTCGACAACGCTGCACTGCATCACGCACTTGCCAGCAGCGAGACGGTCTACTGCGCTTTCATCTTTGACAAAGACATCCTCGACCCCTTGCTCGAGTGGGGCGATACCGACCGGCGGGTCGCATTCATTCATGCCAGCCTCGAAGCGCTGGATGCGGCACTGGCCCGGTCAGGCGGCGGCCTCATCGTGCGCCATGCGCGTGCGGCCGACGAGATTCCGGCACTGGCCGAGGCACTCTCTGTGGATGCGGTCTTCGCGAACGAAGATTACGAACCGGCTGCCATCGCGCGCGATGCGGCCGTGGCGAAGGCGCTGGAACGATCCGGTCGCCGTCTGCAGCTGTGCAAGGATCAGGTGATCTTCGCCAAAGACGAGGTCCTGTCACTAGCCGGCAAGCCGTTTTCGGTGTTCACGCCGTACAAGAATGCGTGGCTGAAGAAGCTCACGCTGCCCTCGGGCGAGCTCGATCTCGATGCACTGGCGCCGCTCGAGTGCAAACCGAAGCGCGGCCAGCTGGCGCTGCCCTCGCCCCCGACCGCGATGCCGACACTGGCCTCGATGGGATTTCAGGCCTGCGACCTCGCCGCGCTGAACATCCCGACCGGCATGAAAGGCGGCGAGACCCTGCTGAAGGACTTCCTGCCGCGTATGGCGCGTTACGGCGACACCCGTGATTACCCTTCCGTGAAAGGTCCGTCGTATCTGTCGGTGCACCTGCGCTTCGGCACGGTGTCGATACGTTCGCTGGCACGCCGTGCAGCCGAGGCCATGCAATCCGGCGAAGGCGGCACCGGGGCGGCCGTCTGGCTCTCGGAACTGATCTGGCGGGATTTTTATTTCATGATCCTGTACCAGAATCCGCATGTCGCCGAGCGCGCGTTCAAGCCCGAATACGACCGCATCGACTGGGAAAGCGGCAAACAGGCCGATGCACACTTTGCCGCCTGGTGCGAGGGACGCACCGGTTATCCGCTGGTGGATGCCGCGATGATGCAGCTGAACCAGACCGGCTACATGCACAACCGGCTGCGGATGGTGACTGCGTGCTTCCTGATCAAGGACCTTGGCATCGACTGGCGGCGCGGCGAAGCTTATTTCGCACGGCAGCTGAATGACTTCGACCTGTCGGCCAACAACGGCGGCTGGCAGTGGGCGTCGTCATCGGGCTGCGATGCGCAGCCTTATTTCCGCATCTTCAATCCGGTCACGCAGTCGGAGAAATTCGACCCCGAGGGCAAGTTCATCAAGCGCTACCTGCCACAGCTGGCGAAGCTCGATCGCAAACAGATCCATGCGCCCTGGCAGGCAGGCGAGCTGGCGCTGTCGATGGCCGGGATCACGCTGGGCAAGACCTATCCGCATCCGCTGGTCGCGCATGACGAAGCGCGCAAGAAAACACTGGAACGCTACGCCGTCGTCAAAAAAACGTAGTCGCTCCGCACGGCTCGCCCTGAACGAGATTCAGGCAGCCAGCGGATTCAGCGGCCTGCTGTGGCGGGCGAGGTCATATTGGGTCGCCCCGCTTTCGACGCCCGCATGCTTGAGCCAGTCCGGGTGGGTGATGGTGTCGAGCATGTCGCGACGTCCCGCCTCCCAGCGTTCCATCACCGACACGCGGGAGAATTCATAATCCTTGGACTCGCGCTCCTCCGGCCCCTGCCGGTAGATCAGGTGCACGAGATCGATCGGGGCGACATTCGCGAAGGCCTCCAGATGCTGGACCTCGGGATCATCCAGCAAGTGCCTGGGCAACTTGGCCATCAGGTCAACGATCGCGCGGCGCAGGTTGGTCATCTCGGCAGCCATGTTGCTCGTGTAGCGCGTACGGCTCGAGTACTGAATATCTTTTTGCCGCTTCAGCACTTCGTCAAAATTCACGGGTACCGGCCCGCGGGCATTGAACAGGTCGACCTGAAACACCAGCAGGCAATCATCACGATGGCGAACATCCAGCACATGCTGCAGCGGCGTGTTCGAGAGAATGCCGCCATCCCACCACGCCTCGCCATCGATCACCACCGGCGGGAACGAGGGCGGCAGCGCGCCGCTGGCCATCACATGCTCGGGCGTGATGCGCTCGGTCGCGCTGTCGAAATAATGCGAATTGCCGGTGCGGACATTCACGCTGCCCAGTGACAGGCGCACCGGACCGCTGTTGATCAGGTCGAAATCGATCAGCCGCTCCAGTGTCTCGCGCAATGGCGTGGTGTCATACAGACTGAGCGCCGCCGGCGTTCCGGGTGGCTGGAAAGGCGGCGGCGGCAGACGCGGCTGATAAAACCCCGGAATGCCCAGCCAGGCGGCGTGCCAGGCGCTCAGCTGGTTGAGCGCGGTGCGGGTGTCATGAATCTCGGTGACCGCGCGCAACCACGGCGTCAGCGACAGCGCATCGCTGACCTGCGGCAGGCCGGATGACACGAGATGCCAGAACTCATTGAGGCGCTGTACGCGCTGCGGCGGCGGATTGCCGGCAATGATGGCGGCATTGATCGCGCCGATGGAGACGCCGACGACCCAGTCCGGCTGGTACCGGGACTTCTCGAGCGCCTCATAAGCGCCCGCCTGATACGCGCCCAGCGCGCCCCCCCCCTGCAGCACCAGCGCGATGTGATCATGGGCGCGCTGCAGCGCAGGCGCATTACGATTCGTGCTCCAGTCAATCTTCATCGCGCTCTCCTTGGTGCCCCGGGCAGGGTCACCCGTTTGTGTGGTCACTCGTTGTGTGGTCACTGACTGTGTTGCCTGCTGTCTCGATGCCCACCGTTCCGGCAACAGCACTCAGGCGGCTACCGATTCCTCCTGCCCGGCATCCGGCGCTTCGTTGCCCGGCACCGGCGCGCACTGCGCGAGCCAGTCAAAGATGTCCTGCTCCCGGTAAGGCTTGCCGAAATACGCATTCGCACCCAGTTGCATTGCATGCTGACGGTGACGCTCGGCGGCTCGGGAGGTCACCATCGCCACCGGTACGGCGGCAAGGCGCGGATCGGCGCGCAAGCGGCTCAGCAATTCAAATCCATCCATGCGCGGCATTTCGATGTCGAGCAGCAGGGCCGCCGGTGTCTCTTCGCGCAGCTGTTCCAGCGCCTCGACACCATGCCGCGCCACTCTGACCGCATACCCGCGCCGCTCCAGCAAGCGCTGGCTGACCCGGCGCACGGTCAGTGAATCATCGACCACCATCACCAGCGGCACTTTGTCGGAAATCGGGTCGGCGCTTGAGCGTGTCGGCTGAGAACGTGCATTCGTGCCGTGCTGATCAGACCACTGAAGAAGATTCATGATCAGCAGCACGCTGCCATCCGGTTGCAGCGTTGCCCCGACCAGCCCCGCCACGCCAGCGAGCTGCGGGCCGGCCTGCTTGGCCACGACCTCACGATGACCGAGCACCTCGCTCACTCGGACGGCGAGCCACTGATCGAGCTGGCGCAACACAATGACCGACGCACGATGCTGCGTCGTGATGCTGCTGTGCTTCGCGCCACCGGAAACACCGGTAGCGGCTTCACTGCCCTCCCCCAGCAAGGCCGCGAGACTGCGCAAGGGCATGCTCTGTCGCTGCCACTCGATGCTGCCGGTCGTCATCGCTTCCAGCAAGGCCTCGCCGTCCGGCTGCATCAGATGCTGCACCATGCCCGCGGGCAGCGCGGCCTGATACCCGCCATCGGCGACCACCAGCACTTGCTGTGTGGAGAGCAGTTGCGGCAATGCCAGTGTGATGCAGGTGCCCGCACCGGGCAGGCTGTCCACCTTCAGCGCCCCGCCCATCTGCATCACAGCAGCCTTCACCGCATCCATACCGATCCCGCGACCGGCCAGACCGGTCACTTCGTCCGCCGTTGACAGACCGGGCGCGAAAATCAGTTCGGCCAGTTGCGCGTCATCGACGATGGCGGCACTGTCGAGCACGCCGAGCGCTGCCGCTCGCTCCCGAATGCGGGCGACATCGAGGCCGCGGCCGTCATCGCTGATCTGCAGCCGCAGCTCGCTGCCCTGCTGGCTGAGCGCCATGCGCACGACGCCCGCCCTCGGCTTGCCGAGGCGCTCGCGCTGTTCCGGCGGTTCGATGCCGTGAACGACGGCATTGCGTATCAGGTGCTGCAGCGCGCCGTTCAGACGATCGAGCTGCGCGCGGTCGATTTCCACCTGCCCGCCCTCCATCTCGAAACGCACCTCACGCCCTGCTTCGCTGGCGGCCTGCCGCACCAGATGCCGCATCCGCAGCTCGGTGCTGGAGAAGGCCTGCATGCTCGCGCGCCTGAGATCGGATTGCAGCAGGCGTGCATGTCGGGTCTGCTGGGACAGCACGGCCGCCGCCGCGTCACTCTGCCGCGCGAGGCTGCGCTGCAGACTGGTGAGATCGGCGAGGCTCTCCGAGGTCATGCGCGTGAGCTCCTGCAGGCGCGTATAGCGATCGAACTCCAGCGGATCGAACACGGAGGCACTTGGCTGCGCCTGCGCGGCAATGCGCGATTCCGACTGCAGCTCGAGCTCGCGCAGCTGTCCGCGCAGCCGCGCGAGGTTCTCTCCGAGATCGGCGACCGTATGCCGCTGCTGCTGCAGGTCCTCCGTCGCCCGCACCGCCCCCACCAGCAGCTCCGCTGCGCTGCTTGCCGCACGCTCGAGCAGATCCGTGCGCACCTTGGGCAAGCCGCTGCCGGCATCGGCCGCCGGTCTGTCTGTCGCGATCGGGGCGTCCTGCGTGAGCGAAGCGGAGAAGGTCTGCATCGCCGCATCCGGGTCCAGCCCGGCATCGGTCAGCACGCAGATCAGTTGACGCCGCAGGTCCTGCAAGCTGGCATCGGTGGGCCGGTTCATGCGTGCGAGCTGCGCCACCTCATGCTCCATGCGATGCAATTGCTCGCCGAGGCTCATCTCCCCTGCCATCCGCGCACTGCCTTTCAGCGTGTGCAGCACGCGCAGCATCCGCGGCGGCAAGCTGCCATCCTGCGGCGTGGCCATCCAGTCGGCATGTAGCTGCACCAGTTGCGGCAGCAGCTCCGCCGCTTCCTCGCTGAACACGGCCAGCAATTCCTCATCGGCGCCGGGCTCGCGCCCAGGGCTGTCGCTCGCCTGATCCGATGCCGCGCCGGGCAGGGCCGTCACCGTCTGCTGCAGCGGCCTGTCTGTCGATGGCACGGCAGGCCTCGCCCGCGCATCCGGTGTCGGTGCCGGCGGCTCATCTGGAAAATCATCCTGCAGCTCATTCTTCAGCTCATCCGGCGGCTCATTTTGGAGATCCTCCGGCAGCGCCTCCCCCGCTGGCAACTGCTCGCTCAGCACCTGCAACGCCTGCAGAGGCTCGGACAGGCGCGAGGCAGGGCAAGCGGACGCCTGTGAGGAAACAGACTCAGTCCGCGCACGCACAGTCAGCGCGGCAGGATCCCTCGACGGCTCCTGCAGCGTATCCGCCTGCTGCATCACGCGCAGTTCCTGTTCGAGCGCCTGCACGCCGCGCACGACCGCCTCTGCATGATGCCGCTGCTGCGCGACCGGCTGGCGGGCGAGGCGTTCGATCGCCTGCTCGAGCGCGAGCGAACCGTCATGCAAACGCGCACGACCCACCGTCGCCGAGCTGCCGGCCAGTGCATGGGCTTCATGCGCTGCGGCCAGAGGCAGGCGCTCCCCGGGCTGGCTGGCCCAGGATGACAAGCTCTCCCTGAGCCGCGAGAGCCGCTGTGTCGCCTCCTCGATAAAAATCTGTCCCAGAGGCGAGCTGGCGCTGACAGACACCGGCGTGTGGAGAGGCGGCTCAGCCGCATCAGAGGTGGGGTCGCCCGCGTTCTCGACCACGGGCGCCGGAGCGTCCTCCACGGTGTCCTCAGCTTCGCTGCAGGGACTCTGTGGCGCGCAGTCCTGTTCAGGCCAGACTTCGACCCATGCGCTCAGCTGCACCCACTGCGAGCCCACCGATGCGGATGCCGTCGGATCGGCTTCCTCCAGTGCCTGCCGCAGCGACGCGGCCATCGACACTGCCTCGGTCGCACCCGCGACCGCGAACGCACCGGCGACAATGTCGAGCATCTCGCCCATTTCGCGCTTCAGCGCTGCGGATTCGCCGGAGTCG
>JACCEC012123559.1_pt1 | contig 21805 bp, 15 predicted proteins | sample 7450121 | NCBI WGS metagenome assembly JACCEC01 (sample SAMN15323455, study PRJNA562643) | freshwater metagenome | isolation source: river surface water | place: USA:Blue River Watershed | collected 2017-08-18 | reverse complement strand
TCTCTTTAGGGGAAGATTTAGGTGAAATTATTTATATCATTCTTTGAAAAAACTTTTGCAAAAATATAATTTTATATTTTAAGAAAATGTAAAATTTTTGATGGTCAATATTTTTAATCAAAAAAAATACTGCTAATCAATTTCACCTTTATCCCGCATTTTTCCGAATATAAAATCCGCGTCCGGGTGAATGAATTAACTTGGCGTGCTGCATTTTTTCGACCAACCATTTGCGGTATTCGGGTATATTGCCTTTCAAATATTGTTCAATCATCAAGCCTGTAATCGGGGCGGCATAATCGTTACCCCAACCGCCATTTTCCACATACACCGCAATCGCAATTTTCGGGTCATTTTTAGGCGCGAAACCCATAAATACCGAGCTATCATCGCCATGTGGGTTTTGTGAAGTACCCGTTTTTCCGCAAACCACGATGCCACTTACTTGCGCATTGCTACCCGTTCCTTCTTCTATCACCATTTGCATACCGTCAATGACTTCTTCAAAATGTCGCGCTTCGATACCTGTTTCGCGCCTAATCAAAAATCGGGGGTCAGCCGCTTCCAATTTTTCACCTAATTTTAGGGCTTTTACCAAGTGTGGCGTATGAAACCAACCGCGATTAGCAATGACGGCTGCTAAATTTGCCATTTGAACGGTTGTCATCAAGTTTTCGCCCTGCCCAATACCCAATGAAACGATTGTGGTAGAATACCAAGGTCCACGCCCTTTTTTAGTAATCATTTTATCATAATATTTTGCAGTCGGAATAAATCCATCTTTTTCTCCCGGATAATCAATGCCCAAAGGTTTGCCCATGCCAAAGCGATAAATATATTCGTTGAGACTATCCAAGCCCATTTTAGAATTTCTAAAACCAAACTTATCCACCATTGAACGGAAAAGGGTACAAAAATACGCATTACAAGAATGTGCAATAGCTTCACGAATATCCCCTGCGTAGCTATGTCCATGACATTTGATAGTCAAATTGTTGTAGTGGTAGCCACGTGCGCAGGGTACGCCTCTATTTTTTTCCCAAACACCCATTTGTAAGGCAATCAAACCCAACATCGGTTTGAAAATAGACCCCGGGGGGTATTCGGCATGACAAGTACGGTCGTAAAGGGGTTTGAGGGTATCGCGCAAAAGTGTTTTCATAAATTCGCCGCGATTGCGGTTGACGGTCATTTTTTCGGGGTCGTAAGTAGGCGAACTACACATTGCCAAAATTTCGCCTGTCGAGGGTTCAATCGCTACCACAGCCCCCACTTTACCTGCCAAACATTTTTCAGCTAAGGCTTGTAGTTTGATGTCAATTGAGCAAACTAAATCTTTTCCTGCCACAGCCACCGAATCCAACGAACCATTTTTATAAGGTCCGACAAGCCGCCCAAGATTATCTTTCATAATGTAACGAAAACCTTTTTTACCCCTCAGTACAGGCTCATAAAATTTTTCTAAACCCGATGTGCCGATGTAATCGCCCATTTCATAAACACCTTGATAGCGTTGTATTTGTGCATCACTTACTTCACTAATATATCCGATAACGTGCGAACCATTGTGTTGCGGAAAGCCTCGCACATTGCGCACTTGCACATAAAAACCAGGGAACTCATGCAAACATTCTTGCAAGCGTGCGTAAGTTTCGGGGGGCAACATCGTCATAAAAGGAAAAGGTAAAGCCTTTGAAAACTTTTTACTTTGCCAATCTTTTTCCAAATTTTGACGAAATTGTGCCGTATCAATGCCCAATAAACGACACAATTTGGCAGTATCCATTTGCGGATTGACGTTTTTATACGTCACCATGAGGTCGTAAAGTGGGTTGTTATAGACCAAAAGCTGCATATTTCGGTCATACATCACGCCACGAGACGGATATAACACATCTTTTTCGATAGTAAGGGCATCTGCTTTCGTTCGATAAGTGCTATCTAATAACTGTAACTGTACTGCGCGTGCCACTAATATAAATGCTACTAACGAAAATACACCCATCACAACATATTGTCGTTCTTTGTGAAAATCTAATACAGCCATTTTATTAATTGATGTTTATTAGTATTCAAGTATTTATTACGAAATAAACGCTCTTATGAAATAGTATAACAAGTTGATTTTCAAGGTTTTGAAGTTTTCACCTTCCCAAGTATTTAAGGGAGGATACTTATGCTCAAACAAACATTTATTTTAAATTGTATAATGTGTTGATTTATTTTTTTTGCTGCTTGCTTATTCAGTAGGGTCGAAAACAAACATATAAATTAAAACAAAAATAATAGAAGCCATAAAACTCGATAATGTACGCAATAGAATATCTTTGATATAAACAAAAGTAAAGGCTTCTACCGAAAAAAACCAAAAACAATGTAAAAATAACATAACACTTGCGAACCGCAAAAACCAACCGAAACCCAAGTGCTTTTTGGTAGGGCTAATATTTTCTTTATAGCCTCCCGAAGGCTCGATGCTATCTAACAGCCAGTTGCGAATGAAGCCCACAAAAACACCTGCCGAAGCGTGCATTCCGATAGTATCGTAGTAGTTGTCCACCAACAAACCATAAATGAAACCCAACAAGATATTTAAAGCAGTCGGCGATGACATCGGTACGAGCATCAACGCCAACGGATAGACCCAAATACTCACATAATTGAACCCTATACCCCCCAAATTGAGGTTGCGAAAGACCAATACTTGCAACGCAAATAAAAAAATAAACCTAAAAAAATTTCGTAAAATTAAGGCATTCATATTGTTGAAAATTTTTTTGTATAGCACTTAAAAAGTCGCTAACTGCTTGCCAATGATGTCATTACTGAGGGGGGGTAACGCGAAGCGAGTCGCGCTTCTGACGGCGCGCGCGAGCAGGTGGCTGATTGAGCATATCCGTAGCTTGACGAAGTTTTAGCAACTCATCTGAATAAAAACTTTCAATAACATAAACATATCGCACATTTACCATATCATTAGAAAGTTTTACATCAATCGTATATGAATTACTACCATTTTCAATGCGTGCATCTTCCACATACCCAATCCGCAACTCAGGAGGGAAAATCTCCGAAAAACCACTTGTCATCACCGTATCGCCAAGCCGTACTTCAATGTGTTTAGGTATATTTTCGAGCGTCATATATTGAGGGTTGTTGTTGCGCCAAACCAATGACCCAAAATAACGATTTCTTTTCAGCATCGCGCTCACGCTTGTTTGCTTGTGCAAAATAGACATCACCGAAGCGTAATGAGTCGAAACATTTTTAACAATGCCCACGATGCCATCAGACGAAATCACGCCCATACCCGCTTTCACGCCTTGTGCCGAACCGCGATTGATAGTCATATAGTTTTCTGTCCGAACAATAGAATTATTGACCACCTCGGCAGCAATATAGCGAAAGTGCATATTTGCATCTTGACGGCGATTCGTGTCGGGGCGCACCGTAGAAGTATCAATCGGAAACGTCACCAACCCTTTTTGAACAATCGCTGCGTATTTCGCGGCTTCTAATTGCGTTTTTAGCTCCGCATTTTCGCGGCTCAAACTATCTGCAATCCGCTCATTATTCCAATATTTATTAAAAAAACTGAAATTATCGTACAGTAGCCCTACATATAAATCTGCCGAACTACGATATATTTCTCCTTGTCTTTCATTGTAATTAGCTACTAAATACAACGAATAAAGTTGTAGTAATAAAAATAATAAAAAACTTCCGAAACGACTTATAAAATTCATCTGTAAAGTTTGTCTGTAAAAGGCAAAATATGTGAACACCTCACCACAACGCATAAACGTTACGCCAAAATGACCGTTTTTGTGAGGCGTGGAATTGTTTTTTTATTATAAATAAAAATTACTTATTTTTTGAAACCGCTAAGTTAGACGCTTTTCAACAAAAATAGTCATTCTTTTATTGAAAAAAAAGAGTAAAAAACAGATGATTTTTTTGAATATATCAAAATACCTTTCTAAGACCCTATTTTAAGCATTTTAGGCATTTTTTAGGGTAAAATTCAAAATTTAATTTTAAAATTATGTAAAAAGTAAAATAAAATTTTTTCAACAAAACAAGATGCCTAATATTAAAATGCAAAAAACGCATAATAAGTTATTGCGTCAAGACATCAATTACCGTTTTTAGAGCCACAAAAATAGGTTCGCGCCCTTCGCGGCTGACGGTGCTTTCTTCGTCTTCGGTCAAAAGGTCTTCGACAAAAGCCAATAAATCTTCTTGCGGCGTGTCCACAAAAAATACGTCAATGCGCTCGCGGAAGCGTTTAGCCGTCACTTTTTCGAGTTGTTCCCAATTTTTCTCCTCTGCTTCCCCGATTTGCTTATCCGTAATTTTGGGCAAAGTGCGCACCTGCGCCATTTCAATCGCTTTATAAATCACTACTGCCGCAAAAACCATAAGTTCGCGCTCGATTTGCGTCAAAAGTTCGGCATCTTCGGCAAACAAATAAGACAATAACGCTGGTTGACGCTGCCCAAACTCGTGAAATGCTGCCGCATAATTGCGCTCATCTGCTTCCAACTCCTCTAATGCCGCATCAATAAAAGCATCTGAAATCATTTTTATACTCGACATGAAAAATAATACTATTATAGCTTGATAACATTAAATTTTTTTCCAACTGCAAAAATATTTATTTTCATTCAATTAGTTACAAAGTTTTTGTTGAAAATAAATATTTATTTTAAAAAAATGTAATAAATTATTGATAAATTAGTTAAACATGATTTCTTTTAATAATAATTTTAGCAAATTCATATCGTCCTTATTTTTGATAGGTGAAAGCCCCAAATAATCCACCCTAATTTGATTGAAAAAAAAGAGGTCGGTAACGTGCCTTTGTTCGCGGTCGAGAACGGCAAGCGCAATGCAAGTTTTCAACGTGCCAGCTTTCACGCGCATTGTTTCGGGCGAATAACGGGCAGGGTGAACGTGAATATACTGTTGAAGATTATCACTTAAACGAAGTATCCATGAAGAATTATCCGAAAGTGTCAAGATGCGAAAGCCCGTAGCCGCATTTATCCACCCCCTAAAATCCGAAGGAGTGATAACAGCCACCCCCCTCAGTAACAAAATAATTTCGTCAAAAATTTGGTTTTGGGTCAATCTTCCTTTGTAAAAATCCATTTGTGAACCCCCAATTTTTACTAAATTTGAAGGCAAACTATCAGGAGTAGCCACCTCAATCAATTGCCGCACACTTTCAATATGATGCTTTAAACCATTGAATAAAATATTTTCTTTATTTATAATATTAATTTCTGATAACATAAAATATTTTTTTATCGCCCAAAAAATGAAATTATCTTGAATTTTGACTTGTCAATAAATACTAACTTTGCCCTGCTGCTCATTGTTGCTATTTTCTATTTTTGGCGTATGATAGAAAGTTTTTATTTTTTCTCTAACAAATTTAAAGCATTATTCTTTTAATTTTCAATGCTTTATGTACTTTTTTTTGTTTTATATAAATACCAACTCACCATAAAAAATAAGGAAACATTGAAAAATAAAATAAAAATAATTCTTAATATAAAAACGTTTTTTTGTGAAAATTCTTGTCTTAACTTCTCGTTTTCCGTTTCCGTTGGAAAAAGGCGACAAATTGCGCATTTTTCACCAAATCCGCGATATTGCGCAAGCGGGACATGAAGTTATGCTTTGTGCTTTGACAGATGCGCCCGTTTTGCCCGAACATCGGCAAGCCGTAGCGACATTTTGTAGCAAAATTTTTATCTTTCCACAAAGCAAATATACACAAATAACGAACTTACTGAGGGGGTCAATCTTGCAGCAGCAAGCATTTTCTATTAGTTATTTTTATAATAAAAAAATTGCTAAAAAAATTCATCAAATTATTGAAAATGAACGACCTACACATATTTATTGTCAATTGGTGCGATGTGCTGAATACCTTAAAAATATTGATGTGCCAAAAACACTCGATTACATGGACGCTTTTTCGCTCAATGCAGCGCGAAGGGCGCAAAGTTCGGCAGGCTTAATACGTTGGTTTTGGCTGTTGGAAGCCCGAAGATTACAAAAATATGAATATGAAATTGCACAAACCTTTGATTTTCTGACTATTATATCTGAACAAGACCGTCATGCGTTGCCCCCCTCAGTAGCTGCGCGAGTGGTGGTAGTGCCGAATGGCGTAGCCACCGATTTTTTTACCCCTACTTTTAAGGAACAATTTTTTATCGAAAATCCACATAAAACAAAATATGATTTGGTTTTTGTTGGAAATATGGGTTATTTTCCGAATATAGAGGCAGCTAAATTTTTGGTAAATCGGGTATTGCCTTTGCTCAAAAAAGATTTTCCGCACCTTCGCACCCTCATAGCAGGGGCGCGTCCGAGCGCGGAAGTGGTGGCACTTGGCAGCGAATCCGTAACCGTTTCGGGTTGGTTAGACGACATTCGGGCGGGCTATGCGCAAGGGGCTATTTTTGTCGCGCCGTTGCTGCATGGTAGCGGTCAGCAAAATAAAATTTTGGAAGCGATGGCAATGGGTTTGCCTTGCGTGGCTACGCCGTTGGTTAACAATGCTATTGGGGCAGCAGAGCCAAATGAAATTTTGTGCGCCCCTACTGAGGGGGGTATTTCAGCCGCGATTCGCTTGTTACTTTCCTCCCCCGAAATAGCGCAAGCGATGGGCAACAATGGGCGAAAATTGGTAGAAAAAAAATTTTCGTGGCAACAAAGCACCAAACATTTAATTCATATATGGGAAAAAATAAATCAACCCGTCTAAATTCTGTTAGTGGGTTCAATTGGTTGATAGCCCATGTTTCGGAAACTTTAAAAGTTTCCGAAACATTGATTTTCAAATATCGAAAATTATTTTTTTATATTAATAAATTTAAAAAAATCAAACAATTATAAATTTTTAAAAAAATATTTGTATGACTCGATTGAGTGTAAACATCAATAAAGTAGCTGTTTTGCGCAATTCGCGGGGGGGAAATATGCCAAATCTTTTGCAAGTGGCAGCCGATTGCGAGCGATTTGGGGCGCAAGGCATCACCGTTCACCCACGACCCGATGAGCGACATATTCGTTTTTCGGATATTGCGCCTTTAAAAAATTTGGTAACAACCGAGTTTAATATCGAAGGCTACCCCGATGCGCGATTTATGCAACTCGTATTAGAAAATTGTCCGCATCAAGCCACGCTTGTCCCTGACGACCCTACACAACTCACGAGCGACCACGGTTGGGATACGATACGGCAAAAAGATTTTTTGAGCGATATTATACAGCAACTCAAAGCGAAAAATATTCGCGTATCGCTTTTTGTGGACCCCGACCCCCACGCCGTAGCAGGGGCAAAAAATGTTGGAGCAGACCGCATTGAGTTTTATACAGGTATATATGCAAAAATGTTTGCAAGCGACCCTCAAAAAGCCATTGCGCCGCATATCGAAGCGGCGGCGGTGGCGCGAGATTTGGGTTTGGGCATCAACGCAGGGCATGACCTTAGTTTAGAAAATTTGAATTTTTATAAAAATCATATAGAAGGTTTGTTAGAAGTTTCTATTGGTCATGCGTTAATTGCCGACTCCCTATATTTTGGTTTACAAAATACTATTCAATTATATTTAAAAGAATTGAAATAAAAAAAATAGGTGGTAAGCAACCCCACCTAAATCCTCCCCCTTTTCGGGGGAGGATTTTTAAAGTATTGACAATCAATGTATTATCTTAACTCAATGCTTTACAAATGCGCTTTACCAAACTTGGACCCTCATAGACTAAGCCCGAATACACTTGCACTAAATCAGCCCCTGCGTCCAATTTTTCTTTGGCATCATTGCCCGAAGCTATGCCCCCCACGCCAATAATCACCATTTCGGGCGTGCCTTTGCTGCGCAAATAACGGATAACTTCGGTGGCACGCTTGCAGACGGGTTTGCCACTTAGCCCCCCCATGCCAATTGCGCTAATGGTTTCGGGTGTTGTTTTTAAACCCTCTCTTGCGACCGTTGTATTTGTGGCAACAATACCTGTTAATTTTGTTGATTTTATAATCGCAAGAATATCATCAAGTTGTGAAAAAGAAACATCGGGCGCGATTTTCAAAAAAATAGGTTTCGGTTGTTTTTTGGCTTCGTTGAGCGTTTGCAGACGCGATAAAAGTTTGGTAAGCGGTTCTTTATCTTGCAATTCGCGGAGGTTCGGCGTATTAGGCGAGCTTACATTTACTACAAAATAATCTACATAATTAAATAATTTTTCAAAACAAATTTCATAATCTAACACTGCATTTTCATTAGAGGTAATTTTATTTTTGCCAATGTTGCCGCCCACGATAACGCCCTTTGCCCCCCCCTCAGTAACCTGCGTTTTGCGCCATTTTTCGAGCCTTTGCACAAGGGCATCTACGCCTTCGTTGTTAAAACCCATGCGATTGATGAGGGCTTCGTCTTCGGGCAAGCGAAAAAGGCGCGGCTGTGGGTTGCCGTCTTGCGGCAAAGGTGTAACCGTTCCGATTTCTACAAACCCAAAACCAAGATAAGGCAATAAATCTAAATATTTTCCATCTTTATCAAAACCTGCTGCCAACCCAACAGGATTTAAAAAATTTAATCCCGCAATATTTTTATGTAAGCGTTGATTTTGAACAACATAAGCATTTTTAAAAAAAATATTTAAAATAGGTACATTCAAAGCCATGCGGAATAAACGCATAGTAAGGTGATGCGCTTCTTCGGGCGAATAGCGGAAAAGAAAAGGTTTTAGAAACTGTTTATACATATTTTTTATATATTAATTAAAATTTTATTTTTAAATCAAAAAATACACAACTAATTGATTATTATTTTTTTATAAAATTTTCTTTAAAACATATTTTTATGAAGGTAAGTAGCCCCACCTAAATTTTGCGCAAAGGGGAAATAGGCGTAAAATATTAAGCAACGTTTTTTTATAACAAGTACTTATCGAATACCTTGAAAGTTGCCTTGAAAATATCAGTACCTTATTCTCTCGACATACCCCTAATTTTGCGACACATACCAATTTTTTGAATACGCTCCACCAAACTTTTTGCCTCATTCACTTCTAATAAAGCGTAATATAAAAGTCCCATTGAAAAATAAATCACTTGCATCAATAAAAATAGTCCAAATACAGCAATAAAAGCCAACGAAATACTGGAGAACGCATCAATATTTTCTTCAGTTAATTTAAAATTCCAGCCTATAATGCGGAAATATAACCAAAAAATAGAACTTGTGACCAAGCCATAAAAAAGCCAAGTAATGAGTGCCATCAAAATATTGAGACCAATAGCCTTACCGAAACCGCTACCCAAAAGCCAAAAAGTATGACGAATAGCCGAAAACACATTAAATCCATCTCTCATAATAAGCATCATCATCAGCGAAAAAAATGGGAGCGCGAAAAAACTAATTAAAAATAACCAAGATTCGTGTTGACTGCATAGCCAAAACATCGGCAACTGCACTATCACCATTTGTAGCCAAGCAATGAACCATTGTGCCATGCTTTTAGGTTTACTTTGCGGCTCATCGCGGTATAAAATGCGGTATGTCAAAAATGCTAAAGTACTAAATACAAAGCTATTGTATATAAACAAATATTTTATATTTGAATTGATGAAAAATTCGGCGATGGCTTCATGCTGATTGAGAAAATACGTACCTAAATAGAAAACTTGGTGAAAAGGTCTATCATAAGACACATTATTAAAAATCGTATAAACTAAACTGCAATATATAATTGCCCCCAAAAAAGATACTTTCATCAAGCGAGATAAATGCGTTTTCATCAGCCAAAACGTTTCGGCAAAGAGTACGCCTGCGGTTTTTATCTCAAAATAATTGATGCTAAAACGAGCATCGGGTGGAAGTTCATATTCTTTTATATTCTTATTTGTCCCTTGTTTAGCTTTGTAAAATGGATACCAACCGTAATACGTCACGATAGCAATGAGCCAAAAACCGATAAAAGTAGCGCGAAAAGGCGTACCTGCCTCTGTAAACCGCGTGAGGCAGCCCTCGATGATAGCCGCTAAAATGAGCATGACCACCACGCCCATCATAATTTTGATGCCACGCCGCGCCGATAACTGAAACGATTGTAAGCGAGTTAGCGTACCCGGAAAAAGCCAACCGCTTCCCATGACCATACCTGCTGCTGTCCCGATGATAATAGCCGCAATTTCGAGCGTGCCATGCATCCAAATTGTTAGATTTGCTTCGGCGAATAGACCTGAACGGGAGAAAAATTGCAAAAATGCCCCAATTCGCACCCCTTCAAACATCATGCTTGCAGCCGAACCAATGCCCGCAAAAATGCCTAAAATAAAATATCGAAAAGTAACATATAAGTTGTTTAACATGATACCCAAAGTCATATCCACCATGCCCGTTTGTTTATATACTGCCATAGGGTCGCCCGATTCGATGTTTTCGCGTGTCATCTCCACGTAGCCTTCACCGAGCATATAAACGGGGAATTTTTCGTCCATCATACTCGAAAAATAACCAATGAAAGTCGCTAACAAAAAGAGAAGCGTGGCTAACCAAAAAATTCGGCGCGATTCGTACACCACCAACGGCAATTCGTCTGTAAAAAAAACGGTAATGCGCTGAAAATTGGCAGTTCTGCGCTTGTGTAAATAAGATGTTATCAACTGCGCCAAACCATTGAGGTATAAACGAACTGACCTACTCGGATAAAAAGTGTGTGCGTGAGAAAGGTCGTCCATGATTTGGATATACATTTCGCTCAATTTTTCGGCATCTTTAGTGGCGTTTCCGTCTTGCAGTTCTTCCTCAAATTCGCGCCATTTGGCTTCATTTTGTTGGATAAATTGGGTTTCGCGCATGATTATAATAATATTTTAAAGTTTGAAAATCAATGTATTAATTCCCTAATTATTTTAAAAATCTCAATTTTATGAGGGAAAAGTCCAAATTTAAAGCAAAAATTTTGAATAGTGTAAAAAAAAGTAAAGAGGATAAATAAATGTTTCTTTTCAAGCCTTCGCGCTCGACAACCGTTATTAGTACAAAATCAAAAATAAGAGATGCGCTCATTGATTAAAGTCATAAAAAGCAATGCGTAAAGTCATGTTTATCCGCTTGGCTCGTGGCGTAATTTTGTATTTATTTTTTTCATAAAAACGCAACAAAAATGAAATTTAATTGGGGACATGGCATTGCTTTATTTTATGCCACTTTTGTTTTGGTATTAGGCGGGGCGGTGGTGGCTTCCACACGCTACGACCACCCATTAGTAAAAAAAAATTATTATGATGACGACATCAATTATCAATCACACCGCGATAAGGTGCAAAATGCAAAACACCTTAAACAAGATGTTAGCATTGATTATCAAGATGTTAGCCAAAAAATAACCCTCAAATTTCCGCAAGAGGTGGGGCAGCCTACGGGCAAAGTATTGCTTTTTTGCCCTTCGGCAGGGGGCATTGACCGCAGCTTCGACATCAACACTAACGATAGTTTGCGCATGGAAATCCCTGCTAATGACCTCAAAAAAGGACTTTGGCGCGTCAAAACCGATTGGCAAGCAGGGGCAAAAACCTTTTTTACAGAGGCAATTATTATGATTGAATAAAATTTTACATAAAATTTTGCAGTAATTAAAAAACGACCCCCTCAGTAATATCAGTTACTGAGGGGGTCGTTTTTTTGATAGGTGCAGTTTTTACTTGATAATCAATTACTTAGCACAAACTTAGGGCTGAATACCCCCCTTCACACATCAACCGATGCAGGGCATCAGCACATTATTAAAATTTTTTACTTTATTATTTTTTCCTTCTTTAACACTTCATCAAGGTTTTGTTTTATAAAATATTGGTTTAAAATGTTTTTTGTATGACGAAAAATTATTTTTGAAATATTTTAGGAAAAAAAATATTTTTGCTTGCAAAAGAAAAATTAAAAAATTATTTTTGCTGCCAAGTTATAAAAGACAAATTAAAATGTTTTTGAGGTCAAAAATACCAATAAAAATTATTTTTATTTTTTAATATATACCGTTTCTAAATCAATATCAAATTTACCCATTTCTTTGGTTTTATTGAAACCTTCGCTTAAAGCGAAGATTCCGACTGATTATAATTTTTTGTTAGTTTAATAAATTCATTATCAATTAACTAACTAAAAAATAATCACTTACTGAGGGGGTAAAATACGAAAGTTATCCGCTAATTTTTTTAATTTTTTGAAAATTATTTAGGAACAGTATAGAAATCAATTTTTTAAAATACAATACGAAATACAAGATTTAACGAACTAATATTATTACAAAACACAGTCAAATAAACACTAATAAAAAAAATTGACTACAAAACTGCGTAATTATAATCGGACTACATTTGAACATAATTTTTTGGCACGTCATTATCCACTAAACAACCGAGTTTAACCCTGTTACAATTATCTATTTCGTAAGATAGTTGAGCATTTTATCAGCACCTTTTGCGTGTATGCAAGGCGGGGCATTTCATTATTCATATACTAAAAATTATTTATATCAATTAAAAACAATTTATAAACTATTAGAAAACAATCTTTAAAAAAGAAAAAGCATGGAAAAATACCCTAAGTCGTCAAATCAATTTATCGCGCACCTCAAACAAAAGGCTAAAACTGTATTAAACCGCAAACACCTTACATTATTCCGTTTTGATATGCGAAACACACTTTTGACCATTGCTGCCCTTTTTGTGGCTGCCAAAATTTGCCTTGCACCCGGCAACGGAGGAAATTTTAATCGTCCTCCGGGATTTGATGAGCCTGCTGTCGAACAAGCAAAACGCCTGCTGCGCAAAGTGCTGCCGATGGGTTTTGTGGGCGCGGAAGTGGCAAGTTTTGACAGTGCGTTTGCCGCTAATGTTGGCAACGCTTGTACCATTTCACGCGACCAACTTCGCGCTTATATTGAACGCGAGCAAATTGGCGAATGGGAGATTGGCGGACCTATCAATAACCCTGTCAGCAGCATTACGGACGCTTATGGCAACACCGTTTTCGCCAAATATTTTGTCATTCACGATACGAGTTATCCGCGTTATAAAAATGACATTCCGAGCAATATCAATAGTGCATCTTGGGAATGGAATAACTTAAATCGTTGGAACTCTCCTGTCTGCCATCTGTATGTTAATCGAATCGGGCAATCCAAAACCATCACACCCTTTGACGGCGGCATGACGGCAACTAAAATGGAACGCTATATCTTAGGCGATGCCTCATGTAGGGGGCTTTATTTGCATATCGAATTGATACAACCGCGTGCGCCTAATCGCCGCTATGGTCGCCACAACGACATTGAAGCACCAACCCCCGGCTTTTCAGAAGCACAATATAAACGTTTAGCACTATTGTATGTAACTGCAAGTATTCGGAAAGGCGAATGGTTAATCCCCGGTTTTCATGCGTGTATTGACCAAGGCATCAGAAATGCGCACGATGACCCTCAAAATTTTGAATTGCACAAATTTTTAAATGGTGTAAATGAAGTGATAGCAGATTTGAGTATGCCAACTGCTAAATCAACTTCGGTGACAGAACCATTACCTATTAAAAAATTTCAAGATAAATAGTTTTATGATTATCCGTTTTTTACCATATACATCGGCTACCTTTAAGTAATTTAAAGGTAGCCGATGCTTTTTTTACGCTCGTTTGAAATGGTATAATCAATTGATTTTAAAGATTTTAAAGTTCTCCTCTTTGAGAGGGATTAGGTAGGGCAACTTAATCAATACATTAAATTAAAAAATAATAACAAAACAAAATCTTCGCTTTAAGTGAAGGCTTTGATAAAACCAAAACAATTAGTAGATTCGATATTGATTTAGAAAGTGTATAGAAAAAATAGGGGAGATGGGCATTTAATATAAAATGATATACTTTAACGAGATAAAAAATATTTCTTAAATTCTTCTAATTCTTTTTCTTCTTGAGCGACAAAACGCTCGAAAAGGCGTTCGCCTACGTGTTGTTCGAGGGCTGCAATACTGACATCAATTAACCTAAAACCTTTATCTGTCAAAAAAATATTGTCGAAAGGCTGACGTACCAAATCCGAAGAACGGCGCAAACCCCGATGCACAAATCCTGCTTGATGTAATTGTTGAAGTTGTTGCTCAAAAAGGTTAAAAAAGGTTTCGCGTTTTTCGACCTCAAACGCCCTAAAATCCATAGGGTACAAACGTTGCATGACTAAAATTTCGGCTTCTACCTCAAGGTCATCTAAACGCACAAACTGCACCACCAAATCATTAATGGCATTTGCAAATTTCATCTTTTCGGCTTCTGAGCCAATGTCTGAGCGAATATCTCCACTAAATATTTTTGCTGCTTCGGTCTCGTTAAGTGCAATAACGATATTGTTAGCTCCCGATGAGAGCATACGAGGATAACGCTTCTTCATAAAGATTTTTAAGAAAAAAAAATTGGTTATAATAATTGTTTCTATTACAATATTTGAGTTTATTTTGCCAAATTCAATACATAAAAGCACATTATATTTTAGTGGTAGCAACAATAAGTAAAAAATGACACAAAAGTACGAATATTTAATCTTACAGCGAAAGATTGCAGCCTAAAAGCTGCCTAAAAAATACCCCCTCAGTAACGAACTACTGAGGGGGTATTTTTTATTAAAAAATTAAAATATTAAAATATTTTTATTTTACTTTTTCGATACGTTTCTTAACAGATGCTTTTTCGCTTTCTTCTTTTGCAGCAATAGCAGCCGATTCAGAAAGGTCTAAACCGCGTTTTCCTGACAAATCCATCATAATTGGCGCAGCTTGGAAAATAGATGAATATGTACCTGCACCAATACCAACTAATAACGCAAACGAGAAACCTCTAATACTATCTCCACCGAAGATAAACAAAATTAAGACCACTAACAAAACCGTAAACGAAGTGATGATAGTACGGCTTAAAGTGGAGTTAATCGCGTCATTGATGACTTCTGCCATTGGTTTTTTGTTGTAAAGGCGCATATATTCGCGGATACGGTCGTAAACGATAACTGTATCGTTGATAGAATACCCCACAATCGTCAAAATAGCCGCGATGAACGCATCGTCCACCTCCATTGAGAAGGGCAAAATGCCATGTAGCAACGAGAACAATGACAAGGTAATCAATACGTCATGGAACAATGACGCAATGCCCCCTACCGAATATTGCCAACGGTTGAAGCGAATTAAGATATAAGCACCGATACCAAAAATACCAATCAAAGTTGCCCAAATAGAACTATTGCGAATATCGTCCGCAATCGTAGCACTTACTTTTGTAAACGTTGCGATATGTGTACCTTTTCCATCGGGCTTTTTAAACTCCTCTAATTGCAAGTTGCCACCCACTAAACTATTTACCCCTTCAAATAACTTCTCTGTTACCTTATCCGCTACTTTTTCGCCACTTTCTTTGATTAAGTAAGAAGTGGTAACATTATAAGTATTTGCCGTACTTACTGCCTTGATAATCGTAGAATGACCCTCAAAAGTTTTTGTTAATGTGCTGCGGAGTTGGTCAGCCGTAACATTTGTGCCTTTAAACTCAATGTTATAAGAAAAACCACCTTGGAAAGCAACCCCCATTTCAAAACCGCGTGTCATCATCGAAATGAAACCTGCCACAATGATAGCCCCCGAAATTGCATAAGCCTTAAAGCGGAAACCCATCCAATCCACATTAATATTTTTGAACGCTCTTTCACTAAAAGGTGCAAAAAAGTTAATGTCTTTGCCCTTGCCTGTCCACCAATCTGTAATTAAGCGAGTGACTAAAACGGCTGTAAAGAGTGTAAATATAATACCTATTGCTAATACAAAACCAAAACCTTTGATTGGTCCTAAACCAAAATAATACAATACTAAAGCTGTAATCAACGTGGTTAAGTTACCGTCCACAATCGCAGAAGCAGAATTTTTGAAACCCTCAGTAATAGCCACTAATTTGCTTTTTCCGGCTGCCAACTCTTCCCGAATACGCTCATAAATGATAACGTTAGCGTCCACCGCCATACCCATTGTTAGGACGATACCCGCAATGCCCGGAAGTGTCAAAACCGTACCGTAAGAAGTCAACGCACCAACAATAAATAATAAGTTAGCTAATAAAGCAATAATCGAAATCACGCCGCCTGTGCTGTAATAAATAGACATGAAAACCATAATGCCCAAGAAAGATACCGCTAAAGCAATCAATGAATTATTGATATTTGCCTGTCCCAAAGACGGGCCAACCGTACTTTCTTGCACAATTTCGGTACGAGCAGGCAATTTACCTACTTGCAAAATGCTGGATAAATCCTTCGTTTCTTGTACCGTAAAACTACCATGAATAATAGAACTACCCCCTAAAATTGGCTCATTCACACTCGGAGCAGAGGCAACCGCACTATCTAACACTACTGCTACTTGGCGTTGATTGTCACGAGCAGCTTGTGTAGTGAGTTGTCCCCACATAACCGTACCTTGATTATCCATCGAAAGCGATACCGCAGGGTTGCCTTTATCGTCTGTCGAAGGACGCGCATCTGCCACACGCTCACCGTCCATAGCTGCGCCTGATTTAGCACCGGGCGTTTTGCGGAGAGCATATAGCATATAAAGGTCATTTGTACCTTGTTTTTGAGACGACATTTCAGGTTTGAGCGACCAAGCCCAAACTACATCATTTGGCATTTGTGCTTTTACTTCGGGGCGATTAAGCATTGCCAAAATTGTTTCACGCTGATTTTTTTTAGCCGTTCCGACCACCGCACTCGAACCCACCGCTTGCGATAAATCAAGCATCGAAAGCAATGGTCCCTGCCCTTTGAGTTTTGCGGTGTCTTTTAGTGCCGCCGTATCGCCTGCTGCTTTGAGTATATTGTCGGCAGCAATAATGGTTTGACCAATTTCCGCTACGCGATATACATTCCAAAACTCCAATTTTGCAGCCGATTGCAAAAAGTTACGAGCGCGTTCGGGGTTTTCGATACCCGGCAACTCTACCACAATCATATCACGAGCCGCATCAAGCGAAACGTTAGGCTGCACCACCCCTAATTTGTCAATACGCTGACGGAGGCGGTCATAAGTTTCTTTTACCGTAGCATTGGCTTTTTCACGGATAAGATTTTGCACCTTATTGTCCGATGAGTTAATGTCAATGCCCAACGCCGAATTACGCGAGAAAATAGAAGCCAACGATTTGCCCGATTTTTTGAACTCCTGAGCAAACAGTTCAATAAAATTCGATTGTGATTCTTTTTGGCGTTCTGCTGCGTTTTTAATAGCGGTGTTAAAATCTGCGTCTGTGGTGTTTTCTGCCAAGTTGCGCAAAAAATCGCGTAAATCAACCTGCAAAACAACGTTCATACCGCCTTTCAAATCCAAACCTAAGTGCAACTGTTTTTCTTTGCAACCTTGATAGGTGTAAGAACCTAAAAGCGGGAGTTTCAGAATCTCTTCGGACGACATAGAGTCGAGGTAGTTGATACGTTTGGCTTTGCGCACCGAGTCTCTTTGCTCGGCAGGCACAGTAGCAGTTGCTTGTTCGGCGTAAATCTCAGCGTCTTTTTCTACTCGATTGGTCGGGAAAATATAAACGAGTTGTCCCAAGCAAATGGCAATCAACAAGAACAAGAAAAAACGAACTAATCCTTTGGCTTGCATTTTCGTACTTTTTGTAGAATTTTTTTGAAACTTTTTTTGATTGAATTTCCCAATGTATCGCAACAAATATTTGTCAATTTTTGAGGTAAAAAAACAAACAAAATTGAAATAAATAAACATTTAAAACTTTAAAAACCTCATTATAAACGCTTTATATAAGTTTTGAATATCCTTATTTATCCTTTGTGTTTTCTTTCAAGTTGTATGACTCTATACTTTTTACCCCCCCCTCAGTAGCTGTTTTTTTGGAGTTAAAATTGATTAAAATTTACACAACAAAATATTTACAACTACCAAAAATTTTTATTAAAAAGAATTTAATACTCGACAAAATTCGTAGTTTTGCAAACAATGATTGGTTTTAAAAATATTTTTAATGGTTTAAATGTTTTTTTGAGAAATAAAATTTGGATTTTTCACACAAAATAAAAAATCGCGCAAATTTAACGTTTTTGTTGAAAAAAACTATTTTTAAGGTGCGAAAATAGCACATTCTTAGCAACTATCAGAAAAACTCGCTTAAAAAAAATTATTATCCGTACAATATCTTTATTACACCCATTGTTTTAGGTTTTTGAAAACAATATAAAATACAATATAATTAATATATTTCTACCACACGCATCACCAATTTTAAACGTATTCGATATGTTTTGCACCAAGTATAAAAACAAAAAGTTAATTAAATTTCATATATAAAATATTTGCTTTTTTATTTTTATGGTGATTAGGGATAGTCCAATAATGGCAAAAAATGTTTTCAAAAACGCATTGGTTTTTGAAAACATTTTTTGTAAAAAACTGAAAATCAATTTTTTATTGATATAAAAACATAGAACGCGCTCTTTCCAATTCGCGGAAATAAGGGTCGCGCAAGTCTTTGATATAACGGATTTCTTCGCCCGTTGACTTCATTTCAGGACCCAATTTTTTATCCACATTCGGGAATTTATTGAAAGAAAAAACGGGAACTTTGATGGCGTAACCCTCCAATTTTTTCACCATTTCAAAATCTTTCAATTTTTTAGACCCTAACATGACGTGCGTTGCCACTTTGAGATAAGGCACTTGATAGGCTTTTGCAATAAAAGGCGTAGTGCGCGAAGCCCGCGGATTTGCCTCAATCACATACACTTCTTCCCCTTTGATAGCAAATTGAACATTGATTAAACCTTTGATATTCAACGCTTTACACAAACGGCGTGTATAATCTTCCATTGTTTGCACCACTTTTTGCGAAAGGCTGTAAGTCGGCAACACCGAAGACGAGTCGCCCGAATGAATACCCGCAGGCTCAATGTGTTCCATTACGCCCATGATATGCACCTCGTCACCATCATAAATTGCGTCAATTTCTGCCTCCTTTGCTCGCTCTAAAAATTGGTCAATCAATACATTATGGTCGGGTAAATGTTTGAATATGTCTAATACCGAGCGTTCCAACTCCTTATCGTTAATCACGATTTTCATTTTTTGCCCACCCAACACGTAAGACGGACGCACCAACACAGGATACCCAATTTTATTGCCCAACTCCAACGCCGCATCTGCGTCATCGGCTACGCCATATCGAGGGTAAGGAATTTCTAATTCTTTTAATAAGTCGGAAAAAGCACCCCTATCTTCTGCCAAGTCCATATTTTGGAACGATGTGCCGATAATGTTATACCCATTTTCGTGGAGTTTTTTCGCCAATTTCAACGCCGTTTGACCGCCCAACTGCACAATTACGCCCTCTGGTTTTTCGTGTTCGAGGATTTCCTCCAAATGTTCCCAATAAACAGGCTCAAAATAAAGTTTGTCGGCAATGTCAAAATCTGTCGAAACCGTTTCAGGATTACAATTCACCATAATCGCCTCGTAACCTGCCTCTTTGATAGCTAACAAACCATGCACACAACAATAATCAAACTCAATGCCTTGCCCGATGCGATTCGGTCCCGAACCCAACACCACAATTTTTTTGCGGTCGGAAGCTACGCTTTCATTTTCGCCTTCAAATGTTGAATAGTAATAAGGTGTTTTAGCTTCAAATTCAGCCGCACACGTATCAACAACTTTATACACGCGGCGAATACCCAATTTTTTGCGGCAGCGAGTCACTTCGCGCTCGGTGATGCGCATCGTCCACGCGATTTGCGCATCGGAGTAACCCACTTCTTTGAGTTCGCGGAAAAAGTCGGCAGGTATGTCTTCGGCTACGTTGAAGCGTTGTAATTTTTCTTCATATTTAACCAAACGCTTGATTTGATTGATATACCAAGGGTCAATGCGCGTGAGTCGCTGAACGGTGTTAGACGGAATGCCCAAACGCAAAGCATCTTTGACGCGATAAATGCGGTCATCGCTCACTTTTTCGAGGCGACCTAAAATGTCTTCGGTGCGAATCCACTCTTTTTTATCTGCGCCAAGCCCTGCGCGTCCGTTTTCTTGCGATTGACACGCCTTTTGCATCGCTTCCAAAAAGTTACGCCCAATAGACATTACTTCGCCCACCGATTTCATTTGCAAACCCAACGTATCATCTGCGCCTTGAAATTTGTCAAAATTCCAACGTGGCATTTTCACAATCACATAATCGAGCGTAGGCTCAAAAAATGCCGAAGTCGTTTTAGTGATTTGATTTTTCAATTCGTCAAGGGTGTAGCCAATCGCCAATTTTGCGGCAATTTTGGCAATCGGATAGCCTGTTGCCTTCGATGCCAACGCCGAAGAACGCGACACACGCGGATTGATTTCGATAGCAATGAGTTCTTCGGTGGCAGGGTCGAGGGCAAATTGCACATTGCAACCGCCCGCAAAATTGCCCAAAGAACGCATCATCATAATGGCGTTATCGCGCATTTTTTGGAACGCCGTATCTGAAAGCGTCATCGCAGGGGCAACCGTAATCGAGTCGCCCGTATGAATACCCATCGGGTCGAGATTTTCGACCGTACAAATAATGACTACATTATCATTGGCATCGCGTAGCAATTCCAATTCGTATTCTTTCCAACCTAACACTGCATTTTCGACCAAAACCTCGTGCGTAGGCGAAGCGTCAAGCCCACGTTTGAGGGCAGCCCCAAATTCTTCTTCCTTCATGACGAAGCCCCCGCCTGTGCCGCCGAGCGTGTAAGACGGACGTATCACTAACGGAAAACCAATCTTTTGCGCCGCTTCGTAGCCTTCCAAATAAGAGTTGGCAATCATGGAAGGGGCAACACCCATGCCGAGCCGAACCATCAATTTACGGAACTCCTCGCGGTTTTCGGTCAGTTCGATAGCGTCAATGTCAACGCCAATCATGCGCACGCCGTAGCGTTCCCACACGCCTTGTTTGTCGGCTTCGATAGCTAAATTTAATGCCGTTTGCCCCCCCATAGTCGGCAAAACGGCATCAATTTTATGTTTTTCGAGAATTTGAACAATACTTTCGACCGTCAGCGGCAACAAATAAATATTGTCTGCTGTAACAGGGTCGGTCATAATAGTGGCAGGGTTAGAATTGATAAGGGTTACTTCGATACCTTCCTCTCGAAGTGAACGGCTGGCTTGTGAGCCTGAATAATCAAATTCGCAGGCTTGCCCGATGATGATAGGTCCGCTACCAATAATGAGTACGGAACGTATTGACGAGTCTTTTGGCATCTCTACAATGCAATTTTTGTGTCTGCCGACAATGAAAAAAACAAGTCGTAATTAATTGGTTAAAACTATTTTTACTTTTTATTTTTTATAAAAAATTGATTTTCAATAAAAAATACTTTTTCAATAGTAAAATATTTATTGAAAAAAACTTTTCAAGATTTTATAAAAAATCCCTCATCGTAAGCACAGAAAACGCTACCTACTGAGGGGGGGTAAAATCGGGCGCAAAGATACAACGGAAAAAAATTTTTTTTCAATGAATTTTCATTATAAACGAACAAAAATAAAATGGTAAGTAGCCCTACCTAAATCCTCCCGAAAGAGGAGGACTTGCAAAATATTGAAAATCAATTTATTATACCATTTCAAACGAGGTTTTTTCTTTCTATTTTTTATCGAAACCTTCGCTTAAAGCGAAGGTTTCGAGCGTTTATTTTATGGCAAATAATTAGT
>JACCEC010926995.1_pt1 | contig 21807 bp, 6 predicted proteins | sample 7450121 | NCBI WGS metagenome assembly JACCEC01 (sample SAMN15323455, study PRJNA562643) | freshwater metagenome | isolation source: river surface water | place: USA:Blue River Watershed | collected 2017-08-18 | reverse complement strand
TTTTAAGATTAGGTTGTTATTTTTTTTGTGTTTGTTTGTTTGTGTTTTTGTTTTTTGCTTTGTTGATGCAAAGATACTATCAAGTCAAGGGGTATTTCAATTCCGTAGTTAGGGTATTTCTTTTTTTAAAAAATATGTAAAACATATATTCTTGTTTTTCAATTATTTATAAAAAAAAGGGGGGTTACTGAGGGGTATCTAAAAAACGGTTTTTGAAAAAAATACCCTTGAATTTGTATGTTTTAATTTTATAAAAAACCAATATGTTTTATGAAATTATATTGATGATTGATTTTTAATTTGATAGGATATGCAAAAAAAATGTTCGACAACCTTTTAAGGATTGCCGAACACTTTTTTTTGTTAAATTTATTTTTTATATGAAAATCAATCTTATTAAAATTTTAATATATGTAACTCTTATGAATGTGGTGTATGTAAAAATTGTTTTCCTGCCAAACGCATCAAAGTAAGTGCTTTGAGGGTCGCAAAAAAAGCCTTCGGAATGTGCATCAACGCACGCAAAAACTCCATACTCCACGCCTCACGCGGCAACGCCAATAAAAAAGATAACACATTGCTTGCAAACAAAGCCACCCAAATCCATTTAGTAGCTGCCCCAAAAAGTAGTGTAAAAAATGCGCCTATCGCCAAAAAAATGGGTAATACTAAACGCGGTGGTAATGCCATTTGAAGCGATTTATTAAAAAAATCGAACATACCGCGAGTTAGTAAGGCTTTTACACCCTTACCGATAAAACGCCGCCCGTAGCGATATTGTGCGGCAAGCCACCGCCCACGCTGCCGAGCGAAGTTTTCGGCTTTCTTAATTTTTTCGTCTAAAACGATAGCATCAGGGTTGTAAGCAATAGTAATACCGTTTTGAGTTAGTTTTAGTTCGAGTTCCTTGTCGAAACCTCCAAGCGCGTCAATCGTGTGCATCACTTTGGCAAATACATTAAATTCAAATGCCATGCCTGAGCCTGCCAAACGCGCCGATAAACCGAGCGCACGATGACCTGCGCATAAAATATGATTGTTAATTGCTTCGCTTGCGCCGTCTAATTGTGCCATCGAAGTATCGCGGTTTTTAGCCTCGCGGCTGCCCTGCACCGCTAAATATCCTTCGTTGAGCGTGTGGTTCATTTCGCGCAAAAAGTTTTTATCCATGATGTTGTCAGCGTCTAAAATAGCGACTGCATCGGGCTGCATTTTGAGCGTAGAAAGTGCCAAATTCAAAGATTTTGATTTTGTACTTTTTTCAAAATCAGGCACTAATACCCGAATCGGAAGGGTTTGCAGGGCTTCCACTGTTTCGGGTTTGAGGTGGTCGGCGATGACCGTTACATTATATTTTTCTTTCGGATAATCTACTTCTACCGCTTGCCGAGCGGTTTCGAGAATGACCGCATCTTCTTTGTAAGACGGGATTAAGACTTCAAAAGAATAAATATGCGTATTTTTTTCATCTTTTTGTTGACGAAAAAAATAACCTGCCATCGAAAAACTTAATTGATATAGCACCGACCAAGCCAAATATAAAAGTAGTGCATAGTAGAGTAGGTCAAAAAGTAGCATTGTCGAATCTTTGTTTTTTATATATATAGTAGAGGTTTTACCCCAAAAAAGTTAGTTTTTGCGTAGTTGATAAGACAAATATACAGCCAAGTTATAAAAGGATTATAGTAAAATTTTGTTTTTTTGATAAAAAGTAAAAAAAAGGTATCGAAGTTTATGACGGTATCTTGATACCTTTCACCGCTATGCAATAAAATAACTTCAAAAATAGTTTTAAATAAAATTATCGCTTAAAAACGAGATAGTTGTTATATTTAAATTTTTAATATTTTTTAAAATAACTATTTTAAGTAAAAACATCTATTTTTAAAAGATAATATCAATTCATTGTTATTTTTAGCTTTATCTTTGCAGCGCATTTAGGAAGTATAAAAACCGATATTTAAAGCGACATATTTCTACAAAAATAAATATTTTCTCCATGATTCTTCAATCCCAAACTTGCCAATTTCTAAAATTTGCTTTTTATTTTTTATTGATAACCCCCCTCAGTAGCTTGGCGCAAGACCCAAGTTTTGCACAATTTTACAATGTTCGGAGTTATCTCAACCCTGCCTTGGTTGGGTTGCAAAATGGAACTACAATTAATGCGGCGTTTCGAGAGCATTGGGTCAAACTACCCGGTAGCTTTCGCACGAGTTATTTGGCGGCAGAGATACGCGCGCCTTTGGTCAAATCGAGCGTGGGCTTTACGTTTATGCAAGATGTGGCAGGTAGTACGGCGTTGAAAGAGCAACGCGGTTCTTTTATTTTCAATTATCAAGGTATTCAGTTTCCGAGTACTAAACTTTTTCCTGAGTTGCGGCTGCATGGAGGAGTTGAATTTGGAGTCAATCGCCAATATATTGATTTTTCAAATTTGTTGTTTCCCGACCAACTCGACCCCGTTTTTGGCATCAATCGCCCAACGGCAGCCACTGCCATTGTGCAAGATGTGTATTCGTTTGACCTCGGTGCGGGTTTTTCTTGGATAGGAGACTTGTCAGTTGGCAAAAATCGCGTACATTTTTTGTTAGGGGCTTGTTATCACAACTATTCGTTTGTGCGAGGGGGGCAGGGATTGAGCAATACCGACCCTAAAGCCGTTACCCCCACCCGATTAACGGCGCATGGGGCAGCCGAAATACCTTTGCAACGCATCGCAGATGGGCAGGTGCGCCCCCGTCATTTTAGTTTGGGAATGCACTGGCGTGTAGATTTGCAAGGAAAATTTTGGAACTCCTCGATAGGAAGTTTTTTAATTTATGAAAGAAGAATTTATGCTGGTTTATTATATCAAAATCGTTTTTATTCGTTGGATAATAAAAATACGAACAATTTAGATTTTGTCGTAGGATATAAAATGATAATGAGTAAAGACCAAACGATGGATTTAGCCTTTGGTTACGGGGCGTTTGGGACGGGGCTAAGTATGCGAGCAGGGGGTTCTTACGAGTTGACCATGATTTATAATTTTTCTAATGCCGTTTTATTCCCAAATAGAGGGCGCGACCCCAACCGTTTTAATAAATGTTGGACATTTTTTTAATGTATATTGGTTTTTTTATTTAAAAAATTGATAATCATTTAAAAATATATTTTTATAAAAAATATTTAATTAAACAATGAGGCAATCCTACAAACCTATTTTAAAACTATTTTTCTTGATTGTTAGCTGTTTTTGGGCAGTTACTGAGGGGGGGGCGCAGGTTAATCGGTGTGGTTTAAATGCTTCTGCTCAGTGCGGCAATGTGAATGCAAGTGGGGGTTTACCTGTTGGGGTAAATTATGTATTTTGTCAAAGAACGCCTGTTAGGATTGTGAATAATTCGCAGGGGGCAGTCGATTCTACCTTCATTTGTTGGGGCAATGGATTTGATACGGCAATGGTGGGTATTCAAGGGGCTTCACATTTATATAGAATAGATACGAATAGTTGTGGCGAATTTAATTTTACGATTCGCATGACGGTTTATCGCAATTGTGGTATTGCACACAGTAGTCACTATATTGAAACGCCGATAATCGTTAGGAATCCACCAAAAGCAAAATTTACAAGTGAAACGATTATTTGCCAAAATAGGGCAACCACTTTTACTAATTCTTCGTGTCCGGGTCCTTTTATATGGGATTTTGGGGACGGAAGCCCTTTAAATACACAAACTTGGAATCCAACACACGTATATCGTCAAGAGGGAACATATAGAGTAAAATTGAAGGTGTTTGCTTGCGATACATTAGTTGATTCGCTTACAAAAGAAATAACTGTGGTGAAAGAACCAAGTGCAGCCGCTACTATCAGTAATGGCAGTGCAGGAGGAAACGGCGTAAATTGTAAAGGGTTTACTGCTCAATTTAGCAATCGCTCGCAAGGTGCGCACCGTTATAATTGGACTGTTGAAAATATGACAAATGCTGGTAATACTGCTTTGCCAAGTTCGTCAATCAATAGCAACCCAACGTTTACTTTTAATCATATTGGAACTTATAGAATACGTTTAATTGCAGTCAATGATAGTTGTGGTTCGGCTACATGGGACACTACTATCACTATTTCAGAAAAACCACTTGTAGATTTACCCCCAATTTTAGATGGGTGTGATAGTAGTTTGATTAGTTTTTCTGATGTGCGTTATACGGGGGGTGCGCCACTTTCTTATAAATGGACTTTTGCGGGGAATACTACAGACTCCTCTATACAACGCATACCTAACCCTATTATGTTTCCGATAGGCAATTATACGGTGATTGCAAGGGCAACTAATTTTTGTGGAACAGGTACAGATACGGTTAATTTTAGGGTGCAGTCATCGCCTAAACCGCGAGCAACCTATACGCAAAACCCGATAAGCGGTTGTGTGCCGTTAGATGTGCGTTTCCAAAATCAAACGCTTTTTGCCAATACGTATAAATGGCGTATTTTAGATGTTGGACGTTTTTCATATCAAGAAAATACGGATTCTGCGAGTACAAACCCTATTTTTCGCCTCCGCGATGCGGGTACTTATCGCATTCAGATGGAAGCGATAGGTTGTCTTTCGCGCACTTGGGACACTATGGTAACGGTTTTGGATAGCATCAAAGTTTCATTTGACTCTATTCCGAATGGTTGTCTTTCGTTAGAGGTTAATCCTTCGAGTTATGTGCGTTATTTGGGCAGCACGCCTACGCGCTACGAATGGTCATTTTTAGGGGGTGTTACACCTGCAAGCGATACCACTCGCACCCCTCCGACCATTCGTTATACCACTCGTCAACAATATAGTATCGTGTTAGCGGTATCTAATGTCTGTGGGGTGGCGCGCGATACCGTTTCGTTTTTAGTAGATACCATTCCTACTGTAAAGGCGCGAGCGGTGGCAAGCAATGCAAATAGTTGTACGCCTGTTGACATTCAATTTTTTAATGAATTACAATACGTCCAACAATATACTTGGGGAGTTCGTGGGGTAGGGCGTTTTAGTTTTGAAAATAGCACTAATACCACAAGTCCAAATCCAACATTGCGATTTTTAGATGAAGGTACATATAATATTTCTTTGGTAGGTGTAGGTTGCGTGCGCGAAACTTGGGACACCGCTATTACGGTGACAAGTACCCCCTCAGTAAATTTAGATAGTTATCGTTTAACTAATCCTTGTTTGCCTTACAACCTTAATATCGGACAATTTACACGTTATTCGGGAGGTGTGCCTACGTCTTACGAATGGCTTTTTATGAATGGAACAAACGACACGTTGCGCCGAGATACGGTTAGCGCACCAAATACGATTCGATTTTTGGATTTTGGGGAGAAAAAAGTTTTTGTCAAAATCAGCAATCGTTGTGGCGAATCACGCGATACAATTACATTTAATTTGAAAGGTTCGCCGACTCTTCGCCCTGTCGTAACGTTTAGTAATGATAACAAATGTATTACGCCAAATACTGCCTTAAATGTTTTTGTCAATACACAAAACAAAACTTTTACAGACTCTATACGAATAGAAGCGCAAGGAGCGCAAATACAAAGACGTGATTCGGGATTTGCATTAATTTATTTACAAAGAGGAACTTATATAGTTCGATTAACTGCCATAGGTTGTAGTGAAACAGTTTGGGACACCACTTTCCATGTCGAAACACCCCCCTCAGTAACCCTTACTGCGGTCAACGATACTTGTCAATCTATGAGCATTACGCCTGCTGATATTGTGCGTTATGCCGATGGCGTGCCAACGCTTTATCGTTGGACATTTGTAAATTACGCGCCTGATAGTGCTTCGGTAGCCTTTCCGCCTCCGCTTAACTACAATCGGGCAGGGGCTTATGGTATTCAAATTCGGGTGCAAAATGTTTGTGGGGTAGATACTGCTGCTATTAGTTTTCGAGTAAATGACCCTGCGCCTATTTCGATTGCACCGCCACCAATTATTTGTAATGCTATCAACACTATCAATCTTCGCGCTACGCCCGAAGGAGGTGTTTGGATAGGCAATGCTACGACTCAAAATGGTGTTTTTTCACCGCCACAAGCTCGAATCGGGACGAATCGAGTTGTCTATCGCTACGGTTCGGGGCGATGTTTGGCAACCGATTCTATTGATGTGGTAGTGAGCGGAACCGCCGTAAATGCAGGCAACGATACCGCTACTTGCGCAAATGGTACTACAATACGTATGCAAGGTTTTTCTCCTACAAATGGCACATGGCGCGGCTTAGGTATTACCGATAGTTTGAATGGAATATTTAACCCTCAAAGTGTTGGAAGTGGCACTTATACAGTCACTTATGTATATCGAAATGCAGACGGTTGTACGAATAGCGACACGCTACGAGTAACTGTAAACAGCGCACCGCAAGCCGCTTTTGATAGTTTGGCATTGGGTTGTATCAATGTACCTATTAGCTTTAACAATCAAAGTACGAATATCAATACGGTACATTGGGATTTCGGCGACAACAATACATCTACTGACCTTTCGCCTGCTCATGCTTACAATGCAGTAGGACAATACGAAGTCCGTTTGCGAGTGCGCACGATTAGCGGTTGTGTAGATTCTACACGCCGAAATGTAGAGATTTACCAAATTGGAACGGCTAATTTTACGCCAAGCACGAATGAAGGTTGTGGGGAAGTGTTGTCAGTTGACTTTGCAAATCGAAGTTCGGGGTCGCGGCTATCTTATTTGTGGACATTTGGCAATGGTCAAACAAGCATTTTACAACACCCGCCTGTCATCAATTTTAGGCAAAGTACTCGTGATACGGTATATTTCGTAACCCTTGCCGCACGTAATCACTGCGGAACGGTGACAAAAACGGATACTATTTTAGTTCGTCCGCGTCCGAAAAGTATTTTTGGTATGCAAAGCGATGTAACTTGTTCGCCGATGCGCGTGACTTTTGGCAACACTTCTACGGGCGTTCCCGACACTTATAGATGGATTTTTAATAATGGAAATACGTCTTCTGATAGTATTCCGAGCGTTCAAATTTTTAGAACAGATACTTTACCTCGCACTTATCAAATTTCTTTAATTACTCAAAATGGTTGCGGTTCGGATACTTTAACACAACCTTTGACCGTCAACCCACCGAATGTTCGCGCCTTTTTTACCTTAAATGAAACATTGGGTTGTGCGCCGTTTGATGTGCGTGGGGTCAATTTTGCGACTTTAGGCTCTCGCATTTGGTGGACGACTAACGAAGGTGGCGTATCTTCGGCGCAAGATACTTTTCGTTATACTTTCCGCGAAGCGGGCGATTTTGTGATAACGCAATATGCTACAAATGGTTGTGGTTACGATAGTATTCAAAGGCGTGTGACGGTGCAACCGCGTCCTATTGTAGGTTTTTCTCATGTACCTGTCATTTGCCAAAATGAACCTATCAACTTTACAGATACTTCCCGAAATTTTGCTTTAAGCACTTGGAATTTTGGGAATGGCGATACTTCACGCATTAGAAATCCAACATATACTTACCAAAGTGCAGGCGTTTATATCGTTACTTTGACGGGACGCACCGTTACTGAGGGGTGTCCTGTGGTGGCTACTTCGCGTGTGGAAGTGCGACCGTTGCCTATTCCGCGATTTAGTATTAGTGCTACGAGCGGTTGCCGTCCTTTTACAGTTCGTTTTACCAACCAAAGTATTAGAAATGATTATAATGCTTGGGAATTTGGAGATGGTGGTGGGTCTATTGTTGCAAGCCCAACTTATACTTATGACTCGGTTGGTACTTTTAATATTCGCTTGCGCTTAACGGACGATTTTGGCTGCCGAGCAGATACACTTTTTCAACGCATTGTTGTTTATCCTACTCCGAAGGCAGATTTTGAAATTCAACGCGATAAAATTTGTGGGTTGCCGCTCAATGCGCGTTTTTCTAATCGCTCTTTGGGTGCAATCGCGTATGATTGGAATTTTAACAATGGGCTTACTTCTCAAAATCCAAGTCCTTCGAGCCTTTTCGGGGCAGATACGACTTATCAAGTGCGCTTGATTGCTATTACAGGTTTTAATTGTCGAGATACTATTGTTAAAAATATGCGTGCTAACGCCCAACCGATTGCAGATTTTGAAATAACACCTCAAAGAGGTTGCGAACCATTAAATGTTCAATTTACGGATAAATCTTTAAATGCCAATGGTTTACGCCGTTGGACTTTTGGCGATGCAACATCTTGGGACGGACGAGACCGCCAAATCAACCACACGTATGAACGAGTCGGTATTTATTCGCCTCAACTCATTGTAGATAATGCAGGGGTTTGTTTTGATACGGTGCGTTTTCCTGCGGCGGTGCGAGTGTTTAAAACACCTACGGCAGATTTTACCTATCGAGATAGTTTATTAGGCGACCCTACGGGGATTGTTATTTTTAGCAATCGTTCTTTAAACGCTCAAAATTATATTTGGAATTTTGGAGGAAATGTTAATGCTACCGAAGTTAACCCAACTTATCGCTTTTTATACAATGGTGAAAGCGTTGTCCGCTTGATAGCAAGGAGTACTGAGGGGTGTGCTGATACACTCGAAAAACGCATGACTCCTCAATTTTTTTCAGGGCTATTTGTGCCTAACGCTTTTGAACCCCTCAGTAGTAATCCCGAACTCAATCGTTTTTATGTGAAAGCAAAGGGGTTGAAAACTTATCGTTTGAGTATTCGTTCTTCTTGGGGCGATTTGATTTGGGAAACTACGCAATTAGCTAACGGAGAGCCTATCGAATCGTGGGACGGAACTTTTAGAGGAAAACCTATTCCACAAGATGTATATGTCTGGGATATTCAAGCCACCTTTGAAAATGGCGCAGTTTGGCTCGGAATGCCCGATAAAAATGGCGAATATCGAACTTTTGGCACTATTACAATTATTAGATAATATTTATATGAAATGATTGAAGCCCTCGCGTAAAACGAGGGCTTCAATCATTTTAAAAAACATCAATCTAAATATTCAGAGGGCAATTTGCCAAAGCGCGTTTTGAATAAACGTGAAAAATATTTAGTATCTGTAATGCCTATCAATTCGGCGGCTGCCTTCACGCTATTTACCTTTTGCTGCTCCAACATTTTGCGAGCATAGTCAAGGCGCAACTCCTGCAAATATTGTACGCCTGTCATACCTACGGCTTGTTTAATATGACGATTAAACGTATAGCGACTTATCCCCAATAATTCACTTAATAACTCAATGGAAAAATCGGGGCGACTCATATTTTCATATACAAAATGAGCTACTTTATCTAACCATTGTGGAGGCAACGCATCTTCTACACTTTGAGCAGCAGTAACTGTAACAGAAGATTGTGCGGTGATATTTTGTTTTCTAATATGATAATTTTCTAATAAATTATTAATTCTTGCCAATAATTCGGCTTCTAAAAAAGGTTTTGTTAAATAATCGTCCACCCCAATTTGTAAGGCTTTTAACTTATCATCTAAACCTACACGAGCAGTTAATATAATGGTAGGAATATGTTTATATTTAGCAGATTCTTTTAAAATAGTTAATAGTTGATAACCATCAATAATAGGCATCATTATATCAGAAATAATCAAGTGTGGCAAATCTTTTTCTTCTTCAATGCTATCAAGATAAAATAAGGCGGCTTGTCCGTTGTCTTGTCTTATGACGTTATAGTGCTGCAAAAGTATATCCGCAATATATTGTTGTAAATCTTTATTGTCTTCGACCAATAAAATAGTAAATAAATCAGTCCGAAAGGAATTATTAGAAGGTTCAATAAAGTTATTATTGATTTTATTTATATTATTTTCAATAAAATTATCTGCTTGTTTTTCATTCGATAAACAGTTAGGCAGGGTCAAATAAAAACAACTGCCCTTACCTAATTCGCTTTTTGCGTCAATCTCCCCCCTCAGTAAGTTCACTAATTCTTTGCTCAATGCCAATCCTAAGCCTGTACCACCTTCGCTTGTTCCCTTTATTTTTGATTGATAAAAGCGATTGAAAATATAAGGCAAATCAGATTCAGGTATTCCACAACCCGTATCAGCTACTTCTATTTGCAAATCATTGTTTTTTGCATAAATTTTTATCTTTATTTGTCCGCCTTTCTGCGTAAATTTGATGGCATTGCCAATAAGATTATATACGATAGTTTCTACCTTTGCGACATCTAAACAAGCCGTTTGCAAATCGCCTAAATCATGCTCAAATAAAAGGGTTAGCCCTTGCCACTTTGCTAAGGCTTCAAACTCTGCTACGATGCGCCCTATAAAACTAATTGCATCTATTTTGGATAGCTCGACTTGCATCGTGGCAGACTCCAATTTGGTCAAATCTAAAATTTCATTCACTAAACGCAACAGTTTTTGACTATTATTATGCGCTAAGGTTAATAATTTTTTAGGGTCTTGTTGTTTTTCATTTGAGGATAATAATTGCGTTAAAGGATTGATAATGAGGGTAATAGGTGTTCGTAATTCGTGTGATATATTAGCAAAAAAACGAGATTTAAATTCATCTAATTTGCGCAATTCAACTGCTTGTTGCTCTATTGTTACTTTATCTTGCTGAATTTGGGCTGTTCTTCGTTTTACTTCGGTTTCGAGAAGCAAATTTTGTTTTTTAAGATTGAGAACATGCCAATAAACTACCGAACCCATTATGCCAAATAATAATAAAACAAACCAACCTGTCAAATAAAAAGGTTTTTTAACATAAATAGGTATTTCTAAAATGGTTTCGGCAAATTGTCCATTAGCTAACAAAACTTTTACTAACAAAATTTGATTGCCATAAGGCAATCCTCCAAGTGTAATTTTATTATCGTCTGCTTGTGTCCATTCTCCAATCTCCTGTTTGAGTTTGTAAAAATAGACGGCTACATCAGCTTCATTATATTCTTTTAGTCCTAATGTGATAGTAAAAAAACGGTCATTGGGTTTTAGATAAATTTGTTTGGTATATTCAAAATTAGCGGTTATATTTTCTAAGCGATTTGTTTTGCCTAAATATTGTTCTATTTCCACTACGAAAGGCGTGGCTTGCACTTTTTGATTAAAACGACTATTAAAATCTTTGGGGTGAAAAATCGTGATGCCGTCCACACCTCCTAAATAGAGTGTTCCGTCTGTATCTTTGAAATGAGAAATGCGATTAAATTCATTATTTGCTAAACCGTCTTTTGTTGTATATATTTTAAATTGTTTTGTATCTTGTTGAAACTGAATAATACCCCCCTCAGTAGAGAGCCACAAAAAGCCAAAATCATCAGGATATACCCCATGAATTACATTAGCGATTCCACGATTAAATAAAAAAGTTTCCGTTTTTTGTGCGTTTATATCCCAACGTATGAGTCCATTTTGCCCCGTAGCCAACCAAAAAATATTTGCTTTTGCATCGAAATATAAATGCCTGAAATCATTAGCAGGCAGATAAAAAGGGGCTTGACTCTGCGCACTATATCGCGCTTCGATGCTTCGGGTGGCAATATTGAGTTTATAAAGCCCCGAAGTAGCACATAACCAAATATGAGTTGGGCTATTTTGAAAAAAGTGATACACTATATTATATCTAAGTTCTTCAAAACCATTATAATATACAGTATCAAATTTTTCATTTTTTGCATTAAAATAAGATAACCCTTGCTGACTTAACCACACACCCCCCTCAGTATCTTCATACAGTCCCCATATTTCGTGCTGTGTAGTTGTATAAATTTTTTGTTGTTGAGTAGATATATTATAATATCTCAATTTACAAAAGTTCGCTAACCAAATACCTCCTTTTGCTGATTTTGCAGCACTAAGCGCATTAAAGGGCAAATATTGGTATTCCTGAGTTTGTGGTGATGCTATTTTTATCACATTATTAGAATTGTTTAATAAAAAGGTATTATTACTTTTTATTATTTTTCTAAATTGTTTTTTTGGAAACCAATGTTTAAAAGGATTGTGGTTTAATTCAACGCGATAAATACCATGATGACTGCAATGCCAAATCGCATTACTATCTACTAAGGTTTGGCGATTGAGTGCGTTGATATGCTGGGTTTGACCTTCGCTTTTAAAAATTTCTTGTTGGTCTAAATTATACGCCAAGAGTGTTTGGTCAGACCCAAACCAGAGTAGATTGAGCGTAGGCACAAAAATGGCATTGACATACCAATATTTTACATTTGAAGTTTTAAAAATGTATTTAGTAGTGGCATCTTTTGGCACTGCTACGCGGTAGGGTTGTTCATTTTGTCCGGGATATTTGGCACAAAGGGCAAAATAAGTAGTCCCTTGATTGTCTTCGCAGTCTATTTGAAAATCGGAGTAGATAAATGAAAACGTGATGCCGATTTGTTCCCCTTGCCAATTTCGTTTGACAACGTGTAGGGTGTCGCCTTGCTGACGAGAGAGCCAACAATCGCCCGAAGCAGTCAGATAAATCGGCGTTTCTTGAATCGGAAAGTTATTTTGAGGAACAAATCCTTTTCCAGTTTGATATATAAAACGCTGATGATTATGAAGTTCAAAAAATACGCCTTTGTTAATCCATTCGCAGTGCAACACGTCCGACCACTTGAAAGGCATTTTCGCACCCATCTGCTTGTTTAAAGAGGTGACTTTTAGCGAATAAATATCAAGTATATCAATATTTTTAACTAAATGTTGGTTAGCTGCCGGTTCTTTATGAAAAAGCCAAAGATAGCGTTGGTCGGTAAAAATTTGGTCCACTGTATTACTGCTCATGCTATCTTTTGCGATGACCTTAAAATGTTTTCCGTCAAAACGATTAAGCCCATATTTGGTAGCGACCCAAATTACACCTCGTTCATCTTTTGTAATCGCAAGCACTTCATTACTCGAAAGCCCATCTTGTTCGGTATATTGTTTAATAGTAGTGGTATAGTGTTGAGCGTTTAATATAGAGTGACTAAAAAATAGAATAAAAATAATGTAGATTGATTTTTGCATATATTCGCATTTGACACATGGAATCTAATATCTTGCAAATATATAAAACCATTGCTTAATTCAATAAGTAAATACTTTGTTGTGAAATTTTACTTAAAAATTTACCTAATTTAAGGGATTTAATGCTACGAAATCTAATAAATATGAACAAGTCTCTATGTTTTAAATAAATATAGAGACTTGTTCTTGCTAAATGAAAAAGATTGAATGATTTTAAGGAGTTATGATTTTATAAATTTAGTATAAATATTTTTTACTTTTAATAAGTAATAGCCTTTTGCTAAATGAGTTATATCGAGTGGGGCAATATAATTACCTTGTAGTAGGATTTGCCCTAATGAATTGAGGATTTCAAAATCTTGGTTATCGGCATTTTCGATAATTAACATATTTTGGGCAGGATTGGGATAGACTTTTGGGCGTGGAGTCATATCGGGATTATTGGTATTCAATATGACATCGTAAGGCAGGCAAGTATTAGTTGTGGGGATTAAAAGGGGGTTGATAATGTCGTCATTATAAACGACAGTGCCTGCGTTTCCATTTTCAAAATTGCGAATGAAAGGGGATAGACCGCTTTTAATGCGAAACTCAATAACGGCAATGTCCACACCTGCTAAGGGTACGGCAAAACCCGCCCCTGTAAGTCCTGTATAATTGAAATTGAACGACACGAGCGAGTCGCCTGTGCCTGCCAATATTTGAGGGCTTGGCGTGGTAATGGTGATTCCGTTGTAACGCCCCGTAGCTGTAAGTGCATTGCTGACTAAACGCGGCGACCCCAAGACACCATGTTTGTATCTAAATTGGAGATTGCTTGCACCAAGTTTGAATGATGAGCCGTTTGCTGCTATGCCTAACGTAAGTTGTGCCATGCCGCCGCCTACTCGCTCTAAACGAAAGGTCAAGCAATAAGTTTGTGCTGCTAAGTTGTGGATAAACAAGGCAAAGCAGCAAAGAGTAAGTAGATATATTTTCTTTGTCATGTAATAAATTTTGTATTAAATAAAATTTGTTGTGGAAATCAATATCGTTAATTTCCACAACAAATTTAAACCAAAATGAGCGAATTATTGTAAGACAAATTTGATTTGTTCTTTACCCACACGCAAAATATATGCTCCTGCTGCTAACTGCGACACGTTGATATTTTGTTTAATCGCCGTTTTGCCGTTTTGTACTTGTTGCCCTGCCATGGTCAAGATTTGAAAATCTTGTTTTCCTTCTTCGTCATAGTTAGGTACTTCAAGGGTTAATTGTGCATTTTTGACGGCTAAAAGGGTGGGATAAACACGAATTTGCGTTGTTTTCGTGTTGTTACCGATTTCACAACCATTTGAAAGCGTTAATAAAATGGGTTGGTCTCGGTCGTCATTATATACGACTGTTCCTTTTGTCCCTTTTTCATAGGCGCGAATATTGGGCGTTAAGGTCGGATTTTTCCAATCAAAACGCAAAACTGCTAACTCTACCCCCCCCTCAGTAGATACCGTAATTCCTTGTCCCGCATCAGCACCATAATAAAAATTGAGTGATGCCAAACCTTCTGTGGTTTTCGCAAGGCTTGGGGCGTTGGGTTCGGTGAATGTTACGCCTTTGTAAGCAGGATTTGCGCTGAGGTTGTTTCTCAAAATGGTAGGGTTTTGTAAAGCTGCCATATTATACGTAAATTGCACATTACCTGACCCCAATTTAAAGGCTTTATCGGTTGCAATCATGCGAACACTCACCTCTAAACCATTATCATTTTGCGTACTAATATATTTTAAGCAATAATTTTGGGCATTTGCATTTAAAGCCAAACCAAGAACCGCAATACTCAAAATATTATGTAATAATTTCATTTTAGTCAAATTTAAATTGTTGAATAAATATCGGCAAGTACTTTTTTCCTTGCCGACATTTATTTTATAATTTTTTTTAATCTAATTGCTCAATTCTTGAGTTGTTGATTAACCAAAAGGCATTGCGGTCAATCGCATTGACAATACCATTTAAATCAAAATCAGAACGCAAGTAGCCACCATTACCATTTTGTAACAACCAAATTGCATTCAAATCCACTGCATTAACAACGCCGTTGCCGTCTGCCTCGCCTGAATACATCATGTAAACGCCATTTTTCAATTTCAATGCCTCTACACCAAAAGTTGAAACTGTGTTATTCGTAAAGTTCAACGGTATAGGAACAACCGTAGCAGGGATAGTTTGAGCAGTACGGAAACCTAAGTGGTTGCGATGTCTAACTGCCACAAAGTATTCTTGCACCGGAATATCATTGAAATTCAATGCCGTAACACCATCTGTTTCAACAATATCGCCATCGCGCTGCACTAAACCTGAACGAGTATATAACACCGTTGAGGGTTGGTTTTTATCGCGTAACTCTACAAAAACCCAATCTACAATCGCATTTTCACCAGTAGTAGTCAGAATGTTGGTATTTGGAATAACCTCATTTCCACCTGTACCCCCACGATGCGTAAAACCAATAGCACTTGTATAAGGCTGATTGAGCGGTACACTTGTGCCTAAGTTATTATCCATCATTTGCTCTGAGGCGTTATAAGTTCCTTCAAGATAAACTTTGATGTTTAAAGTAATTTTATTTGGTAAGATAGTCATATTGTGTTTTGCTGTATCTGTACCACAACCATTACTCAACGCATAGAAAATAAGTACATTACCACCTGACACCCCTGTAACGACCCCTGTTGAAGCAACGGTAGCGATGTTGATATTATTACTTCCCCACGTTCCGCCAGGAGTTGCATTAGTAAGCGTAGTAGTTTGCCCTGCAAAAATAGTAGTTATACCTACGATATTTGCAACCGGTAAATCAATCTGAACAGCAATAGTATTAGAAGTAACGGCTGGCGCACAAGTGCCTGTAATTACTACATGATAGTTACCTGCATCAGTCGCACTTGTTGAAGCTAACGCATAGTTTGAAGTTGTTTGTCCTTGCAAAGCAGTACCATTTTTATACCATTGGTAGCTAATATTTGCGCCTGTTGCTTCAACACTAAGTTGCAAAGGCGTACCTAAACAACCTACGTAGCTTGTTGCTAAATTTGTTACTAATGTTGGTAAAGCTAATATTTCGACATTTGCAGGGTTTGACTCAACCGCAGGAGCGCAAACACCTGCAATAGCTACGGTATAAGTTGCCGTACTTGGTGCAGTATTAGCTGCAATGTTTAAAGTTGCTTGGTTTGCACCAGCGATTGGAACACCGCCTTTTGACCATTGATAAGTTAAATCCGTTCCTGTAGCTGCCACCGCTAAATTAACGCCCACTCCATAACATAATGTTGTAGTTGCAACGGGTTGAGTAGTAATAGAAGGGGCAGTTTGTACGCTTAATACCGAAGCAATCGTTTGAGCTGTGCCACAACTATTAGTAGCCGTTAGGCGATAACTGCCTGCATCAGTTGTACTCACGGCTGCAATCTGATAGCTTGCCGATGTTGCCCCTGCGATGTTTTGACCACCTTTTTCCCATTGATACGTCAAATCTGAGCCTACAAGACTTGCGCTAAGGGTTGCACTTGTGCCTAAACATACTGCTAAAGTTGCATTGGGTTCAATAACAATAGTCGGGCGTACTTTTATTTCTACTTGTGCAATACTTGATGTAACATTAGGTTCACACGCACCACTTACCACTACTGTATAGTTACCGCTATGCGTTCCCATAGGACTTGCGATGCTATAAGTAGCCGTAGTTGCATTAGCTATGTCTTCCCCATTTTTACGCCATTGATACGTCAAATTTGTTCCCGTTGCTGCAACCGATAAACTGATAGGCGTTCCGTCACAAACCGTTGTTGAAGCCGTAGGTTGTGTGGTGATTGCCGTTAATTCATTGATATTTAAAACGGATTCAATAGATAGAACATTTGATTGGCATAGGTTGCCTAAAACAACTTGATAAGTACCTGCATTTGCAGCCGTTACACTGTTTAGTGTATAAGTTGGCTCAGTTGCGCCTGCAATATCAACACCTCCTTTTTTCCATTGATAACTCAAACTTGTACCCGTAGCTGCTACACTTAAAGTTACATCTGTACCTATACACGCTGCTTGCGTTGCGACAGGTTGCGTTGTAATCACAGGGGCTGCTTGCACGATAACTTGCGCATCAGCTGAAGTAATAGGGTTTGCACAAGTACCGTCAACTACAACGCTGTAAGTACCACCGTTTTCTAACGCCGCACTCGAAACGCTATAAGTCGCATTTGTTGCATTCGGGATATTAAAACCATTTTTACGCCATTGATAAGTCAATCCGCTACCCGTAGTATTTACACTTAAAGATAAAGGCGCACCAACACATAAAATAGTATTTGCTATCGGTTGCGTAGTAATGCTTGGCAACGCATTGACCGTTAAAGTTGCAGATTCAGAAGATACTGCTGCCCCACAACTACCATTTACAGCTACGGTATAAGCACCTGCATCAGAAAGAGTTGCTGCGCTAATTGTATAAATAGCTGCATTTGCGCCAATAATATCTGTTCCGTTCTTTTTCCATTGGTAAGCTAAATTACTACCTGCAGCCGATACGCCTATTGACGCAACACCTCCAACACATACAGTTGCATTAACTGGCTGTGCAAGAATAGTCGTTGGTGTATTGATAGTAACTTCTGATGCGTCAGAGGTTACAGTCGGCGCACACAAACCACTCACCACTACGGTATATGTACCTGATTGACTCGCTACTGCATTTTCAAAAATGTAGTTTGAGTTAGTAGCATTGGGAATATCTTGTCCATTTTTTTTCCATTGATAAGACAAACCTACACCTGTTGCCGTAACGCTTATTTGCGTATTAGCACCTGCACAAATAGTACTGGAGCTAATCGGTTGTACAGTAATATTTGGCGTTGCATTCACTACCACCGTTGCCACTTCCGAAGTTACTGAGGGGGTACAAGCACCACTCACCACCACCGTATAAGCACCTGCACCTGCTACACCTACATTAGTTGCGGTGTAAGTAGCATTTGTTGCATTTTCAATGTTTTGTCCATCTTTACGCCATTGATAACTCAATGCGCTTCCTGTAGCCAATACACTCAATTGAATATCTCCACCTGCACAAATAGTAGTGGAACTAATCGGTTGAGTAGTAATATTTGGTAATGTATGGATAGTTAGTACAGCATCTGACGAAGTAACAGCAGGAGCGCAAGTACCTGTTACAGCCACTTTGTAAGTTGCTCCGTCATTTAAAGTTAAATTGTTAAGTGTATAAGTTGCTGCTGTCGCCCCTTGAATCGGATTGTTATTTTTAAACCATTGGTAAGTTAAACCCGCACCTGTTGCACTTACGTTCAACGTTGCAGTTGTACCTAAACAAGCACTTGTATTAGTTGGCGCAACTGCAATAGCAGGAGGCGTATTTACGACTACTATACCCGTAGTTGTTAATGGGGTTGGTGCGCAACCGCTAATTTCTAAGGTATAATTACCTGCATCTTGGGCAGTTGCGTTTGCTACTCCATAACTCAATGCGTTTGCTCCTGCTATTGGCGTATTATCTTTTTTCCATTGGAAAGTCAGATTTGAGCCAGCTACAGCCGCATTTAATTGAAATGGTTGTCCTAAACAAACTTCCGCAGATGCTGCACCATTCGTAATAGAAGGAGCTTGATTAATCAATATGGTTTTAGTAGCAGTTGTAGTACATTGATACTCATTTGTATAAGCATAATTTACGATATGTGGACCACTTACTAATGCACTTGGATTGAATTGCGTAGCCGTTGCACCGTCAATCGTAAATGTACCTCCCGTAGGAGTAGCCGACAATGCAAATGGACTAACACTACTACAATACGCATCAGATAAGTTAGTCAAACTAACCGCAGTAGAAGGATTGATAACCACTTCTGCCATTGCTTGACCACCACCTGCATTTGGAATATTGTAATATACTTCGTAAGTACCGGGTGTACTTGTTGCTGGTGTAATGACACCTGTTTGTGCATTTAAAGTTAAACCCGCTTGACTTGAAAAAGTACCGCCCGAAGTTCCTAATAAAGATAATGTAGTAGGTTCAGCACCAGTACATAATGTCTGTGATGCTAATGTAGTTGTAATGGTATAATCGTAAATTAAATCTGAACATTCACCACGTAGCATTAAAACAGGGGCATCATTATAAACAACAATACCTCGTAAACCATTTTCGTAAGTACGTATATTTGGCGAGTTATTGCTAATTATGTTGAAGCGTACCACACCAATAGGTAAACCGTCACCTGTTAAAGGCACTATCATACCTGTACCCGTTGCACCCCTAAACTCAAAGTTGAGTGAACCTAATTGGTCATCTGGCGCAATGCCTACCAAATTTGGTGTTGTAAATGTTACACCCGTATAATTAGGATTCAGACCATTTTTAGTTAATTGTGGTGTTGTTAATACTGTATTTTTATATTTGAATTGTAAGTTGGCACTACCTAAACGGAAAGGAGAATTAGTCGCTTTCAAATAAACATGTACGTATAAATAGTTTCCTACTCTAACAGGGCGATAACTAATACAATATTTAGGTGTATTGGTAATTTCTACTGTTTTAGAAACGGTAGTAGTTCCACAAGAATTTGTTACTGCATAGTTAATCGTTACTGTACCCGTACTAATACCTGTTACTAAACCTGTACTATTTACGCTTGCCAAAGAAGCATTACTACTGCTCCAAACACCCCCCTCAGTAGGACACGTAAATTGCACCTCTGCACCCACTCCCACTAATTCGGGCGCAACAATAGGCGCAACAGTTGGCACTTGAGTCGTAGTAATCACAATATTTGGTGAAGTAACAGTAGGCGTAGCCGCACAACCGCTACTCGTCATTACACAAGTAATTACATCACCGTTAACTAAACCTGTAGCTGCATAAGTTGCGCTATTTGTACCTACATTTTGACCATTTTTTTTCCATTGGTAAGCAGGTGTTGTACCGCCATTAGTAGGGGTAGCCGTAAAAGTTGTAGTTGCACCTACGCAAACTGTATTATTAGCTGTAGCAATATTAACAGAAGGTATAATATTGTTACTACCTACGGTTACAGTAGTAGAAAGGGAAACCCCTGCCACATCGCTATAAGTCAAGGTATAGTTACCAGCAGCTAATTGAGTCCGATTCCATCTATTACCATTATCCGACCAAGCTACGTCCGTTACATTCCAACTTGTTGTATAATTTGAATTTTGTCCTTGATAAGCATTTATTTGGCGCGAATGAACGACTGTGCCAGCAGCATTTTTTAAGATTAATTGGAAATCTTGCGCCCTATTTTGACAACAATCGCCACGATTCACTACTTGAACCATATCAATCGTGTATTCAGCACCTAAGTCAATTTCTACATATTCAGTTGTACCAACTCCGCCACTATGACCAAAATTATTGACATTGCCATCTACAAAATTAGCATTTGGAAAATTTTGTGGTCCGTATAAACTTCTTGAAGTTACATTTTTATTCAATGCGATATTGGTACCACTAAGAGCTTCGATGACACGAATTTCAGCTAAGTTAATCCAAGCATCATAATTATTCCAGTTTTGGTTTAATCTAACAAATCTAACCTTACTCAAAGGTGCAGTAATAGTTGGCGTAATTGTACCATTTGACTGACCACAAACAGGTGTACTTGTCGCTGTCAACGAAGGCGTTACAGTCATTGTAATACCCGAACTTGTCGCAAACGCAGGCGAAGTACAAACAGCACTTGTCATTGTGCAAGTAATCACATCTCCCGTTATCAACGTAGTCGTTGTATAAGTAGCATTAGTAGCGTTTGTAATAGCCGTACCATTTCTAAACCATTGGTAAGTAGGGTTTGCACCGCCATTAGTAGGGGTAGCCGTAAAAGTCACACTTGAATTAGCAGGCACTGTGCTACCCGGATTTGCAGCTATCGAAACCGAAGGCACAAGCAAAGCAGGCGCAGTTGTGCCTGTAGTTACACCACCTATGCCAACCCAATTAGAAGCCGTTGCTGTAAGTGCAAAGTTTCGTAGTGTACCATGATTATTATTACCACTTAAATCTGATAGAGTCGTTACACTTGCATTATTTGCATTTTCTACGCCATGATTAAAACCATAATAGGCAACTAAACCTGCACGATTAGTACCTAATTCGGTATTCATGTTATTTTGAATCTCACATTGGGACAAAACGCGATTCCAAATACGTACCTCATCTAAACTACCTTTACCGAAACGGTCTAATGACGTTGTATTTGCCATTAAGCGTAAAACAGAAGTATTAATTGTCAGAGATTGACCACTTAAAGAGGTGCTACTTGCTAAGACACCATTTTTATATACACGAATCGCATCATTAGACTTAGCGACTACTGCAATGTGTTGCCAAACATTAGCATCATAAACTACTTGTGTGGTGTACCATGCGGAATTTGAGCGAAACCAGTGATGCATATTTAGACCAGAACCACCATCTTGCTCAACTACAAAACCACTCGCATTGTTAGAAGGGCGTTTTGAAATAATATTAAAAAAACCATTTGGAACGGGTTTAATCCAATATTCAATTGTTATTTCACCTGTTGAACCATAAGTGTTTAAGCTATTTGAGTTAGGAACTTCTACATAGTCATTTGCTCCATCAAAATCTAAAGCAGCACCCGGACGCGGATTCACCGTCATTGTGATACCTGTACTTGTCACTTGATTAGGAGTGGCACATATATCACTACTTGTTAAGCGACACGTAATAACATCACCTGTCACTAAACTATTAGTCGAATAAGTTGCATTGACAGCTCCCGAAATGACATTTC
>JACCEC011002923.1_pt1 | contig 21808 bp, 20 predicted proteins | sample 7450121 | NCBI WGS metagenome assembly JACCEC01 (sample SAMN15323455, study PRJNA562643) | freshwater metagenome | isolation source: river surface water | place: USA:Blue River Watershed | collected 2017-08-18 | reverse complement strand
CTTACATATGACAAGGTGATTGCCGTCCACGGCCAACCGGTTAAGAGTTACCCATACAGCCATCGTCTTGAAATTCTGGAAGAAATCAAAATTTTAGGCGGCGATGAAGCGATAGTTTGTAATGACAAAGGAAAAGTGTGCGAAGGATCTGTAACCAATTTACTTTTCTATATTGATGGCGAATGGGTAACACCACCAATTAGCGATGGAGTTTTACCCGGAGTCATGCGCGCGTTAGTAATCGAATACTGTGGGGTGTCTGTCAGAAGCATCGATAAATCTGAAATCTCTCGGGTTCAAGCCGCATTTCTTTTGAGTAGTTTGCGAATAGCTCAGCCAGTTATCTCTATAGATGGCAGAAATATTGAGCAATCTCTGGACTTTAAGTCAGAAATTGAAGCGATGGCGCTTAGGACTTCGGTAGGCTAACCACATGGCCCAGATTTCGATCACAGTTGATGGCGCTGCCCTAAAGATTGAGGCAGACCAGCGCCCAACCCATATCTTCGCCGAGAACAAAGAGGTTGTGGTCTGTCGAGTAAATGGCACGCTCAAAGATTTGTGGACAGAACTTGCAGAAGGTGATGTTGTTGAATCCGTCCTGATTTCTTCACCAGATGGTTTGGCGGTATTGCGCCACTCAACTGCACACGTGATGGCCCAGGCGGTGCAAGAGGTTTATGCAAACACCCGGCTTGGCATTGGACCACCAATTAAAGATGGTTTTTATTATGACTTCGATCCAGTCAATACCTTTAATCCAGATGATTTGGTAAAGATTGAAAGTGCCATGCGCAAGATCGTTAAAGAGGGACAACGGTTTCGTCGACGTGTGACTACTGAAACTGAAGCACTCAAAGAGTTGGCACATGAACCGTACAAGTGTGAATTGATTGGAATTAAGGGACCAGCTGGTGAAGAAGCATCAGTTGAAGTCGGTGGCTCCGAATTAACTATTTATGACAACTTAGGTAGAGATGGAAATCCTGTTTGGAGCGATTTATGTCGCGGTCCACATCTTCCATCAACAAAGCACATTCCAGCATTTAAATTAATGCGTACCGCAGCTGCCTATTGGCGTGGGTCTGAGAAGAACCCAATGTTGCAACGCATCTATGGAACTGCGTGGCCTTCGCAAGACGAACTCAATTCTTATCTGGAACTTCTTGCCGAAGCTGAAAAGCGAGATCATCGTCGCTTAGGCACCGAACTTGATCTATTTTCTTTCCCCGAAGAAATCGGTTCAGGGTTGGCGGTTTTCCATCCCAAAGGCGGAATCGTTCGTCGGGCCATGGAGGATTACTCACGCATTCGACATGAAGAAGAAAACTATGAATTTGTTTATTCCCCGCACTTAACCAAGGCAGCCCTATTTGAAACTTCGGGACACTTGCAGTGGTATGCCGACGGTATGTACCCACCAATGATTCTTGATGAAGAACACAATCCGGATGGCACGATTAAGAAGGCTGGGCAGCAGTACTACATGAAGCCTATGAACTGCCCGTTCCACAATTTGATCTACAAATCACGTGGACGTTCATACCGTGAACTCCCATTGCGACTGTTCGAATTTGGAACTGTGTATCGATATGAAAAATCAGGCGTTCTTCATGGAATCACGCGAGCTCGCGGTTTCACCCAAGATGACGCGCACATCTATTGCACTAAAGAACAAATGGTGGGCGAACTTGATTCGCTGCTGACATTTGTTTTGAATTTGTTACGCGATTATGGACTCAATGAGTTCTATCTTGAACTATCTACCAAGAATGAAGAAAAATTTGTCGGCGAAGATGCCGATTGGGCTGAAGCAACTGATGCACTTCGAAAAGCTGCTACTGCTCAAAATCTAGAATTAGTTTTGGATGAAGGTGGAGCGGCGTTCTACGGACCAAAGATTTCTGTGCAAGCAAAGGATGCAATTGGTCGTACCTGGCAGATGTCAACAATTCAGGTTGATTTCCAATTGCCACAGCGCTTTGAACTTGAATACTCGGCTACCGATGGAACTCGTCAACGCCCTGTGATGATTCATAGAGCTTTGTTCGGATCAATTGAACGCTTCTTTGGAGTATTGACTGAGCATTACAGTGGAGCATTTCCACCGTGGTTAGCTCCGGTGCAAGCTATTGGTATTCCAGTAGCCGATACTTTTTCTGATTATTTGGGAGAGGTCATTAAGCAAATGCGCAAAGCAGGAATTCGCGCTGAATTAGATGCATCTGATGATCGAATGCAGAAAAAGGTCCGAAATGCACAAATGCAAAAGATTCCGTTTATGGTGATTGCAGGTGAAGAAGACCAAAAGGCAGGTGCGGTTTCCTTCCGATATCGCAATGGCGAGCAAAAGAATGGAATACCGATTGCCGACGCAATTGCTGAGATTAAAAAGGTTGTCGCCGAACGAACTCAGGTGTAGTCCATGAGTCATGAGATTAATGGTGTGGGCATGCCAGATAACTGGCAGCGGTTATGGGCGCCACATCGTCTGGACTATTTACGTGGTGAGAACAGACCGCTAGACGGCAATGACGTTTCATGCCCGTTTTGCGCGATTCCAGACATGAGCGATGAAGAGGGTTTAATCGTTCATCGGGGAACTCATGCATACGTTGTTATGAATCTTTATCCTTACAACCCAGGCCATCTTTTAATCTGCGCATTTCGCCACGTCGCAGATCTCACTGATCTGACCGAATCAGAGCGAAATGAGATCTCGGCGCTAACTGCGCACGCTATGCAGACTATTCGCAAAGTGTCAGCCCCTGAAGGTTTTAATTTGGGAATGAATCAAGGAGCCATTTCGGGTGCGGGAGTTGCAGCTCATATTCACCAACACGTTGTTCCGCGTTGGGGTGGAGATGCAAATTTCATGCCGATTATTGGAAAAACTAAAGTGCTTCCTCAGTTGTTACATTTAACTCGAGAAGAGATTGCAAAAGCTTGGTGACTAAAGATTTAACTCTTCAATATATTTTTTAACAATATCAACGCCTATACCTCTTTCAATCCACAATGGAATTGCCGGAAAAAGAAGACCAGCAGCAAATGCCTGATCTCCGCTGGCCTGAAGTAGTTCGACGTATTCATCGCGAAATTCTTGAACCAATGTTTGATGTTCTGGATCGCTCATTCGAACGGATGCGGGTTCTGTTGAATAGTCAGTGATATTTAAATCCGACAGGGATATCAAAGCTGCCGGTAGACCTGCTTCATCATGCAAAACTAGATAGGGCGTCGCCATCTGTGAAAAAACACGATTAGCAATCATCACTGCGTCATCAAAGTCTGCCTCTTGTTTTTCTAAATGAGTCACCACAACCAAACGGGGAATCTGGAATTCATCCAGTTCTGCCCATTGTTCAATGGTTTGTTGGTCCACTCCAGCTGAGGGATTGATCGCAAAGATTGCGAGGTCGCTGTCGCTGTGAACCTCTTGTGCAACCGATGCACCGAAGGCATCTGCGACTTGGTCAGGCTCAGCGCTGGAATGACCATAGACATGAATTAAGCCCTTGGTGATTTGTGTTTGCACTGGGTCAGCCTACGATGGTCCTTGATGTTAAGCGCGCGTTTGAAGCCAGCGGTCACCAGGGTAATTACCCCAGTGGCAGCCTTTGCTTTGCGCAGAGGTTTGACACCTAACGCAGTTACCTGGATTGGCGCTGCTGGCGTTGTGATCTGTTCCCTGTACTTTTACCCTAAGGGCGAATTCTTTTTAGGAACCCTAACCATTTGTGTTTTGGCCTTGAGCGATCTCTTTGATGGCACGATGGCTCGGTTGTCTAGCGCTGGTTCAAGTCGCTGGGGAGGATTCTTAGACTCCACGATCGATCGCATAACCGATTCAGCAATTCTAGTTGGTGTGACGATTTATTTGATAAATCAAAATGATTCGCTGGCCTACGTTGCTTTGGCAACCTTGGTAACCGGATTACTTGTCCCTTATATTCGAGCTAAGGCAGAAAGTTTTAACATCACCTGTTCCGGCGGTATTGCAGAGCGAACAGAACGGTTGATTATTTCCTTGGCAGCTATCGGGTTTGATGGATTGGGAATTCCTTACGTGCTTGCTATAGGTATGTGGCTATTAGCAATTCTTGGATCATTCACTGTCGTACAGCGCATGCTGATCGTCAAGCGAGCGGTCAAAAATGAAAGATAATTTTTCGGCCTATGTTTATTTCGCTGGTTGGCGAATTGTTCGATGGCTACCCGAGGGTTTTGCATACAAGCTGGCCTACCGTGTTTCAGATTTCTTAGTAAAACGTAATGGTAAAGGCGTTCAAAGGTTGCGCTCTAATCTGGCACGAACTCAACCTGGTATGACCGCATTGGATCTAGATCTACTGGTGATTGAAGCCATGCGTTCTTACATGCGTTACTGGTGTGACACCTTTAGGTTGCCTGACTGGAGCGACCAGCGAATCCTGGAAACGGTTACCGTCACTAATGAGCATTTATTGCTTGATGCAATCAAAGCCAAGACCGGTGTCATTGTTGCGGTTCCGCATGCAGGAAATTGGGATCACGCAGGTGCATATTTCTGCGCTAAAGGAATTCGCCTTGTGACTGTTGCCGAGCGCTTAAAGCCAGAAAAACTCTTTCTAAAGTTCCTGGCATATCGCCAGGCGATGGGTATGGAAGTGCTGCCGCTAGATGGTCGCGTATTAGGCACGCTGCAGGAGCGAGTTGAAGATGGGGCGTTAGTGGCCTTGGTTTCAGATAGAGATCTTTCCCGCTCTGGCATCGAAGTTGAATTCTTTGGCGGTAGAGCTCGTATGCCTGCAGGCCCAGCGCTCTTAGCGCTTCGAACTAAAGCACCGCTGATTACCGCATTTGTTTCTTACACCGACAATGGAGTTCACATTGAATTTCGAAACATCGTCCTGCCTAGCTCGGGAGATGAAAACAGCAAGGTTCAACAAATTGTTCAAATGACTGCGAAGAATTTCGAAGATGGCATTTCAGAAAATCCAGAAGACTGGCATATGTTGCAGCGAATCTGGGTTGATGGCGACTTTAAGGAACGTTCATAGTGCTTACACGTTCGCTTAAAATTGGAATCGTTTGTCCGTACAGCTGGGATACACCAGGGGGAGTACAAAATCACATTAGGGATTTGGCGGAATTTTTAATTGCCGCAGGACATGATGTTTCCGTTTTAGCTCCCGCCATGGATGAAACAAAGTTGCCCGACTATGTTGTTAATGCCGGAAAACCAATCTCAATCCCATACAACGGAGCTGTAGCTCGTGTTCTTTTTGGTCCGGTCGCTTTTGCTCGGGTTCGACAATGGATTTCTCAAGGTGATTTCGATTTATTGCATCTTCACGAACCAGCAATTCCTTCAATTTCTCTTTTAGCTTGTTGGGCAGCAGATGGACCAATGGTTGGAACTTTTCATGCTGCGGCTAAACGCCAAAAGATTATTTTTGCCATCGGACCGATTCTTGAACCAGCTATTGAGAAGTTATCAGCCAGAATCGCGGTATCTGAAGCAGCCCGCTTGACTCTTACAGATCACTTGGACACGGATGCGGTAATCATTCCCAATGGAATTTATGCCGATCGCTATCGAGACGGAAAAGTGATTGAAAAGTGGTCAGGAAATACAATTGGTTTTATTGGCAGGTTTGAAGAACCGCGTAAAGGTTTGAGCGTTCTAGTGGATGCACTGCCCGTCATTTCGCGTTTTGCACCTGATGTAAAAGTCTTCGTAGCAGGACCGGGAGATCCAGAAAAAGTTATTGAAAGTATCGATCCTCAACTGCGCCAACGTTTTGAATTCTTAGGCAAGATTTCCGAATCAGATAAAGCCGATTTGGTCTCATCGGTAGCGGTCTATGTCGCACCAAATACGGGCGGTGAATCATTTGGAATCATTCTTGCCGAGGCTCTTGCCGGTGGTGCATGTGTCGTTGCTAGTAACATCCCCGCTTTTGCTGACCTTTTGGGCCAAGGAGAATATGGTGCCCTGTTTGAATCCGAAAGCTCAACTGAACTTGCAAAAATTGTCATCGACTTATTTCGAGATCAAGGCAAGAGAACAGAACTATCAGCTAGAGGCAGAGAACGATCAAAGATGTTTGACTGGACGGTAGTTGCACAACAAATTTATTCAGTTTATGAAATGTCTATCGTCGGAAGTCAAAAGGTTCGATTGGCATCTGATACAAGACCCTGGAATAGATTCTTGGGCAAGGAGGAAAAAGCATGACTCGCTGGCTGATTCTTGCCCTGCTCGTACTGATCATTGGTTGGTATTTGTCATTTACGGCTACTCGTTTAGATAGATTGCACCATCGCGTAGAAACCAGCTGGGCCAATTTAGATGTGCTTCTACAAAAAAGAGCAGCAGTTGCACTAGAAATCGCTCATAGCGACATTGCAGACCCGGCTTCGTCGATGCTGTTAACTGCAGCTGCCTATCAGGCGCGTGATGCAGACATACGGAATCGTTCTGCGGCAGAAAGTGGACTTTCAGGGGCCTTGGGACTGCTTCTTGAAGATTCACAGCATCTTGCAACCGCTGCAGATAGTGCGTTGTTGACTGAACTGTCTGGCTTAACGGACAAAATCAGAGTTGCGATTGCATTGCACACTGATGCAGTTGCCAGGACTCAAATGGTTCGCAGCAAGTTAATTGTTCGAGTTTTCCGTCTAGCTGGAACTGCGCCTTTGCCAATTACATACGAGTTTGAATCCGATGTTCTCTAGAAAGAATTCTGTTTTATTCCTGGCAGCCGTACTGATGCTTACGGGGTGTTCGGCAGTTTCAGATTTATTGCCAGAAAAAAAGGCAACAAGTGTTCTTAGCGGACGAGAAGGAATTGATGGACCGGTTCTTGCAGTAAAGATTGATGACACGAATGCAGCGCATCCACAGATTGGCGTAGAAGATGCTGAGATCGTTTACATCGAACAAGTCGAGGCAGGATTAACTAGGTTGGCGGCAATTTATTCAACGGTGATCCCTCAAAAGATTGGTCCAGTGCGCAGTGCCCGAATTTCAGATATCGATATCTTGAATCAATTTGGTCGCGTTGCATTTGCCTACAGCGGAGCTCAACGAAAGTTGTTGCCAGTAATTGCAGCGGCAAACTTGGAAGATCTTGGCGCACAACGCCAAAGCCCAACGATCTACACAACTGATCCTGCACGAAGATCTCCATTTGCCATGGTCCTTAGAGCGGATTTGTTGATGCAAAAAATAAAGGACAACAACTTGCCGGTTGACTTGGCAAAGAGTGTTGGATTTGTTTTTGGTGACTTGCCCGAAGGCGGAAAACCTGTTCAGCAAGTCGTTATGAACTGGCCATCGGCAACGTATTCAGCGAAATGGTCTGAAAAAGAATCGCGTTGGCATTTGTCTCATAACGGAAAACTAAATCTTGCTGAAAGCGGAATTGTTCTTGGGCCGACCACGCTAGTTATTCAAATGGTCAAAATCTCGCCTTCAGAATATGGCGATAAATTTGGTGGCATCACGCCGTTGTCCGAAACCGTGGGCACAGGCAAGGCCTATGTCCTAAGAAACGGTGAAGTATTTTCTGCGACATGGAATCGACCCTTCCCTGATTCGGGTACAACTTTTTCCTTGGCTGATGGGTCGACGATGAACTTTGCGGCCGGGCAGATTTGGGTGGCGTTAACTGATCGTGAGCCTGAATTCACGTGGCGCACTGTTGAAAAGACGAAGTAGGATTGGGCTCTATCTTTCGATTGAAGCGGAGTACTAAATCATGGCTGAAGTAACTGGCACTGCTCGCGTTAAGCGCGGAATGGCTGACATGCTCAAGGGTGGCGTCATCATGGATGTCGTCAATGCCGAACAAGCAAAGATCGCCGAAGATGCCGGTGCGGTTGCAGTAATGGCGCTAGAGCGTGTTCCAGCAGACATTCGCGCTCAAGGCGGAGTTGCTCGTATGTCCGATCCAGACATGATCGAAAAAATCCAAGCGGCAGTATCAATCCCAGTTATGGCAAAGGCACGTATCGGACATTTCGTCGAAGCACGTGTTCTTGAATCATTGGGCGTTGATTACATCGATGAATCCGAAGTATTAACCCCTGCAGATTATGTAAACCACATTGATAAGTTTGATTTCACTGTGCCATTTGTTTGTGGCGCAACAAACCTGGGAGAAGCATTGCGTCGCATCAATGAAGGTGCTGCAATGATCCGTTCTAAGGGTGAAGCAGGCACAGGCGATGTATCTAATGCGATGCAACATATGCGCATGATCGGTGGCGAAATTCGTCGTCTTTCCTCACTTCGTGAAGATGAGTTATATGTTGCGGCTAAGGAACTTCAGGCTCCATATGATTTGGTAAAGGAAGTTGCCCAGACCGGAAAACTTCCGGTAGTACTTTTCACTGCAGGTGGAATTGCAACTCCAGCCGATGCAGCGTTGATGATGAGCATGGGCGCAGATGGTGTGTTTATTGGTTCTGGAATTTTCAAGTCTGGAAACCCTGCTCAGCGCGCTGCAGCTTGTGTAAAGGCGACAACGTTTTGGGATGATGCCAAGGTTGTTGCAGATGCATCTCGTGGTCTTGGCGAGGCGATGGTTGGTATCAACGTTGCCGACTTGCCAGCACCGCACCGCCTTTCAGAACGCGGTTGGTAACGACGCGGTACATGAAGGTAGGCGTTTTAGCTTTACAAGGTGATGTCCGCGAGCACATTCAATCTTTGTTGGCGTGCGATGTCGAAGCCGTAGCAGTAAGACGTGCAGAAGAAATAGAAAGTATCGACGCTTTAGTCTTGCCTGGGGGAGAGTCAACAACTATCGCCCAGCTGGCTGAAGTCTTTGGCATATTTGATTTAATTAAAAATAAGATTAAAAACGGCATGCCGGTGTATGGCTCATGTGCCGGAATGATTTTATTGGCCGAAGAAATTCTTGATGCAAAGGTCGGTCAGAAGAGCTTTGGTGGTTTAGATATCACCGTAAGGCGTAATGCGTTCGGGCGCCAAGTTGATTCTTTTGAATCAGATATTGAATTCAATGATGGATCCGAACAATTAGTTCGCGCGGTCTTTATTCGAGCACCGTGGGTAGAGAAAGTGTCCAACGAAGTACAGGTCCTGGCCGCTATTAACGCACACCCAGTTGCTGTTCGCTCGAAAACCGCATTAGCAACATCTTTCCACCCCGAATTAACGGGCGATCACAGAATCCATCGTTATTTCATTGAGCAGGTAGCCCGTCCAGCACTTCTGAAGGTAAAGTAACCTCATAAATAATTGTGAACTTTAGCTAGGTGAGGTGAAGTCATGTCAGGCCATTCCAAGTGGGCTACGACTAAGCATAAGAAGGCGATTATCGATAGTCGTCGTGCAAAGGTGTTTGCTAAGCAGATTCGTGCAATTGAAGTTGCAGCACGAAACGGCGGCGCTGATATGGATGGAAACCCAACGTTATTTGATGCAGTTGCTAAGGCCAAGAAATCATCGATGCCCGCAGACAACATCGATCGTGCAATTAAACGTGGCGCAGGTTTGGAAGCCGGAGCAAAAGACTGGATCACGATTATGTACGAAGGTTACGGTCCCAATGGTGTGGCAATCATGATTGAATGTTTGTCAGATAACCGAAATCGCTCAGCTTCTGAAGTAAAGGTAGCTGTTACCCGTAACGGTGGATCAATGGCAGATCTTGGATCGGTTTCATATCTCTTTAATCGCAAGGGTGTCATCATCGTTAAGAAGGATGGGTCACTTACCGAAGATTCAATCTTGGAAGCGGTTTTAGAAGCTGGGGCAGAAGAGGTCAATGATCTAGGTGAAGCCTTTGAGATAGTTAGTGAGCCGGTTGATTTAGTGCCAGTACGAACCGCCCTTCAAAATGCGGGTATTGATTACGAATCAGCTGATTCTTCTTTCCTGCCATCAATGACGATTCCACTGGATGCCGATGGCGCTAAGAAGGTTTTTGAGTTGATTGATGCAATTGAGGAACTCGACGATGTACAGAATGTGTACAGCAATTTTGATGTTTCTGATGAAGTTATGGCGAGCCTCGACTAGAGCATTGGGCAATAACCTTAGGCTTTAACTTTGACTAATTAGGAAAGCACGAGGATGGCCATGAGAGTTTTGGGTGTTGACCCAGGTCTAACTCGTTGTGGCGTGGGCATCGTAGATGGTGCAGTTGGTTCGCCGCTTTCACTTGTCGAAGTTGGCGTAGTACTTACTCCAGTTGATGCAGCCTTAGAGCAACGTTTACTTGATCTTGATCAACAGTTGTCGCAGTGGATAAATATGTGGAAACCAGATGTGATTGCAGTTGAACGTGTTTTTTCACAACACAACGTGCGAACTGTGATGGGAACTGGACAAGCAGCCGGGGTTGCCTTGTTATTGGCAGCAAAAGCCGGAATCCCCGTAATGATGCACACACCATCTGAAGTAAAAGCCTCAGTAACGGGTAATGGCCGTGCAAACAAAGCTCAAGTTGCAATGATGGTTCAAAAGATTCTTAGCCTTGATTCAATCCCAAAGCCAGTTGATGCAACAGATGCTTTAGCACTTGCAATTTGCAATATTTGGCGTGGCGGCGGCAATGCGCGTTTGGCGCAAGCGGTAGCTGCAGAGCAGTCTCGACTCAAGAAATTGAGATCACGATGATTTCACTTTTAAGCGGAACCGTGCGTTCGATACATAGCGATCGATTAGTTGTCGAAGTTGGTGGCTTTGGTTTAAGCGTTTTGGTGACTCCGTCAACTACTACGCAAGTGACTCTGGGTTCTCAGGTTCAACTTTTTACCTCACTTGTTGTACGTGAAGATTCCCTAACACTTTTTGGTTTTGTAAATGAAGAATCTCGCAGTCTGTTCGAACTTGTTCAAACTGTTTCGGGTATCGGGCCCAAGGTTGCACTTTCTATATTGGGGGCGCTGACACCAGAAGATCTTGGTCGTGCCATTTCGCAAGAGGATATTGGCGCAATAGAGAAGGTACCTGGCATCGGGCGCAAGGGTGCACAGCGGATGATTTTGGAACTCAAAGGAAAACTGAGCGACCTATCAAATTCTCAACAGTACAAAGGACATCAGCCGGCCTGGAGAGAACAATTAGCAAGTGCACTAGTTTCCTTAGGATTTTCGCCTAAGGAATCTGACGGCGCGATTTCTGAAGTTGTTTCCCAACTGCAAGCCGATGGCGTGGATGCAGCTGGAGTTGAACTGAGCGAATTGCTCAAGCGGACATTAGCCAGTGGAAAGAGTTCTCGTGGCTGATGATCGTTTAGTTACCCCGCACATTAAAGGTGAAGAGTCCGCACTAGAACATGCCTTGCGCCCAAAGTCGTTATCGGATTTCATCGGACAACAACGAGTACGTGAACAAATTGATGTGTTGCTGACCGCAGCGCGCAATCGAAATTCACCTGCCGACCATATTTTGCTGTCGGGTCCACCCGGATTAGGAAAAACGACGCTTGCTTTAATCCTTGCTAGTGAAATGAATGCACCGATTCGCATTACTAGTGGTCCAGCCATTACTCACGCTGGTGACCTAGCTGCGATTCTTTCCTCTTTGGTCGAAGGTGAGATTCTTTTCTTAGATGAAATTCATCGATTACCAAGGCCAGCCGAAGAGTTGTTGTATTTGGCAATGGAGGATTTTCGCGTAGATGTAATTGTTGGAAAAGGTCCAGGAGCAACGGCTATTCCATTACAACTGCCACATTTCACGCTAGTGGGAGCAACTACGCGTGCGGGACTTTTGCCTAGCCCGCTGCGCGATCGTTTTGGCTTTACTGCACATTTAGATTTTTATGATGAAAAAGATATTGCGCATGTAATTTCTCGCAGCGCCGAGCTGCTCAAGATTTCCATAGATAAAGATGCAGTCGCAGAGGTAGCAGGTAGATCTCGGGGGACACCTCGTATTGCCAACCGTTTACTGCGCCGTGTTCGAGATTATGCGCAGGTGCAAGGTGCTTCAACTATTTCTTTGAGCCAAGCAATGGCAGCACTTGAAATGTATGAAGTTGATCAACTTGGTTTGGATCGGCTAGATCGTGCGGTGTTAGTTGCATTAATCGAACGTTTCAACGGTGGCCCGGTCGGTTTATCAACCTTGGCAATTGCTGTGGGTGAGGAAACTGAAACCGTAGAGTCAGTTGCTGAGCCGTTTCTGGTGCGCAATGGATTTATGGCCAGAACCCCGCGTGGAAGGGTGGCCACCGCACAGGGTTGGCGTCATATAGGACGAACGCCACCTGCTGAAATCTCCACGCTTTTCGACTTACCCGCATCTGACCTCTAGACTCTGCCCCTATGTCTACAACAACAAAACCAATAAAGACCACTTCGCGCCCTGGGCGAACCTTGGCAATTCTTGGCTTAATCCTCGTTTCGATGGTGAGCCTAGTTTTCCTTCAAGATTCAAAGAGCCTGCAATTGGGTCTGGATTTACGTGGCGGAACATCGGTCACCCTGCAACCTCGTATTGCTCCAGGTGAAGAAGGCAGCGTCACAAGTGAAGCAATCGATCAGGCGGTTTCAATTATTCGCCAACGTGTTGACTCACTCGGTGTTGTTGAATCAGAAGTAACTGCGCAGGGAAGTGGTACTAACCGTCAGATTGTTATCTCTGTTCCAGGTGATACCGGTCGACGTGTTGTTGATTTGGTAGGACAGACAGCTGAACTTCGTTTCCGTCAGGTGCTTGCATCTGGTGCAGGAGTTCCATCAACGGCTGACGCCGCAGCAACACCTGCTGCAGGTGTGAGCGCAGAAGATAATGCAAAGTTTGCAGCACTTGATTGCACCAAGCCGGAAAATCTTCAGGGCAATGGCGCAGATGATGCGACAGCAGTTTTGGTGGCGTGTGATCGTGCCGGTGGAACCAAGTACATCTTGGCACCGGCTGAAGTTCTAGGACGTCAAATTTCCAAGGCTTCTGCGGGTCTTGATCCTCAAGCAGGAAGTGCCTGGTTTGTAAGCCTTACTTTTGATAACGAAGGCACTTCGGCTTTTGCCGCTTTGACAGCGCGCGTTACATCTTTGCCAGAGCCAACAAATCAAGTGGCAATCGTTCTTGACGGATTGGTTGTTTCTTCACCAAGAATTACTGAAGCCATTCCTTCAGGAAATGCACAGATCACCGGCAGCTTCACACAACTTGAAGCTCAAGATCTTGCAAATGTTTTGAAGTACGGAGCACTGCCCTTGGCATTTGATCGCGGAGAAGTTCAATTAGTTTCTCCAACTCTTGGTGCCGATCAACTTAACGCTGGTGTTCTAGCTGCTGGCTTGGGTATGTTGCTCGTAGTTATCTTCACTTTGCTGTATTACCGAGCCCTAGGTCTTGTCACCGTAGGTTCATTGGCAGTTGCAGCGATCATGTTGTACACGCTGATCTTGCTTATGGGTCAATGGGTTGGTTTCACACTTACATTGGCCGGAATCGCGGGTGCAATTACCGCAATTGGTGTCACGGCGGACTCATTTATTGTCTACTTTGAACGTGTAAAGGATGAGATGCGAGAAGGCAGATCATTGCGAACTGCCGCCGAAACAGGCTGGGTACGTGCGCGTCGTACAATCTTGATCGCTGACTTTGTGTCCTTGATTGCCGCGGTTCTTCTCTACATCTTCTCAGTCGGTGGCGTTCGTGGTTTCGCATTTACTTTGGGACTCACAACGATCATCGACTTGATCATTATCTTCTTGTTCACCAAGCCAGCACTTGTCTTGATTTCTCGAAGCAAGTTCTTCAACTCAGGTCATCCTCTCTCAGGTTTCTCACCTAAGAGTCTGGGTCTAGTCATTGCGAAGGAGGCATAAAGTGTCAAAGTTTTCAGGTTTAGGTGGCCGTCTCTATCGCGGTGAAACTTCGATCAATTTCATTGGTCAACGCCGTCGTTGGTACGCAGTCTCTGGTTTCTTCGTGCTTTTGTCTATTGGAGCGTTAGCGATTCAAGGCCTGACTCTTGGAATTGAATTCAAGGGTGGATCTTCTTTCACAGTTAACACACCCAATCCATCTGTAGCTCAGGCTCGTGAGGCTGCAGCAGAAGCGGGACTTCAGGGAGAACCTATTGTTCAGCTTGTTGGAAATGACAAAGTGCGTGTGCAGACACCTGCGCTAGAACCAGCACTCAACAATGCAATTCAAGATGCACTAGCTGCAAAGTTTTCTGTAAGTGCATCATCAATTGACGTGCAGATCATCGGACCTTCATGGGGTAAAGAGATCACTCGTAAAGCACTTTATGGTCTCTTTGGTTTCTTGTTAGTTGTCATGATTTATCTTGCAATGGCACTTGAACCCAAGATGGCTATTGCGGCGATCTTTGCTGTGGTTCACGACGTTTTCATTACAGTGGGAATCTATGCATTAGTTGGCTTCGATGTAACGCCCGCAACCATCATCGGATTCTTAACCATTTTAGGTTATTCGCTCTATGACACGGTGGTGGTCTTCGACAGGGTTCGAGACAATACGAAATCAATTTCAGCGGTATCGACTAGAACGTATTCACAAGCGGTAAACCTTGCGGTTAACCAGACAATTGTTCGTTCAGCAAATACCTCAATCGTGGCAATTCTTCCAGTGGCAGCAATCTTGTTCGTTGGAGCGGGCTTGCTAGGTGCTGGAACACTGAAGGATCTATCCCTTTCATTGTTTATTGGTTTGTTGGTCGGAACGTATTCATCACTCTTTATTGCTCCTGCAATTTTGACTGAGCTGCGCGAGAAAGAGCCTGCGATGCAGGCACTGGCCAAGCGAGTAGAAGCTCGTGGTGGCGCATCAACAACGACTACAACTGCTTCTACCGGTTCGGTATCGGTTGCAGAGCGTCGTGGTCCTCGTAACCAACCAAAGCGCAAAGGTCGTAAGTAGGGTCTTTTGTGGATACTTTGATAGCACCACTGATTAGTGCTCTCAAAGAGAACCATGCCTCTGTAAATGACGCCGAGATTTCGCGCGCATTTGAGGTCGCTCGCGATGCTCACGAAGGTCAGCTGCGCAAATCAGGTGAGCCATACATAACGCACCCAGTTGCCGTTGCTGAAATTCTGGCCAACTTGGGGCTCAATCCCGCAACCATCATTGCCGCATTACTACATGACACAGTTGAAGATACACAGTATTCATCAACACAACTTCGCAGCGATTTTGGTGACGAAATTGCAAACCTGGTTGATGGTGTCACTAAGTTAGACAAATTGTCCTATGGACCAACAGCTGAAGCTGAAACCGTCCGCAAAATGGTCATTGCGATGTCGCGAGACATTCGCGTGCTCGTTATCAAGTTAGCTGACCGTTTACACAACGCTCGAACTTGGAAGTACGTTTCCCCAGAAAGCGCCCTGCGCAAAGCTCGAGAAACTCTCGACATTTATGCACCTTTGGCACATCGCCTTGGGATGAATGCCATGAAATGGGAACTTGAAGACCTTTCCTTTGAAGTTCTGGAACCAAAGAAGTTTGAAGAAATTTCACGCCTTGTGGCCGAACGTTCACCGTCTCGCGATAAATTGACTGAAGAAGTGATTTCATTAGTTAAAGAAGATTTACTGCGAGATGCAATAGCTGCAACTGTGACAGGAAGAAAAAAGCATTTCTTTTCGGTTTATCAGAAGATGGTGGTGCGAGGTCGCGACTTCAACGACATCTATGATCTAGTTGGAATTCGTGTTTTGGTTGATGATGTCCGTGATTGCTATGGAGTACTCGGTTCTATCCATGCGCGTTGGAGTCCAGTGCCAGGTCGCTTTAAGGATTACATCGCAATGCCTAAATTCAATCTGTATCAGTCGTTGCATACGACTGTGATCGGGCCAAACGGTAAAGCGATTGAAATTCAGATCAGAACATACGATATGCATGCACGCGCCGAATTTGGTATCGCCGCGCATTGGAAGTACAAACAGGGTCCGGAAAACACGCAATCATCGCCCGAAATGTTATGGCTGCGCCAGTTACATGAATGGCAAAAAGAGACCGAAGATCCTTCTGAATTTTTGGAAGCGCTGCGATTTGATTTAGGGTCACCAGAAGTTTTCGTCTTCACGCCAAAGGGCAGCGTTGTAGCTTTGCCAGGTGGTTCAACACCTGTCGACTTTGCTTTTTCAGTTCACACTGATGTCGGCCTAAGGTGCGCTGGAGCTAAGGTCAATGGCCGACTAGTGCCTCTTGAATCTCGACTCAACAACGGAGATGTTGTAGAGATCGTTACCAACAAGAGTGAAAACGCTGGACCGAGCCGGGACTGGCTTAATTTTGTTAAGAGCCCTCGTGCGCGATCAAAGATCAAGGCATGGTTTAGCAAAGAGCGTCGTGAAGAAGCTATTGATGCGGGACGCGAATCGATTGCACGGCAGATGAGAAAAGCAGGCCTTCCTTTGCAGAAGATTTTCGCGGGTCATTCCTTACTGGAACTTGCACACGATCTTCGTTATTCAGATATCGATGGTTTGTATTCAGCGGTAGGTGATGGTCATGTTTCGGCAGCATCGGTTATTGAGAAACTTGTTGCATCAATGGGTGCTGAAGATTCACACCCAGAGCCAACTATGGAAGTGCTTCCAAATCGAGCACCAACTACTCGACGATCCAGCAATGCAATTGATGTTGAAGGCGCTGATGATGTCCTGGTAAAGCTTGCTCGCTGTTGCACGCCAGTTCCAGGTGATTCGATTATGGGTTTTATTACCAAGGGGAGCGGGGTATCTATTCACCGTTCTGATTGCACAAATGCTGCAGATCTACAGAGCCACCAAACCGATCGTGTCGTGAAAGTTAAATGGCGCACAGGTGCGGCGTCGATCTTCTTAGTAAATATTCAAGTAGAGGCTTTAGATCGGGCATCATTGTTAGCTGACGTGACAAGAACTTTGTCTGACCAACATGTAAATATCTTGAGTGCGGCTGTCAGTACATCAAAGGATCGCACCGCATTTTCACGGTTTACCTTTGAAATGGCAGATGCAACTCACCTGGACGCGGTTTTAGCAGCGGTACGCGGCATCGAAGGTGTTTACGATGTGTATCGAACAACTAACAACTAAAACTTGTTGTTAGTTAAATTCTGAAAGACCCTTTTCGGCCTCGGCTAGCCACACCTTACGTGCAGCAGCAGATTCAGCAGCTTCAGTTGCCTTCTTAGTGTTTCCAGATGCAGCGTATTTTGCGGCAGCCTTTTCATAGTTAGCAATCGATTCAGTTAACTGTGCAACCACTTCTTGAGCGCGCTTCTTTGCCGCTGGATCGGTCTTGCGCCAGATTTCAGCTTCGGCTTCCTTGATCGTGGATTCAACCTTCGCCACACGAGCATCAAGTGCTGCGCGCTTATCGCGATGAGTCATGCCGATCTTTTCCCAGGAGCGCAACAATTCATTGAGCGCCTTGCGAGCTTCCTTAACATCAGTGATTGGCAATAGGGCTTCGATTGCTGGAAGCAACTCTTCGCGCTTTGCAAGATTTGCAGCCATTGTCACATCACGCTTTTCTAGGTCAGCGTTCTTGGCGGTAAAGAATTGATCTTGCGCAGCTTTAAATCGTGCCCAAAGCTTTGCATCATCGCTCTTCTTGCCACGACCGGATGCTTTCCACTGATCCATAAGAACCTTGAATCGCTTAGCGGTCGGCACCCATTCGGTAGATGTCGCAAGTTTTTCTGCTTCTTCGACAATCTTCTTCTTGGCATCTGCCACAACTGATTGTGTCGCTTCTAATGAGGCAAAGTGAGTGCGTCGACGCTTATCGAACTTGTTGCGAGAAGATGAGAAACGCTTCCAAAGATCAGCATCGGTTTTCTTCTCTAACCGTGGCGCAGCTTTCCATTCATCAAGTAAAACCTTGAGACGATCGCCAGTTGATTTCCAACTTTCAGACAACGCAAGGCTTTCGGCCTCGGCAACGATTTTTTCTTTCTCAACAAGAATTTGTTCGCGACGAGCTGCTTTAGCTGCAGTTTCTGCAGCTTTCTTAGCTTCATATGCTTCGCGATGTCCTTCAATCAGTGGCTCAATCTGTTCAACCGATGCAGCCAAAGCTTCTAGATCGCCGACTCCGTTTAATTCCTTTACTTGCTCGCGCAGTTTCTTTACCGCTGCATATGCATCCGATGGAACCATGGCTCCACTCTTGATGCGTGCAGCAAGCAGTGCAACTTCAGCTGCAAGAACTTCGAACTTTCGAACAAAGTAAGCTAATGCTTCTTCGGCGCTCTTTCCTGGGTATGAACCCACAGCTTTTTCGCCGTGTGGTGTTCTAACAAAAACAGTTCCATCTTCTGCTACTCGACCAAATGCTGAAGGATCTCCGATTAACGCACTTGCAGCGCTAGCCTGTGGTGGGAAATTCATATCTGTCATGAGTGTGATCCTTTCAGCGCGTTACCTTGTTCAAGGCTCGCTATGTGTGGGTGCGATGCTTAGAAGATTTGGGCCCTCTAAGCGTGGGTCGAGTGTGGATTGGTAGGGCAAAAGGTACCCTGTCTCATGGTGTGAGCGTCAATCGCGCCAAAATTGAGCGTGAATGAGGGGGTGATGGGTTTGCTGATCGACTCATTTGCCGCCCCCATGTATGCCACCAATTGCTGGGTCTTGGCAAGTGAGCCAGGCAGTGAATGCGTCGTCATAGATCCAGGTATGCCGGATGTAAGTGCTGCCTTAGATGAAATTCTCAAGCGTCACAACTTAAAACCGGTTGCAGTTATTGCAACTCATGGACATTTGGATCACACCTTTTCAATCCAGCCAATCGCCGATGGTTACAACATTCCTACCTACATCCATAGCGAAGATCGCGCTTATTTATCTGCACCTGAAAAATTGCTAAGTGCTGAGTTCGCGGCAACCGTATCGGAGATGGATTTTGTTGATCCTGCCCAAGTTCTTGAGCTTCGCAATAATGATGTTATTGATTTAGTAGGACTTTCTTTTCGAGCTATTCATGCTCCCGGACACACTCGTGGATCATTGATGTTTGAAGTTTCTGATCAGGTATTGGTCAGCGGGGATGTCCTATTTGCTGGTTCGATAGGTCGTACAGATTTGCCAACAGGATCGGCTAAGGAGATGGAAGAGACATTGCGTAAAAAAGTTGTTCCGCTAGCTGATCATCTTGAGGTTTTGCCGGGTCATGGCCCGAGATCCTCGATGGCACATGAGAAGAAGACGAATCCATACCTCAAAAGTCTGGTGGGAAGATACTGATGGCTCAGCAAAAGATCTCAGCACCTAAAGGTGTCAGTGAATACACACCACCTCGTTCTAGCTCTTTCGAATTTGTTCGTGAATCGTTGATCGCCCCTGCCCGCAACGCTGGATATCAATTAATTGAACTTCCTGTTTTTGAAGATACCGATTTGTTTAAGCGCGGAGTCGGAGAATCTACAGATGTTGTCTCTAAAGAGATGTACACATTTGAAGATCGTGGCGGCCGTTCAATCACCTTGCGCCCAGAAGGAACTGCAGGTGTTATGCGTTCAGTTATCGAACATGGTTTAGATCGAGGACAACTGCCGGTTAAAGTTTGGTACTCAGGTCAGTTCTTTAGAGCAGAACGTCCGCAGGCCGGTCGTTACCGCCAGTTCTATCAAGTTGGAATAGAAGCGATTGGTTTAGATGACCCAGCAATTGATGCAGAAGTAATTGCGATTGCAGATGCTGGTTTTAAGGCGCTTGGTTTAACGCAGTACCGACTCGAAATCACCTCGTTAGGTGATGCTCAATCAAGAGCAGCACACAGGGTTGATCTACTCAAGTTCATAGCAACTCTTGATTTAGATGAAGCGACGGCGCAACGGGCAGCAATAAATCCGCTTCGACTTTTTGATGACAAGCGTGAGGAAATGAAAAAGGCCATGGCCGATGCACCTTTGTTAATCAATTACCTCAGCGATTCTTCGCGGGCACATTTTGATCAAGTAATTGGATATTTGGATGCCTTGAAAGTTTCTTACACTCTCAATCCGCGAATGGTTCGAGGTTTGGATTACTACACGGGTACGACCTTTGAATTTGTTCACGAATTACTGGGCGCGCAATCTGGAATCGGTGGAGGCGGTCGCTATGACGGTCTTATGGAGCAATTAGGCGGTCAATCACTTTCGGGTATTGGTTTTGGTTTAGGCGTAGACCGCGCTTTGTTGGCCGCAGAGGCAGAAGGTGTTATTGGAGATGATGCCTTTGTTTCAGATCTATTCATCATTCCGCTTGGAGAAAACGCGAAAACCCATGCATTAACAATTGCAGCGTCTTTGCGTGCCAACGGCAAGAAAGTTGAAATTGCATTTGGAGACCGAGCCCTGAAGGGTGCAATGAAAGGGGCTGACAAGAGTGGGGCAATGCACGTTGTTGTCCTCGGAGATGCCGAGATTTCTAGCGGAACCGCGCTCTTGAAAGAGATGAAATCTGGCGTCGAAACCTCAGTTAAGATTGACTCATTGTTCGAAGCTCTCGAAAAGTAGAATTAGGAAGCAAAATGTTGCGTTCACATGAAGCTGGGTCATTGCGTAAATCCAACGCAGGACAGACCGTCACTCTGGCGGGCTGGGTTTCGCGCCGCCGCGATCATGGTGGAGTTGCTTTCATTGATTTACGTGATTCATCAGGGTCGGTACAAGTAGTTATCCGTGATGAAAAAGTAGCTGGTTCACTGCGCGCTGAATGGTGCTTATTGATCACCGGCGAAGTTGTTGCTCGTCCAGCGGGCAATGAAAATTCAAATATTCCAACTGGTGAAATCGAAGTAATGGGTGACACAGTAGTAGTGCTTTCAGAGGCCGCACCGCTTCCTTTTCCAGTTGATAGCGGCGATGACACCGACATTAATGAAGAAGTGCGTTTGCGCTATCGCTATCTAGATTTGCGACGTGAAAAGCCTGCACAGAATTTGCGACTTCGCTCTAAAGTCACCTCGACGATTCGTCGCGTGATGGAGGATGAAAAGTTTCTGGAAATCGAAACACCGTATTTGACTCGTTCTACACCCGAAGGTGCTCGTGACTTCTTAGTTCCAGTTCGCCTGCAACCAGGATCGTGGTACGCGCTTCCACAATCACCACAGCTTTTCAAGCAATTATTAATGGTTGCGGGAATGGAAAAGTATTACCAAATAGCACGTTGCTTCCGTGATGAGGATTTCCGCGCAGATCGTCAACCTGAGTTCACCCAATTAGATATTGAAATGTCGTTTATTGATCAAGAAGACATCTTGGCAGTTGCTGAAAAAATTGTCGCTCGAGTCTGGAAAGAGGCGGTCAATTACGACATTCCGCTTCCGCTCAAGCGAATGACATATGCAGACGCGATGTCAGATTATGGGTCAGACAAACCAGATCTTCGTTTTGGAAACAAACTGGTAGACCTGACCGAATTTTTCGCAGCGACACCATTTAGAGTTTTCCAAGCACCTTACGTAGGCGCAGTTGTTATGCCCGGTGGGGCATCATCGGCTCGTCGCGAACTTGATGCTTGGCAGGATTGGGCGAAGGCGCGCGGTGCCAAAGGTCTTGCGTACATTCTTGTTAACGAGGATGGGACTCTTGGCGGTCCGGTTTCAAAGAACATTTCCGAGCAGGAAACTGCCGGAATCGTTGCTGCATCTGGTGCACAACTAGGTGATGCCATCTTTTTTGCCGCAGGGGAGCGCTCTGCATCGCTTAATCTTTTGGGTGCAGTTCGTTTAGAAATCGGTAAACGTTGCAACTTGATTCCTGATGGTCAATGGGAATTTTTATGGGTTGTGGATGCTCCAATGTTTGAGCCAACAGATAATGGTGGTTGGACTGCGGTTCATCATCCTTTCACTGGACCAAAACCAGAGTTTGCT
>JACCEC012440824.1_pt1 | contig 21816 bp, 17 predicted proteins | sample 7450121 | NCBI WGS metagenome assembly JACCEC01 (sample SAMN15323455, study PRJNA562643) | freshwater metagenome | isolation source: river surface water | place: USA:Blue River Watershed | collected 2017-08-18 | reverse complement strand
GTGCTTGCTCGAAAATGGCTTCGGGTTCCTCCAGAATCAACCCTTGTGAGCTTAACGGCCAACGTTTGAGGTTTTCTTCTTCTTCAAATTCCAAAAAATAATCGTTGTATGTCAGCCCTTCTTCGAGCGGCACTTTGAAAGCAGGATGCCCACCAACCGAAAAAAGCATATCATTTTCACCCGAATTGGTTACATGATACGTTACACTTAACAGGTTAGCGTAGAGTTCATACACCAATCGAAATTCAAACTTGAACGGATAAACTTTGAGCGTTTCTTCGCTGGAACACAGTAAAAAGCTAATGCCATCGTCCCAGTGGTCTTCTACTTCAAATTCATAATCACGGGCAAAGCCATGACGTGGCAAATGATAGGTTTTCCCTTCAAAAGTATAACAATTGTCTTTCAAACCACCCACAATCGGGAAAAGTACGGGCGAAGATTTACCCCAAAAAGCTGGGTCGGCTCCCCACATATATTCCAACTCGTGGTCTTTATGATAAAGGCTAAATAACTCTGCTCCTTTTGGGTCGATTCCTACTTCTAAATATTCATTTTCGATGTAATACATTTGTGCAATACGCTTTACGCTGTATGCGTTAAGCAGTTAAAAACATATAGCTTACTGCTTATAACATACAGCAATTTATCCAAACAATTCACTAAACACCTCTTCCAACTTACTGGCGGCGAAAATGTCGATTTTATATTGTTTTGTATCTAAGCCTTTCAAGTTATATTTTGAAACAAAGATTTTCTTGAAACCCAGCTTTTCGGCTTCCGAAATGCGGTTTTCAATACGATTGACGGCACGTACTTCGCCACCCAAACCAACTTCTGCCGCAAAACAACACGAACTTGGCACGCTAATATCTTCGTAAGAGGAAACGATTGACACGCAAATCGCCAAATCAATGGCGGGGTCTTCTACTTTTAGGCCACCTGCAATATTCAAGAAAACATCTTGTGTACCGAGCCTAAAACCGCCACGTTTTTCAAGAACTGCCAAAAGCATTTGTGTGCGTCGGCTGTCGAAACCATTACTCGTACGTTGTGGAGTTCCGTAGGTTGCTATACTTACGAGCGACTGAATTTCAATCAAAAGCGGGCGATTTCCTTCGAGCATGGCGGCAATCGTAATACCACTTAGGTCTTCTTCTCGCTGTGAAATTAAGATTTCTGACGGATTACTTACTTGACGTAGGCCAGTGCCTTGCATTTCGTAAATACCAAGTTCGGAAGTGCTCCCAAAACGATTTTTGGTTGTACGCAAGATTCGGTAAGTCATGTGTCGGTCGCCCTCAAACTGCAAAACGGTATCAACCATGTGTTCGAGCACTTTTGGGCCAGCCAAACCTCCATCTTTTGTGATATGCCCAATCATAATCACGGGCGTATCCGATTCTTTCGAGAATTTCATCAACTCGGCCGTACATTCTTTCACTTGCGACACACTCCCTGCCCCCGATTCAATCAATGGCGAAGCCAAGGTCTGAATAGAATCAATAATTACAATATCGGGTTCAGTCAGTTCGATTTGGCGAAAGATATTATCAGTCGAGGTTTCATTCAAGATATAACACTTATCGTTTACGTATTGCATTCTTTCGGCACGCATTTTTATCTGCTGCTCGCTTTCTTCGCCCGACACATACAAAATCGTATAATCTTTGAGGCTTAAAGCAATTTGCAGCATGAGTGTAGATTTACCGATACCTGGTTCGCCACCAATCAACACCAACGAGCCAGGTACGATTCCTCCACCCAAAACCCGATTTAATTCGTCGTCTTCGGTAATGATTCTGTAACGCTCTTGGGTAGTGATTTCGGTGAGTGTTTTGGGCTTATTTGTGGTGCGTGGTGTGCCCGATGAAGTAAATTTCCAGTTTCCTTTTTCGGGTTCTTCTTTGGCCAATACTTCTTCTACCATTGTGTTCCATTCGCCACACGAAGTACACCGACCGAGGTATTTTGGTGAACTAAATCCACAACTTTGGCAGAAATATGCCGTTTTGATTTTTGCCATTTATTTACTTTTCAAGTGAGCAATTTTGAAATCGGACCGCCGACGCGGTTGCTCTACAAATTTGTTAATCTTTCGTTAATAAAATACGAATTTGCGAATAATCTACGTTATTTCCACAAAACCGTCTGAGATAAAAATTTCCACTTTAAGGTGGCACGATTTTTTACCTAATTAATCTAAAACATTACACGTATTTCATTTATGCACGTATCTCTATTTTTTTCTACGTTTACTAATTACTTAACAAAAATTGACATGAAAAAAATCACGGTTATTACTCTTTTCCTATTAACTGGCCTATTTACTAATACTTTCGCTCAAAAGAGTTTTCAATTAGGCGTCAAAGGTGGAGTTACTTTCAACCAAGTTTATACCGATGCTGGTTCGCTTGGTAAAAACATTTCGCAAAGCTACGATACAAAAACGGGTTATGTAGCAGGTATTTGGACTCGTTTTGGCAACAGAGTTTTTCTTCAACCCGAACTTTTGTTGGCACAGAAAGGCGGCACGATTGATATTCAAAATGTAGGAAAAGTAAAATTTTCATACAGTAATCTTGATGTACCAGTTTTGGTTGGATTCAAGTTTTTAAAGATTTTTAGAGTAAATGCTGGACCAGTGGCTACCTTTAAACTTTCAGAAGACCAAAAACTAAAAGATGCACTAAAAGACCTAACATCGAATGATGAAGCCCTCAAAAATGCTTCGTTTGGCTATCAGTTAGGCGTTGGAGTAAAAATATTAGGTATCAATCTCGACTTGAGGAAAGTAGGTAGCTTGTCGGAGGTTTCAGCCTTAAACATGAGCAATAACCAGTTTAAAGATAAAGGCTGGCAATTTACAGTCGGATTTAAGATTATTTAATTGTTGAGTCCTTTTTGATAATGAAGAGTCTCTCCATCGGAGAGGCTTTTCTTTTTCATAGAGCATTAGTTTTCGATATATTTGTTTCAAAATCTATTCGCATGAAAAAATATTTATGTTTTTTATTCTTCGTTGGTTCAATTAGCTACACAGATGCTCAATCAAATTTGCTCGAAACGAAAGTAAAACAGCTTACTTCGAATACTGTTTGGGTTAAGAAACAAGCGACTGCACTCAAATTTCCGACGTTTCATCCGCAAGGAATGGTAAAAATTAATGATTTCTTCTTCATGAGTTCGGTTGAGGTGACAAAAGCACCGAAAAATGGCGATACAGGCGAAGGAATCGGGCATCTTTTTAAGTTCGATTCGACGGGCACACTTATTTCAAAAATAACATTGGGCGAAGGCAGTATTTATCATCCAGGTGGCATTGATTTTGATGGGAAGTACATTTGGGTTTCAGTAGCCGAATATCGCCCCAATAGTAAGTCAATCATCTATAAAATTGATGCTCAAACCTTGAAAATAGAAGAAGTAATACGATTTAATGAGCATATCGGAGCGATTGTACATGATACTGAAAGCCATAAATTATTGGGTGCGAGCTGGGGTTCGAGAAATTTTTATGAGTGGAAACTGAATACAAATGGTAAAAACACAATAACAAAATCGGCAGAAGAATTACGCATAAAAAATCCTTCATTTTATATTGATTATCAAGATTGCCATTATCTCGGCAACAATCAGATGCTTTGCTCGGGGTTTCAGAAATATACGCAACCTAACGGAAACGTTGTTCGTTTAGGAGGTTTTGAGATTATAAATTTAGTCGATAAACGTCCAGTTTTTCAAGTACCAATCAAACTATGGTCGCCGAGTGGTTTGGCCATGACGAATAATCCTTTTTGGGTAGAGTTGAGCAGTAAAGGGCTAAATGCCTATTTTGTACCAGATGATGATAGTGCTTCTACCCTATTTATTTATGAAACCGAATTAAAGTAGCTTTTGGATTTTTCTTGAAAAAACATTTACATTTGCCAAAATAACTCTGTTAAATCAACGTCAAAAATGACCTTACGAGAACTTTTTCAACACATCGGCGAAAATCCCAATTTCATACTTTTTTACTTCCTTATTATTCCAGTTGCGGCTGTTATTGCGGGAGTTTTGGGTAAAGGCGAAGGGCATCTATCGCCTTGGAAATACTTGTATGCTACGTTGATTTATTTGGTGAGCGTGCCTGGGATTTTTGCCGTGGCTCTGAATGCGTATTTCTTTTTGTTTCAAAGAGGCGATGTGATGCAGACCGATGTGTATTTACAGATTTTGCCTATTATCGTGATGGTCGTAACTATTTTCTTGATTCGACGAAACGTAGATTTATCACTTATCCCAGGCTTTGATAAAATTTCGGGGCTTTGGTTTATGCTCTTTGCTACAATGTTTCTGATGTGGTTGCTCGAAAAAATTCATATCGTGGTTTTCTCGTACCTACCTTTTCAATATTTATTGGGCATTTTTGCCATTCTTTTTGCTTTGATTTATTTAGGTTGGCGGAAATTTGTGAGATAATTTAATAGATTAGTTTTCACCAAATTCAAATAACAAAAAAGCCTTGCTGAATTATCAGCAAGGCTTTTTTGTATTATCGACGATTCTCAAATCACTTATTCAAGAAATCAATCGTGCTAATGGCAAATAATGATTTACCTTCAGACTTTGGATTTTTAAATACAAAATAAAGATTTTGTTGCCCCGTAGCATTTAAGCTCACTTTCAATGGCATCATATTCGATTCCGCAACGACAGCCTCAGCCAATAAAGTCCCAGTTGGCGAACCACTACGAACTTCCACTTTACCACCTACACTTTGTCCTTTTTGTGAGAATGCCCCGATTGTAAGTCCTTTTACACCCGTTAGGTCGATATTTTTAAAGCCCAAGTAGCTTCCATCCTCGCTCGCTACGGCCACTTCGCCGCCTAATGCTTCTACATTAAATTTACCGATTGCTTTCGCTTCATCATACGTATTAGCTTTTACTTTAGAGCTGCGTAGTGCTACTGATTCAGTATTAGTCAATGGTCCGATTACTTTACCCCCTTTGTCCGTATAAGTAGCTTGAATAATGTACGCACCCTCTTTTTTACCTTTATGTGCCGTAGCTTCGTAAGCAGCTTTGATTGGTTGCGACACCTTTTTCTTATCATTTAAGGAAAGAATATAATCAACCATATCGCGTGCATCTGATAACGACACTTGCGGGTGAGCTGCCATTGCTTGTTCGCCCCAAACACCGCCACCACCTTTGATTACCTTCTCAGCCAACTGATTGATAGTAGTTTGTCCACGGCGGTATTTCTTCGCTACATCGATATAAGCTGGGCCGATAGATTTTTTATCAATTGAGTGGCAAGCCTTACAATCGCTCAAATCAATGAGGCGTTTTCCTGCCGCAAAATTCATATTTTCTTTGTGGCCTTGCTCAATCATTGTCTTATCATAGCCTTCCAAATAATTAATATTCACAACAACGTCAGCTGCATCAATTCCTTTGGCAGTTGTACCGTCTTCTTTATCGGCTACACTTACTTCGTAATCAATTTTTTCGTCATCAAAGAAGAATGTTTTATTATTCTTTACCGCAATATTTACCTTTGGTTCTGCATTACCTACTTTCACCTTTACTTCTTGATTCACTTTGTTTCCAGCACCATCGCTTACGGTCAATACTACATTATATTCACCTGGTTTTGTGAACGTAATCTTTGGATTCGGCTGTGTACTGGCAGGGATTCCCTTTCCGAAATTCCAAGAATATTTCAAAGCATCTTTATCATAATCCATCGTTCCTGCCGACGAAAACGCAACCGTTAATGGTGCTGCACCCGCTTTTTTATCGGCTTTTGCTACAACCACTGGCTTACGATTACCTGCGTTATACTCAATTACTGAAAGCGTAGCTTCTTCGTTTTGAGCGAACCAGTTCATGCCATAATCCAAGACAAACAAACGACCATCTTTCGAGAATGCCATATCCATTGGGTGATAGAATTTAGTATTTGGCATAAAACGCTCCATTCCTGTGTAGTTTCCGTCTTTATCCATACTTACCAAATAAATCCAGTCACGCATCCATTCGTAAGCAAAGAATTTTCCATCTAAATAGCTTGGCAATTTTTTAGGATTTTTATCATAATCTTCCGAATAATAAACAGGCCCAGCCATTGGATTACAACCACCTTTACCAAATTCTGGATAAAGCTTAGAATCGCCGTAGCCATAATAAATCCATGCTTTTTGTGCTTCTGGTAGTTCGGTCAAACCAGTATTATGCGGTGAATCATTGATAGGCTTCAATGGATTGTACTTTTCGCCTGATTCCTTTGTCGCGAAATTGTAATGATTGTAGGCAAAGTTTGGTCCTGTAAAAATCGGCCAGCCGTAGAAACCAGGTTTACGTGCTTGGTTGAATTCTACGATACCTTCTGGGCCACGTTTGTCATTACCTTTTCCTGCATCTGGGCCAACATCTCCCCAATACAAATAACCACTACGCTTATCCACCGCAATTCTGTACGGGTTACGCATACCCATCGCATAGATTTCTGGACGAGTTTTTTCTGTTCCTACTTTAAATAAATTTCCTTCTGGAATTGTGTATGTACCATTTTGTTGTGGCGTAATTCTGAGGACTTTACCACGTAAATCGTTTGTACTACCCGACGAACGTAAAGCATCCCAGCCATCACGACCATCACGGAAATCGATTGGAGCATAGCCATCTGATGCAAATGGATTGGTATCATCGCCTGTAGATAGATAAAGGTTACCTTTAGCATCCCAATCAATCGAGCCACCTGTGTGGCAACATTCATCACGCTTCACAGGTACTCTGAAAACTACTTTCTCAGATGAAAACACAACTGTATCCTTCTGATTATCATAGTCAAATCTCGAAAGGAAATTATCTTTTGTTACTTCTCTGCTTTCGTTTGGTGTATAATAAAAATAAACCCAATTATTTTGTGCGAAATTAGGGTCAATACCAACACCCATCAGACCGTATTCAAATTTTGTATAAACTGGCATTTGTCCAGCAACCTTTACTTTGTTAGTAGCAGGATTCCAAACTTTGATTGCCCCTTTACGCTCAACAAAAATTACTTTTCCATTGGGCATCGTAGCCAATTCGGTTGGCTCGTCGAGGTTACTTGCCAAAATTGTGCGTTCATAACGATTTTCTTCGGGTGCTCTTTGGCTTTTTGCTTTTGAGTAATCTAATTTTTCAGCCATTGCCCATTTCAAACCTTGCCAAAAATGTTCGGTCATCAATGGTTCGCTAAAAGTTTCTGGCGTATGTCCGTAGTTTGAGTAAAAAGCCTTTCCACCGTCAAATTCATGGTACCACGCCATTGGGTGAAAATCGCCCATTTTACCCATTTCATAACTACCTTCATCAACTCTTACAATAAACTTCAAAATATCTTTTTTCAAAGATTTGAAGTCATAAAACTCATCTTTTCGCTCAAAAGTATCAGGAAAATGTGCCGAAGCAGGGAAAGTTTTATCGAGCGTAATCATCTTACCATTTTGCACGTTCGATACTCGTCCACCTGGGTGGCTGGCAAAATATCCACCCATCAGTTCATTGTACCAAGGCCAGTTATATTCGGTATCAGATGCCGCATGAATTCCCACATAACCACCACCAGCTTGAATATAACGCTCAAAATCGGCTTGTTGGGCAGGATTTAGCACATCGCCCGTAGTGCTTAGCCACACAACAGCGTTATACTTTTTGAGGTTTTCTTCGTTGAATTTTGCTGCATCAGTCGTAGTGTCAATCGCAATACCTTGTTTTTTCCCAAGTTCAAGAAAATACTGATTCCCTTCTTTGATTGAATTATGGTGGAAACCTCTTGTTAGAGAAAATACCAATACTCTTTTTTGGGCTTGTACACCCAAAACACTCAATAAGAGTGCGTAAAGCAAAATAACTTTTTTCATTTGAAAAATGTAGGTTGGGGTTTAAATTTAAAAACCAATAATCGTAGTTTGTGATAAAGACTTCAGACTTATCAATCTTAGTGTTCCTTTTCGCAGAAACAAAGATATATAAAAACTATTTTTTAAATGTCATTTCGACACTAAAAAGTATTTTATGTAGATAAAGTATGATTTTTTATCGAAATTCACAATTAATGATATCTTTTTACGTAATTGAAGATAATCAAACGATTGTCTAACAACTAATTGCTCAGCATTTGTGTTCGTAGTTTATGTCCATAAATTTGGGGGTGCTATTAAGGAATGAAATTTACACGTATAAGCATATTATTTTTTCTGATTACGATAAAAAATGCATATTCGCAGAGTGGTCAAACAAATAGTATCGACTATTCAACTGATACAAGCTCATTCAGAGCAAAAACTACTAAACAGGTCGACGTAAAAGATATTATCCAAGGAATTTTTGCTAAAAATACTTCCCAAAAAATCAAAAACAGAAGGCAACAAAATACCTCATTTGCTATTTTACCCTCGGTCAATTATTCGATTGTTACAGGTTTTTCGGCTGGAGCAAATACGGTCAATACTTTTAAGGTAAGCCAATTGGCCGATACAAGGCCTTCGAGCATTCGTACGTTTACAAACTATTCACAATACAAGCAACTTGTATCGATTTTGAATACAAATATTTGGACTAAAGCAAATAAAATCAACCTTTTGGGCGATATCCGATTCTATAAATTTCCAGCAAACACGTATGGCTTAGGTGGGAATACGACTTTTGATGATGCCAATTTGGTAGATTACAGACACATCAGATTCTATCAAGTAGCCTTACGAAAAGTATCCAAAAACTTTGATGTTGGCTTTGGCTATCATCTTGATTATCATTGGAAAATACACGAAATCAATGCCAAAGAGTTGGAAGAAACAGACTTACAGCAATATGGTTTAACTACTAAATCAACATCATCGGGGCTTTCGTTGAATATTCAGCACGACAGCCGAGATAATAATTCGAATACGACCAGTGGTAACTACGCTAATCTGCAATATCGCTATAACACAACCCTTTTAGGAAGTAATCAGAATTGGCAATCGGTAGTTCTGGATTGCAGAAAATACATCAGATTTCCGAGCAATTCCGATAACATACTCGCTCTTTGGAACTATGATTGGATTTCATTCGGTGGAAATGCCCCTTATTTCGACCTTCCAAGTATTGGTTGGGATGCTTACTATAATACTGGTCGAGGATATCCGATTGGGCGATTTAGAAGTAACACATTACTCTATTTCGAAACAGAATACCGTTTTGCCATCACTCGAAATGGGCTTCTACGAGGTGTAGTATTCGGCAACGCACAGAGTTTAGCTAATTATCCAAATCGTGGAATGAGTAAAATCATACCTGGTGGTGGTGGTGGAATTCGGATAAAATGGAATAAACTCAACAACACCATCATCGCATTTGATTATGGTCTTGGTATCGGCGGTTCACAAGGTTTTGTGTTTAATATCAATGAGGTTTTTTAATTACTTCAGCACCTCTATCAATTCGGCAATCATTAGTGCGGTTGCTCCCCAAACAATTTGGTCTTGAATAACAAAACACGGGGTTTCGAGTTTTACGCCGCGAGTTTCAACTGTTCGTACTTGAACGATTGACGGGTCAAGAATTTCGGTGATTGATACTTCAAAAATTCCAGCAACTTCACGTTCATCGGGGTAAAAATCTGGGCGTGAAGCCATATAACCCACCACTGGCTGACAAAACATATTTGACGGTGGAATAAATAATTCGGTAAGATTTTTAATGATTTTTACGTCAGTAGCCTTTATTCCGATTTCTTCTTGAGCTTCACGCAAGGCCGTTGCCTGAATATCTTTATCTTTCAATTCCACCCTTCCCCCAGGGAAGGCCATTTGTCCACCATGAACACCATCATACTGCGGACGCAAAATCAATGGTAAAAAAATATCTTCTCCCTTCGGATAAAACATCATTAAAACCGCACTTCGGCGAGTGCTGGCATTGGGTTCTACCTTTACTTTAAGTCTGTATGGCGACATTTGCCGCATAATTTCTTCATGACCTGGTAAAGGTTTCTCGGAGAGACGTTTATCGAGCGTATTTATAAAGTCAGCAAAATTCACGGTTTTAGATGTTGGTCAAGTGCTATGAAATTAGATATTCATGGCAAGATACAAAAAAAAAAACGAATGATGATTTAAGAATGACGAAATTGTATTTGGCAATTTTGTCTCAAAAAAAGAGAGGTAAACAAAAAAATCATCATCGATAACTTAACCATATATCCTAACCAGTTGTTCAGCACAACGCTCTCCGTCCATCGCTGCCGACACAATTCCACCCGCAAAACCAGCTCCTTCTCCACACGGAAATAAACGTTTTATTTGTAAATGCTCAAGCGACTCTTTATCACGAGGAATACGGACAGGCGAAGACGTGCGGCTTTCAATACCAATCAACTGAGCTTCGTTCGTAACATATCCTTTCATTTTTTTCCCAAACTCTTTTACACCCTCTTGGAGTGGTCGAGCAATAATATCAGGTAAAACCTCGGTCATATCCATCGACACCAAACCTGGTTGATAAGAAGTTGGTAAAAGTTCATTTGAGATTTTTCTATTTAAAAAATCATTCAATCGTTGAGCGGGAGCAAATTGTGAATCAGATATTTTTTTGGCATTAGCTGCTAATTTCCATGCTTTTTGCTCTACGTCTTTTTGTAATTGTAAACCAGCCAATGGCCCAAGATGCTTATATTTTTGCCAGTCAATCTCGTTAATGGCTACCACAACCCCCGAATTGGCATATTTTGAATCTCGACGTGATGGCGACATTCCATTTACTACTAATTCTCCTTCGGCAGTAGCAGCAGGCACAATAAACCCACCTGGACACATACAAAAACTAAAAACTCCTCGCTGAATATTTTTATAGTAGGTCTGAGCCACCAAACTATACGAAGCCGCAGGAAGCAAGCCTCGTTCTTTTCGATGGTACTGATGTGTATCTATCAAGCTTTGTTGGTGCTCAATTCTGACACCCATTGCAAAAGGTTTGGCTTCAATCTGAATATTTTTTTTATGCAATAGCTCAAAAATATCACGAGCCGAATGACCCGTAGCCAAAATTACTCCAAGTCCAGTTATTTCTTTGCCATCGGCCGTTATTACACCTTTCATTTCGCCATTGACCAGCACAAAATCAATCACTTTTGTATCAAAATTCACTTCGCCCCCTGCTTTCAGTATGCTCTCACGTAAATCGGCAACTACATTCGGCAACTTATTAGTTCCGATGTGTGGGTGGGCATCAAACAAAATCTCACTCGTTGAGCCATGAGCCACCAAAATTTCCAAAATTCGACGAACATCCCCTCGTTTTTTTGAACGAGTATAAAGCTTACCGTCAGAGTACGTTCCAGCTCCACCTTCGCCAAAACAGTAATTCGACTCGGGATTGACCACGTGGTCTTTGTTAATAGCCGCTAAATCTCTTCGGCGAGTACGCACATCTTTACCACGCTCAAGCACAATTGGTTTTATGCCCAGCTCAATCAAACGCAGAGCTGCAAACAAGCCAGCAGGCCCCGCTCCTACCACAATCGCTTTTGGCTTATTGGTAACATCTGAATATTCTTTTCGGAATTCCATTTCAGGCGGAGGAACCTCTCCCGAATAAACCTCTACTTCAAGATTGATTTTAACCTGACCTTTTCGGGCATCAATCGACTGACGAAGTTTCCGAATCGAAAATCCTTCATCTCTTGTGCTTAAATAGTTTTTTTGGATGTGCTGATGCAGAACAGCATCGTCGAGAGCAATTTCTGGCTCTAAGGTAAGACTCAAGGTTTGTTGCATTGGTTGAAAGGTTTTTATCCTCTAAATTTGGCACAAAGTTACACAATTAGTATCAAACTTATTTCATAGAAATTTGCCTAAATATATTTAGGCACAAACTTTGAAGTAAAATTTATTGTTTATCATACTAAAAAGATAGACTAATATTACAATTTTGAGGTTATCTTTGCAAGAATCAACTATTGGAGGCTCAAAAAACACACTGAATGTCCGCTTATTTCAAAAATATTGGCCGTGGAATAAAAACAACCATCAAAGGAATGAGCCTTACGCTCAGACACTTTTGGCAAGCTCGAAAGAGCCGAAAACCCTATGCCATGCAAGATTCGAGTTATTTCGATTTGCAAACGGGTATCGTCACGCTTCAATATCCTCATCAGAATTTGCCAGTGCCCGACAACGGCCGTTATCAACTCGACTGCGAAATTGATGACTGTATTGTCTGCGATAAGTGTGCAAAAGTATGCCCAGTTGATTGTATTGATATTGAACCCATCAAGTCTTCAGAGATTATCAGTTACGCTTCTGACGGTTCGCCTATTAGATTATATGCAGCAAAATTCGATATTGATATGGCGAAATGCTGCTTCTGCGGGCTATGTACAACGGTTTGCCCAACTGAGTGTTTAACAATGACCAATGATTATGATTTTAGTGTGGTTGATATTACGCAATTAAATTTTAAATTCTCAAACCTAACTACCGAGCAAGCTGATAAAAAACGTAAGTTATACGAACAATTCTTAGAAGAAAAAGAGGCTCTGAAGAAAATTCCAACGACTTCTACAACTCCTACTCCGACCGAAAATACAGCAGAAGCACCAAAACCTAAAGCGGCTTTTAAACCAGCATTCAAGCCTGCGATAAAACCAGTTACAAAAGACTCAGACGAAGCAATAATAGAGAATAAAGTTGAAAACAAAGAGCCAGGAGCCAATACATTAGACCCAACAAAGCCAAAACCTGTCTTTAAGCCCGCTTTCAAACCTGCCGTAAAAGCAACAGAATCTACTAAAGCAACAGAATCTACTGCTCCACAGGAGGTAAAAGTAGATAAAACAACGGATGAAACACCGAAACCAAAGCCTGTTTTCAAACCAAGTTTCAAGCCTGCTGCAAAACCAGCTGAAACAACTAACCAACAAGAAGTAAAAACAGAAGAAAATACAGAAGAAACACCGAAACCAAAACCTGTTTTCAAACCAAGTTTCAAACCTGCTACAAAACCAGCTGAAACAACTGACCAACAGGAAGTAAAAACAGAAGAAAATACAGAAGAAACACCGAAATCTAAGCCAGTTTTTAAGCCGACTTTCAAACCTGCTACAAAACCAGCTGAAACAACTAATAAACAGGAAGTAAAAATAGAAGACGCGACAGAAGCACCGAAACCAAAACCTATTTTTAAACCAAGTTTCAAACCTGCCGTAAAACCAGCTGAAACAGCAGAGACACAGGAGATAAAAGCAGAAGAAGCAGCACCCGAAATGCCTAAACCTAAGCCTGTTTTTAGACCTACAATGAAAATAACACCTAAAAATAACGACTAAATTGTTTGACGAATTACTAAAAAACTTTGACTACACGCTTATCAAGCAAATTGCGTTTGCTGCTTTCGCAGTAATCACTGTTGGCGGTGCATTATACTTGCTTTTCACTAAAAATGTACTTTATGCAGCATTTAGTCTATTGCTCACATTATTGGGCATAGCAGGACTTTTTGTTTTCGCAGGAGCTGATTTTCTGGCCGTTAGCCAGATTATGATTTACGTAGGTGGAATTCTGATACTATTGATTTTCGGTATCATGCTGACCAACAATAAGAATTTCCAACGCACCAATCTACAGCCAAACAAAATTGAAGTTAAACATCATAATCGTTTTTGGGCGGTTTTAGTAGCTACACTTTTATTTTTAGGATTCCTGAAAATAATCTTTGAAGCCAACTTTCACATCATTGGCAAACAAATCCACAATAGTAGTAGCATTCAGCAGATTGGTATAAACCTCATGACTGACTATATTTTTGCCTTTGAGGTTATTGGCATTTTTTTATTAGCTGCTCTAATTGGGGCAGTATATATTGCAAAAAAAGAGAAAGCTTAATCAGATGATAGCAATACAAAATTATCTCATTATCAGTGCCTTGTTATTTTCAATAGGATTAGCTATTGCCGTGACTAAACGCAATGCTATTCTGATTCTGATGGGCATTGAATTGATGCTCAATGCCGTAAACTTAAATTTGGTTTCATTTAGTCAATACGACCCAAATCGCCTACAAGGGCAAATGTTTGTGCTTTTTATAATGGTTGTGGCAGCCGCCGAAATAACCGTAGCACTGGCCATTATCTTGAAATTATATGAATATTTCAAGAACCTTGATTTAGAAGAAATAAATTCCTTAAAAAAATAATAAAAGGCTTGACAAAGGTATTTTTTAGTCGTACTTTTGCAGTCCCAAAAGGGGGAAGAGTAAATACAATGGCTGCGTAGCTCAACTGAATAGAGCGTCTCACTACGGATGAGAAGGTTTGGGGTTTGAATCCCTACGCGGTCACTAAGTAAAAAGTAAAATAAGTAATTCGGCTGCGTAGCTCAACTGAATAGAGCGTCTCACTACGGATGAGAAGGTTTGGGGTTTGAATCCCTACGCGGTCACTAAGGCGAATCATTTGATTCGCCTTTTTTATTTTTGCCACTACTGATGTGAAAATCTGGGGCGGCAAAGTATTAGTTGTTCTTTCTATCTATTCCCCAATCAAGATTTCTCCTTAAATAAAATTTACCTCAAAAATAAATTCTAAGTATAATGCAATTTTTTCAGAAATATTTATAATTTTGAATAGCATTTTAATACCTAACTCCTCTTTAAACCTTACCTTATTTATGAAAAAGACCATTATTGCATCCGTTGTCGGAGGGCTAATCCTCTTTTTTGGGCAATTCTTATCATGGACAATCCTCGACACGCATCGACCGATGCAAAACTACACGCCTAAGCAGCAAGAAATTTTGGATTTTCTGAGTAAAAACCTGGAAGACGGCAGCTATTACCTACCAACTACCCCGAAGGGAGCATCGGCTGACGAACAACAAAAGCTAATGGAAGCTTCAATGGACAAGCCTTGGGCCGAAATACGCTATCACAAAGCTCTTGATGCCAATATGCCACTCAATATGATTCGTGGCTTGCTGGTCAATATTTTAGTGGTATTTTTATTTTGTTCGTATTTACTAAAAAGCTCGCTTGACTTTAAAAATACACTTATTTCTGCCTTAGTTTTTGGGTTAATAGCCTATTTGATTACCGATTATACCAAACAAATCTGGTTTCAGACTAATACAATTCCTGATTTGATTGACGCTATAGTTGGTTGGGGAGTTGTGGGGGCTTGGCTGGGTTGGTGGTTAGCAAGAAAATAGTTCTTATCCAGCAAATAAAAAAGTCGTTGAATAGCTCCAACGACTTTTTTTATAACTCTTTGAGGAAATTTATCGGCTCAAATAAAGGTTTCTTTCTGAGTAAACTTTCAAGAAATAATCATCGGTTAAGTCATCAATAAAGTAGATTCCTTCACCAGTTGATTTCATTTCTGGGCCGAGTTCTTTATTAACATTCGGGAATTTATTGAATGAGAATACAGGTATCTTGATTGCATAACCTTTTTTCACAGGTTTGAAATCAAAATCAGTCACTTTTTTCTCGCCTAACATTACTTTCGTAGCATAGTTAACGTAAGGCTCTTGGTAAGCTTTACAGATAAACGGAACAGTACGGGAAGCACGAGGGTTAGCCTCGATTACATACACTTTCTCATCTTTGATAGCAAATTGAATATTGATTAACCCAACTGTATTCAAACCTACGGCAATCTTACGCGTATAATCTTCGATTTGGGCAATTACATTTTCGCTCAAATCAAACGTTGGAAGCAAGGCGTAAGAGTCGCCTGAGTGAATACCCGCTGGCTCAATATGCTCCATGATTCCGATGATATAAACATTTTCACCATCGCAAATGGCATCTGCTTCTGCTTCAATAGCATTTTCAAGGAAGTGGTCAATTAAGATATTGTTATCTGGAATATCGTTCAAGATTTTCACCACGTGTTGTTCTAATTCTTGCTCGTTGATAACAATTTTCATGCTTTGTCCACCCAAAACGTAGCTCGGACGAACTAACAATGGGAAACCTAATTCACGCGAAACTTCAACCGCACGGTCGGCCGTACGAACTGTATCAAATAACGGATACGCAATATCCATTTCTTTTAATCTTTGCGAGAAACGACCTCTATCTTCGGCCAAATCAAGAGCATCATAAGATGTTCCGATTATTTTGATACCATATTTGGTTAATTTCTCAGCCATTTTCAAGGCCGTTTGTCCACCCAACTGTACAATTACACCTTCTGGTTTTTCGTGCTGAATGATGTCATAAACGTGTTCCCAGAAAACTGGTTCAAAGTATAATTTATCAGCAATATCGGGGTCAGTCGAAACTGTTTCAGGGTTACAGTTCACCATGATTGCCTCGTAGCCACTTTCTTTTGCTGCCAAAATTCCGTGTACACATGAGTAATCAAACTCAATACCTTGACCGATACGGTTCGGGCCTGAGCCTAACACTACTACTTTCTTTCTATTTGAACTTACCGACTCGTTATCGAGATTATCGAGTGATGTGCTAAAAGTAGAATAGAAATAAGGAGTTTTAGCTTCAAACTCCGCCGCACAAGTATCAACACACTTGTAGATACGATGAATCTTCTGCTCAATACGTTTATTGAAAACTTGGCTTTCTTTACAATTTAATAAGTGAGCAATTTGGCGGTCAGCGTAACCTTTTTGCTTAGCAGTTAATAATAATTCTTTTGAAATCTCCTCAACGGTAGTCTGCTCAATTTCTTTTTCGAGCATAATCATCTCTTCGATTTGACGCAAAAACCATTTATCAATTTTAGTTAAATTCTGAATGGTTTTAAACGAAAGTCCAGCCTTGAAAGCATCATAAACGTGGAACAGACGGTTCCATGATGGATTCGCTAAAGACTTTTTAAGAGCTTCTTGGTCTTTCAATTCTTTTCCATCTGCTCCTAAACCATTACGCTTGATTTCGAGTGATTGACACGCTTTTTGAAGAGCTTCTTGGAAGTTACGACCAATACCCATTGCCTCTCCTACCGACTTCATTTGTAAGCCAAGTGAACGGTCGCAACCAGGGAATTTATCGAAGTTCCAACGTGGTACTTTAACGATTACATAGTCAATTGCTGGCTCAAAAAACGCTGAAGTGCTTCCAGTAATTGGGTTAATTAATTCATCGAGATTATAACCAATCGCCATTTTAGCAGCGATTTTTGCAATCGGATAACCAGTGGCTTTCGATGCCAATGCTGATGAACGAGATACACGAGGATTTATTTCGATGGCGATGATTTCATCAGTATCAGGATTCAACGAAAACTGCACGTTACAACCTCCTGCAAACTGTCCGATTGCATTCATCATCTTGATTGCCATATCACGCATTTTCTGATAAATCGTATCAGGTAAAGTCATGGCAGGAGCAACCGTTATTGAATCACCTGTATGTACCCCCATTGGGTCGAAGTTTTCAATCGTACAGATGATTACAATATTTCCGAGATTATCTCTTAATAATTCTAATTCAAACTCTTTCCAACCTAAGATTGATTGCTCAACCAATACTTCATGCACTGGCGAAGCATGTAAACCATGATTGAGTGCTTTATCGAAATCTTCTGATGTATTCACAAAACCACCACCCGTTCCACCAAGTGTAAATGACGGGCGAATAACGAGTGGAAAGCCAATTTCTTGAGCAATTTCCTTACCCTCCAAGAAAGAGCGAGCCGTGCGACCTTTACAAACACCTACACCAATTTCGAGCATTTTTAATCGAAATTTCTCACGGTCTTCGGTTGTTTCGATGGCTTTTATATCAACACCGATAATCTGAACATTGTATTTTTTCCAAACACCTGCTTTATCGCAATCAATAGCCAAATTGAGAGCCGTTTGGCCTCCCATTGTTGGTAAAACAGCATCAATCGGACGACCCATTTGCTGGTGTTTTTCCAAGATTTCGACAATAGATTTTTTTTCTAAAGGTTTCAGATATACAAAATCGGCATTGAGAGGGTCGGTCATGATAGTGGCTGGATTTGAGTTAATCAAACTGACCTCTATACCTTCTTCTCGGAGTGACCTTGCGGCTTGTGAACCAGAGTAATCAAATTCGCAGGCTTGACCGATAACAATGGGACCAGAGCCGATAATAAGAATTGACTTGAGATTGGGATTTTTTGGCATTTTTTCTTTGAAGGGGGTTTCGATTACTACACGCTTAAACGTGACTATCGAAGGACAAAGATAACATAGATTTTTTATTTTTTCATTTAATGAGAATCATTATCTTAAAAAAGTACAATAAAAAAGCAGTAATGTTAAGTTTACAGAGATTAAAAATTATTTTATGCTAAAATCTTTCAGTTTACAAACATTTTGTGCTACAAAAAGTAATCTATATAGAGTGTGTATTTTGCCAAAATTTGTATATTTTTGAAAACCCTAATTGTATTAGGAAATTTAAACCGAGTGAACCCTATAAAACTTAATGTTATGTTTAAAAATCTACTCTTTAGTGCTGTAGGCTTGTGCCTATTTTCATCTACTTTGTTTGCCCAGTCTTCTGTTCAGCCAGAAAAGAAAAAAATTAAAGTACAGATGTATATTAACGACAAACTACACCCATCCAATCAGACCTTTACTAAATCAGACCAAAATATTCAGATAAAGGCCTACGATGCAACAAACAATAAAGAATTAGCGGTTACTCTACTTGAAGCATCGTTAGTGAGAAACGGACAAAAAATAGCAAGTCTTACATTACCTGGCCATGGTTCGATAGAAAAATTGGTAGCCAAAGCCCAAAACAACGATAATTACGTATTTGAAATAAAACAAATCTTTGAATTGGCTGAAGACTTTTCGCTTAAACCATTTTCTCAAAAAACTTTTAAAGTAAATTACTGGTTTTTTGATGCCCAACTCGATGCCACGAAAGTGGCTGTTGGTGCGAATTAGGCTGGATACCTCTACAAATACAGATTTGTTGTTTGTGTAAATTTATTACTGGAATAAGAAATTTTTCGGCAGTAGATTTGCATGTGCTTAGCGTTCACAACCTAATTCGTGTTACTGTATTACAATGATTTCATTTGATAATTCTCCTACTCTTTATTGGATTGGGGGTATTTTCCTTTTTTCGTCAACTGCATTATTATCCATTACACCTTCTTTACCTCATCAAAGGGTAAAGAATGATGGCATAGTTTGGATTGCCTTTTTACTACAATTAGTACTCTTAGTTTATCTCAGGCTACCGATTATTGTATTTAATGAGGCACTTAACCCCGATGAAAATTTATTTATAGTAGGGGCAATGACCCTCGCCGAGTCGCCACTTTATTGGGAATCTGTAGATGGTTGTACAAGTGGACCTTTTAATTTCTATATAATCACTGTTTTCTGCGAAATCTTCGACCAACCCTATGATTATATTTCTGCCCGAATAGTTGGCATACTATTACTGAGTGGGAGTTTCTTCTTCAGTTTCTTAGCACTTAGAATAATTTTTAATGCATCAATTGCCCTCTTAAGTATTTTTCCTACTACTGCATTCATGGGACTAACCAGACACTGGGACTTTATTAATTTCAGTAGTGAGCATCTACCAATGTTTTTATTGAGTATCATGCTTTATCTTTTTGTCTCCATACACAAAAGCAATCTACCAATCCAAAAAACTCAAGTTTTTACATTTGGTCTTATGGCTGGGTGCGTGATTTTCACAAAACTCCAAGCAATTCCGATTGCCTTTAGCTTAACATTAATTGGCTATTGGCTCATTTATCAAAAGCAGCGAAATTTAGAATTACTGACCAATGCCCTACTACTCACAATTGGTGGTTTAATACCAATAGTAATCTTGGTTTTGATTGGATATCAATATAACTTTCTTGATAAGATATGGATTTTTTACATCGAAAATAACCTTGCTTACGGCAAAGAAGGTCATGGTTTAATTCATAGTGTTTATGTTTCATTCAGCGACCCGATTAACTTTTTTATACGTGCTACATTGGTGCTTTCTATAATATTACTGATTTACAATGTGGTATTTAAACGTCAATTAAAACCAACAATGTTATGGTCTTTAATGACAGTATTTATTTTAAGCACGATTGCATCAGTTTACAAAACTGGCTTCATGTTCCATCATTATCTTTTATTTTTGATTTTCCCAGTTGTATTCCTTTTCGCTTTTTTTCTGAGAAATGTGGCTGAATATTCTAAAAGCTATATAGTGATTGGGTTTTCTACACTGGCAACTATTTATACCATTGCTCAAACATCAACTACTTTATTTACTAATTACTTTATCAGTTCAGATAAACCACAACGTCCGTTGTCAATTTCGGAAACTGGACATCAAATTTTAAAATATTCAAATCCAGATGAATCATTGGTTATTTGGGGAGATGCAGGAAGATTGTACCTGGAAACGAAACGTATACAGGGAGTTAGGTGGAGTAATTCACACTGGGGAATGTACAGCGATTCGCTCCAAAAAAACTTTCAAAAAGAGTTTATTTTAGAATTAAAAGAAAAGCCTTTTCCTATTTTTGTAGATGCCCATCCCACCAAAAACACATTCATGACTCGTGATAAACTGGGCTACGAAACCAACAAAGAGTTAAAGGAATACATAGACTCAAAATATCAATTAATCGGAGAATTTGATGAACAGAGAGTTTTTGTTCACAAAGAACGCTTAGAAGAAATGAACGTTACAAAATAGAATAAAAATACCACATCAGAATATGTGGCATTTTTAATTGAATCTATTTAACTACAATATTTTTCTGCTCAATTACAGACAGAAGCGAATCTTTACCTGCAATAAAGGCTTTGTCGTAATCGTGGGTTTTGACAGTTGTATCAGTAATGGCAAAGTTTTCATAGTCTTGAAATACAATTCCGCCGACAGTTTGGCGATTTTTCACTCGGCGAAATCTTGGACCACCATTAGCATAAGCTAAATAATCAAGCAAATGGGTTTTCTGGTTAAACCAATAGCAGTAAACATCTTCAAAATCTTTACCACCACCCTCTTTATCGAACCAAACCTTTACCTTATCGTATTTTTGTTTTTCGATTTCGGCCTCGCCGAGGTATTCAAGATTAACGGCCTTATCTTTTAGTTTGTAAGGCAAAAGAACAAAATATGCTACCGAATTAACGGCATTTTTATATTTTTCTTGGTCTTTTTCTGAAATAGTAATCTGATTTCCGTTGATTAATCGGAGATAACCTTCATTAGTTACGACATCCCAAATATCATTATTGGCACTATCTTTCGAGATGCGTTCGTACTGAAACTTACCGTTATCTTGCATAAGTTTGATATGAAACTTACGAAAATCAAATTCAGCTGTAAATTTTTCGTATTTCGCTGCACCGTGTGCTTCGATACTTTTCTCAACAATCTCACGGGCTTTATCGGTTTTGTCTTTGCAGGCTACAAATGCTAAAGCAAAGGCTGATATTAGAATAAGTTTTTTCATAGTTATAGCACAATTCTCCGAATTGCGTCTTTGATTTTTATAAAGCACAATTCAGAGAATTGTGCGACTGATTTATCAGAAATATGACGAAATAACCTCTTGAATCTTACTCATAGGCACAATCATCGGCTTTTTTGTAATTGTGATTGCTACCTTTGTTTGTGGACTATTTGGCTCAGAAACAACCTGATATGTTCCTTTTACGGCTCCAATCAGGGTCTGCAAACTGAATGAACCTGCACTTGCGTTGCCTTGAAAAACACCACCTTTATTTTGAATAGCCTTTGTGGCGTTTACTACAAATTCGTTTGACGAACCTGGGTAGTCAATGTTAAATGATGCCATGATGTTAAGTTATTTGTGAAT
>JACCEC010043661.1_pt1 | contig 21847 bp, 4 predicted proteins | sample 7450121 | NCBI WGS metagenome assembly JACCEC01 (sample SAMN15323455, study PRJNA562643) | freshwater metagenome | isolation source: river surface water | place: USA:Blue River Watershed | collected 2017-08-18 | reverse complement strand
CTTGCCCAACTATCAGTATATCCGCATCAAGTAATCCTTCTACGATAATTTCGGGTAGTAGTGCAACGCTTACGGCATCGGCTTCGGGAGGGTCAGGCAGTTATACGTATAGGTGGAGTAATGGTGCTACAGGCTCATCAATAAGTGTTAGCCCTACTTCTACCACAAGTTACAGCGTAACGGCTACCGATAACAGTACAAACTGTACGAGTAGCGTTGGCACAACTACCGTAAATGTCCAAACTTGTCCTACAATTAGTGTGTCTGCGTCAAGTAGCCCCTCCACTATTTATTCAGGTAATAGTACAACGCTTATGGCATCAGCTTGGGGCGGTTCGGGAAACTATACGTATAGGTGGAGTAATGGCGCATTTGGTTCAGCTATTTCAGTCGCGCCTACTTTTACGACAAGTTACAGCGTAACGGTTACGGATAACAATAATAACTGTACAGGTACAGGCAGTACGAGTGTGACGGTTCTGACTTGTCCGAATATATTTGTCTCTGCAACTGCAAGTCCTTCTACGATATGTGGGGGGGCAACGGTGACGCTTTCCGCTTCGGCTTCGGGTGGAGTTGGTGGTTATACTTATTCGTGGAGCAATGGCTTGGGCAGTGGTAGTACTAAAACCGTACAACCGTTAAGTTCAACAACTTATTTTGTAACGGCTACTGATAACAATCAATGTAGGGGTACGGGGACAGTAGCAGTAAATGTAAGTACCCCAACAGTTTCTATATCGCCCACTACTGCGACAGTCTGTTTAAATGCAAGTATTTTGTTAAATTCAACGGTCAATGCGAATGGCACTGCAGGTTCACCAACTTATCAATGGCAAAGCAGCCCTAATAATAGTACATGGTCTAATATAAATGGCGCAACATCAAGCACTTATAGCCCCCCAACTAATAATATTGGTGTAATATATTATCGTGTTGGCATTTATTATTCATCAAATCCTAATTGCGGTACATTGTATAGTAATTCAAGTACTATTACAGTCAATGATTTACCTTCGGTAAATATAACACCTGCTTCTAATGAAGTTTGTATAGGTGGCACTGCCACTCTTACAAGTGCTGTTACAGGTGGGGCAGGTACAATAACCTATCAATGGCAAAGCTCGCCTGACGGCGTGGCATGGACAACTATTTCAGGGGCAACAGGCGCAACATATAATCCGCCTACTACTGCTGCTGGTATGAATTATTATAGGGTTAATATCAATGCAAGCGGAAGCAATTGTAATGGTGCAACAAGCAATATCACACAATTAACGATAGTAGCAGACCCCTCAGTAACTATCACAGGGTTAACAAATACGTGTTCAGGGAATAGCATCGCATTGAACGCCGCCGTAACAGGTGGCTCAGGAACAGTCAGTTATCAATGGCAAAGCAGCCCTAATAATAGTACTTGGACTAATATTTCAGGCGCGACAAGCGCAAGTTATACTACACCTGCTCTAACAGCAACTACTCATTATAGAGTTCTTATAAATCAATCTTCAAGTGGTTGTAGTACAACAAGTAGCACACATACAATAACAGTAGTGGCTGCTCCGACAGTTAGCGTGACAGGCGGAGGAACAATTTGTCAAGAGGGTACAGTAAACCTTAATGCAACGGTAAGCGGTGGTTCAGGAACGCCAAGTTATCAATGGCAAAGTAGCCCTAATAATAGTACTTGGACAGATATAGCAGGGGCAATAAATAGTACTTATACGAGTACCCCCCTCAGTACTACTACTTATTTTCGAGTAATAGTTGCACAAACAACAAATGGTTGTAGTGTAACAAGTAGCAGTACGACAGTTAACGTAGTAGCCGACCCTACTATTCAAATAACAGGTAATACAAATGTATGTACGAATGGTTCAACGACTTTAACGGCAACTGTTATAGGCGGTAGTGGCACAAGTAGTTATCAATGGCAACTATCAACTGATGGAAGCAATTATACAAATGTGGCAAGCGGTGGTACAAGTTTGAGCTATAATACGGGGGCATTGAATCAGACGACTTATTACCGTTTTATAGTAAATCAAACAGTTAATGGTTGTCGTCAAACGTCAGATGTGACGGTCAATATAGTGTCGCAGGCGACAGTAAACATCAGTAGCCCAACGAATACAGTATGTAGTGGAAATACAACTGCTTTAACAGCTACCGTTATTGGTGGAAGCGGCACAATGACCTATCAATGGCAGTCTTCCCCTAACGGAACGACATGGACTAATGTAGGGACAAATTCGGCTACCTATACAACAGTAGCCCTTACGAGTGCTATGTATTACCGCGTAAGTGTAACAATGACAAGTGGCGGTTGCACCTCTGCAACAAGTAGTGCTGAACTTATCACAGTCGTATCTCGACCGGTAGTTAGCATTACAGGAACTGCTGCTACAATATGTAATGGTGGCAATACAACCCTTACCGCAACAGCAAGTGGTGGAAGCGGTGCATTGACTTATCAATGGCAAAGTAGCCCTAATAATAGCACTTGGACAGATATAGTGGGTGCAACAAATAGCAATTATACAACCCCCTCTCTTAGTGCCACGACTTATTATCGGGTCGTGGTAGCGCAAGCTACGGCTAATTGTGCAACCACAAGTAGCAGTTTTACTGTTACAGTATCATCGTCCTTACTCTGTTGTCCCGGTAATAATGCCTTTACGCTACATGGAAATGCCACATTAAGTAATGGTGCGATTAGATTAACTGCTGCAACCACTAATCAATCGGGTCAAGCATGGTCAACGATGTCAATAGATTTGAATAGAGATTTTAGACAGCGATTTAGAGCCTATTTAGGCAATTCCGATGGCGGTGCTGATGGTTTAGCTTTTACGCTTCGGGGCAATTCTTCTTCACTTGTAGGTGGTGTAGGTGAAGGTTTGGGTTATGGTGGTATTAGTCCAAGCGTTAATTTCGAGTTTGATACATACCAAAATTCAACTTTGGGCGATATTGTTAATGATCATTTTGCCTTACATGTGGGTGGTAACGCCGCGGCTACGGGGCGCATTGGTAATAACATAGATTTAGGCAATATAGAAAATGGTCAATGGCATACGGTTATTATAGATTGGCAATCGGCAACAAAAACGCTTAGTGTGAATTTCAATAATACGGAAATTTATAGAACGGTTCGAGATATAGTGGCTTTGGATTTTGGGGGTAATTCGGCGGTGTCTTTTGGTTTTACGGCGAGTACTGGAATGTTGGTTAATGAGCAATCTATATGTGTAGATTCTATTATATATACGCCTTGTAATGCAGGTTCATTAGCTCCTACTTTGTCAAGTACGGCTGTTAGCAATACTTGCCCTGCTACTACGGTAAATCTGAATAGTTTGGTCACAAGCGTTACGCCAAATGGCGCGACATTGGTTTGGTTTACGAGTAGTACGCCTACGGGTACGCCTTACAGTACACCTACGGCAGCCGTAGCAGGTACATATTATGCTTTTTATTACGATGCGGTGAATAATTGTTATAGTGCAGGTCGTATGATTACGGTAACAATTTCATCATGTTGTAATATTTCTAACACTAATATTTCTGGAAACCAAACCATTTGTATCGGAGAAACTGCAACGGCATTAAGCCCTACCGCAACCCCCACAGGAAGCGGTACATTAAGTTATCAATGGCAACAAAGTACAATAAACTGTAATACAGGTTTTTCAAATATAGCAGGTGCAACAAATGTAAGTTATACACCAAGTAATATTACTCAAACAACATATTTTCGCTTAATCGTAACAAATACGCAAAGTGGAAATACGTGTAGTAGTATAAGTAATTGTGTAATAATTACTTATGTTACTACCCCCTCAGTAACTGTTACATCTTCGGCTTCGTCAGTAGCGCAAGGCGGTACTGCTACCCTTACGGCTAATGTTTCGGGCGCAGCATTGCCTATTCTTTATCAATGGCAATCTTCCCACAATCAAATAGATTGGTACAACATTCCAACTGCTACTAATGCCACTTATGTTACAAATAGTATGACTTCTACAAATTATTATCGGGTTTTGGTGACGCAAAGCGGTGCAAGTTGCCCTGCGGTAGTGAGTAATGCCGTAGGTATTCAAGTGGCAGTCGGTAGCGTGGGCAATTATGTTTGGACAGACATCAATAATAATGGTATCAATGACGAACCCACAACTGCGGGGTTAATCGGGGTTAAAGTGGAATTGTGGAGCGTGGCACTTAATCGCAAAATTGACTCTACTTACACAGCGCAAGATGCCAATGGCAATAATGGATATTATAATTTTATTATACGTGAATCGGGTGATTATTTTATTAAGTTCCCTACCGCTCATGGCTCAAAAATATTAACTACGCGAAATATAACCCCTGCTACGGATAATAATAGCGATGCAGACCCTATTACAGGGCAAAGTCCTATATTTACTATCAATGTTACAGGTGTTGGCGTGGCAAAAGATAATCCTACTATTGATGCAGGGTTTAAATGTGCGGTGGTAGCAAATGTAACTATCAATGGCGGCAGTTTATCGTGTAGCGTGTCGCAGGTTACGCTGAGTGCAAGCCCGACAAATGGCGTTACGTATAATTGGAGTAATGGCAATACGAGCAGTAGTCAAATTGCAGGTACTGAGGGGGTCTATACGGTAACAGTTACAGACGTTGCGAATGGTTGTACGGCAACCGCTTCAGCAACGGTAAGCCGTAGCCCTATGGCAACGGTTGGCAATTATGTATGGACGGACGCAGATGGCGATGGCATCAATGATGAGCAAAGTAGTGCAGGTATCAACGGTTTAACGATTGAACTTTGGAATAATAATACAAATACATTAGTTGCTACCACCGTAAGCGCAAGTTTAAACGGAAATCCGGGGTATTATCAATTTTGTGTTTCGACAAGTGGAAATTATTATATTAAATTTCCAATTACTAACAATGTTGGTAAGCGTTTGACTATTCAAAATGCAAGTATTGGTACGGATAATAATAGCGATGCGGATTTTAATACGGGAAAAAGTCCTGTCTTTTCGCTTGATGTAAATGGTACGGGTATTCAAAAAAATAATATGACAATAGATGCAGGATATTTACCGCCTTGTCCGCCAAATGATTGTATTCGTTAAAATAGATTAGGAATGAAACAATATCATCTTTAACGGTAATGCTCAATAGGAAAAAAGGCGCATAGATGCACACAAAATACTTTTGTTAGGAAGGTGTTTATACACTTTATCAAAATGAGAATACATACTATCAAAACGCAAATTCACATGCTACCACCTAAAAGTACTTTTAGGTGGTATTTTATTTGGTGAAAATAAGGTGCTTAGGTACTTATAAATGAGTAGTGAATATGTTAATATAAGGTCATGCGGTAATTTATTGTATAACGCAGTTTCGAGTGTTGAGTAGTGGGGAACATTAATGATAATTAAAAAAAAGATTTCAATGATGTTCCTTGCACTCAGTTTTTACCCCCCTCAGTAAGCATTATGAATTAAATAATTTTAAATACAAAACTATTTAATATTTAAACTAAACAACTCAAATACTACCTTTCATTTGGTCAAGCCTTGACTGCCTTTAAACGCATAGTTTGAATAAGATGTGCTATTATTATGTGGTAGCTCCACCTAATCCTCCTCAAAGGATAGGACTTTAAAACCTTGAAAATCAATTTGTTATACCATTTTAGACAAACGTTTATTTGATAACAAGTATTTAATAGTAGGTTTTTTTTATATTTTTAGAAAAACATTATATATCAACATAACAAACAAATAACATTTCATAAAAGACACATATAATATGAAACAATTATTTATTGTATTACTGCTATTGCTACTGTCAATGGTCAGTTATGGTCAGGTTGAAGTGTCGAGGGGAATATTTGCTATTCAAGATTCCGTTTCAGCAGTTTCGTCAACTACGTTTGTAGAGTCAGATGGTTATGGGGAAAGTTTTTACGAGACTCAAAAATTAGCCAATAATCAGCTAAAAGTTACCTACACCTATCGCAAAACAGCAGTACCTAACCCTGTATATCTTTCTTATTCATTTCCTATATCCCAATTATCAGATACGCTTTTTAGTATGGATATGAGGTCGGTGATGCCTCCTTTATTCATACACATAGATACATCTGCAATATCAATAACGTATGAGGGCGAGCATATAACAGTACCAAATTATGTTCGGCAGGATACCGTATTGCTACCTAATGCGATAGGCACTTTTACGCTAAAGAAAATAAAAAGTCAAGATATATTATTGACTTACAATATTGCAGTGGAAAATAGAAAGATAGTAAAGAATGGCATCATTAGTTTATTAGGAAACACTTATCATTCATATAAGCATACATACAGTTTCAAATTATATAGTTTTTTAATGGGTAATCAACTACTTCATAGTTACGCTGATGAGGTGGAAGAGACGTATTTGGAAGGTTGCGGATTGGTGAATCAAGCGCGAGACGGCAATATGATATTTATAAATGAAGGGAACAAATTAACGCAACCTCAAAAAGTGATTTCAAAACTTTTAAAAATAAGAGTAAGCAATGGAAAAATTTAACAATCATATTAAGCAGTATATTTTAATATTTTTTACTATCAATTTATTAAGTATTGTATTTACAAATACGGCTCAAGCTCAAAGTTATACAGTAGTTGGTTCTGCAACATCATCTTCATCGGGTTGTGTAGGACCTGCATTTTTATTACAAAGTTCGTGTGGCAATTCAATTGTGGCGTGTTGTGTAAGCCCTAATGCGAATCAGCCGTCTATTGGTTCTACCTATACTTGGAATGGCTCAACGTTGGTATCTGGGGGCAGTTTTCAAAATTTGTCTATTGTTACGGGTTCGCCTTGTCCTTGTATTTTGAATGGCGTTTCTTTAACTGCAAGCCCAACGACTGTATCAGCAGGAGGAAGCACTACTTTAACGGCTTCTCCGTCTGGCAGTGGCTATTCGTATAGTTGGAGTGGGGTATCGGGTTCGGGTTCATCGGTAACAGCTTCTCCGAGTGTCTCTACAAACTATACGGTAACGGTCACTAATCAAAATTGTTCGGGTTCAGCTTCTGTTCAAGTAAATGTAAATACAGGTTGTTCGCTTATTGCAAATGCGTTTGCTTCACCTTCTTTAATTAGTCAAGGGGGCAGCACTACTTTAAGTGTTACGGCTTCGGGTGGCACTCCGCCTTATACCTATCTTTGGAGTAATGGAAATACAAATGCCTCTCAAACGGTTTCGCCGTCTGCTACCACAAATTATAATGTTACGGTAACAGATAATACAGGTTGTAAAGCCTACACGATGGCGACCTGCTCTGTGCAACCGACAGGTTGTGGTTCTTTTTCGGTTGACATTTCGGGGGTTTCTGCGTCACCTTCCATTCCGTTGGGCAGTAGTACGCATCTTAGTGCAATTGCGTCAGGTGGGTCGGGTAATTATACGACCCTTTGGAGTCATGGGTTAGGAACTTCGGCTGGCGTAACAGTATCCCCTACAACGACAACTACTTATTCGGTAACAGTAACTGACCCTTCTAATAATTGTAGTGCTACGGATAATATAACTGTCAATGTATTTAATTGCACATTGACGGCTTCGGCATCAAGTACCCCAAGTTTTATATATGCCAATCAAAGTGCTACACTTACTGCCACCGCATCAGGCGGAACGAGTCCTTATTCTTATATTTGGAGTGATGGTTTGGGTTCTGGGTCAACTAAGACGGTTTCTCCTACGGCTACAAAAACTTATAATGTAACGGTATATGATGCGAATGGGTTAGTTTGCGAAAAAGTTATTCCTGTAACGGTAACGGTAAATGATTGTTCATTTACGGCAACGGCAACAAGTAATCCTACGTCAGTTAATTCGGGAGGTAGTGCTACGTTAAATATTGCGGTTGTGGGTGGTTCGGGTAACTACTCTTATGTTTGGAGTAATGGGGGTACTACGGCATCGCAAACGGTATTTCCAACGGCTACCACTACTTATTTTGCAACAGTAACAGACAATGTATCAAATTGTAAGGTAAAAACTTCTGCTACGGTATCAACGGGTACTTGTCCTCCTATTTATATTTCAGCATCAAGCAATCCAACTTCAATTTTACCGGGGGGGAGTGCAACGCTTAATGTATCGGCATCGGGTGGTTCAGGTGGTTTTACTTATCGGTGGAGCAATGGCGCAACCACAAGCAGTCAAACTGTTACGCCTACTACAACTACGACTTATACGGTAACGGCTACTGATGCAAGTGGTTGTAGTAATACTTCGTTTGTAACGATAAGTATAGGTGGTTGTGGTCTTTCTGTTGCTGCGTCAAGCAACCCTTCGTCTATTGCTTCAGGAGCTACAGCCACACTAACAGCCACCGCGACAGGACAAATAGGGACTGTTAGTTATGCGTGGAGTAATGGGGCAACGGGGGCAACCATAACAGTAAACCCTACAGCTACCACAACTTATCAAGTAACAGCTACTGAAATTAGTGGTTGTAGTGCTACGGCATCGGTAACAGTAAACACAAGTACAGGCAGTAATTGCGCAAGTACGGGTTTTCATGTGGTTGTTAACACCCTTCCAAGTACGATTGCAGCCAATAATCCTGTTGATTTAATAGCAGCAGCAGCAAATGGGTCTGGAAATTATACCTATACTTGGGGCAATGGTTTAGGTACAGGCGCAAATAAAACAGCGTATCCAACTACCACTACCACTTATTATGTGACGGCAACGGATAATGTATCAGGTTGTATTGCTACGGGTTGGGCTATAGTGAATGTGTCGGGTGTATCAACGCCTTGTTATTTGAATGCTTCCATTTCGGCAAATGCTTATACTATTCCTTTGGGTGGCAACTCTATACTTACTCCCTCTGCTTCGGGTGGGTCTGGAAATTATGAATATATGTGGTGGGGTTGGGGTAGTTATACCACGCCTACACCCCGAACAGTAGTGCCTAACAGCACTACAACTTACGAACTTAGAGTATATGACCTAAATAATCAAGGTTGTTTTGCAGATGCAAGGGTAACGGTAGCGGTGTGTTCGTTAGCTGTCTCTGCGTCAAGTACCCCCTCAGTAATCAATTATGGAGAAAGCACGACACTTTCTGCATCTGCGTCAGGTGGTTCGGGAGTTTATACTTATACTTGGAGTAATGGTTTTGTTGGGCAAACCCAAACGGTATCTCCTACTTCTCCAACTACTAATTATACCGTAACGGTAACAAGTAGTAATGGTACTTGTGGTAATGCTGCGGTAACAACGGTAACGGTTTTAGGTAGTCCTTGTGGTTCGTTTACGGCATCAATTAGTCCGAGTCCAATGTCGTTTAGTGGTCAGACTCAATTGAATGCGTCAGCAACGGGAGGAAGTGGTAGTTATACTTATGCATGGAGTAATGGTTTAACAGGTTCTCAGCCTTATGTATTACCCTCAACGACTACGACTTATACGGTAACGGTAACAGATAATAGTATCAATTGCGTAAGTACGGCGAGTATTACTATTCCTGCGGGTGGTTCCGCTTGTAGTGGTACGGGTCTGAATGCGGGGACGATACAGTTAGCTCCTTCATCTCCTTTTGCAGGTCAATTGGTTAATATCAATAATTTAGTAACGCCAAGTGGTGGTACAACAAGCGGAGGTGGTTATTATGAATATTTATTTCAAGTATTAAGTTCTTCTGCTGGTATCACAAATTGGACGGATATTGGTCCGAAAAGCATCAATTCAAGTTCAAGTTATACGCCTCCGGTTGCAGGAACATATTATATACGCCGCTGTGTGCAGATAACGTGTGGGAATATGACTCAAACGGGGTTTTGGCAATGCGCTCAAGTAATGTTTACGGTCAATGCGTGCGATAATGTGACGAATGCAGGCACAATTACTGGTGCGCAAACTAACTGTGATGGTTATGACCCCACTACTATTACTTCTACGGCAGTCGCTACAGGGGGTACAGCAGGAGGTGGTGCTGTTACCTATCAATGGCAAATGTCAAGCAATGGGACAAGTTGGGTAGATATACCGGGTGCTACAAGTGAGTCATACGACCCTCCAAATGTGATAACGGGTACAACGCATTATCGTAGAGGTGCGCGCCGTGGTGTTTGTCCTTTTATATACACTACTGCGGTCATAAAAACAGTAACGAATTATTCAAATGGAGGTTCAATTGCAAGTAATGAATCGCTTTGTGGTGCTTACAATCCTGCGCTTATATCCTCTGTTTCGTTGCCAAGTGGTGGCACGGGCGGCACGCCACAATACCAATGGCAAATATCAACGGATAATGTGAATTGGACAGATATAGCAGGTGCCACAGCAGCTACTTATGACCCACCGTCTAATATAACTGTAACGTCCTATTATCGTAGAGCCTCAAAAAGAAGTACTTGTACTGGTTGGCTATATTCTAATGTGGTAACAAAAGCCGTAGTCAACAATATTACAGATGCTGGCACAATAGGCAGCAATGCCACAACTTGTAGTAGTGTTGCTCAAATTCCTATTACAGAAATCACACCTGTTTCAGGTGGCAATGATGGGGTAATTACCTATTCTTGGCAATCTTCGACAAATGGCGGTAGCACTTGGACGACTATTTCGGGTGCAACAAATGCAGATTATACCCCTCCTGCCATCACTGTCACCACTCAATATCGGAGAGGTGTAAGGCGTAGCCCTTGTACTACTATTATCTATTCTAATATAGTTACAAGAACAGTTATAACAAATATTACTAATGCAGGTACAATCTCTGGACCAGAAACGAGTTGCGATGCGTTTAATCCTGCCGAAATTGTATCTGTTACCGCTCCAAGTGGTGGAACAGGAACCGTTAACGATATAGTATATCAATGGCAAATGTCTCTTAATGGTAGCACATGGACAGATATTGTCGGGGCAACAAGCGCGAACTTTGACCCCGGCTTCATTGCCACAACGACTCATTACCGAAGGGGGGCAAGAGCAGGTACTTGTACAAACATTCTTTATACTGCATCAGTCATTAAAACAGTAAATAATTATACTAGTGGTGGCACTATTAGCGGTAATCAATCTTTATGTAGTGCTTATGACCCTACGTTAATAGCTTCCTCTACGCTTCCGAGTGGTGGCTCAGGCGGTACGGCAGAATATCAATGGCAATTATCAACCGACTTTATCAATTGGACAACGATAGCAGGGGCAACCGCTACTACGTATGACCCTCCTCCAAGCATTAGCGTAACAACGTATTATCGTAGAGGCGCGAAACGCAGCACTTGTACGAATTGGGTATATTCCAACGCAATTACCAAAGAAGTGGTGAATAATGTTACAGACGGCGGTTCAATAGGTTTTGATGAAAATGTATGTAGTGGGGGTATTCCCAGCACTATGTTAGAAATTGCAACGCCGACAGGTGGCTCAGGTGGGGCGTTCCAATATATTTGGCAACAATCAACTAACGGTGGCTCTACTTGGACAAATATATCAGGTGCAACTAATGTATCTTTCACGCCAACAACAGCGATTACTGCAACCACTCACTATCGTAGGGGGGTATTACGTGGTGCTTGCACAGGTTACGTATTTTCAAATGTAATAATAAAATCAGTAGTTACTACGGTAACAAATGCAGGTACAATAGCAGGTGCTGAAACAGGTTGTTCACCGTTTTCTCCCGCGCTTATCACCTCGACAGCAGCCGCAAGTGGCGGCACAGGCAATAATACGGATATTTATTATCAATGGCAAAGTTCTCCGAATGGCACAACTTGGACGGATATTGTGGGAGCGAATAGCGAAACTTATCTTCCAAGTGCGATAACTGCGACCACACATTATAGGAGAGGTGCGCGTAGATTACCTTGTAGTGGTATGGTTTATACTACTGCTATCATAAAAACAGTAAGTGGTTCTAATATTACAAATGCAGGTACAATAGCTTCAAATGAATCGAATTGTGGTAGTTACGACCCTGCCTTAATAACGGAAACGGTTGCCGCAAGCGGTGGAAGTGGAACTATTCAATATGTATGGGAACAATCTATTGACGGCGGCATAACTTGGACGCTGATAAGTGGGGCTACTGCCACCACGTTTAACCCAAGTATCATAACCCAGACAACATGGTATAGAAGAGGTGCAAAACAAAGTACTTGCGCTGCCTTTGCCTATTCAAATATTGTTACAAAAGATGTTACAACCAATGTGCGTAGCGGTGGTACGCTTATTTGGGAAGAAATCGGTTGTGCAGGTTACAATCCGATGGAAATTAGAGAAGCAAGTACGCCAATTAGAGGTACAAGCATTGGTACAATTCAATATATATGGGAACAGCATACAGGCAATGGTTGGAGCGTCATAAGTGGGGCAACAGGCATAAATTATGACCCTCCCGTAATTGCCCAAACTACTCGTTATAGAAGAGGGGCAAGACATACGGGCTGTACTTCAGATTATATATATTCAAATGTCGTTACGAAACAAGTGATAAATAATCTTACGAGTGGTGGTACTATCGCCTCAAATGAATCCAATTGCGGTAGTTATGACCCCTCAGTAATGACAGAAACAGCAGCAGCAAGCGGCGGATTTGGCGGCGTTATTGAATATTTATGGGAAGAATCTACTAATGGGGGAACGACTTGGACTCCTATTAGCGGCGCGATAAACCCTTTTTATGACCCTCCTACAATTACCCAAACTACTCAATATCGCAGAGCAGCCAAGCGTTTCCCTTGTGAAGGTTATGTATATTCCAATATTATAACAAAATCCGTTAATGCTTCTATTCCTGTTAGTGCAGTGGCAAACCAAACAACAATATGTAATGGAAATAGTGTAAGTTTAACAGCAAGTGGAGGAACGAATTACACTTGGTCAAATGGCTTAGGCAATGGCGCAACGGTAACGGCAACTCCTACAACCACAACAACTTATACCGTAACGGTAACAGATGCAAATGGTTGTTCGGGAACAGCTCAAGTAATTGTAACAGTAAATAGCAATTTTACAGATGGTGGAACAATAGGCATAAATCAATCCAATTGTAGTAGTTATGACCCCTCAGTAATGACCGAGACAGTCGCGCCAAGTGGTGGTAGTGGTGGAACAGCAGAGTATATATGGGAACAATCTATCAATGGTGGTTCGACTTGGACTGTAATTAGTGGAGCTACCGCAGCGACTTATGACCCTTCTAACATTACTCAAACTACCCAATATCGCAGGGGTGTAAGAAATAGTTTATGTCCTAATGGCTATGTTTATTCAAATATTATTACAAAAAGTGTTAATTCTTTTGCTAATGCTCTTGTGTGCGAATCACAAATAAATGGAGGTTTATGGCAAACATTAACAAATTGTACTATGTCTGTATGTGAAGGGCAAAGCCTAACCTTATCAGTTACCCCAAATAATATGACCACTTATCAATGGAGTGGACCTAATAATTTTTCTGCAACGGGCAACGCAGAGGGCGATGTTTTAGTCTCTAACAATATAACTGCTGCTATGTTAGGCACTTATACTGTAACGGTGACAGATGCAAATGGCTGTTCAAGTACAACTCAAATAACCTTAACACCTTGTTGCAATGTGTCAAGTGTAACAATTACGGGCAATCAAGCTATTTGTGCAGGAGAAACACCAACAACCCTAACGACAAGCACAACCCCCACAGGAAGCGGTACATTAAGTTATCAATGGCAACAAAGTACAACAGATTGCAATACAGGTTTTTCAAATATAGCAGGTGCAACAAATATAAGTTATACGCCAAGCAATATAAGTCAAACAACTTATTTCCGTTTAGTCGTAACAAATACACAAAGTAGTAATACATGTAATAGTACAAGTAATTGTGTGACAATTACTTATGTACCCCCCCCCTCAGTAACTGTAACCGTTTCGGCTTCTGAAATCATGCGAGGTACAACTTCCACACTAACGGCTAATGTTTCGGGTGCTACTTTGCCAATTACCTATCAATGGCAATTTTCGCTAAATCAAATAGATTGGACAAATATACCTAACAGTAATAATGCAACCTACACAACACCGACATTATCCGCTAATACGTATTATCGCGTTCAAATAAGTCAAAATGGTGTTAACTGCCCTATTGTAACAAGTACAGCAGCATTTATTCGCATTGCCTTTGGCAGCGTTGGCAATTATGTTTGGGCAGATGCCAATAGTAATGGTATCAATGACGAGCCTGCAAGCGCAGGTTTAAATGGGATAAGAGTTGAATTATGGAGTGTTGCACTCAATCAATTAGTGGCAGAAACTTTTACCGCATCAGTAAATGGCAATCCGGGATATTACAACTTTATTATTTTTGATTCAGGAAATTATTTTGTTAAATTTCCTATCAATCATGGTTCAAGAGCATTAACTACTCAAACGACTACTGCCGCTACGGATAACAATAGTGATGCAAACCCTACCACGGGGCAAAGTCCTATATTTACTATTGATGTATTAGGGCAGGGAGTTGCCAAACATAACCCCACAATTGACGCAGGTTTTAAGTGTAATTTAATAGCTGCCGTCAATATAAGCGGTGGAAACTTATCTTGCACAGTTTCAAGTGTTACCTTGACAGCAACGCCTAACAATGGTGTTACTTATCTATGGAATAATGGTAGTACAACCGTTAGCCAAAATGTAAATACTGAGGGGGTCTATACGGTGACGGTAACAGATGTTGCAAATGCTTGTACTGCAACGGCTTCTGCAACGGTCTCCCAAGATGCTGTGGCTTTTATTGGCAATTATGTTTGGGCTGATGTCAATGGAGACGGTTATAACAATGAGCCAAGTAGTGCAGGTATCAATGGTTTAACGGTCGAACTTTGGGACAACAATGCAAATACGTTGGTTGCTACCGCTACTACTGCAAATTTGAATGGAAATCCGGGATATTATCAATTTTGTGTAGCTACAAGCGGTGATTATTATGTCAAGTTTCCTATCACAAATACTACAGGTAAACGCCTAACTACTCAAAACGCTAATCCAGGTGTTGATAACAATAGTGATGCAGATTTCAATACGGGAAAAAGTCCTGTATTTACAATTAACGTAAATGGCGTGGGTATTCAAAAAAATAATATGACGATAGATGCAGGGTATCAAGTAGGTTGTACTACGTGCGTACCTTTAACCATTACCAAAACAAATTAAAATACGTATATAAAAATATTTTAATTTTATAAATAGCACCGCGATGGAATGTTGATTCGATATATAAATGTTTGTTTAATTATCCGCCGATGTATTATCGGCGGTTTTTCCATTTTAAAAAAATCATCTAAATATATTTTTTTAATTTATAAAAAACATTAATGAAAAGACGCGAATTTATCAACAAAACCTTTATTGGTTTGCCAATGTTGATGTCAAACCCCTCTTTATTGTGGGGAACACAAAAAACAAATGCCATGATGCGACCTACTCCAAGAAGTGTAATTGTCATCGGGGCAGGCATATCAGGATTAGCTGCCGCCAAAAAATTGCAAGAAAATGGGTTTACTGTCACCGTTTTAGAAGCGCAAGATAGAATCGGAGGGCGTTTGAGAACCAATAGAACACTCGGCGTTGCTTTTGACGAAGGGGCAAGTTGGATTCATGGGGTTACGGGAAATCCTATCACCACCTTAGCACAACAAGCAGGAATGACTACTTTTTTTACAGACAGTAGTAGCCGTAAGGCGTATGATATTGGCGGTGCGCTTATCAATGAAACAACCTTAGATAGTACTGAAACTGCGTATAACAATATGTTAACAACACTACGCAATAGCGGCAGTTTGACACAAAGTTTTGAAACAGTTTTCAATAATTTGTATCCTACTGAAGCCACTAATCGCCTTTGGAAATTCTTTTTATCTACTTTTATGACCTTCGATAGAGGTGACTTAAATAATACATCTTCTTTATATTATAACGAAGGATTAAAATTTGGTGGCGAAGAACGCATCTCGACTAATGGCTATGATACTATTCCCACTTATTTAGCCACAGGGCTGAATATCCAACTCAATCAACGAGTATCAAGCATTAACTACACTAATTCGACAGTCGCAGTAACGCATAATGGCACTACAAGCCAAGCCGATTATGTTTTAGTAACTGTTCCGTTGGGCGTTTTGAAAAATAATGCTATTGCTTTTACGCCTGCTTTGCCTACCACTAAGCAAACCGCTATTCAAAAAGTGGGTATGAATTGCGTCAATAAATTTTTATTGACTTGGAATACGGCTTTTTGGGACAATGAGCAGTATATTATTTACACCCCTGAAACACGCGATAAATTTAATTATTTCGTAAATGTCAAACGTTTCCACCCCTCAGTAAATGCCTTAATGACCTTTGCTTATGCCGATTATGGCAGACAAACCGAAACGATGACCGATGCGCAAGTCATCGCAGACATTATGGCGCATTTGAGGGACATCTATGGCAATAGTATTCCAGAACCTACTAATATGTTGCGTACACGTTGGCATACCAATGAAAATACTTATGGTTCATACGCTTATACTGCTATCGAAACGCAAATGCAACATTTTGAAGATTTGGCGACAACCATCAATAATAAAGTGTTTTTTGCAGGAGAACACACACATATTGATTATTTTTCTACTGCACATGGGGCATATTTGAGCGGTATTCGAGAGGCTGATAAAATGATTGCTTTGGCTACTTTGCCTGTCGAATTAGCTACTTTTGAGGCTTATGCCAAAGAAAATGAGGTAACTTTGAAATGGACAACCGAAGCAGAACGAAATACTAAATATTTTACCATACAACAATCAAGAGATGGACAAACATTTATTGATATTGGCAACGTAAATGCGAAAGGGGCTAATGCTGTCTATGATTTTGTTGATAAAAAACCGTTTTTAGGCATCAATTATTACAGATTAAAAGTTAATGATATTGATGAGGAGGTTAGTTACTCCAAAATTATTTCAGTAGTCGTTGATGCGTCATTTGCAGATATTAAAATTTTTCCAACAATCATTAGCGATAATCTAAATATTGCTACCCAAAATGGAAAAATTACAGATGTGCAAGTCCTAAATATGGCAGGGCAAACGCTGCTTCATCAAAAATATAATAATGAAAATTATAATGCGATTATTTCCATAGCTCATTTACCTACGGGTATTTACATTGTGAAGGCAGCTAATAATCGTGGAGAGATGCGAACATCAAAAATTTTTAAAAACTAAAAAACTAAAAAAAGTCCCCCCCCTCAGTAATGAGGAATTGGGGACTTTATTTTATCACCATTAAAAGTTTCTTATGTGTTGAGGCTACAATTCAATAACAAATTGATTTTAACAAGTTCAAAAAATCTTTTTTGCTATTTGTTGCAAAATTAATTTTGTTCAACATCTAATTTATCAAACAATCGCAATAATCCTTCTAACTGCGATTTATAGGAAATGCCAATTGGCACTTTTCCATTTTTTAGGTATAAATTATTGTGGTCAAACCCATTAATTTTTTGAATATTAACGATATACGATTTATGAACTCTAATAAATCTTTTCACATCTAACCGTTCATTCAATCCCGAAATGGTATCATTGACTACGTGCGGAATACCATTAACAATGACTTTGAGATAAATGCCGTATGCCTCAAAATAATCAATATCATCAAGATTGAAGCGTTGGAAACGGCGACCCATTTTTAAGAAAATATATTCTTCGTCAATCAATCTTTGTTGCACCATGTTCAAACTCAAAACGCGATTGACTGCCAATAAAAATCTATCAAAATTGAAAGGTTTTAGTAAATAATCGGTAGATTTTCCAATATTATAACTTTCAACAGCAAATTCAGGATAACTACTCATCATAATAGTAGCGGGTAAGTTTGGTATAGTGCGCAAAATGTCTAACCCTGTAAATTTATCGTTTTGAGAATCATTCAATATTACATCTAAAAAAATCAAATCTATTTGACTTTGTGTAATAAAATTAATAGCTTCAAAATAACTATTATAAGTGCCTACTACCTTGAAAAAAGGTAATCTATTGAGATAAGATTTAATGGTGTCGGCACAAATTGGGTCATCTTCTATGATTAAACATTGTCTAACTTTCATGGCTTATTTGGGTTTTATTATTAAAAATTGTAAGGTTGACTGCTTTTTGTAATAGATATTATCTATAAAACAAAAATAATTCCACTATAATAAATATGAAAAATGGTAAAAGGTTTTTATAGGTAATAATTTGAAGTAAAATCAGTATTGATAGTACTAAAACTACATTTAATATCATTAAAGTTTGAAATGGTGTAACTCCAATTTTTTTATTAAAAATAAGGTTTTATATTTGTCAAAATATTTTATAATATATTCATATATTTTTATAAAAATAAATTATCATAACAATACACTATTGCAATAAAATAATTCGACAAAAATATACTATAACTAAAACTTACAAATTATTTTAATATTATAATGATAAATTTATATATTCTTCTCTAAGAGTATTTATAAATACCCCCCATTTTTTCTTATCTTAATTTTAAATGGAACATAATAGCAATGTCGTACTATCTCTTTACGCAGAGATAGGACGTTTTGCTATTCGTTAAAAACAAATTTAGTTGATGAACAACCTTTTACGAAGTAAAATTTTTTTAGTAGTATTATTGGTATTGGGGCTGTCTTTCGAGGTAATAGACTTACATGCCCAATCGCCTTGTAGCACGTCAGTGATGCGGACGGTTACGAATGCTAAATCCACGAATAGTAATCAGTTTGATGACTATGGCATGGTGGTTTCCGATTTGCTTTCGGACAATAGCAACGGTTATTGGCTGTGGGAAACAGGCGCGACCTTTACAGAAAATACCGATGGAACGGCTCGTTTGCAAGGTACGGTGTCGCAATTTGGTAATACTGCACGAAAATTTCGAGTAGATGTTTCCTTTTCCAACAAAACTTTTACGCCAAGAGCAGGAAGCCCGTATGTAAGTTATGGGCAATCAGCAACGGGGTGGTACTACTATGAGTGGGGTAATGCTACTTTAAGCGGTGCGCAAGGCACTGATTTAGAAGGGGCGGTACTCACTTTAATTGGTCGCGGTGCCGATTTTCAGGTGGGCATTGGGGCAGATAATCAGCCCGAACCGTTAGATTTAGTGGCATTTGGGGGTAGTGGTTGGTTTTCTTACGAAATCGTATCGCAACCCACTCACCCAAGTCTCCGCATTTTACCTTTTACGGCTTTTTTTGCAGACTTCAATTTTTTACTCAATGGCACACCTGCTCGCCCTTGCGTAGCATGTGACAATGTTACTACTTCTGGAACGATTCAAGTAACAAATCCTGTTTGCCCAAATCCTAACCCAATTATCATCAATAGCAGTTTACCTGCTTCGGGAGGTAGTGGCGCGTTGGAATATATGTGGCGACAATCTACTACTAATTGCGTTACTGATAATAGCCCCAATATCCCTAACGCTAATGGAGAAAGTTATACAACACCAAGCAATTTAGCGACAACTACTTATTTTAGAAGATATGCGCGGCGCGAAGGTTGTACAGATTGGTTTCAAAGTAATTGCGTTCAGGTAAATCCTACAAATTGCCCAACTTGTAACAACGTTACTGAGGGGGGTCGAATTGATAAAGTTTGTAATAATGGAAGCATTACACTAACGAATGTTGTGAGTGCATCGGGTGGAAGTGGAACTTTAGAATATATGTGGTTGCGTTCTACACAAAGTTGCCCTACACTAATGAGTCAAGCCATAGCAGGGGCTACGAGTGCGAGTTATGTGGCAGGTGCGATTACAACGCCTACTTATTTCCGCAGATGTGCAAGGCGAGCGGGGTGCGAATGGATTTTTGAATCAAATTGTATTTTGGTTGTTCCCACAGATTGCCAAAGTTGCGCTACGCTTACATCGGGAGGCACAATCGCTAAATCTTGCACAAATGGCGTGACGATATTAAGAAACCAAACTTTTCCAACGGGAGGAACAGGCGCAATAGAATATCGTTGGGTAAAAGCTACAACGGCTTGCCCTAATGCAAGTAGCGAAACCATACCTAACGCCAATACAGAAAGTTTAGTGGTTGGCTCTGTCACTGTGGTAACTTATTTTAGACGATATGCAAGGCAAATAGGGTGTCAAAGTTGGGTAACGCCTTCTAACTGTATTATTGTTTACCCTGCTGAATGTCCTCCTTGCAATAATTTGACTAATCCGGGTAGTATTGCAAAAGTTTGTAATAATGGAACTATCTCCTTAAACAATCAAACTTTTCCAACAGGCGGCACAGGAACCATTGAATATAGATGGTTGCGTGCAACTTCAAACTGCCCTACGGCATTAACCACACCTATTGCAGGTGCAGTTAGCGCATCTTTAACGGTTGGTTCTGTAACAACTACGACTTATTTTAGACGATGCGCTCGGCGACAAGGGTGTGGCGATTGGGTAGAAACAGATTGTATAACAGTAAACCCTAATGAATGTTTACCTTGTTATAATGTTACCTCTGGTGGTTCTATTGCGAAAAACTGTAATAATGGTGTTATTACATTGAATAATGTTACAGAAGCAAGTGGGGGAAGTGGTGCATTAGAATATAGATGGGTGAGGTCAACAACAAGTTGCCCTACTGCAACAAGTGAAATTGTAGCGAATGCAAATGGGCAAAGTTTGGTTATAGGTTCGGTAAATGTAACAACCTATTTCCGCCGCTACGCTAAACGAGAAAACTGTACAAATTGGGTGGGTGCTTCCAACTGTGTTGTAATTTATCCAACGGAATGTCCTGCATGCAGTAATGTTACGAATGTAGGAACGGTAACAAAAGTTTGTAATAATGGTGTTATCAGTTTAAATAACACGACTGCCCCAACAGGAGGAAGTGGTACATTACAATATATGTGGCTTAGTTCTACTGAAAGTTGCCCTACTTTGCCAAGTCAAGCAATTGCAGGCGCAACAAGCGCGAGCTATACAGTAGGAAGTGTGAATGTTACTACTTATTTCCGCCGTTGTGTTCGCCGTTCTACTTGTTCGGAGTGGCAGGAAGGAGAATGTATAACAGTAAATCCTAATGAATGTACTACTTGCACCACGTCAGGCGGTTCTATCGCTAAAAGTTGTAGCAATGGTATTATTACATTAAATAATATTACTGCTGCAAGTGGAGGAAGTGGTGTATTAGAATATAGATGGGTGAGGTCAACAACAAGTTGCCCTACTGCAACAAGTGAAATCGTAGCGAATGCAAATGGGCAAAGTTTGGTGGTAGGTTCGGTGAGTGTTACCACTTATTTCAGACGCTATGCAAAGCGAGCTACTTGTGCGGAATGGGTATCCGCCTCAAATTGCATTACAGTACTTCCTAATGAGTGTACGACTTGCACAAATGTGACGAATGCAGGGATAGTTAGTAAATTCTGTAGTGGAACTTCCATTGTATTGTTATCACAAAGTAGCGCAAGCGGAGGCATCGGGACAATTGAATATATGTGGTTATCTTCTACGGCAGGTTGTCCGAATAATGCATCACAAGCTATTCCCAATCAAAATCAACCTAATTTAACCATTGCAAGCCCCTCAGTAACGACTTATTATGTTCGTTGCGCTCGGATTGTAGGCTGTACAAATTGGGTGGAAGGTAATTGTATTACGGTTTCTCCTAATGAATGTAATACTTGTACGAATGTGACGAATGCAGGAACAATTGGTAAAGTTTGTAGTGGAAATGTGATTGTTTTGAACTCCCAAACTAATGCAAGTGGAGGCATCGGGACAATTGAATAT
>JACCEC013063289.1_pt1 | contig 21867 bp, 21 predicted proteins | sample 7450121 | NCBI WGS metagenome assembly JACCEC01 (sample SAMN15323455, study PRJNA562643) | freshwater metagenome | isolation source: river surface water | place: USA:Blue River Watershed | collected 2017-08-18 | reverse complement strand
GGCTCAGATTTTCACTGACCCCGAAGAACTTGTATTGCTTGTCAATCATCCCAGAAAACAAGGTTTTTGGGGAAAGTATTCCTAGATAGAGGACTTAAGGAAGCCGATGCGGTCGTAAACATTTGCCAGGGTTTCAGCTGCCAATTCATTTGCTCGGGCAGCACCAGATGCCAAAAGCCTGTCCAGCTCTGCCGGATCGCTGAGCAGCTCTTCGGTGCGGTTGCGAATCGGTTCGATGGCCGAGACGACCACATCGGCTACCTCGCCCTTAAGGGCTCCGTAACCAGCGCCTTCGAAGCGTGCTTCTAGGGAGGCGATGGATTCGCCTGAGATTGCGCTGTGGATGCCGAGCAGGTTAGAGATGCCAGGCTTCGATTCGCGGTCGAACTTGATTACGCCATCGGTGTCGGTGACTGCGCTCTTGATCTTCTTCACGACCGCTGCGGAGTCGTCCATGATGTTGATCAGACCTTTAGGGTCGGCTGCTGACTTGGACATCTTGGCTTCTGGGTTTTGGAGGTCGTAGATCTTGGCGGTTTCTTTGAGGATTACTGCCTCGGGAATTACAAAAGTTTCGCCGAAACGTGAGTTGAAGCGGGTGGCGAGGTCGCGGGTGAGCTCGAGGTGCTGGCGCTGGTCTTCGCCAACGGGAACAACCTTTGGTTGGTAGAGCAGGATGTCGGCTGCCTGAAGGATCGGGTAGGTGAAGAGGCCCACGCTAGCGCTGTCTGAGCCGGACTTCTGCGACTTGTCTTTGAACTGGGTCATGCGACCGGCTTCGCCCATTCCGGTGATGCAGTTGAGCACCCAGGCTAGTTCGGCGTGAGCGGGCACGTGGCTCTGAACAAACAGTGCCGACTTTTCGTGGTCGATGCCGGCGGCTAGGTACTGGGCTGCAGTTCGACGAGTGTTGGCGCGCAGTTCGGCTGGATCTTGCGGGACGGTGATGGCGTGGAGGTCAACAATTACATAGAACGCGTTGTAGTCGTCTTGCATCTTGGCCCAGTTGACCAAGGCTCCGAGGTAGTTGCCGAGGTGAAGCGAGCCGGCGCTCGGCTGCATTCCGCTGAGGAGGTTTGGCTTGGTCATTTGTTAATCCTAGATTGAGTAGTCGACGACGACGGGGGAGTGATCGGTCCATCGGGTGTCGTAGGAGTCGGCGCGGTGGACTTTGTAGTTTGCTGCTTTGGCTGCCAGCGATGGGGTGGCTAGGTGGTAGTCGATGCGCCAGCCGGCATCGGTGTCGAAGGCTTGACCGCGGAACGACCACCAGGTGTAGGGGCCGGGTTGTTCTGGGTGAGCTGCGCGCCCGATGTCAATCCAGCCCTGGGTGTGCATCATGGTGTCGAAATAGGCGCGTTCCTCGGGCAGGAATCCTGCGTTTTTGAGGTTGCCTTTCCAGTTTTTGATATCGAGTTCGGTGTGACCGACGTTGAGATCGCCTACGACGACGACATCGCCGCCATCTTTGATGAGCTGATTCATGCGCTCGGTCATTGCGTCGAGGAACTTGTATTTCTCAACCTGCTTTGGGGTGTCAACCTCGCCCGAGTGAACGTAGGTGGAAATCACGGTTAGCACCTTGCCGCCGAAGTCGTAGTCTGCCTCCAGCCAACGGCCTGCCGAGTCGAACTCGTCGGGGCCGAGAGTGGTGCGGCTGGCGATGGCTGGTTTGCGGCTGAGCAGTGCCACCCCGGCACGACCTTTTGCGCTGGCGGCGTCGTGGAGGATGTGCCACTCGCCAAGTTCGGCGAACAGGGTTTCGAGGTCGCTGGTTTCGGCGCGGACCTCTTGAAGAGCGATGATGTCGGGCTCGTTAGCCTTGACCCAGTCGGCCATGCCCTTGCGGAAAGCGGCGCGAACACCGTTGACGTTGATGGTGGCGACTTTCACGGCGTTGGCAGGCATAAGCCCAAGTATATTTGGCAAATGAGAAACTTTCTTTACTCTGTCGAGCGCGAGTATGAGGTTCCGGTGGCTACGCTCTGGGACGCTTGGACAGACGCCAGCAAACTTGAGACCTGGTATCACCCCACAGATTTGAAGAACGTTGCCGGTTTGACCGAATCGGACCCGGTTGACGGTGGGATCTGGGCGGTTGCGGTCGATGTGCCCGAATACGGTTTTGTCGCCTACTTTTTTGGAAAGTACGGCAACGTCCGCTACGGCGATAGCCTCGAGCACAGCCTCCACTACACGCAGTCACTCGAAGAGTTTCAGGAGCGGGATTTCGAAACCGAATCGCATCTGGTCAGAGTCGAGTTTGAAGACCGTGGCGAGAAGTCTTGGGTGAAGTACTCGCAGTTCGGCGAAATGCCAGAAGAGCAGATTGCACTGACTATTCAGGGCATGGAGAGCTACTTCGACTCGCTCGCGAACTTTTTGGGTCGCTAGGTTTTATGGCTGAGCGGGTTCTGGTTGGCAGCGGCGTCGGCAACGGCGTCGGAATCGGGCCTGTCTTTCGTCTAGCCGAGCGTGCGCAACGTGAGCTGCCAAGTTCTATTGGCTCCCGCTACAGCCTGACCGCTATTCGTTCGGCAATCGAGGCGGTTGCCGACGAGGTTGAGCAGGCGTCGGGTCGTGCCGAGGTTGATGCCGTCATGGGCGCTCTTGGCATGATGCTTCGCGATCACTCTCTGCTTGAGCAGGTGAAGGCTCGCCTAGCTGAGGGCGTTTCGGCAGACCGAGCGATTCGCGGTGCTTTTGGGCAGTTCGCTCGGTCGCTCGCTTCGCTCGGTGGTTACTTTGCTGAGCGTTCAGATGACTTGATCGCGCTCGCCGAGAGGGTAATCGACGCCCTGGCCGGAGTTTCTGAAGCCGAGCTGCCAACCGAGCCATACGTTCTAGTTGCGGACAGCCTTTCGCCGATGGCCGCTTCCAAACTGGACCCGAAGATGGTCCTCGCGGTGGTCACCAGGACGGGTACTGCAACCAGTCACACCGGTATCGTGCTGCGCTCGGTGAAGATCCCTTCGGTTGTTGGTGTGACCGCTGTCGGCTTGCTGACCGACGGGGTCGAGGTCCTGGTGGATGCTTCGAGCGGTCAGGTTTTTGTTTCGCCGAGTGAGGCCGAGCGCGCTGCCTATGCGAAGGCTGAAGTTTTCGAGGACGAAGAGCTCTCGCCGATTCAGCCAGGGGAGTTGCCGGTTACGGTTTTGGCAAACCTTGGCTCGAGCGCAGAAGCAGAGGCGGCCAATCGGGTTGGCGCTCAGGGGGTCGGGTTGTTCCGCACCGAACTGCTTTTCTTGGGTCGCCACGAGCCACCCACGTTGCAGGAGCAGGTGCTCGAATACACCAGGTTGCTTACCCAGTTCGCTGGGAAGCGAGTCGTGGTTCGCGTGCTCGACACCGACACCGACAAGCCGTTGCCGTTTCTGTTCTCGGCAGGTTCGGGCAGGTATGTGAATCGCGGTTTCCAAGTCCTGCTTGCCAACCGATCGATTCTAGAAACTCAACTCGAAGCGCTCGCCGCCGCGCAAAACAACGCTCCGGATTGCGACCTCTGGGTTATGGCACCGATGGTTATCACGGCGGCAGAAGCCAACGAATTTGCGCGATTAGCAAAGGCTCACGGCATCAAGAACATCGGAATCATGGTTGAGGTGCCCGAGATTGTGGATGAGCTGGATGCTGCCCTGGAGCAGCTCGACTTTTTGAGTATCGGCACGAACGACCTAGCGCAGTACACGCTTGGGAAGAACCGACACGGAGCAGGCAGCGACATCTCCGATGCCAGAGAGCCCGAAGTTGTTGCCTTGATTACTCGCGTACTTGAAGTCGCAAAGCGCCGGGGAATCCCGGTTGGGGTTTGCGGTGAAGCGGCTGCCGATCTTGAGAGCGCGAAGTTGTTCGTGAAACTCGGTGTCGATTCGCTTTCGGCCTCGCCGGCGTTGATCCCAGCGCTGAGGCAGAGCCTTAAATCGTTACTCTGACGCTGGTCTTCGAGATCGTGACCTTGTAAGCCTTCAGCGCTTTGCGGGTTGGGCCAGCGGTGGCTGCACCCGTGGTTGTGTTGAACCTTGCGCCGTGGCTGTTGCAAACCAAGCTGGTTCCAGAAATGCCGTTGAGCGGAGCTCCCTCGTGGGTGCAGATCGGGCTGAATGCCTTGAAGACACCCTTCTTTGGCTGGGTGATCACAACTCGGGTACTCGTGCCAGGCAGGGTGACGATTTTGGCTCCACCAACGCGCACATCGGTTGTTTTGCAAGCGGTGTATGTCTTGGATGCAGCGAGAGCAGACTCACCAAAACCACCAAGGCCGATGGCTGCCACGACTCCGGCGAAACCGGCTAGGAGGCCTCGACGGCTTAGGCCCTTCGGCGCAATAACCACCTCGTGCTCATGGCACGGCTCTTGGTGGCAGCTCTGCGCGCAGTCCATGACTAAGGCTTTCCGCGAAGGATGGCTTGCTTAACCTCAGCGATTGCCTTGGTCACCTCGATGCCACGAGGGCAGGCCTCGGTGCAGTTGAAGGTGGTGCGGCAGCGCCAGACGCCCTCTTTGTCGTTGAGGATGTCGAGGCGAACCTCGGCGGCTTCGTCGCGGCTGTCGAAGATGAAGCGGTGGGCGTTGACGATTGCTGCTGGGCCGAAGTACTGGCCGTCGGTCCAGAAAACTGGGCAGCTCGAGGTGCAGGCGGCGCAAAGGATGCACTTGGTGGTGTCTTCGAAACGGTCGCGGTCTTCTGGTGACTGCAGGCGTTCCTTCTCTGGTTTGTCGCTTGCGATGAGGAACGGCTTTACGTCGCGGTAAGCCTCGTAGAAAGGGTTCATGTCAACCACGAGGTCTTTCTCGACCTCGAGTCCCTTGATCGGTTCGACGTAGATCGGCTTCGACATGTCGAGGTCTTTGATCAAGGTCTTGCAGGCAAGGCGGTTGCGTCCGTTGATGCGCATTGCGTCTGAGCCACAGACACCGTGGGCGCATGAGCGGCGGAAGGTTAGCGAGCCGTCTTGTTCCCATTTGATCTTGTGGAGGGCGTCGAGGACTCGGTCGGTGCCGTGAACGGTTACGTCGAAGTCCTGCCAGCGAGCCTCAAGGCCGTCTTCAGGATTGAATCGGCGCACCATGAGGGTGACCGTGTAGGTCGGGATCTCGTCGATTACGATTGCCGATTCCATTAGTACTTACGCTCCATTGGCTGGTAGTTGGTGATGGTGACGGGCTTCCAGTCGATCTTGATCTTGGAACCCTTCTTGTAGGCCATCGAGTGAACCATGAACTTGTCGTCGTTGCGCTCCGGGTAGTCCTCGCGGAAGTGGCCACCGCGGGATTCGCGGCGTTCCTTAGCGGTGACAACCAAGACCTCGGCGAGGTCGAGCAGGAAGCCGAGCTCAACGGCCTCGAGGAGGTCGGTGTTGAAGCGCATGCCCTTGTCTTGGACCTGGACGTTCTCGTAGCGCTTGCGAAGTTCGGCGATCTTGGCCAAAGCCTCGTTCAAGCTCTCTTCGGTGCGGTAAACCTGGGCGTTGAGGTCCATGGTGTCCTGCAGTTCTTTGCGCAGCACGGCGACTTTCTCGGTGCCGGTTGCGTTGCGCATGTGGTCTAGCAGAGCGACAGTTTCTTCAACGGCGTTCTTCGGGACGGGTACGTGCTTGGCGGTCTTCGCGTACTCGACAGCGTAGATGCCGGCGCGCTTACCGAAGACGTTGATGTCTAGAAGAGAGTTGGTGCCTAGGCGGTTGGCGCCGTGGACGCTGACACAGGCGCATTCGCCGGCTGCGTAGAGACCGGGAACAACCTTCTTGTTGTCGCTCAGAACCTCGGCCTTGATGTTGGTCGGGATTCCACCCATCGCGTAGTGAGCGGTTGGGAACACCGGCACTGGCTCGGTGTAAGGCTCGACGCCGAGGTAGGTGCGGGCGAACTCGGTGATGTCTGGGAGCTTCGCGTCGATCACCTCTGGTGGCAGGTGGGTGAGGTCGAGCAGAACGTAGTCCTTGTTAGGCCCGGCTCCGCGGCCCTCGCGAACCTCGTTGGCCATAGCTCTGGCAACCATGTCGCGTGGGGCTAGGTCCTTAATGGTTGGGGCGTAACGCTCCATGAAGCGCTCGCCGCTGGCGTTGCGCAGGATTCCACCTTCGCCGCGGGCAGCCTCAGAAAGCAGGATGCCTAGGCCGGCAAGGCCGGTTGGGTGGAACTGGTAGAACTCCATGTCTTCGAGCGGAAGACCCTTGCGCCAGATGATTCCGACGCCGTCACCGGTGAGGGTGTGAGCGTTCGAGGTGGTCTTGAAGATCTTGCCGAAGCCACCGGTTGCAAAAACGATCGACTTGCCAGCGAAAACGTGGAGGTCGCCGGTGGCTAGTTCGTAGGCGACGACCGCGGCAGGCTTGCCATCGTTCATCACTAGGTCTAGAACGTAGAACTCGTTGTAGAACTCGATGCCCAACTTGACGCAGTTTTGGTAAAGGGTCTGCAAAATCATGTGGCCGGTGCGGTCGGCGGCGTAGCAGCTGCGGCGAACCGGAGCTTTGCCGTGGTCGCGGGTGTGGCCACCGAAGCGTCGCTGGTCGATCTTGCCGTCTGGGGTGCGGTTGAACGGCAGACCCATGTTCTCTAGGTCGATTACGGCCTGGACGGATTCTTTGGCGAGAATCTCGGCTGCGTCCTGGTCAACCAGGTAGTCGCCACCCTTGACGGTGTCGAAGGTGTGCCATTCCCAGCTGTCTTCTTCTACGTTGGCTAGCGCGGCGGCCATACCACCCTGCGCAGCACCGGTGTGGCTACGGGTTGGGAACAGCTTTGAGATCACGGCAGTCTTAGCGTGCGGGCCGGCCTCAATAGCGGCACGCATACCAGCGCCACCCGCGCCAACAATTACAACGTCGTACTGGTGGTTGTGGACCTTAGGCTTAGCCAATTTCTATCCTTTGCAGATCTCTGGTAGGTAGTTCACGGCGTTCTGGTCGATGCAAGGGTCGAAGGTCACGCAGACCAGGGTGCCGAGCACGATCAGGAAGCCGCAGACAATCCAGAGGGTGTAGTTGAGAGCGGTGCGAATCTTCACGCGCTCGGTGTAGTCGTTGACGAGCGTGCGCATGCCGTTGGTTCCGTGAATCAGCGCGAGCCAAAGCATGGTTACGTCGTAAACCTGCCAGAACGGGTCGGCCCACTTGCCCGCGACGAATGCGAAATCAATTGCCTTGATGCCTTCGCCAACGAAAAGGTTGATGAAGAGGTGGCCGAAGATCAGGACGAGAAGTAGTGCGCCCGAGACGCGCATGTAGATCCATGCCCAACGCTCGAACTGAGCCGACTTGCGGCTGCGAGGGCTGCGAGGAGTTTCGATAACTACAGACATCTTTTTCTCCTAGTGACCAAAGACGTCGGCGAGGTGACGAGGGGCAAAGCCGATGAACAGCAACGCTGCGATGGCTACGACGACCCAGAACATGACGTTCTGGTACTTAGGGCCCTTGCGCCAGAAGTCGATCAGAATGACGCGAATACCGTTTAGGCCGTGGAACAGGATGGCCGCAACAAGACCGAGCTCGGCCAGACCGATGATCGGGGTCTTGTAGGTGTTGATGACCGCGTTGTAAGCCTCTGGGCTTACTCGCACTAGAGCGGTGTCGAGAACGTGAACCAAAAGAAAGAAGAAGATGGCTACGCCGGTAATGCGGTGGAGAACCCACGACCACATACCGATTTTTCCGCGATAAAGGGTGCCGGCAGGCTTAGTTGGCACGTTTCCTCCTGTAATTGCCACAGCGTTGAAGCCCTTCTAGTCTAAACCTCTGGCAAAGAGGAATACTGCCAACTCGGGCTGGTCGGCTAAGGTTTTGGTATGCCTAAAACTCCCAACGAGAGGTTCCACGCGGTTATTCCTGCCGGTGGCGTCGGCTCTAGGCTCTGGCCGCTTTCGCGCGCTGCGGCACCCAAGTTTTTGCACGATCTGACCGGCTCTGGACGCACCCTTTTGCAGGGCACCTGGGACCGCCTCGTGCCGGTTGCTGGCGACCGCATCGCAGTTGTTGCCGGAGCAGCTCACGAAGCCGGAATCCTCGAGCAGTTGGGTGACCTTTTGCCAGCGAACCTGTTCCTCGAGCAGTCGCCGAGAGATTCGACGGCAGCTATCGCTCTAGCCGCGGCAATTCTCGCCAAGCGTGAGCCAGACGTGATCATCGGATCTTTCGCAGCCGACCACGCGATCGGCGACGACAAGGCTTTTGCCCGAACGATTCGCGAAGCCATCGAGGTTGCGGCAACCAATCGCCTCGTGACGATCGGAATCAAACCGACTTTTGCGGCAACTTCGTTCGGCTACATCCACGCCGGCGGTGACCTAGATGTTGAAAACGCGCCAAACGCCCGTTCGGTCAAAGACTTTGTCGAAAAGCCGAACAAGACGGTGGCAGCGCAATTCTTCGAGTCGGGCAACTACCTCTGGAATGCCGGAATGTTCGTAGCTCCCGCTTCGCTGATTCTGGAACAGGTAGCCGCAAGCGAACCCGAGTTACACGAGCACATCCAAGAGATCGCCGATTCATGGGACACCCCCGAGCGCACTGCTCTGGTGAACAAGTACTGGCCGAACCTCAAAAAGATTGCCTTCGACTACACCGTTGCGGAGCCGGCCGCAGCAGCCGGTTTGGTCGCCGTGATTCCAGCCGAGTTTGAATGGCACGACGTCGGCGACTTTGCCGGTGTCGCCGAATTGCTTTCGGGTGGTCGCCCCGAGAACCTCGCTGTGATCGGTGACGCTCAGTTGCTCGCCGAAGATTCCAGCGGAATTTTGGTGGGCCAGTCGAAGCGTTTGATCGCGGTTGTCGGCTTGAAGGACATCATCGTCGTAGACACCCCGGACGCACTCTTGATTACCACCAAAGAACATGCCCAGGGCGTCAAAAACATCGTGGAAACCCTCAAGAATTCGGGTCACGGTGATGTTCTCTAAAAAAGTCGTGCTGGCGCTTTTGCCGGTGATGGCTCTAACCGGTTGCTCAGCTGCAACGGTTCCCAGCGCAACCCCGAGCCCGGCTAGCGCTACCGCTTGCCTGGTCGTGGACTCGCGCGGTTTGGCCGACGGCGGCGTGAACGAGTCCGCCTATTCGGCTATCAAGGAGTCGGTGGTTTCGCTCGGTACCGCGAAGTTCGAAAAGGTTCTCGGAGCCAAGGCCGACAGCGTCGATGCGTTTGAAGCCATTGAGCTGATGGTTCGCCGCGGGTGCAACCTAGTGATCACCGCCGGGCCAAAACTTCGCTCGGCAAGCATTCGTTCGGCGGCACTGAACCCAGACATCGCATTCGTTCTGATCGACGACGAGATCCCAAACCCCGAAGCCGCTCCGCTGGCAAACAATCTCAAACACCTAACCTTCGAGAGCGGTCAGAGTGCGGTTCTCGCCGGCTACCTCGCCGCTGCCAACAGCAAAACCGGCGTTGTAGCGACCTTTGGCTCCTTCAAGACTCCGACGGTTACGGCGTCGATGCAGGGGTTCCGTTTGGGTGTCGAACTGTTCAATGACGAGACCGACTCCGATGTCGCGGTGCTCGGAGCCGAGGGCAAAGTAACCGAGTGGAAGTACCTCAACAACGCTTCCAACCCGGCGGCGGGTAAGCGGGCCGCTATCAAGTTCTTCGATGCCGGTGCTGACATTGTTTACCCGGTCGCCGGTCGAGCTGGTCTCGGTGTTGGCGAAGCAACCCTTGAGCGTGACGACACATTGGTGATCGGACTGGATCGCGACTGGTTCATGGACACCGATCACAAGAAGTGGCGCGAAAACGTCTTGGCCTCCACCGTGAAGCAAGTTTCGCGTCAGGTTTTGCAGAGCATCAAGGACTTTGTTGCAAACGGGTCGGTCGGTGACTGGACCTCAAACTCGAGCGTTGGCACCCTCGCCAACGGTGGCGTCGAGCTAACAGACGAGCGCTCAATCGACTACTCGCCAGAATTCTTGACCGCCAGAAACAGAATTGCCGAACAGCTTGCTTCGGGAACCTTAGAAACACCGAAAGGCCAGGGCTAAAAATGTCAATCAACTTCAAGGCGCTACCGAAGATTTCTTTGCACGACCACCTCGACGGCGGTTTGCGACCTCAGACGATCATCGAGCTTGCCGCTGAGATCGGCCACAAGCTACCTGCCAATGACGCCGCTGCGCTTGGCAAGTGGTTTCGCGACTCTGCCGACTCGGGCTCGCTTCCTCTTTACTTAGAAACCTTTGCGCACACCTGCGCGGTTATGCAGACCCGAGAGGGTCTAACCCGAGTTGCCCGCGAGTTCGTGCAAGACCTGCACAAGGACGGCGTCATCTACGGCGAAATCCGTTGGGCGCCTGAGCAGCACCTAGAGCGTGGACTCACCCTCGACGAGGTCGTTGAAGCGGTGCAGGATGGACTCGAGCAGGGTGCCGAAGACGTCGCCGAACTCGGCGGCGACATTCGCACCGGTCAGCTAGTCACTGCGATGCGCCAGAACGACCGCGGCCTCGAAATTGCTGAATTGGCTGTGCGTCATCGCTACAACGGAGTGGTCGGCTTCGACATTGCCGGCCCTGAGGCGGGCTTCCCACCTTCGCGCCACAAGCCGGCCTTCGATTACCTTGCCGCCGAGATGATGCCGATCACCGTTCACGCCGGTGAGGGTGACGGAGTGGAGAGCATCAGCGACGCCCTTGTTTCGGGTCGCGCACTTCGACTTGGTCACGGCGTTCGCATCGCAGACGACATTCTCTCGAGCCGCAGTGAAGGAGACCGCGATTTCGTCGAACTTGGCAATGTAGCCGAATGGGTTCACTTCAGGCAGATTCCACTCGAGCTTTCGCCATCTTCGAACCTGCAAACCGGAGCGGTTTCTGAGTGGGGTACCGAGATGGTCGATCACCCGTTCGACATTCTGTATCAGCTCGGCTTCATGGTGACCGTTAACCCAGATAACCGCCTGATGAGCGGCACCTCGATCAGTCGCGAGCTAGAACTTTTGACCAAGGCATTCGACTACGAACTCGAGGACCTCCAGCAGTTCCAGCTGAACGCGGCCGAGGCTACCTTCCAGAGCCTCGAGGCGCGAGAAGAGCTGATCGAGCAGATCCTTCGCGGATTCAAAAAGGCGGGCAAGTGACCCCATTCGCTTCTGGTTCGCTGGCGGTTGCGGTTGGCGCGACTACCAGAGAAGAAGCGATTCGAGCAGCGGGTGAGCTTCTCGTTACAAGCGGACGCGTAACGCCGGCCTACATCGAGCAGATGGTCGCGGCCGTCGAGGAGTTTGGTCCATACATTGTGATCGCTCCGGGCATAGCGCTGGCCCACGCGCGTCCGAGCGAGACAGTCTTGCAAACTGGCCTGAGCCTCGCCGTCCTGGCCGAACCGGTTGAATTCGGTAGCCACAACGACCCGGTTCGCCTGGTTTTTGGTCTTGCTGCGGTCGATCACGACGGGCACGTCGGGGTTCTGGCGCGGTTGGCCGAGCGCCTCACAGATGAAGACTATGTAAATAGCCTGTTAAATGCGTCCACAGTCGAGCGGTTACGGGCTCTAGTGGCGTTCGAGGGCGCAGAATAGAACCATGCGTATCGTTGCGGTTTGTGGAATGGGTATCGGCACCAGCGTTCTTCTAAAGATGAATGCCGAAAAGGTGTTGAAGACCCTTGGCATTGACGCAACCGTTGAGGCCTGCGACGTCGCGACCGCTAGACGAAGTGCCGAAACCGCGAACATTGTTCTAACCACGCCCGAGTTGGTCGAGTCTCTGGTTGGCCTGCCCGCCGAAATCATTTCGATCGAGCACTTCTTTGACCTGAAAGAGCTAAACGAGAAGCTTTCGAAGGCTCTTCTCTAACTCAACCAGCTTGGCGTCGGCTTCAGCCTTGGACGCCGCCGAAACTTGCAGGTAACACTTCAACTTTGGTTCTGTGCCAGAAACCCTAAAGATCACCTTTTCGCCATTGTTTGGCGACCACAAAACCATGCCGTCGTTCTCTGGCATACCTTCGGTGACCCGCTCAAAAGCGGCCTTCGCCTCAGCGACGCTGCCGAACCGCAAGCTCACCTGGCCGGTGGCAACGTGCCCGTAGCGCTCGCCGAGCTCGGCAAGAAGCTCCGAAAGCTCTACCTGGCTCGCAATTTGGGCAATAGCTAGCGCAGCGCTGACGCCGTCTTTGTCTGGCACAACCTGAGGGTCGATGCAGTAACCGAGTGCCTCTTCGAAACCGAAGACTAGCCCGGGCACCTTGCTGATCCACTTGAATCCGGTCTTGGTCTGCTCGAACCGCAGCCCGTAGTGCCTGGCAACTGCGGCTAGTTGGTCGCTCGAAACCAACGAGCAGGCCAGTGCGCCTTCGCTGGAACGCGAGGCCACCCAGTCACCCAGAATCAAACCGACCTCGTTGCCGGTGAGTTGTCTTGGCTTACCGTTTTCTCGTATTGTCACCGCGAGGCGGTCGGCGTCTGGGTCGTTGGCAATAATCAGGTCGGCGTTTAGTCGCTCAAACTCGGCTAGCGCGAGATCAAGTGCGCCCGGCTCCTCAGGGTTCGGGAATGCCACGGTGGGGAAGTTGCCGTCGGGTTCTTGTTGCGCACCGACCGAATGGACATCATCGAAGCCCGCTCGCTCGAACAGCGGCTTGGCAATAGCCCAACCGACGCCGTGCATCGCGGTGTAGACAATCTTTGGTTGCTTGGGTCCGCGCTCGCCAACGACATCCAGGACGCGCTGCGAATAGCGTTCGATGACCTCATGACCGATGAGTTTGTAGTTCGTGCTGCGCGGCCACGGCTCCGAGCTCTCGGCAACCTTGAGGATCTCCGTCTGAATCAGCGAATCGGCCGGAGAGATGATTTGTGAACCACCGTTATCACCGCCGAGGTAAACCTTGTAGCCGTTGTCGCGAGGCGGGTTGTGGCTCGCGGTAACCATGACACCCGCGCTAGCGCCGAGTGATTTGACCGCGAATGCCAGCACCGGGGTTGGCACCATGCGGTCGAAAAGCAAAACCTCGAGACCAGCGGCACTGGCAATCTCGGCGGTGTCTTTAGCGAAGACATCCGAGTTCACTCTGCCGTCGAAGCCGACCACGAGCAAACCTCGGCCGCCCAAAAATCGACTCAAGCCGAGGGCTGCCTGTGCCACAACCACGCGGTTCATGCGGTTTGGCCCGGCGCCGAGCTCGCCCCTGAGGCCGGCGGTGCCAAAGTTGAGTCGCTCTGAGAACCGTGCGGCTAGCGCTTCGTTATCGTCTAGAAGCGCGGTGAGTTCGGCAACTGTCTCCGGGTCTGGATCTTTGGCAATCCAATCCAGGGCGAGGTTCTTGTAATCCACGTTTAGAGCTTTGCGATGATTTCGGCGAGCAGTGCCGAGATGCGACCCTCGGCTTCGCGGCCAGCCTCGAGCACCTCGGTGTGCGAAAGCGGGGTCTTCTGGATTCCGGCGGCAAGGTTTGTCATGAGCGAAAGACCCAAAACCTCAAGCTTCGATTCGCGAGCGGCGATGGTTTCGATTGCGGTTGACATACCGACGAGGTCGCCGCCGATGGCCTTGGCCATCTTGACTTCGGCAGGGGTTTCGTAGTGCGGTCCGGTGAACTGAACGTACACGCCCTCGGTGAGGGTTGGGTCAACGGTCTTGGCGATTTCACGCAGTCTCGGCGAGTAGGCGTCGGTTAGGTCTACGAAGTTTGCGCCCTCGATCGGCGACTCGAAAATCAGCGAAATGTGGTCGCGGATCAAAACCGGGGTGCCCGGCTTGATGTCGGGGTTCAAACCTCCGCAACCGTTGGTCAAGATGAAAACCTTTACTCCAGCCGCGGCAGCAGTGCGTACGCCGTGGACAACCGAGCGAACGCCGTGACCCTCGTAGTAGTGGCTGCGCGGCAAAACGAGAGCGTGACGCCCATCAGGCAGGCGAATAGAGCGAATTGTGGTGGCGTGCCCGACCACAGCCGGCGGGTTGAAACCCGGCACCTCTGTGGCGTCGAAGGTGGCGATGGTTTCGCCGATAAGGTCGGCGGCTTTGCCCCAACCGGAGCCGAGCGTAAGTGCGAAATCGTGCTTCGCAACACCGGTCTTTTCGGCGATAACTCGAGCAGCCTCGGCGGCTAGCTCAAACGGGTTCGTCTTTGAATCCTTCAGTGGGTTATTCATGATTTGAAGTTTACTCAGCGTCGGATGCGCGAGAATGGTCTGGTGAGCACAGCAGCCCCAAAAAAACACCACATCGTCATCATCGGCGGAGGCCCAGGCGGTTATGAAGCCGCACTCGCGGGCATTCAGCTCGGAGCACAAGTAACCCTGATTGAACGCAATGGCGTGGGCGGATCAGCTGTACTCACCGATGTCGTGCCTTCTAAGGGGCTAATTGCGGCAGCCGAGGCGGCCAGCTCGGTAGCTCAGGCAGCCGAACTCGGCATTCACTTCCAGCTAGGCGAGAACCTAATCGACCTCGGGCAAATCAACAAGCGCCTCAAGGCCATGGCTCTAGAGCAGTCGCAGGAGCTCACCGAAAACCTTCTCGAACAGGGTGTGCGAATCATCCACGGTTCGGGCCGCCTAGATGGCAACCACCACGTCGTGGCAACTCATCAGGACGGCAAAGAGGAACGCCTCGAAGCCAAGACCATCATCGTTTCGGTTGGTGCTCACCCGCGCACGCTCGAATCGGCTAAGCCGGACGGCGAGCGAATTCTCACGTGGCTAGACCTCTACGAGCTAACCGAGGTTCCGGAGCACATGATCGTCGTTGGTTCCGGTGTGACCGGTGCCGAGTTCGCATCCGCGTTTTTGGGGTTGGGCGCTAAGGTCACGCTGGTTTCGAGCCGCGACATGGTTCTGCCGGGCGAAGACCAGGACGCCGCCGAGCTCATTGAGCGCGTGTTCCGCGCCAAGGGCATGAATGTTTTGAATAAGTCGCGCGCCGAGTCCGTTGTGAACACCGGATCGGGTGTGCAGGTGACTCTTGCCGATGGTCGAATCATCGAGGGCAGCCACTGTCTCATGGCTGTTGGTGGAATCCCGAACACCGCCGGACTCATGCTCGAAGAAGCCGGTGTCGAACTCACCGAAAGCGGTCACGTGGTCGTGAACCGGGTCGCGCGCACCTCCCGTGCCAACGTTTACGCCGTGGGTGACTGCACCAACTTCTTGCCGCTCGCCTCGGTGAGCGCAATGCAGGGGCGCACAGCCGTGTTCCACACCATGGGCGACATTGCAACTCCGACTCAGCTCCGAAACGTGGCTGCAAACGTCTTCACATCGCCAGAAATCGCTTCTGTCGGTTGGAGCGAGAAGGCCGTTCAAGAAGGTCTTGTCGATGCAACGGTTCACCGCATCGAGCTAGAAGAGAACCCGCGAGCGAAGATGCAGGGGCTCAGCGAAGGTTTCATCAAGATTGTTGCGTCGGCTGGTTCGGGAACCGTGATTGGCGGAATCGTTGTTGCCCCTCGTGCGTCCGAACTCATCTATCCGATCGCTTTGGCGGTGGAAAACCGTCTCACTGTAGATCAGGTAGCTAAAACCTTCGCGGTTTACCCATCGATGTCAACCTCGATTACAGAGGCAGCTCGGGCTTTGCACCGGCCGCTCGCCTAGCGTCGGCCTCCTGCTCCCAGGTCGAGCCAAGGTCGATCGTCGGGTCGATGAGCGGTGAGCACTTGGCGAAATCTTTGACCACGGCTTTAATGATCTTCTTTGCAGCCTTGCGCGGGTAAGGAATAGCTTCGTCGAGGAAGTTTTCGATTGCTTCTTTGCGGTCTGGCAAACCTGCGCTACGCAGTTTGTCGAACTCGGCGGCGAATGCGTCGAAAGATTTGAACCGAACGGTTGTCTTGGCGATCGTCTCGCCCAGCGGTGAGAATGCCCAGTGGTCCTCGCGCTCGAGGAAAACGGCTGGGCGTCCGGTGATTATCGGGTACTCACCGAGGAAAGAGATTCCGTCGCAAAGCAGCATGTCGCTGTTCACGAAAAGGTCGACGTAGTTGCTGTCGGTGTTGGTGGTCGTGTTTGGTAGGGACTCCCACTCGGCCGCCCACTTGTCCACGTGCTCCTTGCTTAGCAAGCCTCGGTCACTCATGGTGCCGAGGAGGAACGGGTGGGGTTTGAAAATGAAGTCAACGTCAGGGTGTTGCTGGGCAAACTCCAGCATCGGCTCGTGAGTCTGAACGAAGGTTCCGAAGTTGAGCCACAGCGGGTTGTACGAGTGGTGCGGGGCCCAGACCACTCGGTAGCGCGACCTAGCAACCTTCTTCACCTTGCGCGCCCGGCGAATCATCGAGTCGATCTTCGGTGAGCCGGTGAACTTCACATACTTGCTGCCACGCACGGTTTCTTTGAAAGCTCGCTTGGTGTTGCGGTCCTGAGTGAAGATCAGTGACGCGAGTTGGTGCGAGCGCTGGCGGTAGTAGTGCCCGGCCACGCCGACGTCCCAAGGTTCTGTCGTCATCGGAATCAAGAAGTAAGGAACGTAGGCGATACGCGTGAACTTCACCAGTTCCTCGGCGCGGTATTCGGGTTCGTAGTTTCGCTGCCACGGGTAGTTGATGAATGTGTAATCGGGAGCAAAAGCTTTGAGCTCTTCAACCGACTTCAGCATGGTGTTCTCGACGCCGATTGAGTTCAGGTATTCGTGCGAAACATCCTGGCCGTGAAACTCGGCATCACCCGTCAACTTGCGCTTGATTGTGAAAACCGCAACCTCGAAGCTCGGGTCTTTGCTCATCCGAGCGTGCACTTCGGCCAGGGAGTCCCAAGCTTCGGTGTAGAGCGGAAGAAACGCTACGCGGATCAATCTTCGATTTCGAGAAGAACGGTGCCAGCCGGAATTGTCGAGCCAACCTCGGCAGAAATCTTGGTGATGGTTCCTGCCTTGTGCGCCTTGATCGGCTGCTCCATCTTCATGGCTTCGAGAACAATTACGAGGTCGCCCTCGACAACTTTGTCGCCCTCGGCAACTGCGATCTTCACAACCGTGGACTGCATTTCGGCCTTGACGGTGTTGCCCGATGGGCCGCCGGCGGTTGCGTGAGCCTTACGTTTTGGCGCGCGTCCCGCGTTTGATGCCGAACCCGAGGCAACCAGGCGCTTCGGAAGCGAAACCTCGATGCGCTTGCCGCCAACCTCAACGACCACGTTGTTTCGGTCTTCAGGTTCGGTGGCTAGGTCGGCCACGCCGTTCCAGGCTGGGATGTCGTTAACCCACTCGGTTTCGATCCAGCGGGTGTAAACGCCGAACTTGCCGTCCACACCGATGAACGCTGGTTCGTTGACGATCTTGCGGTGGAAAGGAAGAACTGTAGGGAGGCCGTTAACCTCCATCTCGGCTAGAGCGCGACGGCTACGAGCGAGAGCTTCCTCGCGGGTGGAGCCGGTAACGATCAGTTTGGCAATCATCGAGTCGAACGAACCCGAAATAACGTCGCCCGCACCCACACCGGTGTCAACGCGAACGCCAGGGCCGCTAGGTGCCTTGAAGACGTGAACCGGGCCGGGAGCTGGCATGAAGTTCTTGCCGGCGTCTTCACCATTGATGCGGAACTCGAAGGAGTGGCCGCGAACCTCTGGGTCGGAGTAGTCGAGCTTGCCGCCCTCGGCGATGCGGAACTGCTCGCGCACTAGGTCGAGGCCGGTTACCTCTTCTGAAACCGGGTGCTCTACCTGCAGTCGGGTGTTTACTTCGAGGAACGAGATGGTGCCGTCTTGCGCGACAAGGAACTCACAGGTTCCCGCACCCTGGTAGCCGACCTCCTTGAGGATCGCCTTAGAAGCTTCGTACAAGCGCTTGTTCTGGTCTTCGGTAAGGAAAGGAGCTGGCGCTTCTTCGACAAGTTTCTGGTGACGACGCTGTAGCGAGCAGTCACGGGTCGATACAACTACAACGTTGCCGTAGGCGTCGGCGAGGCACTGGGTTTCAACGTGGCGAGGTTTCTCGAGGTACTTCTCGACGAAGCATTCGCCGCGACCGAAGGCAGCGATTGCCTCTCGGGTTGCCGTCTCGAAGTGCTCGGCAACTTCTTCCTTCTTAGAAGCCACCTTGATGCCGCGACCGCCACCGCCGAAAGCCGCCTTGATTGCGACCGGAACGCCGTGGATAGCAACGAACTCAAGAACCTCTTCGGCGCCCGAAACAGGGTTGATGGTGCCGGGGGCTAGGGGAGCGCCAACTTTCTCGGCTACGTGACGGGCCGAAACCTTGTCGCCGAGCTGTTCGATTGCCTCGGGGCTCGGGCCGATCCAGATGAGTCCAGCCTTGATTACCGCTCGAGCAAAGTCGGCGTTTTCGGCTAAAAAGCCGTAGCCGGGGTGAACTGCATCAGCGCCAGACTGCTTGGCTACCGAAAGAATTTTGTCGATGACCAGGTAGGTCTCGGCGCTAGTGGTGCCGTGCAGTGCGTATGCCTCGTCGGCGAGCTTCACGTGCATCGCGTCACGGTCTTGGTCGGCGTAAACCGCTACCGAGGAAATCCCCGAATCTTTAGCTGCGCGGGCAATGCGTACTGCGATTTCGCCGCGGTTAGCAATGAGGACTTTGGTGATCTTGCGTGAAGTCATAATGCTTAAGCCTATTGGCTAAACCACCCCTTTTACAGGTTCCAGAGACTCGTATATTCGACGCCCAACTGGCGCGACATGGACCTGAGCGCGTGGAGTGAAAGCCCGATTACAGTGTGTGAATCGCCCTCGATAGAACGAATGAAAGCTCCTCCGCGACCGTCGATTGTGAACGCGCCCGCGACCTTAAGTGGTTCGCCAGTCGCGACGTAGGCTTCGATCTCGGCATCGTCCAAATCGGCAAAGTGGACCTTTGAGGAGGTCACAACGCCGGTGGCTGGCGGAAGTTCGCCACTGCGCTGCTCGCGATTGTCAATCAACCAATGACCCGAGTGCAGGGTGCCAGTTTGCCCGCGCATGCGCTTCCAGCGGTCAATCGCAAGTTGTGGTTCGTGAGGCTTGCCCAATGCTTCGCCGGCAAACTCGAGGGCCGAATCGCAACCGAGTACGAGAGCGCCCGCAGACTCAGGCATTGCGGCCACTGCTTCGGCCTTGGCCTTCGCCAAGATTCGCACGAGGTCTTCGACCGATGAAATCAGACCCATTTCATTCGCGCGCTGGGCCACTTTGTCTTCGTCCACACCGGGAGCGATCGTTACCGGTTCGATTCCGCCAGACCTGAGCAAAATCAGGCGAGCGGGGCTTGTCGAGGCAAGAACTAATTTGGTCACGCGTCGAGTCTGGCACACTTGTCTGGTGAGTAAGACTGAATCCTGGCTAGGCCGCGAATTTGAAACAACCGTCGAAAAGGTTGCCCACGGTGGCGTTTTCGTCGCCCGCCACGAGGGTAGGGTCGTCTTCATTTCGCACGTCCTGCCAGGTGAGGTTGTGCGCGTCAAAGTTTTTGAAGATCGCGGTGGATCATTCTGCCGAGCCGAGCCAACAGAAATCATCCAGCCGTCGGCTGACCGCGTGAAGCACTTCTGGAAGTCCGCCGGTGTCGGCGGTGCCGGTGGCGCCGAGTTCGGACACATCAAACTTTCTCGCCAGCGCGAACTCAAGGCCGACGTCCTCGAGGAGGCTCTCGAGCGCATGGCAGGCATCAAGCGCCGCGTCGAAGTGGAGGCCGCGCCAGGTGACGACGAGCGCGGCGGTCTGGGTTACCGCATGCGAGTTCAGTTACACGTCGATGAGGCCGGTTTCGCTGGCCCTTACCGCGAGCGCAGCCACGAGGTTGTCCGAGTTAAAGACCTCCCGCTAGCCTGCGAGGAGATTGTTGAACTTAGCGTCCACACCAAGAACTGGCAGGACGTTTCCAAGATCGAAATCGCGGCATCCTCGGCAGGGCAACTGCAGTGGAAGATCGACAAGAAGCTCAAAGGAGACGAACGGCTGATAGAACGCGCCGCTGGCCGCACATTCCGAATTTCTGGCGGTGGTTTCTGGCAGGTTCACCGTGCCGCGCCCGAGGTGCTGACGAGCTGTGTACTCGGTTTTGCTCAAGCGGCCGGATTCAACGCGCAAGAAAACAACCTCGACCTATACGGCGGGGTCGGCCTTTTCGCCAGTGCTCTAGCCGGAAAATTCGGCAAAGACATCAAGGTCACCACTGTCGAGGCTTTCAAGCAGGCGACCGAAGACGCCAAGCTCAACATCGCCGACATGCCGAAGGCTCAGGCAATCTGCACCCCGGTTGAGCGATTCCTCAACACTCAAAAGAGCGCGGACACAATCGTGCTCGACCCCCCGCGAGCCGGCGCGGGCGCTAAGGTCGTCGGGCAGATTCTGAAGCTTGAACCGCGCCATGTCATCTACGTGGCTTGCGACCCGATCGCGTTGGCTCGAGACCTCAAGCAGTTCTTGGCCGCCGGTTACGAGTTGGCTGGGCTTCGCGCCTTCGACCTGTTCCCACACACCCACCACGTTGAAGCGGTTGCGAGCCTAGTCAAGAAATGAGTGCCAGAACACCTGCCATCAAGCCGGGTTACGCGGTAACCAGGATTGATCGACTCATTGGTCGGGTGTTCACTCTCGCCACGCTTATCGATTTTCTTGTAGAGGTTTTGCTAAACGCTGTTGCTCAGAAACCTTTCCTTCAAGAACCGTGGCTCGGAATTGCGCTTGCGGTAGTAGCAGTGGCGCACGCGGCGAACTTTCTTAACTTTTGGTTCTGGAAGGCGAACCGGTGGGGCTACCTTCTGCATATTGCCGCGTACACATTCGCTTTTGCTAGCTGGGGCTTGCAGGTCGGCGGCACTTACCAACTTCCCATGGATGACACTCCTTGGTTGTGGTGGTGCACGGGCACCGCGGCGCTCGCCGTCGGCATGTTCGTTCCAAAGCTATGGTCCTTTATCGTCATAGTCGGGTTGGCCAGCTCATGGGTCTTGCTTCGCGCTAGTGAGCTTGGTGGCTCGGCCCACATAGGCCGCCTCGCCACAGACTTCTTCTACGTCCTGCTGTTCTCGGGCACCATCACGGCTCTGCTTTGGCTTCTGCGCCACGCGTCCTTTGAAGTTGATCAGGCATTTCAGGCCTCTCTCGATCAAGAGGCCGATCGCGTTCGGCTAGACGCTCAGCAGCGCGAAACCAAGCGCCTGAACTCTCTGGTTTACAGTGCGGTGTTTGAGGCGTTGAAGAAGTCTGCGACAGCAAAGGATTCGGGAGAGTATGCCGAAGCCATGCGACTGAGCAAACAGGCGTTCACCGTTTTGGAAGAGGCTGCCAATTCTCAGCCAACTGAAATCTCGGCGATGTCACTCTTCGAGAGTCTTGAGCAATTGGCCAAACGACTGGACGCAAGCTGCACCATCTCGGTGACCGGTTCGAGCCTCACATTCATACCGAAGGACGTCGCAACCGCGATTTCAGACGCCTTCAACCAGGCACTTACCAATTCGATCCAACACGCCGGTTCAAAGGCGAAGCGAAAGATCCGACTCAAGTCAACGAGCACGGGGCTCAAGGTTGTCATCATCGACGACGGCCAAGGGTTCAGGCCGTCGCGCGTGCCAAACCATTCGCTTGGCTTTAAGTTCGTGATTGTGAAGCGAATCGAAGATGTCGGCGGCAAGGTTCACATCGACTCAGGCCCTGCAAAGGGCACGACGATTGTTTTGGAATGGGATCGAAAATGATTCGCGTCTCTAGGCTCCCGATGGCTCTCACCGCAATTGGTCTAGGGCTCTTCCACTCGACTCTCGGCATTCTCTGGAGTGGTCGCTATGCAGATGCCAGTTATGTCTATCTGGGAATCCTGATCTATCTGGGCACACTTGTGCCCACAATCCTGTTGCACAAGGGCATGGCGATCCCAGCCTGGCAGGGAACCCTCAACCTGCTAGTGGCCGCAGTCCTCCCGCAATTGTCTTACTCTCAAATCACTTCAAACTCGCACGGCACCTACGCAACCTGGTTCGTCGGCGCACTCGGGGTTTTGCTCGG
>JACCEC011371974.1_pt1 | contig 21868 bp, 18 predicted proteins | sample 7450121 | NCBI WGS metagenome assembly JACCEC01 (sample SAMN15323455, study PRJNA562643) | freshwater metagenome | isolation source: river surface water | place: USA:Blue River Watershed | collected 2017-08-18 | reverse complement strand
GCTCGAACGCATCGATTCCTGAGCAACCAGTGCTTTGAGGTTGGTATTAATAACTGACATGGTTTTCTCCTAATGTAGATTTACCTGAATCACTCAAGAATCTTTTCTTGACGTTTGATGAATCGGTCTCGCGATAAAAAGCTTTAGCGCAGGTTCAGGCCTGGGCGTTGAAAAACAGACCCTTCAGCTTATCCAGGCTGTGCGCGACCTTCACCACGACTTCATTGGGTATCTGGCGAATGACTTCGCCGGTGTCCTGCTTCTTCACGACGATGACTGGCCGGCCAAGCACTTCGTCCATCGCGAAGGCGAGGTTCCTGCCGCCGTCGCGCATCGAGTCGTTCAGCTGTCGAATGGCCTGATCCAGGTTCTGTTTCGTCTTTTCCGGATCGACGTTCACGGTTGTTCTCGGCACGGTGAGCGCAGACTGCCCGGCCTGCGGCGCAGAGGCGGGCGCGGATGATTGCGCAGCGACCGGCCGGACCGCGGCAGGTGTTTGCGTTGTTCTCGATTGAATTTCCATATTGACCACCTTTCAGGACTCCGGCGGCCGTGCTGCTGCTGTCAGGCCGCGAAATCTCAAAACAGACTTCTACGCTTGGGGTATCGACCCCAGCCTGTGCAGCTTTAGAAAAAAAGCGGAAAATTTTTGCCGCCTTGTGTAAATACTGTAAATCAGTAGTCAATAAAGGCGCTGAACATCTGGAGGGGCGATCGCGCTGGATCGCGTTCGAGCAGGCGAAAAAAAACCGGCATCGAGCCGGTTTTTTTTCAGTCAGACAGAGCGTTATTTGTTCGTGTATGCCGCCATCATGCCCTCGAAGGTCGACTTCAGGCTGGTCTTCTGGGCGTTGACGCTGCCGACCAGGCTGTCCATCGCCGAGAACTGTTTCGTATAGCGCTGAAGCAGACTGTCCAGACGGGTCTGCAGTTTTTCAAGGTCAGCGCGGTATTTCTCGTTCTGCGTGGTCGCCGTGTTGGTCTTCGTGGTCAGCGGGCCATCCTGCGCGAGCAGCTGGGTGAGTTTTTTGACCGAGTCGCCGGCGATACCGGCGGGCAGGGAGCTGTAGGTGCCGAGATTGTTATAACCGCCGGTGAACATCTTCACGACATCATCGTAATTGGTGTTCAGTGTTTTCTCCGCCTTGGCGGTGTCCAGCGTCATCACGCCTTTCAGGTCGATCGACAGGCCGAGCTGGCTGAGGTTCTTGATCGTGCCGCCTGCCGTGCTGGACGCACCGAGGATGACCTGGCGCACCTGCTGCCGGACCAGACGTACGGTGTTGTCGCCCACCAGCGTCGCGCCGTAAGTGTCGAGCGTCGACTTCGGATTGGTCGTCTCGGCAATGATGTTGTTGAAATCATTGTAGGCCACCACCAGTTCGCTCAGCTTGGTCGTGATCGCCGTGGTGTCGCGGCTGACCATCACGCTGGCCGCCGTCAGGGTGGTGGACTTCAGGTCCAGCGTGACGCCGGGCACCACATCGGTGATGGTGTTGGTCTTGCGCGTGTAGCTGATGCCATCCACGCTGACCATGGCATCAGAGGCCGTAGTCACATTCGAGAAACTCAGTGGCGTGCCGCCCGTGGTCGATACCGTAAAGCTCTCGGTGGATCCGGATTCGCCAGTGATCATGATCTTGAACGGGCGGGCGCTGCCATCATTGACCAGCTGCGCCTTGTAGCCGCGCTGCGATGAATTGATCGCAGCCACAATGCCCTCGGGCGTATCGCCATAGGTCTTTGGCGTCAGTTTCGCGCCCGTGATGGTCCGGTTGCCGGCTGAGTTCAGCTGCAGCGTGCCATCGCTGCTGACACTCACCGTGATGTCGCTGGAATTGTCGATGATGCGCAACTGGCTCTGAATGTTTTCTGCCAGAGAGGCGAGTGTCGGCACGGCCGGGTTGGGCACGATGGAGAAGGCCTTGCCACCGATGCTGACATCGAAGGCCGAGAAATCATTGCGCGACGGATTGGTGCCAAAGCTGATGCCGCTGATCGCGTTGCCGGACGGTGTGCCAGCGAGTGCGCCGGTATCCAGATTGATGACGGTCTGGTTGGAGAGCGCAGGCGCAGACAGCTGGCGGCTCGGCCTGGCCGAGGTGATCTCCAGCCGGTTGCCATTGCTGACCGTCACCGAGAGATCCTCCGAGCCGTCGAGCGCGCGCAGTTGCGACTGAATGTCTGCCGCCAGACCCTCCATGGTCGCGGTCGCGGGCTGCGGCGTGAAGCTGAGTGATCGTCCGTCGACGGTGATCGAAAAATTCCGGAAATCCGTGACCGAGGCCGTGGCTGCAAAGCTGACATCGCTGATCACGGCGAAGCTGGTGTTGGTCGACGTCGGAGTGCCCATTGACGCGGCGGCGCTCTTGAGCGAGAGCGCACTGATCACGCGGGTGTCGGTGGCCGAACTGATCGTCAGCTGGTTGTTATTGTCCACCGTGACCGACAGATCCTCGGAGCCTTCCTTCGCGCGCAACTGGCTCTGCAGGTCTGCGGCCAGATCGGCCAGCGTGGTGCCGGCCGGTGAGGGCGTGAGGCTGATGGTCTTGCCATCCACGGTGATCGAGAAGGCGCTGAAATCATCCACGGCAGGCTTGGCGCCGAAGCTGACACCACTCAGGGATGCTGTGTTCGTGCCGCTGACCGTTGCTGTACCCGACGCAATGCCGCCCTTGTTGGTCTGGGTGATCTTGACGCTGAAGGGATTGCCGCCATTGAGTGAGGTGTTCTTCGCGGCGAAACCGGCGCTGATGCTGGTCTGCGGCTGGGAGATCGAGTCGATCTTGACCTGATGGGAGCCAACGGATGCGGTGGGCGAGGCCGTTACCGTCAGCGCGCTGGTGTTGCTGTTGCTGGCGTTGACGGTATTGAAGCTGTCGCGGTCCTTCAGCGCCGAGAGCTTGGTTTTGAGCTCCGACATCATGAACATCACCGCCGACAGGCCGCTGATGCGGCTCTCGTTCTTGGTGATCTTCGCGTTGATCAGATTCTTTTGCGGGTTGCCCTCGGCATCGACCAGGCTCTGCGCCAGCGTGTTGACATTGACCCCGGAGCCGGCGGACAGCGAACTCAGGATCGCCTGAGCGTTTGCACGATTGGCCGCCTGAGCCTGCGCCTGCGCGGATTGCGCGGACGTGGCCGTCTGGGTCGTGTTGGTCGTGGAGCTGATCGGGGAGGTCGCCATCGCTTTGTCCGGTTTTGTAGTTAATCGGCCCGGGCAGGTGATTCTTTAGCGCGGGCGCGCAAGTATCGGCAGTGACGCCATTAATTAAAGTGCGCGCGCGTGTAAAAGCAGGAAACATGCCCATTTTCGCCGGGTTTTCACCGGTCTTCAGCGGATTGACCCGGTGGGCTCGCCAGCCCGGTTCGCGAGGCGGGTTCTGGGTTTTCGTCCCGGCAGCCACTGAGGGGAAGTCGCCGGATTGCCGCTGTGTGGCAGAACGCTGCCGGGGCGGCAAATTCCCAGGCAAGCCTTTGCCGCTGAAGGCTATGGTCGCAGTCTTTGCCGGGCTTGGCATTGGCCGAGAAGGGGGTGAGATCGGAGATTGCCTATCAAATAGGCAATCAAAACCGGGGTAAAACTCCGTGTCATCGACACTTTCCCGACTTTCTGAAGCTGGCATCTGTTTTGCTTAATGCTGTGCACCGAGGGATACCGGCCCGTGCCGCAAATCCCTAATTTAGCCTAAGTACCCAGAACAGGAGTCTACATATGCCTAACCTCGCCCAAGAACTGATTTTCAATGCGGAATCCGGCCGTCCTTTCAGCACGTTGCAGGTTTCCCGTTTTTCCCCGACGGAAATCCGCGAGGCGATTCAGGCATTGATGGGCGAAGACCGTGACGCACTGGCGTATGCGCTGGGCGATGCCGGTCTGGCCTTGTATCCGGAGAGTGAAGACATCATGGCCATCACCAGCCTGCTGGCGGTAGTGCGTGAAGACTGGCCTCAGGCCGTTGATCTGCTCAGGCAGCTGATGGAGATACAGGGCGATAAAGCCACCGTATTTACCCATTCGATGCTGATTCGCTCGCTGCGCTGCAATCTCGATCTGGCCGAAGCCTTCGAGGCGGCCGGTGTCGCGCTGGCCCTGTTCCCGGATCACCCCGAACTGCTGAAAGAGTATGACGCGCTGGCCGAGGCTCTGGGCCTGGGTGCTGTTCAGCGTTAATGAATGATTAAGGATTCATCCAGTTTGACAGCGGCAAAGCCCTGCCGGATATCCGACAGAAATTGCCGCCCCGGGTCTGCCGGGAAAACAAGCAAGCAAGAATAAATCATAACTAATTGAATTAATTGAAGTTTTTGTTCTGGCACGGTAGTTGCTAAGTTGTGGATAACGCGGGCGCATAGCCCACACCAGATCAGGCAGCACAAAGACGCCGGAAGGAGAAACCGAGCATGGCAGTCATCAACACCAATGTGAAAGCGCTGTTTACTCAGTCAGCGCTACAGCGCACGGAAGGGACAATGTCCAAGGCAATGGCGCAGCTGTCGACAGGCAAGCGGATCAACACCGCGGGCGACGACGCTGCCGGCCTGGCCATCGCCACCCGGATGACCCACCAGATCCGAAGCCTGAATCAGGCGATCCGGAATGCGGGGGATGCCATCTCGCTGATCCAGACGGCCGAAGGTGCGACTAACGAGATCACTGACATGATGCAGCGCATGCGGGAGCTGGCGGTGCAGGCGGTCAACGACACCAACGACAATGCGCAGCGCAGCTATCTGGATCTGGAGTTCCAGCAGCTCAAGGCCGAGATCGTTCATATTGCCGAGTCGACCGAATGGAACGGGTTCCCGTTGTTAAGCGGTGAGGCCGGCGAGCGGATTGGCGAAATGCCGGTCTATAAAACGACCTCGGTCAGTCAGCTCTCGCAAGTGTTCCTCAATCCGACGACGGTTCGCACCTTGTCGGGCAGTGATGCGGGCGAGATCCAGACGCTGAGTTTCTCTGGCACGCCGATGGCGGGCACGATCCGGGTCGCCGGCGTGACGGTCAATATCACCGAGGCTGATGCGGCATCGACCACGACGTTTGCCACGAAGATCAAATCAGCGCTTGAAGCCGATCCCAGTTTCGATCCGACGACCTCGGGACGCACAATCACCCAGTCCGGTGGTGATCTGACGATCACTTATGCAGCCAGCGATGGCGACATCGCTGATATCGAAGTCTACGACAGCGGTACCGGCGTTAGCTCCAGTGTGACCTCGGCTGTTCGCACTGCCGTGACAGACACGGCAGAAGACTTTGCCTCGAATGGCGCTTTTCTCAAGTCGGGCACGCTGAGCTTCAGCGTCTCGGCAGCAGGCGCCGTCACGGCGAATTTCAAGAGCGTCGACAACCGGGTCTACACGCTGACAGGTGAGCTCAATGCGAGCACCGGCCAGGTCACGTTCAAGAGCACCGAAGGTCAGAACCGCCACATCATCTCCGGCGATCTGACGTACACGATGAAAGATTCGGCCGGCAATGCGCTCGACATCACGAACCGCGCCCTCGGGCTGTCGGTATCGATCGAGGGCGGTGTTCCGGCATTGCGCGCGGGCGACCTGCGTATCAATGGCATTGACATCGGCGCCACCTATGCATCCGACGATCCGTATTCGCCCGTGAATAACGCCGCCGGCAGCGCGATCGCCAAGGCAGCGGCGATCAACCGCGCGGCGACCGCGATGGGTACCAACAACGGCGAGTCTCAGACCCTGACCTTCACCGGCGTGCCGAAACCCGGCACCATCGTGGTTGGCGGCGTCAGCGTGCAGATCACCGCCAACGAGAATACCTCCGCACTGGCGACGGCAAAGATTTTTGCCACGCTCAAGGCGAGCACCCAATTTGGTCCGACCAGTAACCGTACGCTCACTTACGCCCCCGGTGGCTCGACCATCAAGGTTGACTTCCCGCCGAGCGAGCGCGATGTGCCCAGCACGCCGATCGTTCCGGGCACTACGGGCATTGAACCCATTGTCGATATCGTTCAGGAGTTTGGCACGCAGCGTCCCGGCACGGGCGTGTTTGCCAAGGTCAATGAAAACGTGTTCACCGGTCGTTCAATGAAGGCCGATTCGGTGGTCTCGGGTGTCGTATTCATCAACGGCTACGCGTCGGCCGACATCACGACCGTGCTGAACAACACCCGCGCCACGCGCCAGACGGTCGTGGATGCGATCAACGCCATCACTGCCAAGACCGGCGTGAAGGCGATCGACACCGGCTATGACTCCAAGGGCATTACCCTGGTGGCCAACGACGGCCGCAATATCGAGGTTCGCTTCGAGACCGAGGCCGCTGCCTCCGTGTTCGGCGAGCGCGTCGGTTTGCGCGAAGGCGTCCACACGGGTACCTATTCGCTGGAGTCGAAGATCGAGGCACCCATCGTCATTTCGTCAGCCACGACAGGCGAAATCCGCCGTACCGGTCTGATTGAAGGCAATTTCACGAAGAACCAGTCGGTCTTCAACACGAACACGCGTGACACCGTGGATGCGCCGGTAGCGCAGACGGAGGCCCTGGTCATCAAAGGGCCGATCAGCGGCACTGAAAAATATTCGGTGACGATCAACGGTACGACATTTACGACGTCGAACACGACCGATCCGCAGTCCATCCGCGATGAGCTGGTCAGCCTGATCAATGCCAAGACCACACTGGGTGTTACTGCATCCGCCGGGCGTGGCGTCAATGAGGTGCAGCTGACGGCCAATGTGGCTGGCACGCCGTACACGCTGACATCGCAGGGCGACGACGACAACACGGGCACGATCACGCAGATCACGCTCAAACCGAACCAGCCGGCCAAATCCAAGCCGCTGAATGTCGACGACCTGGTCATCAATGGCGTGAAGATCCGCGCCACGACCACGGCCGACGACGAGAAATCGAATATTGCCGCTGCCAGCAGCGACCGCAGCGCCAGTGCGATCGCGATCGCCGCGGCGATCAATGCGTCCAGCAGCGAGACAGGCGTGCGCGCGCTGGCAAACCCGATCGTCAGCAAGGGACTGAACACCGTCACTTCGCTGCCGGAGACAACGCCGGCAGGCACGACCTACAACCTGTATATCAACGGCACCACCGTGCCGGTCGTGATGGTCAAGGACGAGACAGCAACGACCCGCCGCGAGAAAGTCGTCGCAGCGATCAACGCCCGCACCGGTCAGCACGGCATCACGGCGGCTGACAACGGCAGCGGCGTGACCCTGACATCGGATGGTCGCAATGTCTCGATCTGGTTTGACTCGAACCAGAAAGACCTGACCGCCGCCAGCTTCGGCCTCGACAAGGGCGGTGCAGTCGCCCAGCGCTCGCGCATTGCCGTCAGCGGTGCCGATGGCTCGACCGGATCGGTGACCATCAATGGCAAGGAAATCACGTTCACGACGGGTTCTGCGGCGTCGATGGCCGCCGAGATATCGTCAGCGATCGCTGATGAGAACAACAACGCCGATTCCAAGCTGAAGAACATCAAGGTTGTGCTGAACGGCGACGCGATTGACATCGTCTCGGCCGTGCCGGGTTCGCCTTTCACGATGACCGGTGCCAAGGTATCGCCAAGCAGCTCTTCGGCGACATTGACACTGTCGACCGTGACCGAGAACGGCTACGGCAACAGTGACGTGACGGGTATCCCCGACGCGACCGCGACCACAACCAGCGCCCGCACGCTTTACAGCACCGTGCGTCTGATTTCTGATCCGGCCTTGCTGCCCAAGCTGCCATCGCCCGCAGGCGCCCCGCCTTCGGACCAGATGGACAAGCTGCGTGCGACCGGTCATCCGTTCAAGATCACGGTGGGTGACAAGGGCTATAGCGTCGATGGCAACTTTGCCGCACTGGGCTTCGAGGAGGGCACTTTTGGCGGCCGTTCCAGCGAAGAGATGGATCCGCCGAAAGTCGGTCGTCTGGCCTTCCAGGTCGGCGCCTCCGAGAATCAATTCATCACGATTGATCTGGCCGACTTTGGCAAGAAGGGCTCGATCACCAGCGGCATCACCGGCGATATTGACCTCAACGTCGAAGACCGCCGTGTGCGCATCAACACGCGAGAGGGCGCGTCCGCCGTGCTCACGCTGCTCGATGATGCGATGGACAAGATCAATGCGACCCGCGCGACCATGGGTGCGGTAATGAATCGCATGGAGCACGTGATCAACAACCTGTCGAACGTCACGACCAACCTGTCGGCGTCTCGCAGCCAGATTGAAGACGCCGACTACGCCAAAGCATCGACGGAACTGGCCAAGGCGCAGATCATGCAGCAGGCTGCCACCGCCGTGCTCGCGCAGGCAAACACCAGCCAGCAGACGGTATTGAAGCTGCTGCAAGGCTAAGCGGAGCGGGCTGAGGGGAGATTTTCCCCGCACCCTTCTGCTGTGACAAAATAAGATCTGAGGGAGCATTTATCCTGAGGTCGACATGGAACAGAATCCGAACAGACGCCGCCCGTTGGCGCGGCTGCTTCGCATTGCGCTGATTGCGCTGGGCTTGCTGTTGCTGACAGTGCTGCTGCATCCGCAGCGCATGCTGCCGCCCGACATGACGCTGGGAGAATTCTTCCAGGCGACGCTGGGTGTGCTGATGCTCTCGGGCGTGCTGGCTGCCGTGGTATTCCGGGCCTGGAACGACTATCAGCGCAAGCTGCGCGAAAAGAACCGGTCCAAAGAATGAGTCCTGACAAACACCCCGCCGACGGAGCGCCGAACTGCTGGCAGTGCCGGCATTTCTCGGTCAGTTGGGATCCCCATTTTCCTTACCTTTGCCGGCTGATGGGCTTCAAGAGCCGCATTGTGCCCTCCATTGAGGTGCTGCGCGCCGACGGGCAGCGCTGCCGCGGTTTCCTTCCCAAGCCAGTGCCGGGCGCTGCTCAGCAGGCCCCTTCCCGAAGCGTTGCGCGCTAAGACCATGAAACGATCGGTCCTCGTCCTGATCCTGATCAGCCTGTGCGGACTGGCCCGTGCCGATTTCAATGCCGCGATGCGCGCCATCGAGCGCGGCCATTATCCGACCGCCGAGAGAGCGCTGCGCAAGCCCGCCGCCAGCGGCGATGCCCGGGCCCAGAACAACCTCGGCTACCTGTACGAGCATGGCCTGGGCGTTGCGCAAAGCTATGAGCAGGCCTTGATCTGGTACCGCAAGGCCTCGGAGGCCGGTCTGCCGGAAGCGAAATACAACCTCGCCACCTTGTATCACTACGGGCGGGGCGTCCCGCGCAGTCTGGAGATTGCGCTCCCGTTATTTACTGCCGCCGCGCAGGCAGGCTACGCCGATGCCGAGTACATGGTGGGCGAGTACCACCGCGCCGGACTGGGCGGGCAGGGCCGCGATGGCGCGCTCGCGCTGTCCTGGTTTCTCCGCGCGGCCCGCAAAGGACATCCCGGCGCACAGCTGATGGCTGCGTCCATTTATTTTTCGGGTGAAGGCTGGCGTGCCGAGCCGCAGAAAGCCCTGATCTGGGCTGAACTGGCGAGAATGAACGGCGAACCGCAGGCGGGTCAGATAGCCACTCGGGCGGGCAAGGGCATGGCCGCCGGGCAGCTGCAGGTGGCGATCCAGCAGGCGGATTTGTGCCTGAAGACCGGCTACAAGGATTGCCCGGAATAAGCGTTGTTCTTGGTAGATGAGCGCCTGTTTGCCCGTCAGACGAACTCTACCAGCGAGGAGTACTCGGCCAGCACACGATCTGCAGTCAGCAAGCGCAGCTGCTCCGTTTCTGCCTGCGCTACCAGCATCCGGTCGAACGGATCTTTGTGCAGGTAGGGCAGGGAAGAGAGCCGAATGATATGCCGCATTGACAACGGCAGCGGTACGAACTGGTTTACCGCCAGCTGATCGACCAGCTGTTCCAGATCGAGATTGAGCTTTCCAATAGATACTTTGATACTCAACTCCCAGAAGGACGCACTGCTGACATACACGCTGTCGGCAGTGGAGATCAGGTCCTCAGCGGCGTTGGAGAGTCTGGGAGATTTCGCGAGCCACCACAGATAGATGTGGGTATCAAGCAGCAGACGCATTACTTTCCCTCGAACGCATCGAGAATGTCGTCAGGCAAGGGCGCATCGAAGTCCTCGCTGATGATCAACTGGCCTTCGAGGCTTCCCGGGCGGCGATGAGGGCGTGCCGGTCCAATAGACACCAGCCTGACCACCGGTTTGCCGGCACGGGCAATGATGACGTCTTCGCCGCGTTCGGCCGCCTCAATGAGCTTGGAGAGCTGAGTTTTTGCTTGATGAATGTTGATGGGTTCCATGATTGGAGGGATGGGTAGAATTAAGGTTAGCTAAGTCTAGCTAAATTATTCGAGGATTCCAATATTGAAAATTGGCAATAACTCGAAGTGTGAATTCCTGAGGAGGAAACAAGCTCTGTCGGCTTTCCGTCTGCCGGCAAAGCGGATGACGTTTTCCTCCCCCCGGCAAAGCTCTGCCGTTCCGACATCCCCCCGTAAAACCCGCATGTTTCCTCACTAAAACGGCTGGCACAGGGATTGCTATGAAGCAAGCGTCCATTGTTTTCATAGGCAATCAAAGTGACAGCTCTGACAGAAACTTCGCACCCGGCCCTGTGGCTGGACCCCAAGTCGGCCGTAGGTTCGGTCGAGCGCGAGCATTTGCAGCAGGCGGGGCTTCAGCTGCTGCCGGTGACTACGCTGGCAGACCTCAAGCAAGGTCTGGCGCGCGCGCGTCTGGTGGTGATCCGCCTGATGGGGGATACCGGCTTGCTGGAGGAAGTGCGCAAGCTGACCCAGGCCTTCGGCCATGCGATTCCCGTACTTTGCCGCGTCGAGCGCAATCAGTTCGAGCTTGGCATCGAGGCCATGCGTCGCGGCGCCTACCATGTGCTCTCGGATGAGGACTGGTCGGTCGACAGCTGGCGCAATGCACTCGCGCTCGCGCCCACACGCAATGAGGTCCCGAAGAACAGTCCCCAGACATTTGTGTTCGTCGATCCCGTCAGCCAGCATCTGCTCGAACTGGCGCGTCGCGTCGCACAGACTCAGGTGTCAGCGCTGATCGTTGGCCCGACCGGCGCGGGTAAAGATGTGCTCGCACGCGTGCTGCATGATGCGTCGCCGCGTCGCAGCGGTCCCTTCGTTGCGATGAACTGCGCAGCGCTGCCCGAAAACCTGATTGAAGACATGCTGTTCGGTCACGAGAAGGGCGCATTCACCGGCGCACTCAAAGAACATCGCGGCCTGTTCGAGCAGGCGCAGGGCGGCACCATCTTCCTTGATGAAATCGCCGAGATGCCTTATCACCTGCAGACCAAGCTGTTGCGCGTACTGCAGGAGCGCAAGATCACTCGCCTGGGTGGCAATGCGCCGATCGAGCTCGATGTGCGGCTGGTCGCCGCGACCAACAAAGACCTGCGCGAGGCAATCGCCAATCGCGAATTCCGTGAAGATCTGTATTTCCGCATCAGCGCTTTCAAGCTGAGCGTGATGCCTCTGCGTGATCGTCCGGGCGACATTCTGCCGCTGGTGAATCAGTTTTTATCTAACTATGGCCCATCAGACCGACAAGTCCGCCTCTCGCCACGTGCGACCGAGCTGATGCAGAGTTACAGCTGGCCCGGCAATGTGCGAGAGCTGCAAAACGTCGTGCAGCGCGCGCTGGTGCTCTGTAATGGCGACACCATCGATGAATCGGATCTGATGTTTGACGAATGGGAAGCCCAAGGTACCGATGTCGCGGCAGAGCCCGTCGCACCTGCCGCACTGACAAATGAAACGCCCGCGATGAACACCGCCGATTCCGGCGCATTGTCTGCAGCGGTCAAGAGCAGCGAGTATCAGGCCATCATGGCCGCGATCAAATCCAGCAATAACCGCTCGGAAGCTGCAAAGAAGCTGGGCATCAGCCCGCGCTCGCTGCGCTACAAGATGGCGCAATTCCGTGAGCGCGGCCTGCCGACGCTGGCTTCGGTGTAAACAAAAGGAGTCACGGACATGGTCGACCGGATCAATAGCCAGGCCAACATCGATTCCATGCTGGCGGCGCTTCGCCAGTATCAGGTGGATGCCGCTGGCAAGAACACGCCTCAGGTACTCACGACTCCGACGCCGGAGATCGGCAAGCCAAGCTTTGGCGATGCGATCAAGACGGCGGTTGTCCAGACCAATGAAGTGCAGCAGTACGCGAGCAGCCTGCGTGAAGCCTATGACCGGGGCGAGGATGTTCCTCTGACCGATGTCGTGCTGGCGATGCAGAAATCCTCGCTGGCCTTTGAAGCGACCCTGCAGATACGTAACAAGGTGCTCAAGGCGTACGAAGATATCTTGAACATGCCGGTGTAAAGAACCGATCCGACCGACACACTGTAACGATCACCGCCAACCTCGAGAGAGCAGAACATGGCCGAAGCAACAATGAATGGAGGCATGCCTCCGCAACTGCCCACGGGACAGCCCGCAGCCGCCAATGGCGCTGCCGCTGCAGGATTGCCCATGGCCAGCGGCGCACAGAACCCCGGAGCCTTGCCCGGCGCGGTGAGTGGCGTCTCTGGCGGGCTCGCACAGTTCAAGGGCTGGGCCGATGGCTTGCTCAAGCAGCCTGCCGTGCGCCGCGCGTTGCCTGCGATTGCGATACTGATCGTGCTGATGATCGCCGCCATGTCGTTTCAGTTCAGCCAGACCACGCCGTATCGTCCGATCATGCCCGGCATGACCGAGAACGACAAACAGGCGGCACTGGAGGCACTCAAGGCCGCAGACTTCAAACCCAAAATCGATACCAGCAGCGGTCAGATCACCGTGCCCGAGGGGCGTTATCACGAGGCGCGTATTTTTCTGGCCGGTCAGGGCATTCCGAAAGAAGCCCAGCCCATCGGCATGGAGTCGCTGAAAGACAAGTCGTCGATGACGACCTCGCAGTTCATGGAGCAGGTGCAGTACAACACCGCGATCGAACAGGAACTCGCGCGCAGCATCATGCAGATTTCCACCATCAAGGCCGCTCGTGTGCATCTGGCGCTGCCCAAGCAGAGCGTGTTCGTGCGCGAGCGCGCAACGCCCAAGGCCTCGGTGGTCGTGACGCCTCATTCGGGCCGAGGCGTGACTACGCCGCAGGTCAAGGCGATTGTGCATCTGGTGTCGTCCAGCGTGCCGTATCTCGCACCGAATAATGTGTCCGTGGTCGATGACCAGGGCAATCTGATGACCGATGAAAATCCTGTCGATGCAACGATGGGCCTGACCATCGCGCAGATGCAGCACAAGCAGCGCACCGAAGAGTCATATCGCAACCGGGTAACTGAACTGCTGGCACCCGTCGTGGGCGAGGCCTCGGTCAAGGCTGAAGTCAACCTGACGCTGGATTACACCACCGTCGAGACGACGACCGAAGATTTCGACAACAAGGACAAGGGCGTCAAGCCGCGTTCCGAGGCACTGACCACCGAGCGCAAGTACAAGATCGATCCGGAAGGTATTCCCGGCGCGATGTCGAATGCGCCGCCGCCGGATGCCGACCTGACGACCGATACCAACACCAACGAGAAGAAGCCGATCAACAACGAGATCGTCACCACGCGTGCAACGCGTAACTTCGAGATGGACCGTTCGGTGCGTCATGTGAAAAATTCACTGGGCACGATCGAGCGCCTGACCGTTGCGGTCGTGGTCGCCGAGCGTCCTGCGCCGCAATACACGGCGGATGGCAAGCCGGTGCCTCCCGGTTCGCCGACGACGATTCCTTACACGCAGCAAGAGCTTGACCGCATGCTGCAGCTGGTGCGCAGCGCCGTGGGTTATAACGAAGCACGCGGCGACGTCGTGACCGTGGCACCTGCACGTTTCGAGACACTGGCTCCCGAGCCACCCAAGCCCTGGTGGGCGGATGCCGATTTGCAGAACTTCATTAAAATCGGCGTGGCTGCACTCGTGATCATCGTGTTCCTGCTGGCTGTGGTCCGTCCGATGGTCAAAGGCCCGACGATCAACCAGATCCTGCCGCCGCACGGCCCGACCGCCGAAGACGTCAAGCGTGCCGAAGAAGACAAGCTGGCCGAGATTGCCAAAGCGGTCGACGAAGCCAGGTTGGCCGAAGCAGCCCGGATTGGCGAAGAGCTCAGGCTCGCCGAGGAAGTCAGACTGGCCGAAGAGGCTGCGGTGGCAGAAGCGGCTGCCGAAGAGGAAAGACTGGCCGAGGAAGCTGCTGCTGAAGAAACACGTTTGGCCGAGGAAGCCGCTGCCGAAGAAGCGCGCTTGGCCGAGGAAGCCGCTGCCGAGGAAGAGCGTCTGGCCGAAGAACAAGCGGCCGAAGAGGCAAGGCTGGCCGAAGAAGAGGCGGCTGACGAGGACGGAGAAGGTGAAGAGGAAGAGCTGGCCGAGGGTGAGTTCGAACTGGAAGAGGGCGAGAGCCTCGATGAACTGCGTGCCCGCATGCAGGCGATGAAGCCGAAGAAGCCGACCTTCACCGCCGACATGCTCGACACAGCGAACAGCTATGATGACAAAGTTGCGCTGATCCGGATGCTGGTATCGCAGGAATCAGGCAGGGTTGCGCTGGTACTGAAGAACATGGTCAGGTCGTAATCGGAACTGATCCGCAAACACAAACTACAGGAAAAGAACATGGCAGAAGAAACCAAGGTCGCAGCATCCAAAAGCGCCGACAGCAAAGCCGCCGCCGTAAAGACGGCTCCCGCAAAAGCTGCCCCTGCAAAAGCTGCCCCTGCAAAAGATGCCGCGCCGAAAGCGCCGCCAGCAACAGGCGAAGAAGGGCAAGATCTCGATGAGATGAAAAAGAAATTCAAGCCCAAGAAAAAGGTCACGCTGCCGACCGAGATGCTGAGCGACGCCAAGAGCTACGACGACAAGCTGATCCTGGTAAAAATGCTGACCGAAAAAGAGCGTAACCGCATGATCCTGATCATCAAGAATCTGCTGAAAGATGGTCTGGCGCCGACGAAGAAATAAGGCGCGCGAGTACAGCAAAATATTCGCACCACGCACATGACGACGCAGCAAAGACCATTATTCACGAAGCACAATGCAGCATTACAGGCAACAGAGGTAACCCATGGCAGACAATGACGGCGCAGTAGTCATGACAGACGAGCTCAGACGAGAGCTTTCCGAGATCACGAACGTGCAGCGCGCAGCGGTGCTGATGCTCCTGCTCGGCGAAGATCTTGCGTCCAACATCATCAGCTATCTGGACCCGAAAGAGGTGCAGGAGCTGGGTGCGGCGATGGTGTCGGTCGCCGACATGTCGCAAGAGGCGGTGAACGTCGTGCTCGACCAGTTCGTCGACATGTTGAAGCGCCAGACCAGCCTGTCACTGGGAACGACCGAGTATGTCGAGACCGTGCTCAAGCGCGCGCTGGGCCCGGACAAGGCAGCCTCGGTGCTGGCCCGTATCATGCCCAACCGCGCCAGCCGTGGTCTGGAGATATTGCAATGGATGGATGCCCGCGCAATCGCCGAGATGATCCGTGGCGAACATCCGCAGGTGACTGCCATCATCCTGTCGGTACTGGAATCTGAAGTCGCTGCCGATGTGCTCGCTTTCCTGCCGGAAGAGTCGCGTCCCGAGGTGATTCAGCGTGTCGCCAGCCTCGACACGGTGCAGCCTTCGGCAATGGAAGAGCTGGAATCCATCATGAAGAAGCAATTCTCCAGCAATGCGTCGGCGTCGTCATCGAGCTTTGGCGGCGTCAAGGCCGCTGCGAAGATCATGAACTTTACCAAGGTCGAGCTGGAAGGCGCGATCCTGCAGGGCGTGGGCCAGATTGACGAAGAACTGGCGCTGCGCATCCAGGACAACATGTTCAGCTTCGAGAACCTGACCGCTGTCGATAACCGCGGCATTCAGGCGCTCATGCGTGCAGTCGAACCTGATTTGCTGATGATTGCGCTGAAGGGCGCGACCGAAGAGGTGAAGGGCAAGTTCCTCGACAACATGTCCAGCCGTGCACGTGGCATGTTCCTCGACGATATGGAAGCCAAGGGCCCGCTGCGCATGACCGAAGTCGAAGACGCGCAGAAGAAAGTCATGCGCGCAGCCCGAAAACTGTCCGAGAAGGGCGAACTGATCCTCGCCTCCGGCGGAGCCGATTTTGTCTGATCCCATGCTCTCGCAAAGACAGGCAGGCAGGCGCGTGCCCAAGCGCGACGACTGGCTGCCCAACCGGATGTTCGATCCGGTCAACAACCCCTTTGCGATACAGAATTTGCTCGCGCGCGAGCGAGAAAAAGAAGATGCGTTGTTCCACGTCGAGGCCGACGGACGACCCGCATCCGATTACAAGGGCAATGCGCTGCTGCGAGACAAGCACAGCGTGCCGCCAAAAGATTTCAGGACGAACCCGCTGCTTGATGAGGCCGTCACCGAGCGCGCAGAATTCCGCGCCGAGTACGAAGATGCCGACGAGCGTGATGCAACGGTGATGGATGAGTTGCCCGTTGCTGCCTCCTCGTCCTCCATGATCGACATGCCGGAGAACGAAGTCTCCGTGCAGGGACAAGTGCTTGTCGCCACGGGTGGCGATGTGCTTGCGGTCGCAGGCTCAGAGACCGAGGCCGACCCCGTAACCGTCAACAGCACGCCGGAGCAGCCAGCGCCGGCTGCTGAAGCAGCATGGCCCGCTGAAGAACACGACGCCGCCGACGCAGTCACCGATACGGTTCAGGCGGCTGACATCCGGCAGGACGACCACAAGGCCGACCCTCTGCTGGGCAGCGACAACGCGATTGTCGAGCCCGCCCGCAGCGCCAGCGATCATGAATCGCTGCCAGAAACGGCACTGCCCGCAGCCGCCGCTGATGCCGACTCGATGACCGAGACGACGCTGGCAGAGCAGGATGGCGAGCCGTATCCGACGGTTGAGCCCGTCGAGTCCACCGCCGAATCCGGTGCTGAGTCGGTCGCTGAATTGCCGCTGCAATCGGCTTCGGAGGTTTCCTCGGAAGTACCGCTCGAGGCATCGCTTGAAGCATCGCTTGAAGCATCGTCGGAAGCATCGCCGCAGCGGGACGCCGGTTCCGGCACGGCTGAGCCGCATCCGGCGGAAGCCCCCGCTGAGCCTGCACTGGATAGCGAAGCGATCGACAGGCTGCTGCAAGCCGCGCGAGAAGAAGCACGCGAACAAGCGTATGAAGAGGCGCTAGCATTGGGCCGGCAGCAAGCGCGCGAGGTCGCCTATCAGGAAGGACTGGAAGCTGGCATCGCACAGGCGAAGGCCGAGCTGCAACAAGAGATCGACGAACAACGTACCCAGCTGACACAGCTCATCACAGGATTGCAAAAGCTCAGCGAGGATCCCGACGCCTTGTTCGAGCCCATGAAAAAACTCGCAGTCCACCTGGCCGAGCAGCTGGTGCGCGGTGAACTGACCCAGTCGCCGCAAACGATTTCCCGTCTGGTGGACAATTGCCTTCGCGAGCTGGCTGCCAGCGGCGAGAAGGCGGTGATCGTTCATCTGAATCCCGAAGATCTCGAGCAGTACAGGCCATTGATCGCTTCGTTTGGCGACAGCATCGTGCTGCGTCCGGATGCCTTGCTGGCGCGCGGCAGCGTGCGTGCGTCACTGGACGGCAGCGTGGTCGAAGATCTGATTGACCGACGCGTCAAGGGCATCAGCAAATCATTGGCCCAGCCCATCGCGGGCGGCTGGCGTCCTGCGGCGGCCAATCCGGTGCTGCAGCGCAGCCCGTCGCAGCCTGCAAAGAAGGCGCCTGCGGTGAGCGCAGAGATTCCCGATCCAATGGATGCCGCAGAGGGGGCGATGCCTGAGTTCGCCGATGAGGCACTCGTGCCTGATGAGAGCGGGGTGTCGGTTGCTGAAGCTTCCGGCGAGATGTTCAGCGCAGCGCTTGCAGGCGACGAGCCCCCGGCAGAGGCCGACAACAGCCGAGCGCCATGATTGATTTTTCCGATGTCGTCGACCATCTCGTCGGCCGCACGCAGGCGCCGCCGGCGGAGCATACCGGCACGTTGGTGCGACTGGTCGGCATGACGCTGGAAGCACGCGGCATCATGGCGCCACTGGGCGCCCTGTGCGAGATCGACAGCGGAAAGGGCGCGCGTGTATCGGCCGAGGTCGTGGGCTTTAATGATCAGACACTTTTTCTGATGCCCTTCACCGAGCCCGTCGGCATCGGTCCCGGCGCCACCGTGCGAGTTCTGGCGCATTCATCTGAAGCAAAGCTGGGCCCCGCGCTGCTGGGCCGAGTGATCGATGCCTTCGGCGAGCCGCTGGATGGCGGGCCGGCGATCGACTGTCCTGATCGTCTGGCCCTGCTGGGTACGCCGCTCAATCCCATGGAACGCGGTGTGATCAATCAGGTGCTGGATGTCGGCGTGAAGGCCATCAATGGCTTGCTCACGCTGGGACGTGGCCAGCGTATTGGTCTGGTCGCCGGTTCCGGCGTCGGCAAGAGCTCATTGCTTGGCATGATCACGCGCTTCACCAAGGCGGATGTCGTTGTCATTGGCCTGATCGGCGAGCGCGGCCGCGAGGTGCAGGCCTTCATCAATGAAGCGCTCGGCCCGGAAGGTCGTGCGAAGTCCGTGGTCGTCGCAGCCCCCGCGAATGTCTCTCCGGTGATGCGGCTCAAGGCCACCCACCTGACCCATGTGATCGCGGAATACTTCCGCGACCAGGGCAAGAATGTGCTGATGCTGATGGACAGCCTGACACGTGTGGCGCATGCGCAGCGCGAGATCGGCCTTGCCATTGGCGAGCCACCGACAGCAAAAGGCTATCCGCCGTCCGTGTTTGCGCTGCTGCCCAACCTGATTGAACGCACCGGCGTTGGCCGCCATGGCTATGGCGCGATCACCGCCATCTACACGGTGCTCGCCGAGGGCGATGATGCCCAGGATCCGATCGTCGATATCGCTCGCGCATCGCTCGACGGGCAGGTGATGCTGTCTCGTAAACTGGCCGATGCCGCACATTATCCGGCGATCGATTTGAATGGCTCGATATCGCGGGTCATGCAGAATCTGCTGCAACCGCATGAGCTGAAGCAGGCCAACCGACTGCGCCGGCTGTGGTCGCTGTATCAGCAGAATCAGGATCTGATCTCCGTCGGCGCGTATGAGGCCGGTTCCAATGTCGATCTAGACCTCGCGATACGGATGCGCGGCCAGCTGGAGGAATTTCTGCGGCAGGACATCGAAGCCGATGTCGATTACACCGCCACGCGCCGCATGATCGGCGAGCTGATGGCGCAGTAACAGACGGTCGGCCCGCAGCTGATACTATCCCCCCATGAACAAGACCTGGTCCGTGCTGAAGCAGCGAGCCGAGGCCGCCGCGCAGGAGGCGCAGGCGGAGGTGAACGTTGCCCGCGCGCGGGTCAACCAGCTTGAGGCCAGCGAGGCCCATATCGACAAGCTCAAGCAAGATTATCTCAGTCGCTATAACGAGGCGCAGAAAGAAGCGCACACCATTGCCGACAACATCGCTTACCGAAAATTCCTCGATCATCTGCACGGCCTGCGGCTGCGCGTCAGCAAGCAGCGCGAGGCGGCCGAGCATGATCTCGGTGTGGCGCGGGACAAGCTCTCCGCCGCTCAGCGTGAGCAGGCGAAGATGGAAGCGATGGTCGAGCGCGAGCAGCGCAATGCGGCCGCAGCGGCTGCCAGGCAAGAGCAGCGTCAGATGGATGAGGTGGGTATACGGTTGTTTAACGCGAAGTAAGCCAGTGTAATTTCGCCTGTGGGCAGTAACGCAGGGCCAGACGAGACGTCCTGGCGACCGGCGATGGCCGCCGTAGACTGAGGGGCACAGGCGACTGCCCGTGCCCTCGGCAGCTTACTCCTCCAGCAGGCTGCGCAGCATCCACGCATTCTTCTCGTGAATCTGCATGCGTTGCGTGAGCAGGTCGCAGGTCGGCTGATCATCAGCTTTTTCCGCCACCGAGAACATCTTGCGCGCCGTGCGCGCGACCGCTTCCTGACCCTCGACCAGTTCAATGATCATCTGCCGTGCCTTGGGCAGCCCATGGCTGGGCTTGATCGACGTCAGTGTCGCGAATTCTTCATACGTGCCCGGTGCCGGCGCGCCCATCGCGCGTATACGTTCTGCGATGAGATCGACTGCTGACCATTGCTCAGTGTAGAAGTCCATGAACAACTGGTGCAGCGTCTGGAACATCGGGCCCGTGACATTCCAGTGGAAATTATGCGTCTTCAGGTACAGCGTGTAGGTGTCTGCGAGCAGATGCTTGAGCCCTTCGATGATCTGTCTGCGGTCTGCCTCCGCGATGCCAAAATCCATTTTGGGAATGTCGTTCATTTTGCTGGCCATGGTCGCTCCATAGTGAGAGTTGGGGATGAATTGTATTCATCTTGCTAATAAATTGTCATGCCTGGGAGCAGCGCCAGACCAGGCGAAGCATGGTTCCTGTCAATCCCCGGTATCCGTCGCGCTGTCTCACCGCCTGTGCTGCCCCTTGGCAGCGCGCCATGGACAGGGAATTTACCGATAGCTATCGATAGGAGCAAATTGATTGTTTTTATCTATTCTATAGGGTGATGGAGGGGCGGGAGGGGGCTGCACAGGTAGGTCTGCAAAGGGGAGGTCTGCAAAGGTAGGGGTCTGCAAAGGGACACTCACTTTGTTGGTTCTTTAATCGATCAAACAAAGTGAGTGTCCCTTTGTGGGGGAGCAGGGCCTTTCTCTGTCAGCTGAACGAGAGGTTGAGGCCCGGCAGGTTCAGCTGAGAAAACGCGGAGGACCAGACTTCGCCTCGCTTGACGGGCAGGGCGTCGGTCCAGCTGCCGGTCATGATCAACTCACCCGCCTGCAAGGGGGCGAATCGCTCTTGTGCGTGCAGCTGCTGATGCAGCGCATGCAGGGCATGCAGCGGGCTATCCAGCACGTCGCTGCCCAGACCAGCGGCGCACAGGGCGGTGCTGTCGGCGGTTGAGCGCGACAGGGAGAGGGAGGCGCCTGCGAGCACGTCGGGCAGGTTGGCACGGCGCTGCCGCGATAGCATCCTGGGTTCGCCGACGATTAGTGCGCGGTGCAGTCCGAAGGCGGCCACGGCATCGGCGGGCTCGAACGACCACTGGCGGAACGGTGAGGTGACGACCTCGAAGCCGTTGGCCATCCACTCGAGGCATTCGGCCATGCCAGCCAGATCGGTCTCGGGGTCGGGCGTGCGGGCCAGCTTGAACACCAGCCCCGGTTCAATGCGAGGCTGTGCCGCTCTGGTCAGCTTGTGCAACGCGACGTTATCCATCGCGAACTCGACCGTGCTGTCGAATAGCGTGGACCATATCGGGCCCTCCATCGGAACGGACTTGCCGTAACGGTGCCAGAGCTTGCGGTTGGAAAAACCGATCTTGCGGCCAACCGGGGTTTCGCCTTGTGCGATCCGGATGTCAACGATGCTGCGCGCGATATCGTATGCGTCTTCGATGCTCAGACTGATCTCATCGCTCAGAGCAGGCATCAGCGTGCCGGCTGCTCGGGACTTGAGCAGCTGGTGCGCATAACGGGTGGCCTTGGTCGACATCAGCATGCTGCTCTCCTGGGGGGATATGAAAGAGAATTACCGATAAGTCACGATTTAAACCACATAATACTTTTGTGGGCTTGCAAGTGCAAATACTCGCGCAGCGACTCGCCGACTATTTTGCAAACCATTGTCTTTTTTGAATTTTTTATTCGGTTTAATACCTCAGCAACGGATTCCCTCTGTCCGCGAAAATCCTTGCTGCATCTAATCAAAAGCAACGGATGGATATAGACCGATTATCATCGTGAGGGTTTCTCAGAGCGCTCGGCGATGGAAATATCATTTAATAAACAAATCGAACAATTACGGCTGGGCAAGGGCGAGGAATTCCACGGCGAAGGCATTCTTGCGATCACCAAGGCTCTGCTGCAGTCGGGGGT
>JACCEC011219902.1_pt1 | contig 21872 bp, 22 predicted proteins | sample 7450121 | NCBI WGS metagenome assembly JACCEC01 (sample SAMN15323455, study PRJNA562643) | freshwater metagenome | isolation source: river surface water | place: USA:Blue River Watershed | collected 2017-08-18 | reverse complement strand
CCAGCGCCAGTTGAAGCCCGGCGGGGTCGAATGACTGTATTTGCCGAAGGTCATGATCACGCCGGTCTGACCTTCCTGCACGATGAAAAAGCCGCTGACCAGCCACAGGAAGCCGATCACGATCGCGACGACACCGGCGCTGATGCCTGCGCCACGCGCATCGCCCGGCATGCCGCCGCCATCGCTGCCACGCCCGCCGCCCTTGCCGCCGAACAGGCGATTGAGGCGCTGATTGAAGTCGCGCCAGAGCTGATCGAGATCGGGCGGGCCTTCTTCCGGCCGGCGTCCGTTCTGACGGGTTTCCTGATCGTTGTCCTGTGAGCCTCGACCCCAGCGAGGATCGTTGAGTGAGAACTTCAGGCCGAATTTCTTGAGAAGGGATCCGAGCATGCTGTCGCGTTCCGCGTTAAGGTCTTTTTTCATCTTGAGTGAAACGCTGATACGGTCGCTGCGGCGTGCGCACCGGTGTCAGGCGCGCGGGTCGGCAGCGTCGGCGGCGAGATCGCGCCGCAGCCGGGGATCCTCAGGCTCGACACGCCTGACGTCGTCACCGGCCTGCGCGTACTCGGCAATGGACTGCCTCAGCAAATCGATGCCGACGCCCGTTTGGGCGCTGACAAATACTCGGCGGATTTTATCATATTCATCACGCTCGATTGCTGGCGGCAGCCCGGCGAGATCGATCTTGTTCCAGACCAGCATCTGAGGCACATGATCTGCCCCAATCTCGGCCAGCACCGCATTGACCTGCTCGATCTGCTCATTGCGCACCGGGCTGGCGGCATCGACCACGTGCAGCAGCAGGTCCGCATGAATGGTCTCTTCGAGCGTGGCGCGGAATGCGGCCACCAGCTGGGTCGGCAGGTCGCGGATGAAACCCACCGTGTCAGAGACGACGACATTGCCCGCCTCGCCCAGATGGACCCGGCGCGAGGTGGTATCCAGCGTTGCAAACAACTGGTCGGCCGCATACACGCCGGCCTTGGTCATGTGGTTGAACAGGGTTGACTTGCCGGCGTTGGTGTAACCGACCAGCGATACCGAGAACGTATGGTTGCGCTCGCGGGCGCGGCGCTGGGTATGGCGCTGGCGCTGGAGCTTGTCGAGCCGCGTCTGGAGCATCTTGACCCGCGCACCGATCAGCCGGCGGTCGGTCTCGAGCTGGGTCTCGCCGGGGCCACGCAGGCCGATACCGCCCTTCTGACGCTCAAGGTGCGTCCAGCCGCGCACCAGACGGGTCGCCAGATGCTTGAGCTGGGCCAGTTCAACCTGCACCTTGCCCTCGTGGCTCTGCGCGCGCTGGGCGAAGATGTCGAGAATCAGGCTGGTGCGGTCGACGACTCTGACCTTCAGATGGCGTTCGAGATTGCGCTGCTGCGCGGGCGACAGCGCGTGATTAAAAATAACCAGATCGAGGCCGAGGTCGGCGATGGTGTCGCGGATCTCGTCGGCCTTGCCGGAACCGACGAACAGCGCCGCATCAGGACCGGCACGCCGGCCGGTCACGCTGGCGACGGGCGCGGCGCCCGCCGACTTTGCCAAAAGTGCAAGCTCTTCGAGGCCCGCAAGGAAGTCCCCCTTGCCAAAATCAACACCAACCAGTGCAGCTCTCATCAATGGCGTTCCGGCCTCCGGGGCCTTGGCAGACTTATTCGGCGTCAGCGTCAGAATTCAGGTTAACGGCACGTGCGGGCACCACGGTCGAAATGGCATGCTTGTAGACCATCTGGGTAACAGTGTTGCGCAACAGCACGACGTATTGATCGAACGACTCCACGTGTCCCTGCAGCTTGATGCCATTCACCAGGTAAATGGACACAGGAACGTGCTCTTTTCGTAAGGCATTCAGGAAAGGATCCTGTAGCAGTTGCCCTTTATTGCTCATGGAAGCTCCGTTTTATTGTCAAGTACAGCAAGTTGGGATGGTGCAAAAAAGTACAAGCACCAGAAAAAGGTCCGCGATGCGAATGTAATCGATTTTGCCACTCGCTGGCAAACGACCGCAGAGAAATATCAAGACTATTCCTGACGGGAAAAAGGGTTTTTTCCTGAGCGCAACTCAATGCGCAGTGGTGTACCGGTCAGCGAGAAACTTTCACGGAAATGTTTCTCAAGATAACGCTTGTAATTCGCATCGATCGCATCAAGCGAGTTACCGTGAATGACAATCACCGGAGGGTTCTGTCCACCCTGATGCGCATACCTGAGTTTCGGTCGCACCGAGCCTTTACGACGGGGCTGCTGATGATCCACCGCTTCCTGCAGCGCTCGGGTCAGTTGCGGCGTGGGAAGTTTCGCCATTGCTGCGGCATACGCGGCATCAATGGATTTCATCAGCGGCACGATACCGGTCGATTTCAGTGCAGAGATGTAATGCAGCTTCGCGAACGCAAGGAAGCCGAGCTTGCGTTCGATCTCGCGCTTCACATGATCGCGCTGATCCGACGTCAGTCCGTCCCATTTGTTCACGCCGACCACCAGCGCGCGACCGGCCTCAAGCACAAAACCTGCGATATGCGCGTCCTGCTCGGAGATGTCCTGCTGCGCATCGAGCAGAAGCAGCACCACGTTCGCTTCAGAGATCGACTGGAGTGTCTTGACGACAGAGAACTTCTCGATCGCTTCAAAGACCTTGCCCTTGCGACGGATACCTGCGGTATCGATCAGCGAGTAATGCCGGCCATTGCGCTCGAACGGAATCTCGATGGAATCGCGGGTGGTGCCGGGCATGTCGAAGGCGATCACGCGCTCTTCGCCCAGCAGGGTGTTCACCATCGTGGACTTGCCCACGTTCGGACGCCCGACGATGGCAATGCGCACCCCCTTGGCGGCCGGCGCCTCGGCCTCGTCATCCGCCTTGCCGGCGGTCGCCATGTCAAGCGCCTGCTCGACCAGATCGGCCACACCATCGCCATGCGCTGCAGAGATTACATAAGGATCGCCCAGACCCAACTCGTAAAAGTCTGCGGCGACGGAGGTGTACTTCATCCCCTCCGACTTGTTCACGACCAGCATCACGCTGCGCCCGGTCTTGCGCAGAAAATCCGTGATGGTCTTGTCATGCGGTGTCAGTCCCTGACGGCCATCGACGAGGAAGACGACGACATCCGCCTCGGCCACGGCCTGCCGGGTCTGCTTGGCCATCTCGTGCAGGATGCCGTCCTTGGCCACGGGCTCGAAACCACCAGTATCGATGACCAGAAACGGACGCGCACCGACCCTGCCCTCGCCATAGTGACGGTCGCGGGTGAGGCCGGGAAGATCGGCCACCAGCGCGTCACGGCTGCGCGTGAGGCGATTGAATAAAGTCGACTTGCCGACGTTAGGTCGGCCGATGAGTGCAATGACCGGCTTCATAAATATGTCTCCGGGGAGGCGATGCTCCCCGTTGGTTACCGGCGAGGCCGGCGTGAAGAATGGTGCAGACCGATCGCGCAGGTGCGCGATGAGCCATCAGACTGGTGGCCGTCCACCCGGCAGATCGGCACCCACGGGCGCCAGTCACCTCAGGTCGCTCAGACCCGGCGCACCCTTACTCCGAGGCGATCGACAGCAGCCGGCCGTCCTGGGTCTGAACGATCAGGCTGGCGCCTGCGACCAGCGGCGTGGCGCGAATGGCGCTGCCATCCGTGGACAGCCGGGCCAGCAACGCGCCCTCCTCGCGGGACAGGAAATGCAGATATCCCTGACGGTCGCCGACGACCACCGCGCGTCCGAACGACGCCGGTGCCGACAGTCCGCGCCATGACAGGCTGGTGTTGCGCCACAGGTTACTGCCGGTCTCTCTGGCAAATGCCTGCAAATTGCCCTTGTCATCGGCGGCGAACACATAGCGCTGGTCGATGCCCGGGCCGACCGCGGCCGACAGCTCGCGCGCCCAGCGCAAGGTACCGTTGCCGGCATCGACGCAGGCAATGCGACCCTGATACGAGGCCGCGCAGATGTCGCGACCCATCAGTGCCGGCATGCCGGAGACATCCGCGACCCGCTCCAGCTCGGTCGCGCCGCGCGGCTCGGCAATCGCGACTTCCCAGCGCGGTGCACCGGTCAGCGAGGACAAGGCAATCAGCCGGCCCGCCGGCAAGGCAACGAATGCCAGACCATCGGCGACCACGATGCCGGGCTCGGCATGCAGCGCCAGCGCAGGTGTGCTGCGCTGCAGATACCAGCGGCGGTTACCCGTCTCGGCATCAAGTGCCACGATCCGGTTATCGAGGCTGCGCAGCACAACGGTGCCATTGCCCACTGCCGGTGGCGACAGCACTTCGGTCGAGGCCTCGAACTTCCAGCGTTTTTGTCCGGTGGTGGCATCGAAGGCCTGTATCACGCCCTCGGCACCCGAGACCACCACAACGCCGGCATCCGCCGCAACGCCAGATACCAGCCGGGTGCCGGTGCTGGTCTTCCACGCGATCTTGCCGTTCGACAGATCGACGCTCATCAGATCGCCGGACTCATTCGCCGTGAACAGTCGGCCTTCGCTGACTGCCGGGCGGAAGACCTGATTGCCGGCCTTGCCGACATTCACAGACCAGACGACACGCACGGCCATGGACGGCGTAAAGCTTGTCAGCGGCGCCGGTGCGTTCTTGGGCTTGCTGGCGAAAGGATTGAGCGATGAACAGCCGGAGGCGAGCACAAGCGCCGCGAGCAGGATGAAACGATTCATAGGGCGCATCATGTCACCGCTCAGCTGGCAGACGCCGCATTGCCGCCCAGCGCATCCAGCTTGAGCTGGATCAGCTGACGTGCAGGATTCTTGATCTCGGTTTTTTCCAGCGCGGTCTGGAAAGCCTTGCGCGCCTCATCCGGCTTGTTCTGTGCGTACAGCAGGTCACCCTTGCGATCCGCCACCAGTGCGGCGAACTGCTCGGGAAAATCCCAGGCGAGCAGCTTCAGGCCGTCCTCATAGGCTTTCTCGTCGAGCAGCACGCCAGCCAGACGCAGGCGGGCAATCGCCCTGAATTCATCGGTGCGGCCGTGATCGACGACCCACTGCAGATGCGCTTTCACGGCCTTGAGGTCATTCGCCTCGAACGCGGACTTCGCGGCGGTCAGTGCGCCCATCTGCGCATAAGGCGTGCCGCTGAACTTGTCCTTGATGTCCCCGGCGGCACGGGCCACTTTCGCCGCGTCTTTCGCATCGGCTGCCTTGACGATTTCTTCATACAGCATGGCGGCCTTGCTGGCCTGATCGCGCTGGTAATACTTCCAGCCGGACCAGCCTGCAAATGAGAGCAATGCTGCGGTCACCACCCAGGTGACGATATTGCCGTACTGCTTCCACCACGCCTTGAGCGTGGCAATCTGTTCTTGTTCTTCGAGGTCGTAAGCCATGGGATAGTCTCAGCTCAGTGATGAGTGTGGATCTGGCCGGCATGCAGATGGCCATGATCATGTTCGTGGTCGGCGGTCATGTGGTCGATCAGGTGGTCGGCCACCGACTCGATGGCGACGCTGCGCTGGTTGTCGGCCGGGTCGGCGTCGCGCAGGTACTTGACGGTCGCCTCGCCCTTCGCGACTTCGTCCTCGCCGAGGATGATTGCGTAGGCGGCACCGCTGGCGTCCGCGCGCTTCATCTGCGACTTGAAGCTGCCTGCCCCGCCAGCCGACGCGCAATGTAGCACAACATCCAGCCCCGCATCGCGAAGTCGCTCCGCCAGCGTGAATGCCTGCAGCTGCGCGGGCTCACCCTGATGCACGACATACACATCGCACTGGCTGCGCGAGATATCGCCCGACGCGGCTTTCATCAGTTCGAGCAGGCGCTCGACGCCCATCGCAAAACCGACGGCCGGGGTGGGCTTGCCACCGAAAATCTCGACCAGCGGATCATAGCGTCCGCCGCCGCAGACCGTGCCCTGAGAGCCCAGCTGATCGGTGATCCATTCGAACACGGTGCGGTTGTAATAGTCCATGCCGCGCACCAGCCGGGGATTGATCGTGAACGGCACGTTGTTATGGCGCAGCAGTCGCTGCACGCCCTCGAAATGCGCACGCGATTCATCGCCCAGATAATCGAGCAGTTTCGGCGCCTGGTTCACCAGTTCCTGCATGGCCGGATTCTTGGTATCGAGAATGCGCAAGGGATTGCTGTGCAGGCGGCGCTGCGCATCGGCATCCAGCTGATCGCGGTGCTGCTCGAAGTAAGTGATCAGGTCGTCGCGATGACGCTGGCGCTCGGCTGCATCGCCGATCGAATTGATTTCCAGACGGATGCCGGACAGTCCGAGGTCATCCCACAGCCGCTGGCACAGCATGATCAGCTCGGCATCGATGTCCGGGCCGGTGAAGCCGACCGCTTCCGCACCCACCTGATGAAACTGGCGGTAACGGCCGCGCTGCGGGCGCTCATGGCGGAACATCGGGCCGGTGTACCAGAGCCGCTTCGGTCCGTCATACGTGAGGTTGTGCTCGAGCACCGAGCGCACCACACCGGCCGTGCACTCAGGGCGCAAGGTCAGCTCATCACCGTTCATGCTGTCGGTGAACGAGTACATCTCTTTCTCGACAATGTCGGTGACCGCGCCCAGTCCGCGTGCGAACAGCCCGGTCGGTTCGACGATGGGTGTGCGGATCTGCTGATAGCCGTAGCTGCGCAGCACCGACTGCACGGTGTTCTCGAACAGTTCCCACAAAGGCGCGTCATCGGGGAGGATATCGTTCATCCCCTTCACGCCAAGAATCTTCTCGCTTTTTTTCGTCTCTGCCATTTAGTCTCTGCCGTAGCGCGTCTTTACATAGTCCAGCACGATGGCCTGGAATTCTTCTGCGATCCGCTCGCCCCGGAGCGTGACCGTCTTCTGCCCGTCCACGAACACCGGTGCAGCCGGTGATTCGCCGGTGCCGGGCAGGCTGATGCCGATGTTCGCGTGCTTGGATTCGCCGGGGCCATTGACGATGCAGCCCATCACGGCCACATTCATTTCCTCAACGCCCGGATACGTTCCTTTCCAGACGGGCATCTGCTCGCGCAGATAGGTCTGGATCTGGTCAGCCAGTTCCTGAAACACCGTGGAGGTCGTGCGGCCGCAGCCGGGGCAGGCAATCACCATCGGCGTGAACTTGCGCAAGCCCATGGTCTGCAAAATTTCCTGACCGACGATCACCTCGCGGGTACGGTCGCCGCCCGGCTCGGGCGTCAGCGAGATGCGTATCGTGTCGCCAATGCCTTCCTGCAGCAGCACCGACAGTGCAGCCGTGGACGCCACAATGCCCTTGCTGCCCATGCCGGCCTCGGTGAGACCCAGGTGCAGCGGATAATCGCAGCGGCGCGCCAGCTCGCGGTACACGGCAATCAGATCCTGCACGCCGGACACCTTGCAGGAGAGGATGATGCGGTTGCCGGGCAAGCCCAACTCCTCGGCGCGCTTCGCATTCTCGAGTGCCGAGGTGACCAATGCCTCGTACATGACTGCCTGCGCGTTCCAGGGTTCCGCGCGGTTCGCATTCTCGTCCATCACGCGCGCCAGCAGGGACTGATCGAGACTGCCCCAGTTGACGCCGATGCGCACCGGCTTGTCGTACTGGCAGGCGACCTCGATCATCTGCGCGAACTGCGTGTCGCGCTTGGCACCCTGACCGACATTGCCGGGATTGATCCGGTATTTGGACAAGGCCTCGGCGCACGCCGGATACTGGGTCAGCAGCTGGTGGCCGTTGTAATGAAAATCACCGACGAGCGGTACATCCACACCCATCCGGCCAAGCTGCTCGCGCACCGCAGGCACTGCGGCCGCAGCCTCGGGCGTGTTGACGGTGATGCGAACCACCTCGGAACCGGCCCGAGCCAGATCCCTGACCTGTATCGCGGTGCCTATCGCATCCGCAGTATCGGTGTTCGTCATCGACTGCACCCTCACCGGTGCATCACCGCCCACGGTCACGACCTTCGCGCCATGCCGGATCTCGACCTGACGCGTGCGGTGCCGCGCCAGCGGACCGGAAGAAATCGGGGACTCGATACAGGGAGCGTTCATCCGGGCCTCACTTGATGCTGAGCTTGGAGACATTGTCACGCGCGACCGCCCTGAGGTTGAGCGGCTGGCCGCGCAACCGGGCGTCCACGGCGGACGCATTGCCAATCACCAGTACCGACGGTTCGGTGATCTCGAAAGATTCGTCAGAGCCAGCCTTCATCAGCTGGGAGACGATGCGTTGTCCGCTGATCGTGGTGATCTCGACCCACGCGTCTTCGCTGAACTTGAGCTGCAGCGCGGGAGCGGCCGGAGCCACTGTAGCGGGCTTCGGCGCGTCCGCAGACACCTCGGCGGTCGTCACCGCCTCCGGCGATGTCGCGTCGGCGGCAGGCGCCGGCAATGCATCGGCTGACCAGCTGATCAGGGACGAGAACGATGGAAGACCCAGCTGCGCCGACAGGTCGTCCGTCGACGGTAGCTGCAGCCAGCCAGCGCGCAGGGCCTGATGGCCCGCTGCCAGCAGCACGCCGGCAAATGCCGTGGCGATCACCAGCTTGCGGCGCCAGCTGCTGCGCCGGGGTGGCGGCGATGCGCGGCGTCCGGGAAAGCCGTTGGAGGGCAAGGGACGGCGCAGCACCATCGGCGCCAGCGCAGGATTGGGCTCGCCGGACAGCATGTCGAGCAGCGGCTGCGGATCGAGGCCAAGCGCCTTCGCGTAGGCACGGACAAAGCCTCGCACACTGGCCATGCCGGGCAAAGCTGCAAAATCGTTGCTCTCCAGCGCACTCACCTGCCGGGGTGTCAGTTTGAGCCTTTCGGCAGCCTCATCGAGTGTCCAGCGCAACTCGGTGCGGCGTGCGGCGAGCACCGGCCCGGGCAGCGACTCCTGCGCCCAGACGGCGGTATCGACGGTCTCGATCGCGTCCGCTGTCCCGACTGCATCCGAGGCCTCGGATGCCGCGGATACCTCGGTGGCCTCGATGGCTGCGGATGCCTCGACGGCCTCGGCTGCCTCAGTCACCTCAGCCGACAGCCCTTCAGACACCGGGGCAGCGCTCAATTCAGTGAACTGAAGCTCTGCGGACTCGGCGCCGATCAGCGCGGCGGCATCCTCGTTGGGTTGTGCTTCTTTATCTGTCATTCGCTTGTTCGTTGGAGGAGCCGCCGAGGGCGTCTCCGGGGAATCGTTTTTGCCACTGCCGGGCGAGGCTCTGCTCTGCTGCTGCATCGCCCAGCTTGCGCTCGACGGACAGCGCCATCAGGTAATCGTCTTTCGCCGCCTCATCGGTCGCCAGCACCTTCAGCAGATGCGCTCTGGCGCGCGAATAATCGCCTGACGCATACGCCAGCCGGGCGAGGCCGGCATGCGCGATGGGCTGATCGGGCTCGAGCGCGACCGCCTGCCGGAAATAGCTTGTGGCGTCATCAGCACGACCGATACGCACACTGCAGCGACCGGCATTGACCAGCGCCTTGGCCCGCGATGCGTACGGGCGCTGTGCCAGTGCGCGGCGAACATACGCCAGTCCCTCGGCAGCATCCCCGGTGTCGCACAGCAGCCAGCCCATATTGTTGAGCAAGCCGGGATTGTCGGGCTCGATCTGCAACGCCTGTCTCAGGCTGCGGCCGGCGCCTGCGTTATCGCCCTGCTGCTTGAGCACCAGCGCGCGCAGCCCGAGCACTTCGGCGCGCCGCTGTCCGGTCTGGTAGGCGAGATCCAGTTCATTGAGCGCGGTCGCATACTGGCCTTCGGCAAAATAGGCTTGCGCCAGTTGCAGGCGAACGTCCGCGCGTCGCAGCGCATCGGCCGGCTGAGCTGCCTGAGCCACCGACTGACCCGACGTATCGGTCGCCATCGGCGCGCAGGCGGACAGCGCCAGCAACGCGCCCAGCAGCAGTGCCAAGCCCAGCGCGCGCATCAGCCGGGTATCTCCACGATACGGCCAAAATCCTTGCCGTACTTCTGCTGGTACTCGTCCATCTTCTGCATCCGCTGCTGGACGCGGGTGCGGTCCTGCACCTCGCCTGCCAGCTGACCGCAGGCCGCGTCGATATCATCACCGCGCGTCTTGCGCACGGTGGTCACGATGCCGGCATCCATCAGCACCTGTGCGAAGGCCTTGATGCGCGGGTTGGCGGAGCGCCGCAGTCCGGATTCGGGAAACGGATTGAACGGTATCAGGTTGAACTTGCAGGGCACGTCAGCCACCAGCACCAGCAATTCGCGCGCATGCGCATCGCTGTCGTTCACGCCGTCGAGCATGCAGTATTCGAAGGTGATGAACTCGCGCGGCGCAAACGCCAGATACCGCTGACAAGCGCGCATCAGCTCGGCGAGCGGGTATTTCTTATTCAATGGCACCAGCTGGTCGCGCAACGCATCATTCGACGCATGCAGCGATACCGCCAGCGCCACCGGGCAATCCTGCGAGAGCTTGTCCATCATCGGCACCACACCACTGGTGGACACGGTGACACGACGGCGCGACAGACCGTAGGCGTTATCGTCGAGCATCAGGCGCAGCGCCGCCACGGTCGGCTCGTAATTGAGCAGGGGCTCGCCCATGCCCATCATTACCACGTTGGTGATCTGCCGCTCGCCCTTGGGGCCGGCAGGCTCTCCCTTGCTGCGCCGGAGCAGTGACTCGGCCATCCACAACTGTCCGATGATCTCGCCGACACTGAGGTTGCGCGAGAACCCCTGCTTGCCGGTGGAGCAAAAGCGGCAGTTGACCGCGCAGCCCGCCTGTGTGGAGACACACAGCGTGCCGCGGCTTTCCTCAGGAATGAACACGGTCTCGACCGCATTGCCATTGCCGACATCCAGCAGCCACTTGCGGGTGCCGTCGGAAGACAGGTTATCGGAGATGATCGCAGGTGCCGCCACCACCGCGTGCACGCAGAGCTTGTCGCGCAGCGATTTGGCCAGATCAGTCATGGCCGCAAAGTCGGCCTCGCCGAACTGGTGTATCCAGCGCTGCAGCTGCTTCGCGCGGAAGGGCTTCTCGCCCAGATCTGCGCACCAGCGCGCGAGCGCCGGCGGGTCGAGATCCAGCAGATTGGTGGTTGCCGCCATGACGATGTCTCCTGTTGCCGCGCGCGATGGCGGCACCCTGTCCCCACTCGCCGATCAGCGCGAGTAGACGTTCAGGGCCGGGAAGAAGTAAGCGATCTCGACCTTGGCGGTCTCCGGGGCGTCAGAGCCATGGACCGCGTTGGCGTCGATGGAATCCGCGAAGTCGGCGCGGATCGTGCCTTTCTCGGCTTTCTTCGGATCGGTCGCGCCCATCAGGTCGCGGTTTTTCAGGATGGCGTTCTCGCCCTCGAGCACCTGAACCATCACCGGGCCCGAGATCATGAAGTCGACCAGATCCTTGAAGAACGGGCGCTCGCGGTGAACCGCGTAGAAGCCTTCGGCCTCGGCGCGGGACAGCTGCGCCATGCGGGCAGCGATGATTTTCAGGCCAGCGCCTTCGAATCGCGAGTAGATCTGTCCGATCACGTTTTTCGCCACGGCGTCAGGTTTGATGATCGACAGGGTGCGCTCGATTGCCATCTGTAAAAACTCCAATAAAAATAAGGGGTTAAGGGAATTGCAGGGAATCCTGATTAACCCGGGATTCTAGCATGAAAGCGAGGTCAAATGCCCCAAAGCTGCGGATAGCCGGCCTGCCGGACTTGAAATTCTGGGATAGACTCCCACCTGCGATATCGACTAAATTATACTTTTGACAGTAACGGCGGTTCGCGCTGGCGTTGTCAGTCCGATATCCGTGTTCTGATGTAAAACCGACCTTATTCAGGAGTATTTATGGACCAGCAACTTCAAGGTATGTACGGCGCCACCAGCGATGTGTTCGCGGTCCGCCATCGCGTGCTGAGGAACACTTACTGGCTGCTCGCCCTGTCCATGATCCCGACCGTGCTCGGCGCCTGGATCGGCGTACAGCTGAAATTCTCGCTGTTCGGCGGCAGCCCGATGCTGAGCTTCATCGCCTTTCTGGCGATCGCCTTCGGCTTCTTTTATGCGATCGAAAAGACCAAGCATTCCGCCGCCGGCGTAGCCGTGCTGCTCGGCTTCACCTTCTTTATGGGGCTGATGCTCTCGCGCCTGATCGAGCACATCCTGCACTTCTCGAACGGCACCTCGCTGATCATGACGGCCTTTGGCGGCACCGCGATCATTTTCGCGGTGATGGCCTCGATCGCCACGACCAGCAAGCGCGATTTCTCGGGCATGGGCAGCTGGCTGTTCGCTGGCGTCATCGTGCTGCTGCTGGCGGGTGTCGCAAACATCTTCCTGCAGATGCCGCTGCTGCAAGTGGTGATCTCGGCGATCGCCGTGATGATTTTCTCCGCGTACATCCTGTACGACGTGCAGCGCATCATCAACGGCGGCGAAACGAATTACATCACCGCGACGCTGGCGATCTATCTCGATCTCTACAACATCTTCGTGCACCTGCTGTCGCTGCTGGGCATCCTCGGCGGCGAGCGCGACTGACGCACGCGCTGCCTGAACAAAAACGCCGACCTCAGGTCGGCGTTTTTTTTGGCGTGCTGACCGTCAATCCACCCGGTCAAACACGGCGATCGATTCGACATGCGCGGTGTGCGGGAACATGTTGACCACGCCGGCCTGTGACAGCCGATAACCCGCCTGACTGACCAGCACACCGGCATCGCGCGCCAGCGTGGCCGGGTTACAGGACACGTAGACCAGCCGCAGCGGACGCGCATCCGGATCGGTATCCCGAAGGCTGGCAAGGGCGAGGCTGACATCGATCGCCCCCTCGCGCGGCGGGTCGATCAGCATGCGGTCAAACCGGCCCAGCGCGCGCAAGTCTTCGGCGGTGAAACCGAACAGGTTGCGGCTGTAGAACGTGGTCTTGCTGTCGAGCCCGTTCACGCGGGCGTTCTGAAGCGCGCGCGCGACCAGCGCATCGCTGCCTTCGATACCGACGACTTCTCTGGCGTGTGTTGCGAGCGGCAGCGTGAAATTGCCCAGACCACAGAACAGGTCCGCGACACGGTCCTGGGGCTGCACATCGAGCAGGCGCAGCGCACGATGCACCAGCACCCGGTTGATCTGATGATTCACCTGCGTGAAATCGGTCGGCCTGAACGGCATTCGAATACCGAATTCGGGCAACAGGTATTCGAGCGCACTGTCGGCAGGATGAAAAGGGACGGCGGTGTCCGGGCCTTTCGGCTGCAGCCACCAGTGGATATTCCACTCATCGGCAAAGGCGATCAGGCTTTGCTTGTCCTGCTCAGTGGGTGGCTCCAGCACCCGCAGCACCATCACGATCACCCTGCCCCGGGCACCCTCGCCCACGGCCAGCTCGATCTGCGGCAGCCGGTCACGAATCGACAGCCCTTCGATCAGTCGGCGCATGGGCACCAGCATCGCCGACACCTCGGGCGGCAGGATCTGGCAACTCGTCATGTCGGCGACATAGCTGGACTTGCGCTCATGAAAGCCGATCAGCACACCGCCTTTTTTGGCCACATAACGGACGGACAGCCGTGCACGGAAACGATAGCCCCAGTTGGGCCCCTGCACGGGACGCAGCAGCGTATCAGCCCTCACGCGACCAAGATGATGAAGATTATCTTCCAGCACGCGCTGCTTGGTCGCAACTTGTGCGGACGGCTCGAGGTGCTGCATCGCACAGCCACCGCAGAGGCCAAAGAATTCGCACTTCGGCCGGACGCGCAGTGCGGACTCCTGCAGCAGTTCCGTCATGTCCGCCGCTTCCCATTTGGGCTTGCGGCGATAGGACTTGAAGCGCACGCGCTCGCCGGGCAGCGCGCCTTCGACAAAAATGACCTTGCCGGGGGTGCCGTCCTCGTTGGCGAGATGGCCGATGCCGCGCGCTTCCATGTCGAGCGACTCGATCTGCAGGATGTCTTGCATAACACTGGGGGAATAGGGCGCCGTATCGGCGAAGCCAGCGATTGTAGCGCCTGATTGAATCGCCGGATGACGACGACCCAGGAAAAGGTTTACGGCACCTCGGGCGAAGCGCCTGACGCCGGGGCGGACGGCCACGCGGCCAGATACTCGCGCCAGTGCCGGGCTTCCATCGTCGACAGCGTCTCGCGCACCAGCGCCAGCTCGGCATCATAGGCCGCACGGGTCAGCTGTCCGCGCATCAGCTGGTAGCGGCAGTACACCAGATAGGTGTTCACCACATCGGTTTCGCAGTAATCACGTATCTCGTCGAGCCGCCCTTCCTGCCAGAGCGTCCAGACCTGAGAGCCATCGACGCCCATTTTGCCGGGGAAGCCGCAGAGCTTGGCCAGATCATCGAGCGGCGCATTCGCGCGCCCGGTGTACATCGCGAGATGATCCATCAGATCGAGGTGACGGGAGTGATACCGGGACAAGTAGTTGTTCCACTTGAAATCCCGGTCTTCATCGCCCTGTTCCCAGTAGCGCGACGCAGTGATCCCATGAATCAGCGCACGATAGTTCAGCACCGGCAGGTCAAAACCGCCGCCGTTCCACGAGACCAGCTGCGGGGTGTAGCGCTCGATCACGCGAAAGAAGTCCTGCACCAGCTTTGCTTCGCCATCCTCGGTACTGCCGAGCGAACGGACGCGAAAACCTTCATTGTCGCGAAACACACAGGAGATCGCTGCGACGCGGTGCAGATGATGCTGAAGAAAATCGGAGCCGGTTTTTTCGCGGCGCGCGGCAAAGGCTTGCGCTGCGACCTCCGCATCCGTCACCCCGGTATCCACACCCATGAGTGAGCGCAGCCCCGCCACATCGGGAATCGTCTCGATGTCGAAGACCAGTACCGGGATCACAGCAGCGCATCCCGGCCAACGCCGCGCGCCAGCATCGCGCGCCTGAGCTTGGTCAATCCATCCTGCTGTATCTGTCTCACCCGCTCCCTGGTCACGCCCATCTCCTCTGCAAGTTCTTCCAGTGTGGCCGGACTGCCATTGTCAAGCCCAAAGCGGCGCATGATCACCAGCCGCTGCTTGGCCGGTATCGACCCCAGCCAGTGGCGCACCAGCGTAATCATCTCATGATGTTCGGCATCGGCCTCGGGGCCCTGCTGGGTGGCATCGGCCAGCAGATCAAGCAGGCTGGAGTGCGGATCGCCATCGATGGGCACATCCAGTGAGGTCACATGATCGGCCATGCCCAGTGTCTCGCGCACCTCATCGATGCTGCGCTCGACCAGATGCGCAATATCCTCCAGCCGCGCATCATGGCCGTCGGACAGCCGGGACTCAAGGTGGTATTTCGCCTTCAGCACGAGGTTCAGCTCACGGATGCGATGCACGGGAAGCCGTATGGTCCGCGCCTGATTCATGATCGCGCGCTCGATGCTCTGGCGTATCCACCAGGTGGCGTAGGTAGAAAAACGAAAACCGCGCTCCGGCTCGAATTTCGTGATGGCATGCATCAGGCCGAGGTTGCCCTCCTCGATCAGGTCGAGCAAGGCCACGCCCCGGTTGATGTAATGCTTGGCGATGGAGACGACCAGCCGCAGGTTATGTTCGATCATGGCCTGACGCGCGGCGAAGTCGCCCTGTTTGGCGCGGGTCGCGTAATGGACTTCCTGCTCTGCGGTAAGCAGTGGCCGCAGACCGATCTGGTTCAGGTAACGTTGCGTGGCGTCGCCGGACAGCTCGGCCTGCAAAAGCGCACGAAACTCCTGGACGGACTCCTCATCCGTGACAGCCTGCAGATCCTCCGGCTCGGGCGCGTCGGGCAATCCTTCAGCCTCCTCCTTGCCCTGTGCATCCAGAGGCTCGTCGGGAGGATCGAAGGATGAATTCATTTAGCGACCGGGCAGCATGCCCACTGGATCGACCGGCTTGCCCAGCTGCCGTATCTCGAAGTGCAGTTTGACGGAATCAGCATCGGTATCGCCCATCTCGGCGATACGCTGCCCTCTGGCCACAGTTTGACCTTCCTTGACCAGTATGGTTTTGTTGTGCGCATAGGCTGACACGAGGCCGTCGCCATGATCGACGATCACGAGGTTGCCATAGCCGCGCATGTTCTTCGCATACAGCACCGTGCCGTCGCTGGCCGCGACCACGGGCTGTCCGGCCTGCCCTGCGATGTCGATGCCCTTTCGACTGGGATCGAAGCTGCTGACGATACGGCCCTCTGTCGGCCAGACAAATTTGCCCGGCGCCGCCGGTGCCTCCGGCTTTTTTGCCGTGTCCAGCGTGCGTGCTGCGGAGGGCTCGCCGCGCTGCATGTCCGTCCACGCCTGCTCGGTGTACGCGACCTTGTTGCCCAAGGGACCTGTTTTCAGACCCGGCGCGCCTGCCGCAGACGATGGGGAAGTGGACGATGGGGAGGCCGGGGTCGGCGCAGGCCGGGCATCAAGGGGCCTGACCTCGAGCCCCGTGTCCATCGGCACGGAGGTCAGCTGCGTGCCTTCCGGAGATGCGACGCGCAGTACCTGCCCTACCTTGATGTCATTCGGGTTCGCTAGGCTGTTCAGGTCGGTAATGTCGCGCACGGACAGGTTGAACTGCTGAGCAATCCTGCGTAGGGTATCGCCCTTTTTTACGGTGTAAAAGCCGGGTGCATCGGGCGCGATGGCCTCGGCGGCTGGCTCTTTGGCGTTCTTTTGTGCGCGCGGACTGGTGCGATCGTCAATCGGCGCGTTGGACGGCATCTCGGCGCAAGCGCCCAGCATCAGCAGCATCAGGGCAGAGATCAGTCTTTTCTGCAGTCGTGTCATGGGTGTCTCGTCATGGTCCGCGAGCGTCTTGCACAGCACAGTCAGGCGATCAGCCAAAGGTGCCGGGCCTGAGCGGAACGAAATGGCAGCGTTCGAGCGTCTCGGTCGTCCACTCGTTGCGCCTCAAGCGCCGGATCAGTCGCAGTACCTGATTACGGCTGCCCACCGGCGCCACCAGCCGGCCACCGATCGCCATCTGGTCCAGCAGGGCCTGCGGCACTTCCAGACCGGCCGCTGCCAGAATGATGCCATCGAACGGTGCTACCTGTGGGAATCCCAGCATACCATCGCCATAGTGCAGCCGGAGATTGGGGATCAGCAGCGCACGCAGATTGTTTCGCGCCTGCTCGTGCAGCGGTCGTATGCGCTCGATCGAGTACACCTGCTCCGCGACCTGCGCCAGCACGGCCGCCTGATAGCCGCAGCCGGTGCCGATTTCCAGCACCCGGGGCAGCTTGCCCTCGCTGCCATCGCGCATCACCTCGATCATGCGGGCGACGATGTAGGGCTGGGAAATCGTCTGATGGTAGCCAATCGGCAGTGAAGCATCGATATAGGCCTGACTGGCCAGCCCGGGCTCGACGAACAGATGGCGCGGCACCGACTCCATCGCCGACAGCACCTTGGCATCGCGGATGCCCTGCTGGGACAATCGCTGCACCATCGCCCGCCGCACCGCATCGGACACCAGCGGCGAGTTGGACGAACGGGGGTCGGACAGTGAGCGCGCTACCGGTCGGGCGGGCACAGCCGGCACTGCCGGAATGCCGGGCGCGTGGCTGGTCAGGGATTCGGGTTGATGGCTGGCGGCATTGCGCGTGGCCGTCTGCAGGCTGTTGAGCCGGGGCGCGACTGTGGCGCGCTTGCGCTCGGCACCCCCGCTCAGCTGATCGAGGGTCAGCGGAAAGCGCTTCTTCGGCGGTTCCTGACCCTGGCTCATGAGAGCGAGCGCTTCAGACGTTCGAGCTGGGCCGCGTGGGTCAGATCGATCTGCAGGGGCGTCACCGAGATCTGGCCGTTCGCGGTCGCATGAAAGTCCGTGCCCTCGCTGGCCTCTTTGGCCTTGCCGGCCGGTCCGATCCAGAAGATCTCATTGCCATGCGGGTCGCGCGACCGGATCACCGGCTCGGACTCGTGACGCTTGCCCAGCCGGGTCGCGACGACCGTCTGCAACTCGGCATACGGACGGTTCGGAATGTTTACGTTCAGCAGGAAGGGGCTGTGCAGTCCATCCAGCCGGCGCTGCACGAAATCCCGCGCGGCCCTCGCCGCATCCTCCAGATGCGCCCAGCCGTGATCGACCTGTGAGAACGCAATCGCCGGTATGCCGAACAGGAAGCCTTCGGTGGCTGCAGCCACCGTGCCGGAGTACAGCGTGTCATCGCCCATGTTCTGGCCCTGATTGATGCCGGAGACCACCAGATCCGGGCGCTCATCGAGTATGCCGGTCAGCGCAATATGTACGCAGTCGCTGGGCGTGCCGTTGATCGAATAAAAGCCATTGGCGGCCTTCATCACGCGCAGCGGGCGGTCCAGCGTCAGGGAATTCGACGAACCGGACCGGTTGCTGTCGGGCGCGACCACCACGATGTCGGCGATGGCGGCGAGCTGCTCGGCCAGCGCATTGATGCCGGGCGCAAGATAGCCGTCGTCGTTGCTGATGAGGATTTTCATGGGGCGGATTTTACCCGAACGCAGGGCGGGCAAATTCCGCGTTTGCGGGCGATCAAGCCGGGGGCGCGTCGATCGTCCAATCTGTCGTATTCACCCAGCGTTTCTGCCGGGTCCGGTCGCTGAATCTCAAGGTATTCCCGGTATTCCCGCGTCAGGCGGTAGCGCCGGTCGATCCGTGTCGTCGGGCGGCGGCCGCTGCAGAAAAGCCTGCACCGACGCCAGTTCGCGGCTGCGCGCAAACGGCGGCAGGCTCTGCCATATCCGGCGGCCATACGGCTTGGAAATCAGGCGGGGGTCGCAGATCATCAGCACGCCCCGGTCGCGTTCGTCCCGGATCAGCCGTCCGGCGCCCTGCTTCAGGCTGATGATCGCCTCGGGCAGCTGATGATGCATGAAGCCATTCAGCCCGCGCCGCTCCATGTCCGCAATGCGGGCCGCCAGCACCGGATCATCCGGCGGCGCAAAAGGCAGCTTGTCGATGATCACGACCGACAGCGCATCGCCCCGGACATCAACGCCCTCCCAGAAGCTCTGGCTGCCAATCAGCACCGCATTGCCGGCCGCGCGAAAGCGGGACAACAGCTCGGTGCGTCCCAGTTCGCCCTGCACCAGCAACGGCCAGGGAAAATGACGAGACGCAAACTCCTCGCGCAAGCGCTCGGCGGCGCGTTTGACCGCCCGCAGCGTCGTGCAGAGCAGGAACGCACGACCGCCCGAGGCCTCAATCACGGGCAGCGCGGCATCGATCACTGCATCGGTATAGCCCGGCGCGTTCGGCGAAGGCAGATCCGACGGTGAGTACAACAGGGCCTGTGTCGGGTAATCGAAGGGGCTGGGCCAGGACTTTGCAGGCTCGCCAGTCAGCCCGAGCTGCGCGCTGTAGTGCGTGAAGTCATTCTTCACGGCCAGCGTGGCCGAGGTGAATATCCAGGCGCGCGGCGCGCCCTCGCGCTGCTTGCTGAAGATCGGCGCGATCGACAAGGGTGTCTGGTGCAGTTGCAGGGACTGCGAGAAGGCCTCGACCCACAACACCTTCGCCGCCTGCTCTGCGGGATCCCCGGCCGGCGTCCAAGCGGCCAGCCGGAGGCCGAGTTCCACCGCGCGCACACGGCACTGTTCCAGTGTCTCGGCACGCTCGGCCTGCGACGCCAGCACCTCGGCCATCTGCGCGAGCATGGCCTTCAGATGCTCGAGCGCAGGAAAGAACGGGCTGCTCTCGGCGATCTGCTCGCGCGCGAGCTTGAGACCCTCCGACGGAAAAGCCAGCCGCAGATCGCGCGAGGCCTTCTCCAAGGGCGCGATCACCGCCGCCCAGTCAGCGCCATCGCGCGCATGCGACAGTCCCTCGGCCAGCACATCACGGCACAGCTCCATTACCTGCGAAGTCGAGACAGTCTCGCCAAAGAACATCGTGGCGGTGTCCGGCAGCTGATGCGCCTCATCGAAGATCACCGTATTCGCGCTCGGCAGCAGCTCGGCGACGCCGGTGTCCTTCAGTGCGACATCGGCAAAGAACAGGTGATGATTGACCACCACCACGTCGGCCTGCTGCGCCTCCTTGCGCGCTTTCATCACGAAGCAGTCCTGATAATGCGCGCACTCGGCGCCCAAACAGTTGTCGCGCGTGGAAGTCACGAGATTCCAGATCAGCGCAGTCTCCGGCACGCGCGACAGTTCGGACTTGTCGCCGGTCGAGGTCGTTTTCATGAAACGCGATATCTCGCGCAGATAGCCGACATCTTCGCGCGCGGTCAGCCGGCCGTTCTGCAAGGTGCGCTCGAGATGGAAGTGGCACAGATAGTTCGCCCGGCCCTTGAGCAGCGCGACCGTGACCGGCGCATTCATGGCCTTGCGCACGGTGGGAATATCGCGCAGGAACAGCTGGTCCTGAAGGTTCTTGGTGCCTGTCGAGATGATGACCTTGCCGCCCCATAGCAGGGCGGGTACCAGATAGGCAAAGGTCTTGCCCGTGCCCGTGCCCGCCTCGGCGAGCAGCGTGCCCTGGCGGGCGATGGCATCTGCCACCGCCCGCGCCATGTCGGTCTGCGACTGGCGCGGACGAAAGCCTTCTATCCCGGCGGCCAGCGGCCCATGGTCAGAAAAGAGTTCGTCCACCTCGGCGTCATGCGCACCCGCCGGAACGACTGCATCGGTGTCTGGGTCTGTCAAGAATTTTTCCGAAAAAATAGGCGGGCAAAGAAGGCGAAGGGATCTGGCCGGGACGCGATCGTTCGCTGCGGGCAAAGGCAATCGCCTGATGCGGCAACTGCTTAACGGGCATCACGCAGGAATATCGGGGACGAGTTGCATCTTCAGCTGGATGATATGGTCTTTCAGTTGCAGCTTGCGCTTTTTCAGGCGCTGCAGCTGCAGCGCATCGGCGGTCGGTGATCCGGCGAGCAGCGCGATGGCCGCATCCAGATCCCTGTGCTCGATTTCCAGCTCGATCACGCGAGCTTTCAGCAGATCAGCATCCATCAGCGCTGCTCAGGGCGTCCGGAAGGTTCTGCCTGATCGGCCGGCTCCTGTGACGAAGCCCCCTCGCGCGCCGCCCCGGTGATCGGCATCGACGGACCGTCCAGCACCCGCGAGGCTCTTCCCTGCCGTTCAGCTATCGTGCGGTCACGCTCGGCGGCCTTCTCTTTGCGAATAAAGGCATTGGCCTCGACCTCGACCCGACGGATCGCCGACAGCGACATCCGGCGCACATCCTTGGCATCGGACAGGCAACTGGAGGTGAAAAATTTTTCGAAGCATTGCATGCGCTCATTGCCAAAACGCTGCTCGGCTTCCCGGCGCGCGGCGTCCACCTCCGCCAGTGCCGACTTCGCCGTGGCAACAGAGGCAATCGAGCCGGTCGGATACCGTTTGACCAGGGCGTCTTCCAGCGATTCAGCAGCCGATGCGACCGTCATCACGGACAGCGCGCACACCAGGGCCCCGCGCAGCGTCCAGCGTCCCGGGATGGCGAGAGATGTCAGTGTCATTACAATTCCTCAGCGGGTCAGGCGATCAAAACGAATATGTGCCGAACACGTACCGAACACGCACCGAACACGTATGTTGGTCAGGCAGTGTGCCTCAGGTCATCGCCCCGACGGCCTGACGCCGGGCGCTTTCCTTGTACTCCAGGGACTGCATCTCGTTGATGCGTGAGGCCGTGCGATGAAACTCGTTCGACATCACGCCCTCGGTGTACAGCGCCTCCGGCGGCACCGCCGCCGAGATGACCAGCTTGACGCGATGATCGTAAAGCACATCGATCAGTCAGGTAAGCCTGCGCGCCTCGGACGCCATCTCGGCGGTCATGCGCGGCACGTCCGACAGGATCACCGTATGAAAACGGCTGGCAATCTCGAGGTAGTCATTCTGCGAGCGCGGACCGCCGCACAGGGTCGCAAAATCAAACCAGATCACACCGCCAGCGCGACGCACGCAGCGAATCTCCCGCGATTCTATCGTGATTGGCCGGTCCTGCTCTCCGGCCTCGGCGATCGAGACGAACGCCGGCAGCAGCGGGCTGGGGGCCGCACGCCGGAGCGGGGGCTGATAT
>JACCEC012701743.1_pt1 | contig 21894 bp, 22 predicted proteins | sample 7450121 | NCBI WGS metagenome assembly JACCEC01 (sample SAMN15323455, study PRJNA562643) | freshwater metagenome | isolation source: river surface water | place: USA:Blue River Watershed | collected 2017-08-18 | reverse complement strand
TTGTATAAATAATTGTTCTAAAAGTTCAATAAATAAAAAAACCGCCTCTACTGCGAATAGAAAGCGGTTGTCATTAAATTTTATTCTAATCTAAAATTTATTAAACAGCTCAAATTTATGAAAAAAAATTATTCTATCGTCTATTTTTTGGCAAAATCTGCCGTGATAGTCTTTCTGTTCTGTTTGTTTGGCAATGCTGGTTTTGCCCAAGCTATCAAAGGAACGGTCAGCTCGAATAAGGGAGACAAATTGCCAGGGGTTAATGTAGTGATTAAAGGAACAACCAAAGGTACCACAACCGATAAAGACGGAAACTATGCAATAGAGGCTCGTCAAGGACAAGCTTTGATATTTTCTTTTGTGGGTTATGAATTACAAGAGGTATCCATTGGAGGCTCTAAAGTGATAGATGTTTCGCTGAAAGAAGCAACAGAAACACTCGAAGAGGTTGTCGTAACGGCGGAAAATCGCTCAGTTTCTGCCCAAAGAGTACCCATTACAATGGATTTAGTAACGGGGAAAACGATTCAAAAACAAGGCATTTCAGATTTGATTCAATTACAAGCAATTGCTCCAAGTTTGAATATTGTACAAAATACTATTTTTAACCAAATTAATGTTCGTGGAGTAGGAAGTAATAATGGAGCAGCCGAACTGTCTGACCAAGCAATTACGGTCGGAATAGATGGTGAATATCTCAATCGCCCGCTGGCTTTGAATACTGCTATGTTTGACCTCGATCGTGTAGAAGTTCTAAAAGGGCCACAAGGAACACTTTATGGAAGAAATGCAACTGCGGGAGCAGTCAATATCATTGCTAAAAAACCAACTCAAAATCGTGAAGTAGACTTGTCAGCAAGCTATGGAAATTATAATACGACCAAACTGAACGGTGCGGTTAATCTTCCTTTGGGTAAAATAGCAGCGATTAGAGTAGCAGGAATTTTGTCGAAACATGATGGATACCGTGATGGCGGCGATAAAGTTGGTAGAATTGATAATGCCAATTTTTGGGCTACACGTGCTGGTTTGAGTATCAATCCAAGCAAAGCTTTATCGATATATATTGCTGGCGAATTGGGTAAGACCGATCAACAAGCTCCCTCTCAATATGGTGTTCCGATGGCAAATATTGCCGAGTTGAAAGGACAATCACCTATTAATTGGACAACCACATTGCCCAAAGATTTCCCAGTAGCAACTGCAGGTTTTATGAAAATAAACCAATCGGTTTTGAGAGCTAAAATTGCCTATGATTTTGGCGGAGCAATCCTTACTTATTCAGGGGGTATCAGAAAAGTCGATATGGATGGATATCAACCTTTGAATGGTTTTGTGCCAGAAACATTCAGTTTTCACAATGATTTGAATTATAAGACACAAAGCCATGAATTACGTTTAAATGGCGAATCAGCTAAGTTGAGTTGGCAAATTGGTGGATTTTATGGGAATGAAAACCAAGACGCTCGCCGTGGTTTAGTATTACCCGCAGCCGCTGGAGCATTTGGTGGTAAAGTCCCTTTCTTAAATTACTTTATCAGAGATGTTAATTCAAATACCTTGGGTGTTTTTGGTCAAGCAACTTACAATGTCAATGAAAAGTTAGGTCTGACTTTAGGTTTGAGAAATACAACCGATAAAAAGACTTTAGCTGGTGGAGATTTGGCTGCGGCTCCGTTTGGTCCACCAAGTATTATTCGTTTTTTCTACCCGAATGTTCCAACGAGTGCTTCGCAAGCAGGTATGAAGTTAATTTCGGGAGTACCGACAGAAGGTAGCTGGAATCAGACGACTTGGTTGTTAGGAATGGACTATAAAATCGATGCTAACAAAATGATTTTTGCAAAAATAAGTACTGGATATAAAGCTGGTGGGTTTGATAACCAAGGAGCGTACAATCCTGAATATTTGACAGCATATGAAATCGGTACAAAAAATAAATTTGCAAACAACAAATTACGTTTGAATGCTTCTGCCTTTCATTATGATTATAAAGACCAACAAGTATCGATTTTTATTTCTACGGCAGTTGGTGGAGCAATTCAGAATGCAGGGGTTAGTAGTGTGAATGGTTTAGAAGTAGAAGGCGAATATGCGATTAGTAAAGCCGATCGTTTTAAATTTTCTGTTAATTTGTTAGATGCTAAATATAAAGAGCTTAAAACAGTAGAGAATGTTGTGAATGGCGATGTCCGTGCGGTAGATTTGAAAGGAAAATCAGCACCAATGGCACCGAAAGCGACTATTACTGCTGGCTACAGCCATGATTTCAAAATTGGAGAAGGTTTATTGACAGCAGGTATTCAGACATTGTTCAAATCATCGTATTATACAACTGCTTTTAATTATGCCATGGATAAGCAAAAATCTTATACCAAAACCGATATAAATATCACTTATACTCCAAAAAGTGGTAAATTCGATATGGGCATTTTTGCACAAAACTTGGAAGATAATCGTATCATTGCTTACTCATCATTCAACGGAGGCACTATTAATATCTATAACTGGATATTTGGTTCTCCAAGATTAATAGGTGCTCAAGTGAATTTTCATTTTTAAAAATAATCGGGAGAAGTTATACTTCTCCCATACTTAAATTCTAAACCTTAATCGTAATACCTGTATGTCTAACGCTCAAGCCCGAACTGCCGGAATTCCACAAGGCATTATTATTGCACTTGTCAGCATTTTACCTATGATGGCTGTCATTACTTTAATGCCGGTTGTACCAACAATTCGTAACCATTTTAAGGATATTCCTTATATCGAAACTTTAGCTCCCTTTGTTATTTCAGCTCCTGGCTTGTGTGTGGCTATATTTTCTCCCTATGCTGGTTTTTTAGCTGATAAAATGGGACGAAGAAAGTTGCTGATTGTTTTTTCGATTCTTTACGGAATAGGTGGGGTATTGCCGTTTTTTGTGGAAAGCTTCACTGCTTTGATTGTAGGTAGATTGATTTTAGGCGTGGGAGAAGCATTTATCCTGACTATTGCTAATATTTTATTGGGTGATTATTTTGAAGAAAATAAAAGACATACTTGGCTGATGATTCAGAGCATTATTGGACCAATTTTTGGATTTTTTGTAATCAGTGGTAGTGGACAACTTGCCGCTATTGGTTGGCAATACCCATTTTTGCTATATGCCATTACTTTATTAATCCCTTTAGGAGCTTATTTATTCATATTTGAACCAACACAGAAGGCCGCTTCTACTGTAGATAAATTGATTCAAGAAGGTGAAAAAATTTCAAAAAATCTTTTTTTCAGGGTATTTCTCACCACTTTTATTGCCTCTGTATTATATTATGTTTATACGCTTCATTTTTCTTTGGCTTTAGATGCAATTCAAATTACAGATCCGAAAGAGGTAGGGAATATCACGGCAGTTGCAAGTTTAATGCTACCTGTTGGGGCGATTTTATTCAAGCTTTTAGGTAAAAAAAGTAGTAAAATTCAATTCGGCTTAATGTTTACCCTCATCGGAATAGGATTGATAGGTATCGGTTTATCTACTTCTCTACCGATGGCGATGGCAAGTGCTATTATTCAGCAAACTGGCTGTGGAATGTCGATACCTGTTTTGATTGCATTTGGATTAAGGTCAATCCCTTTGCAATATAGAGGCAGAGGAATGGGAGTTTGGGCAAGTGGATTTTTTCTCGGACTATCTCTGTCGCCCTTTATTGTGGGTTTTGTCAGAAATTTATCGGGCGATATTCTTCAAGCGTTTATCATATTCGGGGTTATTTGTCTCGTAATGGTTGGCGTAAATTTTATTGTCGGAGATAAGCAATAACACATCTTTCAAAATTAAAAAAATTGATAAATGAGTAATCAAATCAAACGTGCTGTGAGCCTTTACAGCTACCAGGAGGAGTTTTTTCTCAAAAAAATGACCCTTGAAGATTGCATCGCTGCGGCTGCGGCTGCGGGTGCAACGGGTATAGAAATCGTTGGTGAACAAAGTGTGCCAGGTTGCCCCAAAATTCCTTCTCAGGCATTTATTGAGCAATGGTTTGGCTGGATGGAAAAGTACAATGTTACGCCCATTGCCCATGATATGTTCTTGGATTACAATAAAAAGAAAGGGCATTATTGGTCGGAAGAAGAGTCTGTTGAGTCGTTCAAAAAAGATATTCGTTTTGCTAAAGCATTGGGCTTTAAAATTATTCGAGTTATTGTTAATACAACGCCACAGATTATCGAAAAGGTATTGCCTTTTGCGGAGGAAAATGACATAAAATTGGGTATAGAAGTGCATGCTCCGTGGAATATCAATAGTGCATGGATGGAGCGTCATTGGGAGGTAATGGAACGCACAGGTACAAAACATTTTGGATTTATTCCTGATATGGGCGGTTTTACCAGACGTTTGCCCCGTGTGCAGGTGGAGCGTATGATTCGGAATGGTGCTGATCCAGAAATTGCTAAATATGTGTGTACACAACATGAAAAAGGCGTAATGGCAGAATACACTATTTACGAAGTATCAAAAATGAGCAATAGACGTATAGATATGGCGGTGGCAGAACTTTCCAGACATAATACTTTCGTCAATCCGCTTAGTTTACTGCCTCACATGGATAGAATTATTCATATTCACGGAAAATGCTTAGAGATGTTGGAAGATTATACGGAATACAGCATCCCTTACAATGAAGTAGTCGATGTATTGAAAAAAGGAGGATTCAACGGCTATATAGCTACCGAATATGAAGGCAATCGTCATATCCAAGATATTTATGAGGTGGATAGTGTAGAGCAGGTGAGGAGACACCAAGTTATGCTCGAAAGATTGATAAGTGATTAATTATAAGTGATGAATGCAATCAGAAATTTATCATTCATCTTCCATCATTCATAACAAAATTAACTATGTACGAAAAATATATGATAGTGCCTGAAAAGGCAAAAATAACCGAAAAAGGCTTTGAAATAGGGGCAAGATTACCTTATTACAGAGGAGTGTCGCTTTCGATGGTAGAAGAAATTGAGGTTTCTTTAGATGGTGAAACGCTGCCACAAGAAGCTATTGCTATCACGGTTCATGGGAATACTTATACGCTCGAGCAACGAGAAAATGAAGTCGATGACCGTTGGGAAATGGGTGAGGTGGCGACTCTTGCAGTAGCTAAACAAGGTAATTTGCTGGCAGGTGAACATACTATTGGCTTGAAAATCAATCTACGAATAGGGTATATGCCCTTCCCGAGTATCAGAATATTTGAGACGAAGGTAGTTTTTTAAAAGAATTATATAAATGAATATAGAACAAGAAATTCACGCCTTACGTGAAGAGGTGAAAGCTTTGCGTAAAGCTGTCATCCGTGCCAATGATCGTGGTGAAGTTGAGAATTTGTTTAATCGTTATATGTATTATCATAATGCTTTTCAAGACCATCATATTATTCCTATGTGGGTAAAAGAAGGTACGGAGGGCATTCATGCACAATATACCAATGCTGGGATATATAATACTTACGAGAGTGTTATCCGTTACCATCAAGATCGCCCTACGCCTATTGGGAAATTGATTTTGCATTATACCACGACACCAGTTATAGAAGTAGCAGGCGATGGTGAAACTGCCAAAGGGGTTTGGATTATGGCGGGTTGTGAATCTGGTTTAAGTACTAAGGAGGAAGCAGCTAAAATGCCTGATTTTATGTTTTCCCCACAAGAAGTACAAGGTAAAAAAGTATGGGCTCATTGGGTTTGGTGTAAATATGCTGTCGATTTTTTGAAACAAGATGGAGAATGGAAAATCTGGAAATTTCGTTGTTTTGAGTTAAGTAGGGCTCCTTTTGAAGAAAATTGGATAAGCTTTGCCGAAAAAAACACTTTTGCCTTCGACTTGGATTTGATGTATTTTGGCGATGATGGTAAACCTGTTTTTATGCCACCAGCCGAGTTGCCTGTCAAAAATCCGTATTCGCCTTATCGTCCAGATACTATTCAGACGCTAGTGCCTGAGCCACCAAAGCCCTACGAAAGCCACGATGGGAGTTTTTATTAACCGATGAAAAAAATGAATATTGGAATAAGCCTCGATATGGTGAATGTTCATCACCAAGAACCCAACCGTAATCGCTACGAAAGCAAATATTATTGGGATGAACTATATCCCATGATTGCCGCAGCAGGATTTACGGCAGTTGAAATACCGTTCGACCCATTCTGGATTTTCAGAGGTGGCTCGGGGGTACCTTTTACCAAATATTGTGTAGAAGTAAAATTTGGAACTGTTGATAAATTCAAAGAACATCTTTTTGCTTCGGGTATTGAAAAAATTACCGGGATTCATTTTAATCCTACTATTTTCATGCGAAATGATAACCTCGACTTTTATTTCGGTGCATCGACCTATTTTGGAGGTGAAGCGATTCGATATGCGGCGGTATTAGGCTGTGAGTATATCACGATAAGTCCAACACCACCTTACGGGTTAGTCGAATTTTATCATGGGAAAAATGAATTTTGGGATAGAGAATTTATTAAACGAAGTGTCGATTTGATAAATCATTTCGCCAGAATTGCTCGAGAAAATAGTATCAAAATTATACTAAAAAATGAATTTTGGTCGATAGTTCGGCTTGCTGGAATGGATGCTTTCATGGCTCAAGTTGATGATTCGATTTTGTTGGATTTAGACGTTGCTCATGCAACAATTGCTCAACAACCTTTAAGTGATTTCTTGGCAAAATATGCCCCTCGATTAGGATGTGTTCATCTGACAGATACATCTTTTGTTGATGATGCAGAAACATGGAAAACTGCTTTGCCAGAATATCCCAAAAGCCATCCGACACAGGTTTTTAGGGATTTGGGACAAGGAAGTATCGATTGGAATAATTTTTTTAATTTACTCCAAACATACGGCTATAAAGGAGATGCTATTGTCAGTTGCAGACAAACACGAGAACCAATGAGAGCTTTATTAAGAAGTCGAAGCTGTTTAAATACTATTTTTCATGCAAAATCTCAACAAAATCATGAATAATATCCGATACTCCCACATGAATCATTGGAAAAATATTCCATACCGACAAATTGATAATTTTCGAGAATTTTATTACGAAGATAAAACCAATGGGGCATATTATTCCGACTGGGATAGAATTCTTCGGTACCAAAAGGCACTTGGTTTTGGAGGAATCGAGTTAGCTCCATGGGATTTTCCCGAATTTCTTCCATTGTTTGGTTCGCCCAAGGCATTCGCTGCATTTGCTGCCGAGCGAGGAGTAGAAGTGAGTGGAATGTTTCATTTAATCGACAAAGCACATGATCGAAGCTGCCATCGACAAACCTTTGAAGAAGGTAAAAAAGCAGTTGATTTGCTGGTAGAATTTGGAGGAAAACACCTCAATACAGCTCCATGTAATAATTATTATGGATTAGGTCCTTTTGATGCAGACCAGATTAAAGCTTCTGCCGAAATTATCACTGAAATTGGTAAATATGCCGTCGATAATGGAGTTCAAATAGGCATTCACAATGAATTTTTCTTAGCTATAAATAAAGACAATCACCATCGATACATCGAATTGACAGACCCTCGCTATGTATTTTATTGTTTGGATACAGCTCAGGTATCGATTTTAGGAGAAGATATTTTGACATTTTATGAAATGTACCACGATAGAATTTGCACTTTTCATTTAAAAGATACTGCAAGTCCAAATCTTCCAGATGAAATTAGATATAGCCGAGACATTGAAATTGTAGATGATGGCACTCGTTGGTTTTGGGAACCTGGTGAAGGTGTTTTGGACTTCAAAGGATTGTATCAGTTACTCAAAAAATATGCTTTTAAAGGTTGGATAACTGTCGAAACAGACGGTACGCCCGACTTGCTGGCATCGATGGCTTTATCAAGATATTTTATTGATAAAGAATTGAATGAAATTTATAAATAATCAAATGGCGAGTGGATTTTTCTCGCCCTAATCTTGAATAAATATGGGTCCTTTAGATAAATATATATTAAAAGACGACGCCTTAGAGATGACCGAAAAAGGAGTTACTCTAAAGTTTCAGTCACACTGGTATCGTTCATTGCCACTTTCATGTATGGATTTCGACCTAAAAATAGATGGCGTAGCGATAGAGAAACAAAAACTATTTGTAAGCGTAAACGGAAATGAATATCAATACGAAGAAATACCAGATTTAGATAAAGAATGGCTTTTCATTCTCGACCGAGGTATTTTAAGGTCTGACTATATCTTGCAAAAAGGAAAAACGTATTCAATCGAATTCAAATTAGACCTTCATATTCCGTATATTTTGGTAGGTCCTCAAGCAATGCCTCTATTGGCAAGTTCGGTAGTTCATAAAAATCTTATTTGTAACTAATGAAACAAAAATCAAACATAAAATTAGCCACCTCCTTGTTTTCGTATGCTTACGAATGGAACTCGGGAAAATTTACCTTGGAGGATGTCATCGCCGAAACCCGTAAAAGGGATTTGGGTACAGGATTAGAAATCATCGGATTTCAAAGTCTAAAAGGTTTTCCTGCTATTTCTGACTCTACTATTAAGGAGGTAAAGTCGCTCTTGGATAAATATGAATTTGAGCCAGTAGCTTTAGATGCCAATATTGATGTCGGTATCAAAAGACATGCTAAAATGAGCATCGATGAAACAGTCGAGTATATCAAGCCTCAAATTTTGGCAGCACAAAAATTAGGTTTTCCTATTCTTCGCTGTCAGACAACAGCCCCGGCAGAAGTATATCAAAAATTAGTACCTTTTGCCGAAAAAGCAAAGGTTGTGATGGGCATCGAATTACACACACCGTACAGTGTCGATCATCCTTCAGTGATTAAAATGTATGAAATGTTCGAGTCTATGCAGTCTGGCGTTTTAGGATTTATTCCTGATATGGGAACTTGCATGCGAGCCATTCCCGATGCCTTACTGACCAGTTTTAAAACAGCAGGCGTTACTGATGAGATGATTGCTATAACGAAAGAAATTTGGCATAAAGATATTCCGACACCAGCCAAATTTGGTGAATTGGCTCAAACATTAGTGCCAATGGGAGCAACCCCACCTCAAATCGGACGTTTGAACATGGCATTTAGCATGAATGGCCGACAAGCTGTTGAGGATTGGAAACAGATAATGCCTTATGTAGTGCATGTTCATGGAAAATTCTATGGTTTTGACGAAAACGGAGATGAACCCTCTATCGATTACGCAAAAATTCTACAAACTTTTCATGAAGCAGGTTACCAAGGATACATTTCAAGCGAATATGAAGGTTCTGCTTTTACAGATGAGTTTGATGCCTTCGACCAAGTAGAAAAACAACATCAATTGTGGAAACGAATTTTACAAAATCTATAAGTATGGCACATCAATTCAATCTAAAATACGCTCCGCATATTGGTTCGTTTACACATTCGGCAGGAAAAGACCCTATCGACCAAATCAATTATATGGCCGATTTGGGTTTCAAAGCCCTAGAAGATAGCGGTTTTGTGTCGCCTTTGGTACAGTTTAATTCTACTCGAATGGGTATTGGAATGTGTAGCCAAACGCCTGAAATGCTCAATAAAATTGGCGAAACCTTGGCTAAAAGAGACATGGAGATGGGAACGTTTGTATTGACACCCACCAAATGGCCACCCATCGAATTGGTAACTTCGGGCAAACCTGAATATTTGGAAGAATTTCTTACTAAATGTAAAAGTGGTGTAGAAGTTGCCAAACGTATCAATGCCAAATTTGTAACTATTACGCTCGATTGCTTCGACCGTTCTTTGCCTATCGAAATGCAAACGGCCCATGCCATTGATGCTCTCAGAAAAGCAAGTGACATTTTTGAGCCTATCGGCGTAACAATGGCGATAGAAACCCTTGCCGACCACCATGAGCTTTTCCTCAGAACCTCTGCACAAGCGTATATGTTGTGTAAAGCCGTGAATAGAGATGCCTGTAAAATCTTATTTGATATGTATCATTTGCAAAAAAATGAAGGTAGATTGATATACCACATCGATATGGTTTGGGATGAAATCGGTTATTTCCAAATTGGCGATGAGCCAGGGCGGTGCGAGCCAGGTACAGGAGAAATCAATTACAAAAATATTTTCAAACACATTTACCAAAAGTCGAAAGACAGCCAAAAAGATTTCATTTTGGGTATGGAACATTTCAACTCAATTGATGGAATGGCAGGTGAACAAGCTTTATTAGAAGCATATAAACAAGCAGATAATTTTAAAAATGAATAAATTTAAACTCAATTACGCCCCTCATTTTGGCACATTCGCTTCGGCTGGAAGTGACATCATTGACCAAATTAAATATGCTGCTGATTTGGGATTTAAGTCATTTGAAGATAACGCCTTTGCTGGGGTACCGATGCCAAATTTGATGGGTATTGGTATGCTCGGGCAAACTCCTGAGTACTTAGATAAAATTGGTAAAACGCTTTCCGACTTACACATGGAAATGGGGACGTTTGTGATGGGGCCTGTCAATTGGCCACCCAATGCAGCATTTACGTCGGGTAAAGAAGAATTTAGAAATATCTTTTTAGATAAATGCCGTCAAGCGGTACAAGTAGGCAAACGTCTCAATGGCAAATACGTCACCGTTGTGCCAGATGCTACAGACCCTAGCTTACCTTACGAAATTCAAACGGCTAATGTACTAGAAAGCCTTAAAAGGGCGGCTGAAATTTTCGAGCCTCATGGCATGGTAATGCTACTCGAACCACTGAGTTTTCCGCCACAAGTGTATCTTAAAACTTCGGCACAATGCTATTTGCTGGCAAAGGCGGTAGGTAGTCCTGCCTGCAAAATCTTGTTCGATTTGTTTCATTTACAACAAAACGAAGGGCATTTGCAACGCAACATAGATTTGGTTTGGGATGAAATCGGCTATTTCCAGATTGGCGATGTACCCCAACGTTTTGAACCCGGTACAGGCGAAATCAACCACGAGATAGTATTCAAGCACATTTATCAAAAATCAATGGCAACAGGCAAAAATTTCATTTTTGGTATGGAGCATTACAATGCTGTGGCGGGAGTAGCAGGCGAGCAAAAGCTTATAGAAACGTATGTAAAACTTGATAATTCACTTTAATAGCATTGTAATGATGAAAGATCTTTCTATTAATACTTTTTTTGGACAAATTGTCGAAACACAAAAATTAGCGTTGTAAAAACCAATTGCAGTTTGGTCGAAGGCTACAGCCTTGTAAAGGTTAAAAAAAGATTATGATATTTAAGGGAGTAGCTTTGGCAATTACTTTACCAGATGCTGGTGCTTTGGATATGCTTTACTCAATTCTTAAATATTTATTATGAGATATATAACTGCTCCACTACTGTGCTTGGCTGTATGCTTTTTATCTTTTAGAGTGGATAAAATATCGAGGAAAACTGTAAAAACAGGGATTTCATCACAATTAAACAATACTCTGAAAAATAGAAAAATGACGAAGAAAAACCGAAAAATTTTCGAAGATTTTGCAGATATTTTTTACCGACAAAAAGATGTAGAGAAGGCTTTCATAAAATATGTTGCCGAAGATTATATACAACATAATCCTAATATTTTGGATGGGAGAAAAACAGCTATTACGGCTCTCAAACCCAAGTTTTCTAATCCAGAAGCCATTTTCGACATAAAACGAATTATCGTTGATGGTAATTTGGCTGTGATTCATGTGCATGGACGTATGAATAGAACACAACTTGGTGGTGCAGTAGCCGATATTTACCGCCTCGAAAACGGTAAGATTGTAGAGCATTGGGATGTATTGCAACCCATACCAGAAAAGGCGATTAGCCTTCATCCTATGTTTTAGAATTTACATCAAACTGAGATAAATAAAATAAAATAATGAATACAAAGACTAAATACGATGCCATCGTAGTTGGCTCAGGAGCCACAGGTGGCTTTGCTGCAAAAGAATTAGCCGAAAAAGGCTTAAAAACCTTAGTTTTAGAGGCAGGACCTTTTTTAGAGGAAGCAAAGTTTCAGCAAGCAGGTGGAAGTTTCAGTAGCATTGGTTCGCTCTCAAGAATCAAGGCAGGTCTAACTGGGCATCACAAACAAGCACGTGCTTCTTTTTATTCGGATGACAAAGCCTTTTTATTTGTGAATGATTGGGATCACCCTTATACTTCATCAAAAGATTTTTTCTTATTTTTAAGAGGTAAAAATGTGGGTGGAAGATTTCTTTCGTGGGGGCGTGTAGGCTTGCGTATGTCTGACTATGCTTTCAGAATGAAAACCAACGAAGGCATAGGTTTTGATTGGCCTATTAGCTACGAAGAACTTGAACCTTATTACGAAAAAGTAGAGGACTTTTTAGGTATTATCGGAGCAGAAGATAATATTCCTTTTGTGCCAAACGGAAAATATATTAAAACTGCTGGACTTAGTAAGGCTGAACAAGAATTTAAAAAAACCATAGAAACCAAATGGCCAGAACGTAAAGTGATGCCCTGGAGATATGTAAAAAAAGAAGCTACACCCGAAGATAAAAATCATCATCGCATTAGCAGTCCACTAGCGGCTGGTTTGGCAACTGGTAACCTTGAAATCAGAGCCAATGCGATAGTGTCGAAAGTAAATACCGACTCACAAACGGGCAAAGCCACTGGCGTAACCTACATTGATGCGGAATCAAAGCAAGAACATACCGTGGAGGCAGATGTGGTAATGCTTTGTGCTTCTACCATCGAAACCATTCGATTGATGCTCAATTCAAAAGGAGTAAAACACCCCAATGGCTTAGGAAATTCATCGGGATTGGTTGGTAAGTATTTTATGGATCAAGTACCTTCATGGATTTTTGGCTCAGTGCCAAATCATTTCGGTGGAGAATTAGTTGATGCTGATAACCCAAAAGATAATCATGGTGGTATTTATATTCCACGCTTTCAGAACCTTGAAACTAACAATTATCCAGCTTTCAAAGGTGGATTTAATATTCAGGGAATAGTGGGCAGACCGATGGTACCTCAGCACATGAACTCTGTTTTTGGTCTGATGGGGCATGGCGAAATGTTGCCTTACAAAGAAAATTATGTTTCTTTACATCGAAGTAGAAAAGACAAATGGGGCATTCCGATTCCAAACATCAATATCAGAATGTACGAAAATGAAATTAATCTGCTGAAAGCACAAGTGGCTACTCAAAAGGAAATTATTGCCGAAAATGGCTATACAGTAGATTTTGCGATTAGTCCGTTGGGAATTTCATCAGAATACGATTTATTACCAAATGTACCATGGTATGAAAGACTTTTGTTTAAATTAAATTACAAAAAAAGTGTGGCTTTAGGTGCTGCCATTCACGAGTGTGGAGGTGCAAAAATGGGTTTTGATCAGTCGGATTCTGTTCTTAATGCTCACAACCAAGTTTGGGATGCCCCTAATGTTTTTGTAACTGATTCGGCATGTTTTCCTACCAATGGCTCATGTGGACCAACATTAACAACCATGGCACTGACAGTTCGGGCTTGTGAATTTATTGCGAAAGAATATGATAAAATTGTTTAATTTTATAATTTAGCAAAGAAAAACAAATAAAAAATGGCAGTAAATAAAATTTCGGATATTATTCCTACTATTGATATAACGCAACTCGAATCGGAGCTTTATGAGAAAGGTGGTATTCAAAAATCTAATTTTACTGCCAATGCCCATCATTATTTTCATATTAATCGGGTAGAGGATTATTTCAGAATGGTAAATTTTCCTCTTCCATCCGATTTACAACCTCGACGAATTACGGTCTATTCTTTCTTTTTTCTAACAAAAGGATGTAGTAGTCGGAGCAGTGGTTTGGATACGTATGATTTTGGCGAAAACACTTTCTTTTTTACCCCTGCCCATCAAATTACGACTCATAGATTTGTTAGAAAGGATGTAGAAGGTTTTTATTGTCATTTTAATATCGAACTCTTGGCTCAAAAGGCATCTCTGAAAGAAATATTTGCTGAATTTCCATTTCTTGATTTTAATTCTTATCCTTTGGTGATGGTTGATGAAAAGACAAGGAATTTTGTGAATGCTTTGCTGGAAAGATTATTGATTGAATACCGTGCCGATAAATCATGTCGATTTGATATTTTGCGGATGTATTTATTGGCATTATTTACTGAATTAAAGCCTTTTGTTGAGAAATCAAAGCCCAATTCAAATAATGCAGCTCTTCAGATTACGGATAATTTTAAGAAAGCTTTAGCCAATCATATTTCTGCCAAATTCAAAATAAGTGAATATGCTGAATTATTGAATATCTCTCCCAATCATCTCAATAAATGTGTTAAGACAACTACCGGAAAATCTGCTCATGATTTGCTAAACGAAATGTTGCTACTAGAAGCAAAAGTGCTACTCAAACAAACCTCTTTAAGTGTTACTGAAATTGCCTATAAAATTGGTAAAAATGAGGTAAGTGATTTTGCCAGATTTTTCAAAAATCAGACAGGTTTGCGTCCGAGTGAATACCGTTTAATCAAATAAAAGCCAATTTTCTTCTTCATTTTTTCTAAAAATATCTGATTTTGCATAGAAGTAGCCGTAAAATGCTAATATTTTCACCCCGAAAAAAGATTAATTTTGTATTATTAAATCTTGAATAAAAACAATTTTATCAATGGCAAAGAACCCGCATTATTTTTCACAAATGGCTCATGTGGAGCTATTGAGTACGAACTTGGAAGAAACAGTTCGTTTTTATGACCAAATTGTTGGATTAGACATCACTGCAAGAGACGAAAATTCGGTGTATTTACGTGCTTGGGGTGATTATTTTTTATATACCTTGAAAATTACTCAATCTGATAAAAAAGGACTCGGAACTATTGGCTGGAGAGCGGATAGTGCTGAAGCATTGGAAGAATGTGTGGCTCATTTGGAAAGTATCGGTGCTGGCGAAGGCTGGGTAGAGGCGGATAAAGGTAGAGGAAGAGCCTATCGTTTTAAATCTCCAGATGGGCATCAGCATGAGGTTTTTTGGGATGTTACTTGGCTCCGTGAATCGGGCGAAAGAGGAAGTATCTTTGTTGATAGGTACTCAAGCAATAGAAGAAGAGGGGCTAATCCTCGTCGAATCGATCATTTTACTTATTTAGTGGCTTTGGGGCAATATTCTAAAGAAAAAGCTTTTTGGCAAGCAATGGGCTTGAAAAATCCTGACGAAGTGCGTTTCGATGACGAAAAACCACCAGTCGGCGGGCTTTGGACAACAGGAAATCTTTCTCACGATATTGCAATTTTCTCTGATCCTAATCTACAACCGGGTCAAGGTCTTGCCAATCACCTTTGTTATAATGTAGATAGTCGAGAAGAAGTTTTATTGGCATTGGATTGGTTTTGCGAAAATGGGTATAAAAGTTATTGGGGAGGGCCTACAAGGCATAAAGCCGATGAAGGATTTTTCTTCTATATCATGGAGCCTCATACTGGTATTTTATTAGAATATTATGCTTGTGCCAGATTAATTTTTGCTCCAGACCATGGTCCTGATGTTCATTACCTAAAAGATAATCCGAATGATGCTTGGGGAGATAATAATCCTTTGAAAAATGCCGCTGAAACAGGTAATGCGGGGGGAATTAAGCCAGTAGATATTCCGGGTAAATAAAATGGTTTCATTTGGCAATTCAGTATTTCAATTATGAAAAATCAGGTTAAGTTTATTTTGTTATGTTGCTTTTTTGTGGGTGTGGCAAACTCAAAATTATTGGCACAAAATTCTGAAAATCGTTCTGGGAAATTAGTTCATACAGTATTTTTTAAACTAAAACCAGAGGCGGATGCCAATAAAATGATACAATCTTTGGAAAGTTTAGCCAAAATTGAATATATCCGAAAAGTTGAAATAGGCAGGTATTCCGATACTGGGCATACTGATATACTTTCGGGACATACGCTTGTGGTACAGATGATTTTTGATAATATCACTGCTTTTAAGGCTTATGAGAGTCACCCAATTCATTTAGCATCTATCAAGGATACGAAAGAGTTATTGGCGGGGCCTCCAATAGGCTATGATTATATTGTACAATAATTAAATTAAAAATATATGTGGCATTATTTTCCGGGGCAATATATGCCTTCGTATCAAGTAAACAGAGCATTAACTCAAGCTCACTACGGCGGTGGTGAGTTTGCAGAAATACTAGAAGTAGCAGGAGAAATAGATCCATCAGACCGTGAAAGTTTCAATAAGGCTTGGGTGAAAATGGGAGATAAAGTATATGAATTGGCAGAAAACTATGCCAATTCAAATCAGAAAGTCTCGGCAAGACGCACGTATTTGAGAGCTTTCAATTATCTCCGAACTGCAGAGTTTTTCATGACTTTGCGTGATGAACGAAAAATACCTTATTATTTAAAGTGCCGAGAGGCGTTTTTGAAAGCAATAGATTTGTTTGATGAACGTCCGCTTACCATTGAAATTCCATTTGAAGGTTCTTCTCTACCTGCATATTTATTCAAGCCTTTAGGAGTAAAAAATCCTCCTTTGATGGTGATGTTTGGTGGATTGGATAGTTTGGCTGAAGAGTTATATTTTGGAATTGCCCAACATTTGAACGAGCGTGGCATTGCGATGATGGCAGTGGATGGTCCAGGACAAGGGGCATCTCTCCGTCTGAATCATGTTCATACCCGATATGACTATAATGTTGCGGGTTCGGCAGTATTAGATTATATTATTGCAAATTTAGGCGAACACGTCGATACTTCTCGTGTAGGTATTGGTGCAGTTTCGATGGGTGGGTACATGGCAGCAAGATGTGCAGCATTCGAGCCTCGATTCAAAGTTTGTATGATTTTTGGAGCGGTTTGGTCTTATTATGATATTTGGAAAAATCGCCCAGATAATCACCCTCTGGCAGAGATTGTTCAGCATATTGTTGGGGCGGATAATATGGCAGATGCTCGTGAAAGATTGAAGAATTTTACCTTAGAAGGCGTTGCTGATAAAATTTCTTGCCCGACTTATATTCTTCATGGTGAAGATGACCGCCAAAATTTTGTTGAAAATGCCTATAAAGTCAATGATGCTCTTACTTGTGAGCATGTAATGGAAATCGTTCCGAAAGAGTCGAGCGGTTCGGCACATTGCTCGGTAGATGATTTTACCAAAACATTCAATATGTACGATTGGATTGAGAAAAAAATTAAGGAATAAAGGCAGAAATTACCCTAAACAAATCTAAAAATGGTTACGCAGATTAAAAAAGGCATTACCTATGCCGAAAGTAAAGAATCGGATGCAAAAGTTAGGGCTTTGGTGGAAGAAATGCTTGAAAATGTTGCTGTCAATGGAGATAAGGCAGTTCGTGAATATTCAGCAAAATTAGATAATTGGTCTCCCGAAAGTTTTAGACTTTCAGACGATCAAATCCAAACTATTATAGCCTCTCTTCCTGAGCAGGTCATTGAGGATATTAAGTTTGCTCAAACACAAATCAGAAATTTTGCTGAACATCAAAAGGCAGCTTTGAAGGATATTGAGGTTGAGACATTGCCAGGTGTAATTTTAGGACATAAAAATATTCCTGTTAATTCGGTCGGTTGCTATGTGCCTGGAGGAAGGTATCCGATGGTAGCTTCGGCACACATGAGCGTATTGACAGCCAAGGTAGCAGGCGTCAAACGTGTGATTGCTTGTACGCCTCCCATTAAGGGCGAAGTGCCGGCTGCTACCGTTGCAGCAATGTCTATGGCAGGAGCAGATGAAATTTATCTTTTGGGCGGTGTACAAGCGATTGCCATGATGGCTCTCGGCACAGAATCGGTTCAAGGGGTAGATATGCTTGTAGGTCCAGGAAATGCTTATGTTGCTGAAGCAAAAAGGCAATTATTCGGAAAAGTAGGCATCGATTTGTTTGCCGGGCCAACCGAAACTTTAGTAATAGCAGACGATACGACTGATGTAGAAACTTGTGCAACTGATTTGTTGGGGCAAGCAGAACATGGTCCGACGTCTCCAGCAGTTTTGCTTACAACTAGTAAAGCTATTGCCGAAAACATAGAAGCCGAGATACAACGTCAATTAACTATTTTACCGACCGCCGACATTGCCTCTGTTTCTTGGCGTGATTATGGTCAGGTAATTTTGTGTGATACAGTTGATGAATTGGTTTCGGAAGCAGATCGAATTGCCAGCGAACATGTGCAAGTGATGACGGAAAACCCTCGCTATTTCTTAGAAAAAATGACTAATTATGGTGGTCTTTTCTTAGGAGATAAAACCAATGTAGCTTATGGTGACAAAGTAATTGGTACAAATCATACATTGCCAACGAAAGAAGCTGCCAGATATACAGGGGGGCTTTGGGTAGGTAAATTCATGAAAACTTGTACTTATCAAGAAATACGAACTGAAGAAGCCAGTGCTTTGATAGGCGAATATTGCTCAAGATTATGTGCCATAGAAAATTTTTCAGGACATAAAGAGCAGGCTGATTTGAGGGTTAGAAAATATAGAAAATAATTTTTTTGGATTGAATCGCAAACTATCATGAGTAAACTTGTGCTTGTAACAGGCGGTGGCGGAGGAATCGGTTCAGCTATCTGTAAAAAATTTGCCGAAAAAGGGTATCAGGTGATTGTTACTTACAATAGCAATCAGGAGAAAGCTTTGGGTTTAATCGATGCTCTTTCAGGTAATGGACATTCTATTTTTCATGCTCCTGTAAATGATTTGAGTAAATTAGAAGAATTGAAAAAATTTGTGCAGGAAAAATATGGCAAGTTGGATGTTTTGGTCAATAATGCGGGTATAACTACTCCAATTCCTCATGATGATTTGGAATCTCTGACAGATGAGTGGATTGATACAATTATGCAAACTAACTTTCGGGGAAGTTTTGCCATGGTTCGTTCGATGAAGGATTTATTATTAAAATCTTACGAAACTTCTTCACAAAGTTCGTTGGTAGTGAATATCTCTTCGGTAGCTGGATTGACGGGCATTGGCAGTAATGTAGCATATTGTGCTTCTAAAGCCGCTATCGATAGTATGACACGCTCTTTAGGTAGGGCACTTGCTCCACAAATTAGGGTAGTTTCTGTATCTCCAGGTTGGGTTTTAGGCGAATATACAAAAAATATCGACCCAAATTACCTTCAATTACAAATGGATAAAACCCCGATGGCTCGCTTGGCAATGCCCGAAGATGTAGCGAAAGCAGTATTTTCATTGACCGATACACTTACTTTTTGTACTGGCAATATATTGAATGTGGATGGGGGAAGACCTCTGTTATAGTTTTTTAGAAAGATTTTTATTAATCTTCAACATTTATCCTTAAATTTTAAGAAAATATGAAAATTATAGATTTATCGGTTACGATTTCAGAAAAAATCAAAGAACCACTTCCAACAAAAATTGTCTATGAAGACCATAAGGAAGGAGCAAAAAAAATGGGCGGTAAATTATTTGAGGGCTTGACTGATGTGTTTATTGAAGGCAATGGCCCCGCAGGAGAGTTTTTAACCGTCACAAGTCATTGCGGGACACACGTCGATGCTCCTTATCATTATTTTCCAACATCTGAAGGCAAACCGTCACGAACGATAGATGAAATGCCGTTGGAATGGTTTTTTCAGGATGGGGTTGTGCTTGATTTTACTGATAAACCTGATGGGTATATGTTTGAGCCAGAAGATTTACAAGAGAAATTAGACGCTATCGGCTATCAATTGAAACCTTTGGATATTGTTCTTATTCGTTGTGATGCTGATAAACGTATTCATGACGATGATTTTGTAAAAATTCATGTAGGGGCATCGGCAAAGGCTACACATTGGCTCATTGACCAAGGTATTAAAGTGATGGGGACTGATGGTTGGGGTTGGGATATTCCGCTTCATATTCAAGCAGCGGATTTCAGAGAAAATCCTCGTCCTGGCATTATTTGGCAAGCCCACTATGTAGGTATTGAAAAGGAATATTGTCAGATTGAAAAGTTGGCAAATCTCGACCAATTACCACCATTTGGATTTAAAGTAGCTTGTTTTCCGGCAAAAATAGAAAAAGCAAGTGCTGGATGGACAAGAGCTGTTGCGATTATTGAAGAATAATTTTAAAAAAATATATAAAATGATACTTGAGTTAGCTATCATCGAAATTCAACAAGGAAAAAATGAGGGATTTGAGGCTGCCTTAGAGCAAGCCAAAAAAGTTATTGCCCAATCGAAAGGTTTCCAACAAATTGAAGTAAAAAAATGTGTCGAGCAGCCAAATAAATATGTACTATTTATTCATTGGGATACACTCGAAGATCATACTGTCGGATTTAGAGAATCTGAACTTTTCAAAGAATGGCGTGCTTTAATTGGTCCATTTTTCTTAGAACCACCTTTGGTGCAACATTATGTTTAGTGAGGTGATGAAGAGAAACACTTCATTTTTATTCCAAAATCAAAATAATTTAACCTTATAATCTATAAATACTATGACAAAAAAAATCTTAGTAGTAGGAGCCGGCATTGGAGGTCAGTCGGTCGCTATTGGACTTAAAAAAGCTGGTTTTGAAGTAGATATCGTCGAAATTCATAAAGAATTTAATGTTTATGGCGTCGGGATTATTCAGCAAGCCAATGCACTAAGAGCTTTAGATGCCATTGGGGTAGCAGATGAAGCCATTCGTCGAGGCTCGCCTTATGGAAAAGTAAAACTTTGTCTTCCGCATGGTGTACAAATTGGCGAAGCTGGAACTCCTCCTATTGGACGTTTTCCAAGCCATAATGGAATTTCCCGTAAAATTTTACACGATGTTCTTTTTGAAGAAGCACAAAAAGTAGGCTTGCAATATCGTATGGGTATTACTGTCGAAACTATTGATAATCAGCCAAATATCGCTCATGTGACTTTCTCAGATGGGACATCAGATAGCTATGATGTTGTCATCGCTGCTGATGGCGTAAACTCGAAAGTACGTAAGCTCATTTTTGGCGAATTTACTTCTAATTATGTTGGCCTATCGGTTTGGAGATATGCCTTCAAACGTCCCGCAAGCTTGGATACTGGCTATATTTTCTTCAACAAAAAGCATAAATTGGGAGTTATCCCGATGACTGCCGAAACTTGCTATATTTTTGTAAACTCGGCAGAAGGAGATAACCCTATCATTCCTGAAGACCAATTGGTTGATAAACTAAAAGCCTATATGTCGGCTTATCCGATTCCGATGGTTCAAGAACTCATTCCACAGGTAACAGATGCCAAGTTGGTCAATTATCGTACGCTTGAAACCCTAAAAATGCCTGCCCCTTGGTACAAAAACCGTGTAGTAGTTTTGGGTGATGCCGCTCATACAACGATTCCTCAACTCGGTTCAGGAGCCGCTTTAGCTATCGAAGATGCGGTAGTTTTGATTGAAGAATTACAAAAAGAAGGCTCCATAGAAGAGGTATTCGAAAGATATATGAAACGCCGCTACGACCGCTGTAAAATGGTGGTGGATGTTTCTGAAACGCTTGGGGCTTGGGAACTTCTCGAGTACACCGACCAGCCATTGCCAGAAGGTGCAAACATGGGAATGCTCATGGGTAAAACAGGTATGGTATTAGCAGAAGAGATATAAATCGCTATTTGTATGAAGTATTTAAGCCTAATTTTTATCTTTTTAATGGGATGCAGTCAAGAAAAAAAAGACAGCTATTCCCCTAAAAAAATTGCCTGGATGTTTTCAGAAAGCCTCAATGAGGCAGAAAAAAACAGCAAAGTATTTGGTAGCGATAGTCTTGAAATCACTTCGAGCGAAGAGACCGATTTTTTTATCGAGCCTGGGCAACCACCGTATAATAAGGCAAATGCCCCATTGTTGTTGATGCCTATCGATAATACTAAACCGTTTACGTTTTCAATGAAAGTTAGCCCAACGCATCT
>JACCEC010004837.1_pt1 | contig 21923 bp, 15 predicted proteins | sample 7450121 | NCBI WGS metagenome assembly JACCEC01 (sample SAMN15323455, study PRJNA562643) | freshwater metagenome | isolation source: river surface water | place: USA:Blue River Watershed | collected 2017-08-18 | reverse complement strand
TGTCTTCTTCTCAAAGCCCCTTCATAAAACTCAATTTCCTCGGGAGTTTCAGGTACTACCTCGGGTACTTCAATTGGTTTGCCATTCTGATCTACCGCTACAAAGGTGAAAAAAGCACGATGGGTCATAATTTTTTTGCACGCAGGAATGTCCTCAGCCGTCACTTCAATGAATACCTCCATGGAGGAATTGAAGGCACGAGTTACCTGAGAGCGAAGCGTGACTACATTTCCCAAATTGATCGGTTCCTTAAAGGAAATGCTATCTGCTGAGGCGGTCACCACGATGCGGTTGCAATGCTTTTGTGCAGCTATGGCAGCAACAATATCCATCCAATGCATCAAACGTCCACCCATTAGGTTGTTGAGTGTATTCGTATCGTTGGGAAGCACCATTTCCGTCATGATGGTAACGGAGTCCTTAGCAAACTTTTGATTAGGCATATCGGCTGATTTTGTTCAAAAATAGTACTAAAATTCCGTGAAATGTACTTTTGTCTCCTAATTCCAAATTTAATTTGGAATTAATGAAGTCCTGAACAGCCTAAACTAGAGTGATTTTCAGTGATTCCAACCTTCTTTTCCAAGTAAAGGCACAAAGGCAAACCCTTTAAATTCTTCGCGTTGGATTTCGGTAGCCGACTTTTTGGTGATCTTCACCATGGCCTGCTTGCTGCGGTCTCCAACAGGGATGACGAGAATCCCCCCGATTTTCAGTTGCTGGATCAGGGCTTCAGGGACTACAGGAGCCCCGGCGGTCACGATGATTTTATCGTAGGGGGCATGCGCGGGCACACCTCCTGTGCCATCCCCATAGAACAGTTGTAGTTGGATTCCTAGTCGCTGCAAAAAGCGGCTCGTATGATCAAAAAGCTTTTTTTGATACTCAATACTGATTACTTCAGCGCCTAGCAGGTGCAAGATGCAGGCTTGGTACCCCGAGCCGGTTCCGATTTCAAGGATTTTGTCCCCAGGTGCAACTTCCAGCAGGGAAGATTGAAAGGCTACCGTGTAGGGTTGAGAAATGGTTTGTCCTTCGCCAATGGGAAAGGCCTTATCCTCATACGCATGAGAAATCAAAGCCGTATCGAAAAAAAAATGGCGCGGTAGCGTGTTGATTGCCTCCAGTACTGCTTCGTTTTGGATCCCCTTTTTGCGAAGTTCAGCTACTAGAGCCTTTCGCTTTCCTTTGTGTAAGTAGGTATCTTCTAACTTGAGCATGAATTTTGGACTTGAGCTCTCGAAGATAATTGATTAATTGCCGTACTTTGAATCCGAAAAGGCAATTTTTGGTATAGATTGTCGGAAGTACCTAATCCTCAGCGCATGTTTACTGGAATCATCGAAGCCATCGGCACCCTAAGTCAGCTCACCACCGAAGGGACAAATACGCATTTTTATTTTTCAAGCCCATTGACTGCTGAATTGAAGGTAGATCAATCCTTGGCACACGATGGCGTATGCCTTACGGTAGTAGAAGTTACTAGTGAAGGTTATCGAGTGACAGCAATTGCGGAAACCTTACAGAAAACGAATCTATCCACTTGGAAAGTGGGTAAAAAAGTAAACTTGGAGCGCTGCATGTCAGCAAATGGACGATTTGATGGACACATCGTCCAAGGCCATGTGGATCAGATAGGCACGATTCAGCGAATCGCAGATCAGGATGGATCTTGGCTAGTGGATGTGAGTTTCGATGCTGCTTTGGGGAATGTGACCGTGGAAAAAGGCTCTATCACGATGAATGGAACTAGCCTGACCTGCTTTAATTCTGCCCCAGGATCTTTTTCCGTGGCGATTATTCCTTACACCTATGCCTTTACCAACTTTCATCAATTGAAGGCAGGTGATATCGTCAACTTGGAGTTTGACATTGTGGGCAAGTACATTCAGCGGATCACAAAAGGCTATCTTTGAGGAAAACCCGTTGGAGTACAAACAAAAAGTGGCAGCAAGAGATCCTTGCTGCCATTTTTTGTTTCAAAAGGTTTTATACTCTGATGTAGATTTTATTTTTATCCATTAAGAATCCAATGCTCCAAATCAAAAGCATATAGGCAATAGCAAATAGGAAGGAGGCATTTTTAGGTTCCAGCCAACTGGTAAATCCTTTTGCGTAGATCACATCTTGCAAGTTGCTATTGCCAACAGGAATGAAGGAAATGAGTGCGATCACGATCCCAGAGCATACATACAGGATGAGCGGGTTGCGTCCAAAGGCCTGAAAGAAGTAGGTCCAAGAAGAAACCCGATTGACCTCCACCACAAAAACAAGAACTGAAAGCAAGACCAGATCCCAGCCTACGGTAAGTAGCACGTAAGGGCTAGTCCAAATTTTCTTGTTGATCGGAAATACCACATCCCAAGCATAACTCAAGCCAATTAGCAAGATTCCCATTACCAAGAGCATTCGTACAACTGGTACGGTATTTCCATTTTTTTGGATAAATCGGCCAGCTAGGTACCCTCCAATCACATTGACGATGGAAGTGAGCGTACTCAAAATTCCTTCTGGGTCAAATGGAATGCCTTCTCCCATGTACATTCGCTTTTCGCCAATCACTGCCAAGTCCAAATGAAGGGCCACGTTACCTTCCAAACTATACGGATCGCCTGCAGTTCCGAAATAGTAGAGGGTGGGCCAATATAAGATAAGTGAGGCAATGCTAAAGATCCAGCCTAGTCTGATTCCTCCCCAATACAAGAGGAGCGCAGCACCTAAATAGGATAGTGCGATGCGCTGCAATACCCCCAACAATCGGACTTCAGTCAAATCAATGAAAGCAAGTTGGCCGGCTTCATTGGGTTCAAAGAAAGGAAAAGCATTGAGCAACCACCCGATAGCAAAAATGAGGGCCGCTCGGGTAAAAACTTTTTTGTAAAATTCACCAGGCCGCATGTCCTGCATCTTTTTGAGAGCAAAGCTCATTGCGTTTCCTACCACAAAAAGAAAGGTGGGAAAGACCAAGTCGGTAGGGGTAAATCCATGCCAGTCGGCATGGGCGAGTGGAGCATAGAGTGTGCTCCAATCTCCAGGGGTATTTACAATGACCATGAAGGCCAAAGTCATGCCCCTCAAAACGTCTAAAGCCAAGTATCGTCCATTTAAGGTGTTGGCCTGTTGATCTATTCGCATGGGTTAAGTTTGGGTTATACTGGGTGGTTAATCTTTCGCTTATTAATTTATTTAAAATTAGATGCTTATAAAAATAACTCCCCTTAAATTTATTCAGTCACCAAAACGAGAAGTTAACCTATGAACTACTTTTTCTTCCGACGCATCTTTTTTTGCACCCTATTTACCGGTTTTCTACTTCCCAAAGGATGGGCTCAAGTGCATGCTTCTTGGTCTCTGGAAGAGAACAAAATCACTGCTCCCCAGCAGCATATTGCAAGCCTCACGCTGACCAATCGTGGTACCGCGGCGCTGGATCCAGGCTGGAAGTTGTATTTCAATACTATTTTTATTTCCACTCGGAGCCAGTCCTTGGACCCGAAACTTAGTTTGAAGCATCTTCAAGGTGATTTCTTTGTATGGGAAGGGGAGACGCCTTCCTTGAAGCCCAACGAGTCTTTTTCTTTTTCCTACCGAAGTTCTGGGACATTTTTAAAAAATGCCTATCCTCCGGAGGGCTTGATTATTTTGCATGCGGATGGGAAAGGGGAGGAGATTTCCCAGTACCAAAAAGAAGTCATGACTGAGGCCGAAATGGTGAAACTCGCTGAAGGCACCTCCTTTCCCGTAACCTCCTCCGCACAGCGCTATGCGGAGAACCGGGAACTTTTTCCATTACCTGATCAAAGCATTCCTCCTTACCTGCCTTCTCCCAAAAACTGGAAGTATACCGGCTCGACGGTATCGCTAAGTCCTGCATCTATACAGGTGGAGGGAGCAGCAGCCTTCGTAAAGGCAAAAGAATACCTGGATGCCACGCTCAAAAATGGATTTTCATCCAAGAATAAAGGTAAAGGTCCTGCCTTAAAAATTATTTTGGAGCAGGTTGCCTCCCTGCCTAAGGAAGGCTATACATTAAAAACAACGAGTGACCAGGTACTGATTCAGGCCTCAAGCGTGGTTGGAGCCTTGTATGGGGTAAATTCCTTTTTGGCGCTTTTGCCTCCTGCATTTTGGAAGGATGGAGTGCAGGAGCTTGTACTACCTCAAGTAGCGATTGAAGATGCACCTGCGTTCGGCTATCGAGGATTTTTCTTGGATGTTGCGAGAAACTTTCAATCCAAGGAACAAGTATTCAAACTATTGGATCTCATGTCTTTTTACAAGTTGAATGTATTTCACTTCAACTTGGCCAATGACGAAGGATGGCGAATCGAAATTCCTGGGCTGCCGGAACTGACAGAATTTGGTGGGCGCAGAGGCTTTTCTGTGGATGAATCAGAATTTTTATGGCCTTACTATGCTTCTGGAGCTGATCCAAATCAAAGTACTACAGGTACTGGCTTCTACACTGCAGAAGATTTTCAAGAAATTTTGACTTACGCCAAGGAAAGAAATATCGAAGTGATCCCTGAACTCGGCGTGCCAGCACACTCCAGAGCAGCAATATTGGCCATGGAAAAGCGGTACCGAACCTTCATGCAAGCTGGAAAGGAGAAAGAGGCGCTCGCTTACAGATTGGCAGATCCAAAAGATGAGTCCAACTACTTGTCAGCTCAAAATTTCAGGGGTAATACCGTGTGCGTTTGCCAAGAATCTACCTATGCCTTCTACGAAAAACTGGTAGTTGAAATCGGAAAAATGTATGCATCTGCAGGGGTAGAAACTAAAAATTGGCACAGTGGAGGGGATGAGGTGCCCAAGGGCGTGTGGACTGCATCACCGATTTGTGCAGATTTTTTGGCCAAAAACCCGCAACTCAAAACAGGAGATTTGATTGATTATTTCCGCGAGCGAACTGCTAACATTCTTCAAAAGTATGGTTGGAAGATGGGAGGCTGGGAAGAAATCGGACAGACTCATGGAACTGCAGCGGTCAGTCCCAACCCAAAATTTGCCAACCAAGATTGGAAACTCTATGCTTGGAATGCGGTAGCAGGCTGGGGGGGAGAGGATATGGCATACAAACTTGCGAATGCAGGCTATCCGGTTGTCATTTGTTCCAGCGCCAACTTCTACTTTGATCTGGCTTACTCCTGGGACCCTGATGAGCGAGGCCATAGTTGGAGCGGCGTAATTGATTTGTATCAATCCTGGAAAGCCGTGCCCGGTAAATTGTACCTATCTCACGACCTAACTATCGATGGCAAGCCCTGGAACTGGTCGGAGCAAGCACAAAAATTCACCAAACTAACCGAAAAAGGTCGCCAGAATATCATCGGAGTTTCTGGGCAAGTATGGACAGAAACAATCAAAGGAGGCGAAATGCTGGAGTATTACATCTTTCCAAAAATGCTGGGCTACGTAGAACGTGCTTGGCATGGAGACCCAGATTGGTCCATGGAAGAAACGGAAGCTGAGATGAAATCCAAGCGATCTAAAGAATGGAATCAATTCGTCAATCTTGTTGGTCAGCGTGAACTCCCACGATTGGAAACGATTTTTGGGGGCGTTGACTATCGCTTACCACGACCAGGTGTACAGGTAATTGATGAGCAGGTAATGGTCAATTCTGCCTTTCCGGGAATGCAGATTCGTTACACAGACTCTGGGGAGGAGCCTACCGTCGATTCGCCGATTTACAGAGAACCCATTTATACTCGGCCGGGATATACGCCTCGATTCAAGTTATTTATGCCCTCCGGAAAAAGCGGATTGAGTTCCGGTATCGATTAAAGCATCTTGACTAAGGGCTTGTAGGTTTTGAGTAAGGCATCGTTGTGGGATGTACCTTGATCTGAGTTGGAACTGGCAAAAACTTCTGGGATAATTCCTTGGGCAAGGAGCTGTGCTGTGGCTTCGACACAGATTGCTTGGAGCAAGGCCGTACCAATTGAAGTGGAGGTAGGTCCTACAGGTGTATCAAGGCCATCAAGGGAAAGCGCTGCATCTCCAATTTCTCCAAAATTATCCAAGACTACGTCTCCCAATTGGTACAATTTGAGTCCCGAGGCATGTCGTGAGGTAACGGATTTGCTATGGGCTAAATTGGTGATGACAACGACTTTAGCGCCCATCTCACTGGCATAGCGAGCCAATTCAATAGGAACTGCATTTCTTCCCGAATTGGAAGAGATCAGCAGTACGTCATTCTTTGTAATCACATAATCTTGAAAAAGAATCGGAGCATAGCCCTCTTTTCTTTCCTCATCCGTACTGCCAGTGGCACTTTCATGGAGCATGAGTTGGGGCAGTAATAGTGGGCGAACCCGCGCAAATCCACCTGCCCTGTAAAATATTTCTTCTGCCAGGAGATGGGAGTGTCCAGTTCCGCAGGCATAAATCCATCCTCCAGTTGAAAGACTAGTTGATAGAAGGGTGGCTGCTTGTGTAATCTCTGCATCTTGCTGGAATGCAAGGTTCATTTTTTCAGTGAGCAGCTGCTGGTATTTTTTGTAGGCTAGGGCAACCATGAAAGGTGAAATTGAATTAATGAAGCAAGATCTCATCTACAAACACCCAGCCTTTAGCTCCTGCTCCAGGATGCCAGGCAGGCAATTTGGCGATGGGATTTACCTTCAAGCGAAGTTGATCAAACGGAGTAGTAGGCAAGGGGAAAGCCACCAAGCCAAATCGAGCGTCTTGGATTTGTGTGGGAACCGGTTGGGGAGCAACGTTTACCTTGCTCCATTTACCCTTGTATCCAGCCCACACTTCGACCGATTGGGGAGGGAAGATATAGGCGCCTTCATGCAAAAGAAGACTTAGCTCCACCTTTTGGGGTTGGGTGGTACCCACTGAAAGCGTGATATCTAAGGGAGTATCTGTAAAGCCAAGCCAGTCTCCAGTAGTATGGTTGGCCTTTGCCTTGACTCCGTCAAAAAAGCTGCTTGCTCCTTTGGCGGCATACTTTGGATTGGGTGGGGTGGCTAACTTGTAACTGCTTGGTACAGTTCCTTTTTTAATTACCAATTCTTTAGTCTCGGTACTCCCAATCCATCCAGAGGCAAATGCCTTTGCTCTGAGAGTGGTAGAGGAAGTGAGCAGAATTGGGTTTTTGTAAATGGGGCTATTGATGCTATCGGGTATGCTACCGTCTAGGGTATAGCGAATTTCCGTGGAACGAATCGGATGTGACAAAATCACCTCTGTTTGCCCTTCGAAGATGGTTTTATCTATCTTGATTTTAGGAGGGTTGAGTGGATAAATAATCCCCTTGTCTAGATAGCCAAAGTCAATCGTAGTGGACGAAAGGGCCTTGCTTAATCTATTTTTTTTGGCTTCATCCAGTCCTGTTTGCCAGAGGTAAAGCTTCTTCAATTGGCTCATCTTTTCCAAGGCCTTGATTCCGGATTCATCCAAGGAGTTTCCTGAGAGCGCCAGTGTCTGAAGTTTTGGCAACTTGACTAAATTCTCCAGTTGCTGTCCGGGCACATTACTGAAGTTGAGGTGAAGTGATTCAAGATTCTGAAAATCAGCCAATATACCTAGATCCGCTTCTTGGAGTGGCATGCGATTTAAAGTCAATTTGACTACCTGATTCTGTATGGAACTCAATTCTGTCAGCGACTTCGGATCAAATGCAGAAGCCCCAAAATAGGCCACTTCAAGAGCTGGAGAATTGGGGTAAAGCGGATTTACCTTTCTAAAGAAGGTAGTAAGTGAGGCTATTTTATCTGGATCAGCTGCGGGAAAGTCGTAGTTTTTTTCCGTTGAAAACCGGTTGGCTACCAACTGGAAAAAGGCTTCTTCTTTTGGCAATTCAGTCACTTTTTGATCAAATCGTGCTCCCGAAACCACCCATAAACGAAGGATTTCAAGTTCTTCATCTGTAAGCTGTAACTTATCCTTTGGGGGCATGTGATCCTCATCCTCTAAGGGAAGGTGGATTCGCTGGATCAATAGGGAGATTTCTGGGTTGCCTGCTACAAAGAGCGCTCCAGACTTTCCTCCTTTTTGAATTCCCGTAAGCTGGTCCAGCCGAAGTTCTCCCTTTACTTTGCTCGCGTTATGGCAGGCCACACATTTGGATTGTAAAATCGGTTGTACTAAATGTTTAAATACTTCTGCCTTTTCCAAGCTCAGTGTATTTTCAACGGGCTCCTTTAAAGGGGCGAGTAAGAAATCCGATCCATGGGTAAGTTCTGCACCGAAATGTCCAGTCAGGGCAAGGATTAGGCCGAGACTAATGGAGAGGGAGCGCAGAATAGGTAAGGTTCGATCTCGAAGAAAATACAAACCTACCGCCACTGCTAGGCTACAAATGGCAGTCCACTTGTGCCAGTTTAGTGAATCACTGCTGTAATCTTCTGTAGCCAAGAATAGTCCTGCAATTACCGTAGCTCCAGCCAAATTGGCTCCAACAAGGAGTAGCCAGGTGAAGTGCCGAATTCGATTTTCATCCCGAATCCAAAGTAAGGCTGCTGCCAAAAGGAGGAGTACGATGGGGAAGTGGAGGAATAGGGGATGCAATCTTCCTACCACCTGAAGCCAAGTGGGCAATTGGATATTTTCCCCTCCAACAAGCAAAATAGCAGTTAAACCACACCAAAAAATGAGGAGGTTTTCAAGTAAATTTTTGAGCGTTGTAGAATTCACAAACTGGGACTTTATGCGATTAAATCATTCACCACTTTACCATGCACATCGGTAAGTCGGTACCTTCTTCCCAAGTGTTTGTAAATTAGTTTTTCATGGTCAATCCCCATCAAGTGCATGACGGTAGCTTGGAAGTCATGTACATGAACAGGATTTTCTTGGATATTGTATCCAAAATCATCGGTTTCCCCGTAGACCATGCCTGATTTAACGCCTCCTCCAGCCATAAATATGGAGAAAGCACGTGGGTGGTGATCCCGTCCATAGTTTTCGGGAGCGATTTTTCCTTGGCAGTAGTTTGTTCTACCAAATTCCCCTCCCCAAATCACCAAGGTTTCGTCGAGAAGACCGCGTTGTTTTAGGTCTGTAATGAGGGCTGCAGATGCTTGATCTACATCTTTGGCCTGGCCAATCATTTGGTTGGGCAGGTTGTCATGCGTATCCCAGCCTTGGTGGTAGAGTTGCACAAAGCGTACCCCATTTTCAGAAAGTTTCCTTGCCAACAGGCAATTTGCCGCATATGTACCGGGTACCAAGCAATCCGGGCCATACAATTTGACCACTGCATCCGGCTCCTTGCTCACGTCTGTGATTTCGGGTACGGCAGTCTGCATGCGGAATGCCATTTCGTATTGCTGCACCTTTGTCGTGATTTGCGGGTCATTAAACTCCTGGTAGCTGAGGTCATTCATTGCAGCCAATTGATCGAGCATTCTTCTTCGCTGATCTTTGCTCATGCCTTCAGCATCGGAAAGGTAGAGGACAGGATCTTCGGAATTTGAAAATTGCACTCCTTGGTGTCGCGCATCCAAGAAGCCACTTGACCATAATTTGGAATAAACTCCTTGCCCATTTCCTTTGCCCCGGCTGAGTAGTACACAGAAGGCGGGTAGGTTTTCATTTTCACTTCCAAGTCCATAGCTCAACCAAGAACCCATACTAGGTCTATTTCCTACCTGTGCTCCAGTTTGGAAAAAGGTCAGTGCTGGATCATGGTTAATGGCCTCGGTATGCATGGATTTGACAATGCATAAGTCATCTACTACCGCGGACAGGTGCGGGAAAAGCGAAGAAATCCAGGCGCGACTCTGTCCGTATTGGTTAAACTCAAAATAAGAGCCTACCAAGGGGAAGGAACTTTGGCCTGCTGTCATCCCGGTCAGGCGCTGCCCCATGCGAATGGATTCCGGGAGCTCTTGCCCAAAATTTTTGATGAGCTGGGGTTTGTAATCAAAAGTCTCCAACTGGGAAGGAGCACCATTTTGAAAGAGGTAGATGATTCGCTTCGCCTTGGGAGCGAAGTGTGGCAAGGCGCGCATCAAGGATTCTTCTGCTTCCTTTTTTCCTGAAAAGAGATCTGGAATCAATAAAGACCCCAAGGCCACGCTTCCGACGCCTAAACTCAAGCGAGAAAGGAATTTTCTCCTGTTGTGATTGAGTCCCTGCTCTAAAAATTCTTTTTCCATATCAACTTTTGGTAATGGTTTCTTCCAAATTGTACAAGCTCACAATGACCTGCATGAGTGCTGCATTTTGGGGTGTAATGGCACGAGGGTGGATTGGGTACTCGCCCACATCTAATATCGCAGCCGCAGCTTTTGGATTCGTTTGGAAGTGTTTGAGCTCTGCTTTGTAGTATTCTTGGAGCAATTTATTTTCTTCTGACTTCAATTCTCTGCAGACAATTCGTTTGAAGGCTTCCGTAATGGCTTGATCTGAGTTGCTATACTTTTCATTGAGCTTGGTGGCCAAGACTCGAGAAGCTTCCAAAACCATGGGATCATTCATCATGGCAAGTGCTTGAAGTGGGGTGTTGGTTCTATTTCTAGAAACCTCACATCTATCTCGGTTGCTCGAATCGAAGATGATTGCCTTTGGAGGGGGTACGGTCAGTTTGATAAAGTTGTAAATCCCCCTGCGGTACAATTTATTTCCTGTATCCTGTTGGTAGTTGGCCAGGACCCCACGACCAGAGGTAGCTGCTTCCCAAAGTCCGGAGGGCTGGTAGGGCTTGACACTAGGGCCTCCAATTTCGCCTACCAAAAGCCCGCTCGAGGCCAGGACCAAGTCCTGAATATTCTCAGCAGGAAAACGTAGGCGAGGGGCACGGGCCATGTAAAGGTTGTCAGGGTCAATTTCCATGTGTTTGGAGGAAATACTGGCCGATTGCCTATAGGTGGAGGATAGTAGGATCTTTTTCAATAGCGCTTTCATGTCCCATCCTTTTTCCATGAAGTCAGCTGCCAACCAATTTAAAAGTTCTGGATGGGTAGGGAGGTCACCTTGCATGCCAAAATCGCCCGCAGATTTGACTATGCCTCGACCAAAAATCTCCTGCCAAATGAGGTTTACAAAAACACGCGAAGTGAGTGGATTGTCTCGATGGGTAGTCCATTTGGCTAAGCCTAGGCGATTTTTTTCATAGGAGTTTGAATATGCCAGAATGGAAGTGGGTGTAGCTGCTTCTACAGGGGTCGTAGGCGCATCGTAAGCGCCTCGATTTAGGATGTAGGTAGTTCGTTTTTCTTCCAATTCACCCATGACTGATACGCTCAACCTGCTAGTGTCTTGGTGATTGATGAAGCTAAGTATGCCATCCAAATCTTTTTGTTCCACCCAAAGGATTGGGGTCTTGGCAGGTTTGGAAACACTCACATCGCCCTCAAAGCCCTTTTCTTGAGAATTATTGAAAAAAGCATAGAGTTGGTAGTATTCTTTTTGGGATACTGGATCGTACTTGTGGTCATGACACTGTGCACATTCCATAGTGATGCCGAGGATTCCCTTGCTGAAGGTGTTTGTCTTATCGAGCACGTATTCTACTCGGTATTCTTCTTCAATAATTCCTCCTTCCTCGGTGTATTTATGGTTTCTATTAAAGGCTGTCGCCAAAAGTTGCTCCTTGGTTGGATTGGGGAGAAGATCTCCTGCAAGTTGCCAAGTCAAAAATTGATCGTAGCGTAGATTTTTATTGAAGGCATGAATCACCCAATCTCGGTAAGGCCATTGAGATCGGATGTTATCGTCTTGGTAGCCGTAGCTGTCGGAGTAGCGCGAGATGTCAAGCCAGAGGATTGCCATTTTTTCTCCGTAGGAGGGACTACTGAGCAATTGATCTAGTAATTTATCGTAGGTGTTCTGGCCTTTAAATCCGGCATATTTTTCTAGAATTTCCAGTGAAGGAGGGAGTCCGGTCAGGTCCAAACTTGCACGCTTGATGAGTTCATAGGAACTGGCCTCGGGATTCGGTTCCAGTCCTTTGGTTTTCATTTTTGCAGCTACAAATCGGTCAATTTCATTCGTTCCCCAATCAGTGTTAGGCACTTTTGGCTTTTCTACCCGAGTAAAGGCCCAATGAGGTTCATACTTAGCGCCTTGTTCGATCCATTTGGTGATCAGCTGAATTTCGGATTCTGTCAGGCTTAGATTTGATTCCGGTGGAGGCATAATCAACCCTGGATCAGTGCTAGTGATTCGGTGGTAAACTTCTGAGTTGAGCGGCTTGCCTTTGACAAGGGCAAATTTTCCAGGGCTGTCTTTCAGTGCAGCAAATGCTCCTGCTTCCGTATCTAATCGGAGGTCTGCTTCCCGTTTATTTGCATCAGGGCCGTGGCAAGCAAAGCATTTGTCAGAAAGAATGGGGCGTATATGGAAGTTGTAACTGATTTGATCCCCTTCTAGTAATTCAGGAGGGGCAGTTGCATTTTGGGAGCAACTCCACAAGCTGGCGATGCTTAAGGTCCAAATAAGCCCCCTGATAAGGCTTGGATAGGTCATGGGTTTTGCTGTTAATGTGAAAAAGGTAAAAAAAAAATCTGAAAATTTCGACATCGACTGCCATTTCGATTTAATGTAGACAGCAAGAAAAATGGGGGTATCTTTTTTGTTTTGTTTTTAGCAGGTATAAATTCTGCTTATCCTAAAAAAAAACAGCAATTCCTTCCGTTATTTGTGGGGTGAATTCACGGGCCTGAAATTCAATTGAAGGCGACTTATTTTATTTTATTGAATGAGTTTTGAATACCATGGTAAAAATAAAGAACATCTGTTGCATCGGTGCCGGTTATGTGGGAGGTCCTACCATGGCGGTATTGGCACTCAAATGCCCAGACATTCGTGTAGTGGTGGTGGATGCCAATGCTGCTCGCATAGATGCTTGGAATCAGGATGATTTGACCCAGCTGCCCGTTTATGAACCAGGCTTGGCAGCAGTAGTGGCTGAGGCTAGGGGTCGGAATCTATTTTTCTCAAAGGATGTAGATCAAGGAATTCGGGTGGCGGATATGGTCTTTATTTCTGTGAATACCCCTACCAAAACCTATGGTGAAGGAAAAGGGATGGCGGCAGACCTGAAGTGGGTGGAGCTATGCGCCCGGCAGATTGCAGCTGTGGCTACCACTTCCAAGATTGTGGTTGAGAAGTCCACTTTGCCAGTTCGAACAGCTCAGGCTATCAAGGATATATTACATAATTCTCAAAGCAAGATTTCTTTCCAGGTACTTTCCAATCCTGAATTTTTGGCAGAGGGAACTGCAATTCAGGATCTATTGAGTCCTGACCGGGTATTAATTGGTGGCGATCAAAGCCCGGAAGGAAAAGCTGCCATTCAAGCCTTGGCATCCATTTATGCCGCCTGGGTCCCTGAAGAGAAGATTTTGACCACCAACTTGTGGTCTTCAGAATTGAGTAAGTTAACTGCCAATGCATTTTTAGCGCAGCGGGTATCGTCTATTAACTCGATCTCTGAACTTTGCGAAGCAACTGGTGCAGATGTAGACGATGTGGCAAAAGCCATTGGAATGGATTCTCGAATTGGTTCTAAGTTTTTGAAAGCCTCCGTAGGATTTGGAGGATCTTGCTTTAAAAAAGACATTCTCAATCTGGTGTACATCTGCCGCAGCTACCAACTCCATGAAGTAGCGGATTATTGGGAGCAAGTGATCCGCATCAATGATCACCAAACCGAACGATTTGCCAAGCAAATCATCAAAAGTTTATATAATACCGTCAATGGGAAGAAAATTGCCTTTTTAGGTTGGGCATTTAAAAAGGACACCAACGACACACGGGAGTCGGCGGCAATCTATGTGGCAGACTACTTGCTCGATGAGTGTGCACAGGTGGTGGTTTACGATCCCAAGGTACCCAAAGAAAAAATTTATGCAGACCTGGACTTTCTGGGAACACGTTCCCCTGAGGAAAATAGAAAGTTGGTAGAAGTGGTTGACTCTGCTTATGCAGCCTGCATGGATGCAGCGGCAGTAGCCATTTTGACCGAATGGGATGAATTTGTGGTCTTGGATTGGAACCAAATCTATTCTACCATGAAGCAGCCGGCCACGCTTTTTGATGGCCGAAACATCCTGAATGGGGAGCAACTTGAAAAGATAGGCTTCCGTTTTCAGGGTATTGGAAAGGCTGCCCTGTAACACTTTGTGTCGCCTAAGTTAGGCGAGAGTCAAATTTCCCCGAGTGACTTGGGCACTATTGGAATCGAGTAAAATGTTTGGCTAGTCTAACTAGCTTATCTTGAATAAACTAAAAAGCGAGTGAAGCCAATACAAGAAGTAAAAATTGCAGTGATAGGTCTAGGCTATGTAGGCCTTCCTTTGGCAGTAGAATTTTCAAAAAAGTATCCCGTAGTCGGTTTTGATATCAACCAAAAGCGGGTAGGGGAGCTGGTGGCTGGTCACGATGCTACCTTGGAGGTAGAAGACGCTGCGCTAGCCTCCGTATTGGTTTCTTCAAGTCCTCAAGTAGGTCAGAAAGGCTTGTATCCGAGCTCTGATTCAAATGTTTTGACTGATTGTACGGTATTTATTGTAACTGTACCTACGCCAACAGACAAGCACAATCGCCCCATACTCATTCCGATGTTGAAGGCATCTGAAAATATCGGGCGTTACTTGAAAAGGGGAGATGTAGTCATCTATGAATCTACAGTCTATCCAGGAGTAACAGAAGAGGATTGCGTTCCTGTGCTTGAAAAAGTTTCTGGCTTGACCTTCAATACTGATTTTTTTGCCGGCTATTCACCAGAGCGAATCAATCCCGGAGACAAGGTGCATACGGTAGCGCAGATTGTCAAAGTGACTTCAGGAAGTACTCCCGACGTAGCAGATTTTGTGGATGCGCTTTACCGAAGCATTATTACAGCAGGCACATACAAGGCTTCTTCCATTAAGGTGGCTGAAGCTTCCAAGGTGATCGAAAATTCCCAGCGCGACATTAACATTGCTTTTGTCAATGAGTTGGCCAAGATTTTCAATCTCTTGGGGATTGATACCCAGGAGGTATTGGATGCTGCTGGTACCAAGTGGAACTTTCTGAAATTTAAGCCTGGGTTGGTTGGTGGACATTGCATCGGTGTAGATCCTTTTTATCTAGCCCAAAAAGCACAGGAGGTAGGGTATCACCCAGAAATCATTTTGGCTGGTCGACGTGTAAATGACAGCATGGGTAAGTTTGTGGCTACCGAAATCATCAAGCTGATGATGAGAAAGGACATTAAGGTACTGGATGCTAAGGTGTTAATTCTTGGATTTACCTTTAAGGAAAATTGCCCAGATGTGAGAAATACCCGAGTGATTGACATTTATCACGAGTTGCGGACTTTTGATATGGCCGTAGACGTGTATGATCCTTGGGCGAGTGCTGCTGAAGTCCAAGAAGAGTATGGTATAAAAATCCTTACAGGAAAAGAAGTTCCTGATATTTCTGCATATGCTGCTGTGGTATTGGCTGTTTCTCACGATGAATTTGCATCGCTTCCACTCAAAAAGAAATCAAATCAAGTCATCTATGATGTGAAAGGGTTTTTGGATCGAGAATTGGTCGATGCAAGACTATAAGAAAACAGCTTGAATTTGTTAACTAATTCAAATTCAGAACACTGCAAATTAAAGATTTGCCTTATTTAATTGAGTTCGTGGAAGTACAATCCTTTCCTTTTTTCTGAGGAATTTTCCAAGTAAAAAAAATATAGACTACTTGTGTAAGTAATTATAATCTAAGCAATGTTTTATTTAATTTGCATTACCTAAAAACCGTGTTAGGTACACCTGAACAAAAAAAATAACCTATAATCCATGATGAAACACCCAATGTTCGCTCTTTCCTTAAGGAAAACCATGTTGATGGCAGTCCTAGTCCTTTTGGCTATGGGCGCTTGTAAAAGTAAAAAGAAGGCTGTTGAGCCTGCTCCTGCTCCAGCAGTGAAGCAAGAGGTAGTTCAACCTGCTCCAGCACCTGCTCCAGTAGTTCGTTCTGCTGAAGAAGTTGCCGTAGAAAAGCTTGAGAATTACTTCAATACCATTGCCACCTCTAGCAATGTAACCTCTGCAAATCAATCTATTCAAGAGGCTTTGGGTATGTTTTCAAACCAAGAAATCCCAGTATTTATTGTGATTCATGAAGAAGCTGGCGTAAAGGATTACGATGAGCCAACTACAATCAAGAAATACGTGGACTACTTGAAGGACACCAAGAAAAACTTGAACTACATCTCTGATATCCGAATGGCAGGAGGTAAAGTGACAGAATTGGAACTAAGAAGAAAATAATAGCTACTCGAAAAAAACGAACACATGAAAAATACATTTATTCTCTTCCTAGGACTATTCCTGGCTACCTCTGTAGCTGCTTTTGCTCAGGATAACATCAGCCCTAAGCGCAAGCAGGCAATTGACTCCCTTGCTTTGGAAAAAGTGAAGGATCTTTCCAAGTATATCGCCATTATTGGAAATAAAGAAACTCAGTTTTCTGAAGCCAATCGTGTAATGGATCGTGCAGAAGAACTTTTCGCTGCTGGTGCAGAAATGGGCGTATCTTCTATCAACACCAAAGACATCGCTTACTACAAGGTAAGACGTTACTTTGAGCGTTTGATGGCCTTGAATTACGATAAAGTAAACATTACATGGTACGATATTCAGTACGTATCTGATTTGGAGCGTCAACCTGATGGTCGTTACGTAGGAGTGATTACCGTTTATCAGCGTTTCGAAGGAACTTCCATTGAAACAGGCATGAACTACAAGGATACTACCAAAAAAGACATTACTATTTACGTAGAGAAGAAGCAAACTCAAATTGCTGGCCGTACCATTGAATTTTGGGACGTTATGCTAGGTGATGTACGAGTGACTGAAACCTCCGCATGAGAAAAGGCGTACTGATTTTTGTTTTTTTTATTACCCACATCTCTATTGTCTCGGGGCAAGGCTTAGGCAGCCCCGGGACAATAAAAGATGATGGAAGATTTGCCGCCTCCACCAAACAAATGAATCAATTTTTTAGAAGATTCAATGGGGAGGAATCCATCGATGGCACCAAACGATTCTATCCGGGAGATTCCCTTTTTCAGAATGAGAAATTAAGAAAGGGCTTTATTTCCATACTTTTTGATAATCAAACTTCTGGAATTAGTCCAGAATTGAAGAATGAGTTTACTTCAACCCTACTTTCACCCAACTATCCTCAATACCTTATTTTTCATAAGCCAGGATGGATTGCAGAAGTAGATGCTGTATTTTCCTACAAGGGAAAAAAAGAAAATGTGACCTTCATCATGAAGATTCAGCCCGAAGGTTTGGGTTACGAATGGGTGATCGATCAGGTGATTTTTGACCCGTTCAAGGATTTATTCAATAAGCAAGTCGGGCCTGCCAAAGAATTTCTCCACCCCTTGAGTCATGAGTTAGGGTTTATGAATATGCGACGTGCTTTTCAAGACTCTGAAAATCCTGAATCATTCACACCTTCGAGTTATTCACCTGATTATTTGGCCATCTTTCTTTTCGAGATGAAGCAAAACAACCTTCGATTTGAAACAGTCAACAGTCTAAAGTTTCACTTCTTCCAAATCGGAGGCTGGTACTTCGAAGTGAACCAGTTTAATCGTCCTGGATACAATACAGGTTGGCTGATTTCAAATTTGATGCGCTTAGGCCCGGGTGACAAAGAGACCTTACTTCGGTATATTTATGATCAGGATTAATAAATATGCGCTTCTCCTTACATTTTTTTGGCTGTCGTTTGCCGTTCAAGGGCAAACTATAAAAGGATATTCCAAAGATCAGTTGGCTGAGCTCACCACCAAAGTGGAGGACCAGGTCCAGTTTTTAGAATTTCTGCTCAATACGGTTGGTAATGCTCAAACATCTGCAAGAGATAAGGACGTCATCATCCGGGAAAGTTATTTGAAGATTTTTCGAGATGGGAAAGTTCAGGTAGAAGACGATCTCCTCCTCGATCGAAAGGTAGTGACCAACAAAGATGTGACCGCCTATTTCAAGGATATTGAGTTTTTTTACAAAAACGTTGAGTTCAAATTTAAAATCCGTGAGATCAAGCCAGGCCAGAAGGAGAATGGAGATGTTTTCTTTCTCGCTTCCCTAGATCGCACCCTTTCAGCAGTAGGATTGAAAGGGGAGAAGATCTCCAATACCAAATTGAGATTTATTGAGATCAACTTGGATGAAAAATCTCAAGAACTGAAGATTGCGAGTATTTATACCACCAAAGTAAGTCGAGATGTAGAGTTGAAGGCATGGTGGTCTTCCTTGGATTCGGGATGGAAATCCTACTTTAAGTCTCGCTTTCAGCTATCGGCTTCTGACTCGGTGGGCATGCCGCAACTCTATCAGTTTGTCGCCGTAGATTCACTTCACCTAGCGGGCAACCGCCAAATTCGTCAACTAGCGCCGCTATCCGAACTTAGAGATCTTAAATACTTGGACATCAGCAATACGGCCATTGCTGACCTTTCTCCCATTTCCAACATTACTTTTTTGGAGACGCTAAATCTAGCAAATACGCCTACCTCAGCGATTCAGTTCATTAAGTATGCAGATCGCCTACAGGATTTGAATCTCTCCAATACCCAAATTGAAAACATCAGTGAATTGGTGAATTTGAAATCTCTTCGGATTCTTCGGGCAGAGCAATCTCCAATCCAAAGTTTTGCAGTTCTCAATCAATTCAAGAATTTAAAGGAATTGTACTTAGGGGAAAGTGGGTTTAATAACATGGAAAACATCAAAGACTTATCCAATTTGGAGGTGTTGTCTTTGAATAAGAATTTCATTTTGAATTTTTCCTTCCTCTCCCAACTCACTTCACTCCGGAAATTGGACCTGGCTGAAACCAATTTCACGGATCTCTCACCACTCACTTCCTTGTCCGAATTGATTGAATTGGAAATTACGTCCAGTAAAGTTTCTGATTTGTCTCCAATTGGGTCCCTTTCTAAGTTGAAGAGAATCGCGGCGGATCAAACCAATTTGAGTCCAGAGGATGCCAACTTGTTTGTTCAGAATCATCCTGAATTGCTACTAATTCATCATGTGAAGGATTTGGAATCTTGGTGGGAGAGCCTTTCTGCTGCATGGAAGCAAGCTCTGATTAAGGCCAATCCTGCTTTAGGAACAGCAACCCCTAAAATTGAGCAGTTGACCCAAACCCTCAAATTGACTCAGTTGAATTTAGATAGTGCGGGGATAGAAACTCTAGATCCAGTGGTTCGATTTATTTCATTAGCGTCAATTAGTTTTTCGAATAACCCGCTCGTAGTAGATTTGCGTCCGCTTACAGAAGTGAAGACTTTGAGAGAGCTGGTGGGTAAAAATACAGGTGTTCAGGACCTATCAGTCTTGAAGGAAAATACTCGTTTGGAGCGAATAGACATGGAGTTTAGCCCTACGGGTTCTGTACTTTCCTTAGGAGCTTTGCCTAAACTCCGCTACTTGAATATCAATGGATCTCAAGCGAAAGCAGAAGAGATGCCTGAATTTCAACTGCAAAGACCTGATATTTCAGTAATTTATCGAGTTGATGCTTTGGCCACCTGGTGGACAGAATTGGATGAAGCCTGGAAACAAGTTTTGATTGAAAAAATCAAAATTTCGGGAGATCCAAGTACCGAACAACTTCATCAACTCACCTCGGTAGCTTCACTTGAATTGGCGGGGGTTTCATTCACTAGTTTAGAGCCACTAGTGATTTTCACTAATTTGAGAAAATTGGTTCTCTTTGATGCGCCCACTTTGGTTTTGAATCCTTTGAGTGAGTTAACCAAGCTTACTTCCTTGAAACTTTCACAGCTACCAGCAATCGATTACCTACCTATTTCAGGACTGACCGAATTGGAGGAGTTGGATCTCTCCAATACGGGCATCGAGGAGTTGATTGCATTGAGCAAGTTGACCAAACTGAAAAAATTGAATCTTGCAGGAACCAATATTAAATCCTTGAAAGGACTCGAACCCTTGGTAAATTTGGTTGAGTTAGACGTGGCAAGTACGGATTTACGATCCCTGAAGGCTTTGGAAGGGATGACTGCCTTGAAGAAGCTGTCTTGCTTCAATACCCGCCTAACTCCGCGTGCCGTAGATTCCTTCAAAGAATCCTTTCCTACATGTGAAGTCCGCTTTTACTAAGCGGATTTTTTGTTTTGGAACAAGATTCGGTGATTGAATTAGGTTCATTCACTTTATTCGATAAATTTAAATTTCTTAGTTGCTATCCCTTTGAAAATTGCTGCACTAATCCCGGCCCGCTATGCTTCGACTCGTCTACCTGCCAAATTGGTGCAGGACCTAGGCGGACTTTCTGTAATCCAGCGTACTTACCAAAGTACAGTTGCAACAGGCGTTTTTGATGACGTTTGGGTAGTGACGGATCACGATCAAATTGAAGCGCAAATTCATGCGATAGGAGGAAAGGTAGTGCGGAGTATCAAAGAACATGAAAGCGGTTCAGACCGGATTGCAGAGGCCTTGGGACAAGTGGATGCAGATCTCATTGTCAATGTGCAGGGGGATGAACCTTTTCAAGATGCCAAGACGCTTCGGGACTTGGTGGCAGCATTTGCAAACCCTGAAGTGAAGGTGGCCAGCTTGATGTGTAAGTTGCCTGCTGAACAGGTGCAAAACCCGAATTTTGTGAAGGTGGTGGTCGATGAGCAGCACTGTGCCATTTATTTCTCCAGATCACCCATTCCTTACAACCGTGAGGGTAAAACAATTACTTACTGGAAACATATCGGCGTATATGCCTACCGCCGAGACCTCTTGCTTTCTTTTACCCAATGGCCCAAAGGATCCTTGGAGCAAATAGAGCTCTTGGAGCAGCTTAGGTTAGTGGAGAAGGGTGTTTCGATACAAATGGTCGAAACCACCCATCTGGCGATTGCTATTGATACTGAAGAAGATTTGATTTATGCTAGGACTGTGCTGAGTACCATGCTATAAACTTCTGAATTAATTTTAGAACTCATCCTAAAAGTGATACAATGAAAACTAGACTTTATGCCCTTATTCTTTTCAATTTATCGATTCTGAGTGCCCCCTTGCATGCTCAAAATTCTGCATGTAGCGAAATTATCCTACAAACTAGTAAAAGTAGTTTTGCTAGAGGGGAGTTTGCAAGTGCCAAAAGAGAACTAGAGTCTTGTGTGAATGAGCAAGGCTTTGAGAATTTGAAAGAACTTAATCAAGCAAGAGAATTACTTTCTTTAACTGCGATTGAACAAGGCCGATTGGAAGATGCTAAATTTTTCACCGAACAAATTGTATACTCCAATAGCAATTATAACTCAACCTATAGAAACATTGTCTTTGATTCCATTTTTGATAAGGTAAAACAAGAAAACACTGTTCCAACCGTTATTTCTGTATCTAAAAAAATGGAAGACCTGAAAACGGCTCCTGCAACAGTGAAACTGGTAACTCAGGAGGAAATCATGGATAGAGGTTACAAGGATTTGATTGATGTCCTTAGTGATCTACCAGGATTTGATATCAGTAAAACTTTTTCGGGGGCTGGTGCCAATATTAATCAGATGGGTTTTCGTCAAGAAAATACGGAAAGAACCCTTTTTATGGTGGATGGGGTTGAAGAAAATGATTTATTTTCCAACTGGGCTTATATTTCTCGGCAATATCCCTTGGCGAATATCAAGGCAGTAGAAATAGTATATGGACCTTCTTCTACCATGTATGGTCCTCGTGCATTTGTTGGGACGATCAATGTGATCACCTATTCTCCACGAGAGATCCCTGAAGATCATTTGTTGAAGGGAAAGCCTAAAAGCGGTAAACCAAAGAGGTTCTATGCTTTTGGCAATACACAGGCGGGAAACTTGAACACATATTCTTCAGACCTGGTCATGGGGCTCCGTGGTACTTCGGCAGCTTTTCAGGTGACAGGAAGAATTTACCGGTCTGACGAACATGATATGTCTTCTGCTGATTTTTTCGATTATTCAGTGG
>JACCEC010598263.1_pt1 | contig 21944 bp, 19 predicted proteins | sample 7450121 | NCBI WGS metagenome assembly JACCEC01 (sample SAMN15323455, study PRJNA562643) | freshwater metagenome | isolation source: river surface water | place: USA:Blue River Watershed | collected 2017-08-18 | reverse complement strand
GGCCTTGCCCTTAGGGCCATCAAAGCCAGGGCCCACACGGGCCACGCGAATCGAACCCTTGGCCACATACAACACGGCGTAATCGCTGTAGCCCTGGCAGGCGGTGCCACCGCAGTTGCTCGCGACGATGGCCACCCGGGCGCGGTCGGTGGAGGGGTATGCCGCGACCAGGTACACAGAGCTGTCGCAAGCGGGGGCCAGCGCGAGCAACTCGCCGGTGCGCCCTTTTCGAATCTCCAGACGCGCGATCTCACAAGCGTCCGGGAGCGTGCGCCCCGGCAGAGGCCCGCGTGCCACCTGCGCCAGATCGCCATTGGCAAATCGCACCTGGTCCAGGAACAACGCGGGGCCCGCCTGCGTCCAAATGAAATCGGGCTTGGCGGCGACCCGCGACGTTTGGGCGGCAGCCGCAGCGGGCACCATCACCAGCAGCACGGCCAGCGCGCGCCAGAGCCAGCGATTCGCGTGCGTCATTGGCGGCCTTCAGGGGGCTTGATCACCGTCAGACCCCAGGGTCTTGGCGTTTTGCGCAGAATCGGTGCGAGGCGCTTGGGCGCCGTCCGCCGGGGTGTGCGGAAAACACATCTTCTCGCCATCCCACTTCTGGCCGCACCAGCACACCCCTTCGGCGTTGATGATGCAGGTGCCGGTGCCACAGCAACGCGGGTCGTCTTCATTCATGCACATGTCTCCTGTCGATCGGCGTGACCATAGCGCCTGCCGCCCAGTGTGGCACAGGGCCGCAGCGGATACCCGCACAGGCCGCTACGCCTTCCCATGAAACGCCATGTCGCCCTGGTCGCCCTGGTGGTGACCGCCGCCGTCGTCATCGATCTGCATGTGGATTGGCGTCGCGCCGACAACGGCGTCCTGATGCGCGTGGGCGAGCAGGATGTGGATGTCTGGGGCCAGATGCGCCAGGCGTGGACCGGTTTCTCGCGCCGCTGCGGACGGGTGCAGACCCTGCGGGCGGGCGATCCGGTGTGGGAGCGCGCACAGACCACGATCCGCGACTACAGCCCGCCCGACTCGCGCAGCGCGCAGGTGGTGGACCTGATTCGGCAAGACGACTGGCTGCTGGCGCAGGTGGTGTCTGACCGTCTGATGCCTGCGGTCGTGGCCCTGAAGATCGACGGTCCCGATATCGCCTTGGTACCCCGTGGCGTCTGGAGCGGCAACACCGCCCCCTGGGTGGCGGCGCCGTGGGTGCGCGATTACCTGCGACGCCAGGTGCCTCAGCTGCCGCCCGCACTGACCGACTGCCTGGAGATCGCTCCCGATTCACCGCTGCAACGCGCCAGCCCCCTGCCTGCGAAAGACGCCCGATGACCTTGCGTCACCTCGTGATCGTGCTGGGCGACCAGCTGGACCTGCAAGCCAGCGCCTTCGATGATTTCGACCCGGCGCAGGACCGGGTGTGGATGGCGGAGGTGGCCGAGGAATCGACGCACGTGCCTGCCGCCAAGCCGCGCATCGCCCTGTTTCTCAGTGGCATGCGGCACTTCGCGCAAGCCCTGCGCGAGCAGTACGGCCCGATCGTGGACTACACGCGCCTGGACGATGCGGACAACAGCGGCACGCTGGCCGGCGAGTTGCGCCGCACCCTCGCGCGCCACACACCCGCGGGGCTGGTGATGACCGCGCCGGGCGATTGGCGTGTGCTGCAGGCGCTGCGCGCAGTGGCCACCGAGTGCCGGCTGCCGCTGGAGATCCGCGACGACCGCCACTTTTTCAGCACGGTGCGCGAGTTCGCCGAGCACGCCCAGGGCCGCAAACAGCTTCGACTCGAGTACTGGTACCGCGCCCTGCGCCAAAAGCACGGCATCTTGATGGAGGGCGATGCGCCCGTAGGCGGCCAGTGGAACTTTGATGCCGACAACCGCGAGGCCTTCGGCAAGGAGGGGCCGGTGAACCTGCCCGCGCCCCAGCGCTTCGCACCCGACGCAATCACGCGCGAGGTGTTGGACCTGGTGCAAGCGCGCTTCGCCGATCACCCAGGACACCTGGACAGCTTCGGCTGGCCCGTCACGCGGGCGCAGGCGCTGCAGGCCCTGCACGATTTCATCACGCACCGATTGCCGCTGTTCGGCCGCTACGAGGATGCGCTGTGGGCAGGCGAGCCTTGGCTGTATCACTCGCTGTTGTCGGCGGCTCTGAACCTGAAGCTGCTGCAAGCGCGCGAGGTGGTGCAAGCGGCGCAAGACGCCTGGCGCGCGGGTCACGCGCCGATTGAAGCCGTGGAGGGCTTCATCCGCCAGATCCTGGGCTGGCGCGAATACGTGCGGGGCATCTACTGGACGCAGATGCCCGACTACCTGGAACGCAACGCGCTAGAAGCACAAGCGCCGCTGCCCGAATTTTTCTGGACGGGCGACACCGACATGGCCTGCCTGCGCGATGCGCTCACGCAGACCCTCACGCACGGCTATGCCCACCACATTCAGCGGCTGATGGTGACGGGTCTGTACCTGCTGCTGCGGGGCGTGAAGCCGCAGGAGGCACATGCGTGGTACCTGAGCGTGTATGTCGATGCCGTCGAATGGGTCGAACTGCCCAACACCCTGGGCATGAGCCAGTACGGCGACGGCGGCCTGATGGCGAGCAAGCCCTACATCGCCAGCGGCAAATACATCCAGCGTATGGGCAATCACTGCAAGGGCTGCCGCTACGACCCCGCGCAATCCACAGGGCCGACCGCCTGCCCCTACACCACGCTGTATTGGGATTTCTTGATGCGCCACGAGACCCTGCTGGCGAGCAATCCGCGCATGGGGATGCAGGTGCGCAATCTGGCGCGGCTCACGCCAGACAAGCGGGAGGCGATTCGTGCGCAGGCGCAGCGTCTTACCCCCGAGTGACACATCGAGCGCCCACGCGCTCACTTTTGCTGCGCCGCGGCATCACATTCGCCAGACCTTTCGGTCCTTGATCCGACGATTTGGACTTTCGTCGGACTGTTGCGTTTCGTGGATCGCGAAGAGGTCTGGACACTGCGTTCTCACTGGAAACAACGCAGGAATCCACACGTGCACCGTGATCCGGGCCTGGCCATCGAGGCTCAGCCCACTCCACCTGAACCCCATCTGGGCCGCTCCCTGCCTCGGCAGGAGGATGCGGCGCTCCTGACCGGGCGCGGGCGGTTCGCAGACGATCTGGGCACGCCCCCGGGGACGTTGCACGCGGCCATCGTACGCAGCCCGCATGCCCACGCCGAGTTGCTGGAGGTGGAGGGCTCGGCGGCGCTGGCACTGCCTGGGGTGCGAGCCGTACTGACTGGAGAGGATGTGCTGCGTTGGGCGCAGCCGTTCCTGGTGGGCGTGAAAGTTCCAGTGCGCCATCACGCGCTGGCCGTAGACCGCGTGCGTTACAGCGGCGAGCCGGTGGCCGTGGTGGTGGCCGACAGCCGCGAGCTGGCCGAAGACGCCTTGGAGGCCGTGCGCGTGCGCTACCGCGCCTTACCCGCGGTGGTGGAGATCGAAGCGGCCTGCGCCGACGACGCCCCCTTGCTGCACGAAGCGGCCGGCAGCAACATCGTCAATGAGCGGCACTTTCGCTACGGTGACCCCGAGCAGGCCTTCGCAAGCGCCGACCGCACCGTCAGCGTCGAGGTGCACTACCCGCGCAATAGCTGCACGCCCATCGAGTGCGGGGTGGTTATCGCCGAACACCAGCCCGACGCCAACGGAGGGCACGCCTACGAGGTGCTATCCAACTTCATGGGGCCTTTCTCGCTGCACTCGGTGATGGCGCTGGCCCTGGGTGTGCCTGCTAACCAACTGCGGCACCGCGTGCCGCGAGACAGCGGCGGCAGCTTCGGTGTGAAACAGGCGGTCCTGCCCTATGCGGTACTGATGTGCCTGGCCTCGCGCAAAGCAGGCGCCCCGGTCAAGTGGGTGGAAGATCGGCTCGAACACCTGGCAGCCGCCACCTCGGCCACCGCCCGACTGACGCATCTGGAGGCCGCGCTCGATGCCAGCGGGCGCATCACCGCACTGCGCTGGGACCAACGCGATGACGTGGGCGCCTACCTGCGCGCGCCCGAGCCGGCCACCTTCTATCGGATGCACGGTGCACTGACCGGGGCTTATGACATCCCGAATATGGCGGTTCGCAACCGGGTGGTGATGACCAACAAGACGCCCACTGGCCTGGTGCGCGGCTTCGGCGGTCCGCAGGTGTACTACGCGCTCGAGAGGCTGATGGACCGCATCGCCGCCTTGCGGGGCGAAGACCCGATCGCACTGCGCCGGCGTCACTTTGTGCGGGCCGAACAGTTCCCCTACACCGCCACCGCCGGCGCAGTCCTGGACAGCGGCGACTACCACACGCTGGCCGACAAAACGCAGGCCGCTGCGCTGGAACACGGCTTGTGGGAGCGACAAGCCGCCGCACGCGCAGCCGGACGGCTGTACGGCATCGGTGTGGCCGCCGTGGTGGAACCTTCGATCTCCAACATGGGCTACATCAGTACGGCGCTGACCCGCGAGCAGCGCGCCAAGGCCGGCCCGAAAAACGGCGCGATCGCCAGCGCCAGTGTCGGTATCGACTTGCTCGGTGGCGTCAATGTGGTCATCGCCTCGGCGCCTGCGGGCCAGGGTCATATGACGGTGTGCGCGCAGGTGGTGGCCGATGTCCTCGGACTACAGCCCGGGCAGATCGCGGTGAACGTGGAGTTCGACACGGGCAAGGACGCCTGGAGCGTGGCCGCTGGCAACTACAGCAGCCGCTTTGCCGGCGCGGTAGCGGGGACGGTGCATCTGGCCGCCATGCGGCTGCGCGAGCGGCTGGCGCGCATCGCAGCGCCGACGCTCAACTGCTCACCCGAGCGCGTGATGTTTGCGCAGGGATCCATCTTTAACGGCGACGCGCCCGACACGCGCCAGCCCTTCGCGCGGCTAGCCGCCAGCCCGCACTGGGCACCGGCCCTGCTGCCTGCAGGCGAGTTGCTCGGCCTGCGCGAGACCGCGTTCTGGACGCCGCCGACGCTGGCGGCACCCGACGAAGCCGACCGCGTCAACACCAGTGCGGCGTATGGCTTCGTATTCGATCTGTGCGGCGTGGAGGTCTGCCGCGACACCGGCCGCGTGCGCATCGACCGCTACATCACAGGCCATGACGCGGGCCGCCTGCTCAATCCCACTTTGGTAGACGGGCAGATCCGTGGCGCGTTTGCCCAAGGCCTGGGCGCGGCGCTGATGGAGGAGTTCCGCTACGGACCCGACGGCAGCTTTCAAAGCGGCACATTTGCCGACTACCTGGTGCCCACCGCCTGTGAAGTGCCCGACCCGGTGATCGTGCACCTGGAGACGCCGAGTCCGTTCACGCCCCTGGGTGCCAAGGGCGTGGGCGAAGGCAACAACATGAGCACCCCAGTGGCGATCGCCAACGCAGTGGCCGACGCGCTGCGGCCCCTGCGCGAGGTCACGGACATCCGCTTGCCCCTGACCCCTTCACGCGTGCTGGCCCTGCTCGATGAACCTGAACCCGAGGCACCCGCTGGATCATCCGAAGTCTCAGCGCCATTGGCGCCGGCCACAGCTGCACGCACAGGCGCTCGCACCGGTGGCCGCGCCTTGCAGGCCCAGGGCTCGGTGACCATCGCTGCCACACCGCAGCGCGTGTTTGCGGTGCTGATGGATCCGCAGGCGCTGGCCCGGGTCATCCCCGGCTGCCACGCGCTCGTGCCTGAGGGCGAGCACGCCTACCGGGCCGATGTGACCGTCGGGGTCGGACTGGTGAAGGCCCGGTACGAAGCGCGCATCGTGCTGTCCGAGATGGACGCACCCCGCAGCCTGGTGCTGGCTGGCGAAGGCCAGTCGTCACTGGGTACGGCTGCGGGCCAGGGTCGCGTGCAGCTGGAAGCGGTGCCGGAGGGCACGCGGCTGCATTACGACTACGAGGCCCAAGTAGGTGGCAAGGTGGCCGCCGTAGGCAGCCGCATGCTGGAGGGGGCTGCACGCGTGGTGCTGGCCCAGTTGTTCGAGTCCTTGGGGCGGCAAGCCGCCGCACAGGATGCCGCCAGCGGCGCGGTGCACGCACCCCGCCCTGTGTCCACTCCCTGGTGGCGACGGTTGCTGCAAGCGCTGGGGATGCGCCCATGAAACCCGCCCGCTTTGATTACCAACGCGTCGAGACGGCGCATGAAGCCGCCGCCGTGCTGGGCGAGCTGGGCGACGACGCCCGCATCCTGGCTGGGGGCCAGTCGCTGATGGCGGTGCTGAACATGCGTCTGGCCCGCCCCAAGCGCCTGCTGGACGTCTCGCGCTCGCAGGCGCTGGCCGCCGCAGGCATCGACAGCGGCGCGCTGCAAGTGGGCGCTGCCGTCACGCAGGCCGCAGTGGAACACCGCCCGCGCTTGGCGCAGGAAGTGCCGTTGCTGGCGCTGGCCTTTCCGTGGATCTCGCACTTCCAGATCCGTAACCGTGGCACCGTGGCGGGCAGCGTGGCCCACGCAGACCCGTCGGCCGAATTGCCCCTGGTGTTGACCGCGCTGCGCGGCGAAGTGTGCTTGCGCAGCAAGCGTGGTACACGTCGCCTGGCCGCCGACGACTTCTTCACCGGCATGCTGCTCACCGCGCGCGCCGACGACGAACTGATCGAAGCGGTGCGTTTCCCACTGGCCCAGACCGGCCAGGGCTTTGGCTTCGAAGAATTCGGCATCCGCCACGGTGACTTCGCGCTGTGCGCGGTTGCTGCGGTCGCCGATGCACGCAGCCTGCGCGTGGCCGTCGGCGGCGTGGCCGATCGTCCTGTGGCGCGCGACTGGCCCCTGCTGTCAGGAGGCGCCCTCGATGAGGCCCTCAATCACTTGGCCTGGTCGCTGGAGGCGCGCGACGAGCCACAAGCCAGTGCAGCCCTGCGCCGCCGACTGGTGCGCCATCTGGGCCGCCGGGCGATCGATCAAGCCCTTGCTTCCAGGAGCCCCCTATGAACGTACTGGACGGCGGCGCGGTGCATCCGCTGCGTCTGACCCTCAATGGCCGCGAGCGCTGCGCCAACGCCGAGCCACGACGCCTGCTCTCGGATTTTCTGCGCCACGACCTGGGTGCGACGGGGGTGCATGTGGGCTGCGAGCATGGCGTGTGTGGCGCGTGTACCGTCCTGGTCGATGGCGTCGCACAGCGTGCCTGTCTCACGCTGGCGGTGCAGGCCGATGGACGGGAAGTCCGCACGGTGGAAAGCCTGGCCGATACCGACGGCACGCTCGACGATCTGCAGGCGGCGTTTCGGCGCCATCACGCCTTGCAATGCGGCTTTTGTACGCCCGGCATCCTGATGTCATGCGTCGACTGGCTGGCGCGCTGCGCGCACGGCCCAGTGCCCACCGAGGACGATGTGCGCATCATGCTCTCGGGCACTTTATGCCGATGTACGGGCTACACGCCCATCGTGGCCGCGGTGCTGGATGTCGTGCAGCAGCGCCGTGGCCTCACGACCACCTCCGATCAACCGCTGCTGGAGACGCCCCATGCTTGATCTGGGCCGCACTTTCTTGCAAAGCGTCGAACGCCGTCCGCATGCGGTCGGTCTGGTCGATGCGACCTTGCAACTGACCTATGCCCATTGGGCACACCGCATCGGCGCCGCGCAGCGTGGCCTGGCCGATGCCGGCCTGAAAAAAGGTGACCACCTGGTCACCGTGCTGCAAAACCGCTGGGAGATGGCCACCTTGCATTGGGCCTGCCAATTCGCCGGCATCGTGATGACGCCCTTGAACTGGCGCGCCAAGCCCGATGAAGTGGATTACTGCCTCCTCGACGCGCACGCCCGCGCCATCGTCTGGGAACCCATCACCGACGCTGCGGTGGCCGCCAGCACCGAGGCGCAGCGGCTCGCACGCATCGTCATGGATGGCGCAGCGCCCGGCGACGCCTCGGTTCACCGCTTCGATCACTGGATGGCGCAGGCACACGAGCCCGTGCCGCTCGCTGGTGCGGACGACGGGTCGCTGATGCTCTATACCAGTGGCACCACCGGCAAGCCCAAGGGCGTGCCACGCCGCCATCGCGCCGAGCGTGCCGCGGCCCTGGCCCATGTGGCACAAAACCGCTATGCGGTCGGGGAATGCACGCTGGGCGTGATGCCGCTTTATCACACGATGGGCGTGCGGTCGCTGCTGGCGATTGCCCTGATCGACGGCCGCTTTGTCTGCATGCCGCGCTTTGATGCCCAGCGCGCCCTGCACCTGATCCGCGATCAGGCGGTGAGCCACTTGTATCTGGTGCCGACCCTCTACCACGACCTGTTGTCTCACCCGGATTTCAAGCGCAGTGATGTCGACAGTGTACGCAAGCTCGGTTTTGCGGGCGCCCCCATGCATGACGCCCTGCTGCAGCGGCTGCAGGCCGCCTTTGCGCCCGAGCTCTTTGTCAACCATTACGGGAGCTCCGAGATCTATACCTTCTCGATCAACCAGCAGGCCACGCTCAAGCCGGGCTCGGCCGGCCGAGCGGGCTTCAACACCCGCTTGCGCGTCGTCGCGCTGAATCAGCACAGCCCCGACGCCGTGACCGACCCGATGCAAGAGGGCCAAATCATCGCGGAGCTCAGTAGCGACGAAGCCTTCGAGGGCTACCACCGTCGCCCCGATGCAGATGCCAAGAGCCTGCATGCGGGCTGGTACTTCACCGGCGACACTGGCTATGTCGATGCCGACGGCGATCTGTTCGTCACAGGTCGCGTCGACGACATGATCATCAGCGGCGGCGAAAACATCTCGCCAGTGGACATCGAATCGGTGCTCTCCCTGCACCCCGAGGTCGACGAAGTGGCGGTGGCGGGCCTGCAGGACGAGCGCTGGGGCCAAAAGGTGGTGGCCTTTGTCAAGGCGCACGGCCCTGTCGATGCCCAGAGCCTGGATGCCCACTGCCGCCGCAGTGACCTGGTCAATTTCAAGCGCCCGCGTGACTACGTGTTCGTACGCGAGATCCCCAAGAGCCCGGTGGGGAAGGTCCTGCGCCGCCTGCTGCAGTCCGGCGACTACGAGCTTGCGCCCCACCAGCCCGCCGAAACCACCCACCCCGAATGAACCCGAGAAAGAACGCACCATGACCCTGAACGCCCTGGCCCACCCGGCCACCACATTACCCGACGCCCTCGATGGCTTTCGCGTCGAGATCCTGGCCGAACAGCACCGCGCCGACATCGTGCTAGATCGCCCGCCTCTGAACGTGGTGAGCATGCTGGCGCGCGAACAACTGCGCATCACTTTCGAGGCGTTGGACGCCGATGACCGTATCCGTGTCATCGTGCTGCGTGGCGCTGGCGAGCATTTCTCGAGCGGCGGCGATATCAAGGGCTTCCTGGAGGCGTCGCCCGAGAAAGTCAGCGCCCTGGCCTGGAACGTGGCCGCACCGGCGCGCTGCAGCAAACCCGTCATCGCCGTCGGCCGCGGCTACTGCTTCGGTGTGGGCTTCGAGTTGACGCTGGCCTGCGACTTTCGCCTGGCCGGCGAGAGCACGCTGTATGCCCTCCCCGAGCAGAAGCTGGGGCAGATCCCCGGCTCGGGCGGCAGCGCGCGCCTGCAAAAAATGGTGGGCATCACCCGCACCAAGGACATGGTGATGCGCTCGCGCCGCATCAGCGGTCGCCAGGCCTATGACTGGGGCGTCGTCACCGAGTGCGTCCCGGACGCCGAGCTGCCGCAGGCCGTCGATGCGCTGGTAGCCGAGTTGTGCAGCCTCTCGCCCCTGGCACAGCGCACCGCCAAGAAACTGCTCAATGACACCGAGGACTCCCCGCTGTCGATTGCCATCGAGCTGGAAGGGCACTGCTATTCACGGCTTCGCAGCAGCGACGACTTCCGTGAGGGCGTGACCGCCTTTCATGCCAAACGCAAGCCCCATTTCACGGGGCGCTGAGCGCGCCTTTTTGCCCACCCTGTTCCCCCCACTCCGCCCGTGAAACGGCGGCCCATGACTCAAAAGGAGACTCTGACCATGAAAACCGTTTTTGTTGCCACCCTCACCACCCTGGCGACCGCTGCAGCGTTCGCGCAATCCACGCCCATCCGCATTGGCGTGGTCACCCCGCTGTCGGGCACCTATGCGGGTATCGGCCAACAGGTGCGCTGGGGCCTGGACCTGGCCGCCCGCGAGATCAATGCCGCTGGCGGTGTGGCCGGTCGGCAGTTGGAACTGATCTATGAAGACGAGGAAGCCAACCCGGCGGTCGCCGTGCAGAAGGCGGAAAAACTCTTCCAGGTGTCCAAGGTCGATTTCCTGACTGGCACAGTGAACAGCGGCTCCACGCTCGCCGTCGGGCAGGTGGCCGAACGCAACGGCAAGCTCATTGCCACCACCGTGTCCTTTGCCGACTCGATCACGGGTGACAAGTGCTCGCCCAATGTGTTCCGCGTCAATGCCCGCGCTGGCATGCAATCGGCTGCCCTGGCAGACTGGATGGCCACGACCCGACCCAACGCCAACGTCTTCTACCTGGGCCCGGACTATGAAATGGGCCGCAGCACGGTGGCGGCATTCAAGTCCGCCGCCGAAGGCAAGGGCGCCAAGTCGGCCGGCGAGGTGTTCGCACCGCTGGACAACAAGGACTACTCGCCTTACTTCGGTCAGATCCGCAGCTCACGCCCGACCGTGATCTACACCTCGGTGGCGGGCAACGACACCGTGCGTCTGTTCAACCAGATGGCCGAGTTTGGCGTCAACCGGAATGTGCAGGTGGTGGGCGCCAGCGGTACCGTGACCAGCCAGAACCTGGCCGCCATCGGCCGCAACGCCGACGGCTTCGTCACCGGCGTGGGCTACTCGCCGCTGATCGATTCGCCCGAGAACAAGCGCTTCGTCGCCGCCTTCGAGGCCGCCAACAAGGCACTGCCCGATTTGTATGGCACCGACAGCTACGGCGTGCTGTACCTCTACAAGGCCGCCGTCGAAAAAGCCCGCAGCACCGAGACCGACAAGGTGCGCGAGGCCATGCGCGGCATGAGCTGGTCTACCCCCCAAGGTGTCAAGACCATTCGCGCCGGTGACCACCAAGCCATGCAAGACATGTACGCGGTCCGGGTGAACAACGGCAAGTTCGAGATCGTAGGCAGAGTAGGCGCGGCAGCGGCGATCGGCGCCGACGTCTGCACCCGCTTCTGATTCTTTCACTCACATCGAGTACATACGCGTGGACTGGCTTCAGTTCGTCCTGGCACCCCAGGTCATCAACGGTCTCTCCATCGGGGTGGCCGTGGTTCTGATGGCTTTGGGGCTGACCATCATCTTTGGCCTGCTAGATGTCATCAACATGGCCCACGGCGAGTTCTACGCGCTGGGGGCCTTTGTCGCCGTCGCACTGATCGGCATGGGCCTGTCGTTCTGGCTGGTGCTGCTGATGACCCCCCTGCTCCTGGCGGGGGTGGGCTATCTCACCGAACGCACGCTGGTCCAGCGCGTCTTTCACAGCAAGGATCGGCATACGCTGACCTTGCTGCTCACCTTCGGCCTGGGCGTGGTGATGGAGGACGCGCTCAAGATCGTGTTCGGCGCCAACCCGCTGCGGCTAGAGGCGCCCATCCAGGGCGCCACCGAGATGCTCGGATTGTTCTTTCCCCACTACCGCCTGTTCGTGATGCTGTTTGGCGGCGCTGTCATCGCGGCGGTCTGGCTGCTGGTGTTCCGCACGCCCTTGGGCGCGATGGTGCGCGCAGCCGCCTTCGACCGTCACATGACCGCCAGCCTGGGCGTGCCAGTGCACAAGGTGTATGCCGCCACCTTCGCCTTTGGCGTAGCACTGGCTGCACTCGCCGGAGTCTTGCTGGCGCCGATGTATTCGGTGTTTCCGACCATGGGCCGGGACTTTGTCTTCATCGCCTTCAGCGTGGTGATCATCGGCGGCATGGGCTCCATCAAGGGCGCCGTGCTGGCTGGGCTGGTACTCACCCAGGTGCAATCGATCAGCAGCTTGTGGATCAGCCCCGTCTGGAGCGATCCCCTGCTGTTTGGAATCATGGTGCTGGTGCTTGTCTGGCGCCCGCAGGGCTTGTTTGGGAGGCTCGGTCATGCTTGAGTCTGCTTTGGCGCGCGTCGCGCTAGCGTCGGCCACCACCGGCCGCCGCACCGACGCGCTGCGCTGGATCGCAGCCGCCTTCTTCCTGTCGGCCCTGGCCTTCGGGGGGGTTGCCTGGGCGATGGGCGACGTGTTTTTCCTGCGCCTGGCCACCGAGGCCTTAATCTACGGTGGGCTGGCGCTCAGCGTCGATCTGCTGCTCGGTCGCACCGGCTTGCTGCCCCTGGGTCAGGCACTATTTTTCGGGTTGGGCGCCTACGTGTCGGCGCTGGTGCTCAAACACTGGGACGCCTCTTTCTGGCTGGCGCTGGGTGTGGCCATTGCGGCTTCGGCACTCGCGGGGCTGCTGGGCGGACTGATCGCCATCCGCAGCAAGGGCGTGTATTTCGCGCTTATCAGCTTTGGCTTGGCGCAGGTGGTCAGTAAGGTGATCTACAACACGCGTGAGCTCGGCGCAAGCGACGGCCTCATCGGGGTGCCGGCCGCGCAGGTGGGCGGTGGGCTGACCTCCGCAGTGCCCATGGGTTTTTTCCTGCTGGTGCTGGCGCTCATTTTTATGATCTGGGCGCTGCTGTCGCTGCTGATGGACACGCCCTTTGGCCGCCAACTGGCGGCCGTGCGAGGCAACGAGCAGCGACTCGCATTCATCGGCGTGGACCCGTGGCGCGTCAAGCTCGCGGTCTTCGTGCTGGCGGCGGTGATTGCAGGGGCCAGCGGTGCGCTCTACCCGATGCTGCGCGGCTTTGTCAGCCCCGAGCTGATGTTTTTCCAGGTCTCGGGCAACGCAGTGATCAACGTCATCGTCGGCGGCACGGGCACCCTGATCGGACCGCTGCTGGGCTCGAGCTTGCTCACCGGCCTGCGCTCGGTGGTCGGCAGCTGGACCGAGCACCACCACATCGCGATTGGCCTGCTGTTTGTGGCCGTGGTGATCATGGCTCCGCGCGGTCTGGTCGGCGGCCTGGCGCCCTGGCTGCAAGCGCGGCTGGACCGGCGCGGCGCAAAGGATCGCACATGAGCACGGACATCCTCCTTCAAACGCAGCACCTGGGCGTACGCTTTGGCGCCCTCAAAGCGGTCGATGATGTGAGCTTTGAGGCCCGTCGTGGTGCCATCACCGCGGTGATCGGCCCCAACGGCGCAGGCAAGAGCACTTTGTTCAACCTGATCAGCGGTTCGCTGCGTCCGCTGACGGGCCAGGTGATCCTGGACGGACAAGACATCACGGGCCAGCCGCCCCAGAAGCTGCTGGTCGCAGGCCTGGCGCGCAGCTTTCAGATCACCAACCTGTTCTTTGAACTGCCTGTGCGCGAGAACCTGCGTCTGGCGGCGCAATTTGTCGAGCCCGGCCCCTGGTGGCGTGGCTTGCGCCATGTGCGCACCAGCCGCAGCGCGATGCAGCGGGTGGACGAACTGATTGCGCAGTTTGACCTGGCGACCGATGCCGACGAACTCGCAGGCTTTCTCAGCCACGGCCAGCAGCGTCGTCTGGAAATCGCGATGGCGCTCGCCTCACGCCCACGCCTGCTGCTGCTGGACGAGCCCACCCAGGGTATGAGCCATGCCGACACCGAAGACACGGCCCGACTGATTCGCAGCCTCGTCCAAGACGGCTTGAGCATTTTGATCGTCGAGCATGACGTGGATCTGGTGATGAAACTGTCTGATCACGTGGTGGTGATGCACCAGGGCGCCAAGCTGGCGCAAGGGCGACCCGACGCCGTGCGGGCAGACCCGGCGGTCCAGGCCGCCTACTTTGGCCAGGAGGTGCAGCATGCTTGAGTTGCAAGATGTGCACACCCACTATGGCCTGAGCCACGTCCTGCAAGGCGTGACCCTGCGGGTCAATGCGGGCGAGGTGGTAGGCCTGTTCGGGCGCAACGGGGTGGGCAAAACCACCGTCATGAAAACCATCGCCGGCTGGGTCGCGCCCAGCGCCGGGCAATTGCAGTTTGATGGGCAGTCCATCGGCGGTACGGCCTCCGAAGTCATCTGCCGGCGTGGCATTGGCTTCGTGCCGGAGGACCGGCGCATCTTTCCGGGTCTGACCGTGGAAGAAAACCTGGTGCTCGGCTTCATGCAAACGCCCGGCGTCGCTCGCAGCGAGCGTCGACGCAAGCTGGAGCAGCTCTACACCCAGTTCCCCCGGCTGGGCGAGCGCCGCGCCCAAATGGGCACCACGCTCTCCGGCGGGGAGCAGCAGATGCTGGCCATGGCACGGGTGCTGGTCGGTCAACCCCGGCTGCTGCTCATAGACGAGCCGACCGAGGGCCTGGCGCCCATGATCGTCGACGAGATCTTCAAACTCATCGACGGGCTGCGGCGCGACGGGGTCCCGATCCTGCTGGTCGAGCAAAACCTGCATCGGGCCCTGGATCTGGTCGACCGCTTCTACGCTCTGGAGCGCGGCGCGGTGGTGCTCGAGGGGCGCGGAGACCAGGCAGACAACCGGGCGGCGCTGGTTCGACAGCTGAGCGTCTGACTGGGCAACCCGAGGCGCCTGCCCACCTGGCCTGCAGACTGGGGGGTACCCCGGTTGCGGCCCGGTCTGCAATTGCCCCAGAATCTTGAGAGTGTCTACCGCCATCAAGATTTACCAGGGTCGGTTCGGCCGTGTCGCTTTGCTCGACATGGACGCGCCGCTGGTCGGGCACGCCCATCACCACTGCCACATCCTACTCAAGGCAGGCGGTGCCGATAGCGCCTTCGTGGTGCGCGGAGAAACCGCGCCACTGCGATCCGACACCGCCGTGCTCGTGAACGCCTGGGAGCACCACGCTTACATCCATGACGCGCCACCTGGCGACCGGACACTCATCCTCGCGCTCTACATTGAGCCGAGCTGGTTGACCGAGTTACAGCGCTCGCTGGCCGTCACTGCCCATCCGCGGTTTTTTCCGCAGAAGTGCGTGTCCATCACGTCCGCGACACAGCGCATCGTCGAAGAGTTCGTACTCGAGATGTGGTGGGCCGACGAGGTCTCGCCGACGCGGATGGAGGAACTTCTTTTTAACCTGATCATCGCCGTCATCTCTGGCTTCACCGGGTGGCGCGACTTGGCCGGCATGCTGCGTATGCGTCCGCCGGTCGCCATGGACCCCCGGATCCGCCAAGCGATCGCCTTGATGCGGGACGATTTGGGGCGTGAGCTGGATGTCGATGACCTGGCCGCGCGCAGCGGCCTGTCGCGTGCCCACTTTTTCTCACTCTTTCAGCGCGACACGCAAGTCACACCCCTGGTCTACGCCAATGTGCTGCGCTTTGAGGCCGCAGTGCGTCGGCTGAGCCTGGGCAATGAGCCGGTGTCGACCGTGGCACTGGACCTGGGCTTTTCGGCGCCGGGACACTTTGCGCGCTTCTTTCGCCAGCACCTGGGCATCACACCCACGGAGTACCGAAGGGTGGTCAATCTGTTTGAACCGCCGGCCCAGGCAGGGCGTGCGGAGCCGCCGCTGATTTAAGCCCTGCGCGGGCGCCCGGGCGGGACCGCCGCTCAGGCTGCGCGCATGAACCCTGCAAAGAACTGAGCCAGCGCCGCGTGGGCGTCCAGCGGCAGCACGTGGGCGATGTACTGGTCGGGGCGCACCACTACCAGCGCGCCCTGCTTCCGGTCGATACCGCGCAGGTCGTAGATATCCGGCGCGTGCTTCAGGATCGCGCTGTACACCTTTTCGTAGTCGTACACGCCCAGACAGCCCTTGGCAGGGCGCAGGAGTGCGGGCATGGACTCGATCGCCACCTCGGTATGCGGCTGTTGGAACACGGCGCGCAAATCGAACACAGCATCGCTGTCCTGGCCCGCAGGGGTGTAGCGGCGTACCGGCGAGTCTGCCGATTGCTGCAGAAATTGACACAGCGCACGCAGGCCCCCGTCCTGCGCACCCGCGAACGCATACAAACGCCAGCGGCCATCGGCCAATGCGGCGTGTCCCAGATGCACCGGCTTGGCGTCGGCGACTTGCAGCACCTGCGCCGAATGAAAACGCATGCCGACCGTGAACCCACGCGCGAGCGCCTGGTGGGTGGACGCGCCGGTGATCAGGGACGGCGGATAGTGCGTGCCCACGCCGGCGGTGAAGCGGGCATGCTGCTCGAAGTACTTCTGAAATTCCTTGGGATCCACACCCTGCGACTGCGGCTGGCCGTCCTGCTTGGGCTTGTCACTGAACATCTTGGCCCATTCACGGTCGAAGTCGATCAGCGCTTTTCCAGCCACCTGTCGCTCCTCGGAGTAGGTGTGCAGCAACTGTGGCATCGCCAAACCGCGCATTACCGCCGCCAACTTCCAGCCCAGATTGAAGGTGTCCTGCATGGAGAAGTTCATGCCCTGTCCGGCCTTGGGGCTGTGGGTGTGACAGGCGTCGCCCGCGATGAACACACGCGGTAGCTGCCCGGGAGTCTGCGCCGCTGGCACGTCGTCGTACTTGTCGCAGATACGCTGGCCGATTTCATACACCGACCACCAGGGCACTTCTTTCACATCGAGGCGGTAGGGGTGCAGGATGCGTTGCGCCGCGGCGATCAGCTTGTCGACGGTGATACCGCGTGCAGCCACGCGCTCGTCTTCGCCAAGCTTGTCCATCTCCACGTACAGGCGCACCAGGTAGCCGCCTTCGCGCGGAATCACCAGCAGGTTGCCGTGGGGCGACTGCACCGCCGACTTGTAGCGGATGTCCGGGAAATCCGTGACCGCCAGAACATCCATCACGCCCCAGGCCTGGTTGGCCGAATCGCCCACCAGCTCGAGGCCCATCGACTTGCGCACCGCACTGCGCGCGCCGTCGCAGCCCACCACATAGCGCGCACGCACGGTCTCGTGTTGACCCGCGTGGGCTGCGTCGCAGCGCTCCAGGCGCACGGTGACCGGGTAATCGCGGACGTGGGGGTCGATCGTCAAGTCCAAGACACGGCGCGCGTAATACGGCTCCAGGCGGCTCGGTGAATTGCGCATATGCGCCAGGTAATGGTCATGGACCCGGGCCTGATTGAGCACCACGTGCGGAAACTCGGACAGGCCGTCTTCGGTGTCCTGCACCCGGCCATGGCGAACGATCCGGTGGGCGTCTTGTTCGTCGGGCTTCCAGAAGGTGACCTCATTGATCCAGCAGGCCTCCTGGACGACCTTATGGGCAAAGCCAAACGCCTGAAACATCTCCATCGTGCGGCAGGCAATGCCATCCGCCTGACCCAGATGGATGGGCGCCTCCTTTTGCTCGATCACGCAGGTGCGGATATCGGGGAAATGGGCCAGCTGGGCGGCCAGCGTCAGGCCGGCCGGTCCCGACCCGACCACCAACACGTCGACCTGCGTGGGCACGGTATCGCCATGCGGCAGGGCCAAGGGTGAGGCCTCGTGAACTTCGGGGTCGCGGCCCTTGAAACCTTCAAGATGGAATTGCATGCGGTGTCTCCAGCCCGGATTAATCAGTGTCATTATTATACGCATGCTGATTATTTGTATGCAAGGGGCTAGAATCTGCTCGGAGCCTTCCATGAAGCAACCGTCCAAAGCCCTCGATCCCCGCACCCTGCCCGGGCACCTGGCCCGTCGCATGCAGCAGCTCGCCGTCGCTCTCTTCGTGGACGAAGTGGGCGATCTGGCACTCACCCCCGTGCAGTATTCAGCGCTGCAGACGGTGTGCAACCAACCCGGCATCGACCAGAAGACCCTGGCCAGCACCATCGGCTACGACACGTCCACCATCGCGGGCGTGATCGACAGGCTGGAGGCGCGCGGTCTGGTGCAGCGACAGGTGTCCGCCACCGATCGTCGGGCCAAGCAGTTATCTCCCACGCGCGAGGGCACCCAAATCCTGGCTGCCGTCGTGCCTCGCATGCTGCGGGCGCAGGAACGATTGGTCGCGCCGCTGACCCCCGCCGAGCGCAAGGAGTTGATGCGACTGATGCAGGCCGTCATCGACGCGAACGCCGAGTTGAGCAACAGACCGATCCGGCTTTGAGTGGGCGCTGCGCCTCAGGGCTGCGGACGAGGCTCTTGTTTGGGCTGGCTCTCTGGCCGCAAGCGTGCCGGGAGTTCCGCCGGGCGCACGGGTGTCTCGACGGGCGCTGCGCGCGCCAGCCGGGCCAACCCCGCTGAGGCCTCACGCGGCACATCGACGCCATCGCAGTTGTTGATCAGGCCCGCGCACTTGAAGGTGGTGGCCAGCGCCAGGCGGTAATAGGTCCGCGCCGCCTCGGTGTGGCGCGTGGCCTCGGCCGCTCGGCCCAGATAGAAGTAGCCACTGTCCACGCGCATCCCCACCAAAGCAACGGCCCGCACCAGGTCGTTCCAGGCTTGCGCGTCGTAATAGCCCTTGACGGTGCGACGGTTCGCACCCCATGCGCCCGAGCATGCGGTGTCACAGGTCAGTCGCAGATCGCCGCTGCGAAAGGTGGCCATCCAATCGACCACCTGCTGGCCGCTGGCATTGCGCGGGCCCACTTGCGCGCAGCCTGCGAGCAAGCAGGCCACGAGGACACAGAGGCAATGAATACTTTTCATGTATCAGGCTTCGGGTGCGAAACCTGATTATCAACAAGGCCGCAAATTCAGAACAACGGTGCGCGCACGATCACCCGACCGACGCATTCGAGGCGGGCCGAACCTGCTTTTCGAGTTCGCGGCGAATGGCGTAGGCGCGGGTGCCGGTGTCCATCTGCACATCGTCCCAGGTGAGCGACTGGCCCTTGCGCACGGGCCGCACCACCTTGACGTCGTGGGCCAGGCCCAGGGGCAAGCCGCCCACGCGCAGCGAATCTTCGGCCGGCGTGAGCTTGCCCCACACCGTGTAGCCCCCCTCACCATCGAGCATCTCGCCGGGCTTGAGATCCCGCTTGGCGGTGGCGACCACATCGGCCTTCCAGCACGTGGCCACGCCGGTGGGTTCGCCGCGCAGCGCCAGCGACGCGACGGAATACCCCACCTCCAGACCAATCAGGTGCCAGCGTTTGTAGAGGGTGAAGTAGCGACCGCTCGGGTCGGTTTGCGCGTTGTATTCCTCAAAGCAATTGCGCACGTACTCGGTCTCGCCTTCCACCGTCACCCACACCCCCATGCGGATGTCGTAGTCAATGGGCTTGCCCTGCGCGTCGAGCGAGGAGATCACTTCCACCATGCCCTTGCGCTCGAGGACGCCGCCCTCGCTGCGCGGGCGCGTGAGCGAAGGGATCTGGTCGACGCTGCCTGAGGGATAGCTCAGGCCCTGGGAGGGGACGCACAGGCCGGTGGCATTGGCCACCGCGGTGCTTTCGATCGAGGGCTTGGAGCCGTCCAGAAAGCTGTTGAACATTTTCGGATTGAGCCCGCCGCGCGCGGCCTGTTCGGGGGTGAGGCCGTAGTTGGGCCACACCGTGTCCGGCGTCGACTCGGAAAAATGCGGCAGCCACTTGTGCCCGCGCCCCGCCGCCACCACCGGGAAGCCGCAGGTGCGCGCCCAGTCCACCAGGTCGCAGATCAAGGCGGGCTGATCGCCAAAGGCCAGGGAATACACCACGCCGGCCTGCGAGGCCTTGAGGGCGAGCAACGGGCCGCAAAAGGCATCGGCCTCGACCGTCACGTTCACCACATGCTTCTTGTGCTCGAAGGCCATGAGGCAGTGGTCGACCGCGGCAATCGGGTGGCCGGTGCACTCCACCACGATGTCGATGGCCGGGTGCTGGACCAGCGCCTGCCAGTCGTCGCCGATATGGGTGGCGCCGGTCTGGATCGCATCGTCGATCGAGCGGGCCTGGGTGCGCTGAGGGTCCCAGCCCACGCGGGCCAGGTTGGCGCGGGCGCCGTCGGGCGACAGATCCGCGATGGCCACCAAGTGCATGCCCGGCGTACGCGGCACCTGGGCCAGGTACATGGAGCCGAACTTGCCGGCGCCGATCAAGCCGACACGAATGGGGCGGCCCTCCTGGGCGCGGCGGACCAATTGCTGATGCAGTGACATGCGAAGGGACTCCTTATTCCCGTTTCAAACCCGCCGCCTTCACCAGAGGCGGCCATTTGGGCAGATCTTGCTCCATGAAGCGGGTCAGGTCGGCGGGGTTCGCGCTGATACGGGTCTCAAGTGCGACACCCGCAACCCGCTGTTCAACCTCAGGATCCTGCGAGATGGCGATCACCTCGCGATGGAGCTTTTGCACGATATCCAGGGGCAACCCGGCGGGGGCGACCAGGCCGAACCACTGCAAGGTGCTGACCCCCGGCAGGGTCTCGCTCACCGTGGGCACATTGGGCAGCAAGGGCGTGCGCTTGTCACCCGTCACAGCGATCGCCTTGAGCTGTCCGGACTTGAGGAACTGCAGCACTGGGGCCATACCCAAAATCGCCACCTTCACCTGCCCGCCGACCACGTCATTGATCGCCTGGCCGCCGCCCTTGTACGGCACGTGGGTGAGATCAACGCCAGCGCGCAACTTGATCATCTCCATGCCCAGGTGCTGCGCGGTGCCCTGCGCGGGTGAGGCGTAGGGCGTGCCGGGATTGGCCTTGGCGTAGTCGATCAATTCCTTCAGGTTGTTCACGGGCAGCGAGGGATGGACCACCACGATATGCGCGCCGGTCGCCAGCATGGAGATGGGCGTGAAGTCCTTGATCGGATCGGAATTCACTTTGGCAAACAGCGCAGGCGCGATGGTGTTGCTGTCCAGGAACACGCCCAGGGTGTAGCCATCGGGTTTCGCGCGGGCGATGAAGTCCGTGCCGATCGTGCCGCCGCCGCCCACGCGGTTCTCCACCAGAAATTGCTGCCCAGTGCGCGCGGTGAGCTTTTGCGCATACAGGCGCGCCAGAACGTCGGTCACGCCCCCGGCCGCGAAGGTCACGACGACGGTGACGGGCTTGTTCGGATAGGCGGACTGAGCGGACGCTGGTAGCACAGACGCTGCGGCCAGCACGATCGTCGCGAGGAAGGTGGCGAGTTTTCTCATGGCGTGTCTCCTGGTGGTAATTGAAAAAGACCGGTCCGATCAGGTCGACGGCGCGGCCTGAAACTTCGAATCGGTAGGGGTTTCGCCCGGATAGCCCAGGCGCAATGCGGCGTCGCGTCCGCCGAAGCGGGCAACCAGCGCGTTCTGGTCGTCCTTGGCCTGGCGGTCGATTCGCTCGGGATCGAGCATGGCGCGCAGGGCCGCTTCGAACTCGGCGACCACACCGGCGTGGGCCGGGTCACCTGCAAGGTCACGCGTCTCTTCGGGGTCGGCCTCGAGATCGAACAGCTCGGGGGTATAGCCCACGTAGTGGTGGTACTTGTAGCGTCCGCGCGTGAGCATGTAGCCCGCGCTCGGGGCGCCCACCGCGTGGTATTCGCTAAAGCCGATGCGCGAGACGTCATCGGGCTCGCGCGCGAGATCAAACAAGGACCGCCCAGGCAGGTCCGCGTCCTGCGGCGCCGGCGGCACGCCCAATGCGTCGAGGAAGGTGGGATACAGGTCGATCAGACCGACGTTGGTGCTACGCACCCCCACCGGCACATCCGGGCCGGCGACGATCATCGGGATACCGGTGGCTTCGCGGTACAGAACATCCTTGTTCCACAGGCCGCGCGTGCCCAGGTTGTCGCCGTGGTCGCTGCTATAGACGATGCGGGTGGTCTCGGCCAGGCCGGTGTCCTCCAGGACCTGCAGCACCTTGCCCACCTGGTGGTCCAGGAAAGAGATCAAGCCGTAGTAGCAGGCGATCGCCAACTTGCGCCGCGCGTCGGAATCAAAAGTGGCGTCATGGTCCCAGAATCTGGCCATGCGCTCTACCCAGGGATGACGCTGGTAGCCGTCGCGGGGGAGGAGCTTAGGCAGGCGGATGTCTTCGCGCAGATACGGGTCGAGGAATTCTTGCGGTACCACCAGCGGCATATGGGGTGCCACAAAGCCCACGAACAGCATCCAGGGTTTGTCCTCCGGGTGTTTCGCGCGCTCCTGCAGCCACTGGGTGGTGAGGTCGCCGATGC